>Ga0335085_10004325_pt1 | contig 23670 bp, 19 predicted proteins | sample Lox_Sample_45_FD_206712 | JGI IMG/M metagenome (GOLD analysis project Ga0335085, IMG submission 206712) | Soil microbial communities from Loxahatchee National Wildlife Refuge, Florida, United States - Lox_Sample_4.5 | ecosystem: Environmental > Terrestrial > Soil > Wetlands | place: USA...
AAGGTCGCGCGCTTCAGGCGACCCTCACGCTCCACGAATCACCGATCGACCCGATCGCCGACATTCCCGTCGGCCGCATCCTCTCCATGCAATACGCGCAGATCGCGACGACCCAGGAAGGCGAAGTGGTCGAGCGCGTTCCCGCCGACTGGCTCCTGCCGTACGTACACCAGCGTTACGACGACCTGTCGGTCCTGGGAAAGACCGACAAGTGACCGCGGACGCGCGCTACACGATCATCTCGGCCGACGCGCACGCCGGCTTGCCGTGCGAGGAATACCGGCCGTATCTCGAGGAGCGCTACCTGGCCGCGTTCGACGACTTCCTCGCAGAACGCCAGGCGAACCGCGACGAGCAGATGGTCCTGAACTACGACTACATCATCAACTGGGAGACCACTCACGAAGAGGGGCTGCGCGGCGCATACGACTCCGCGCAGCGCGACAAGGAGATGGATGCCGACGGGGTGGCCGCCGAGGTCATCTTCCCCGACGCCGACGCCATCACAGGGATGGAGTCCCCACCGTTCGGCGCCGGACTGTCGGCGGGAATGATCGAGGATCCGGAACTCGCCTTCGCGGGCGCACGCGCGCACAACCGGTTTCTCGTCGAGCTGTGCGCGGAGAGCCCGGAGCGGCGCGCAGGGATCGGTCTCGTCCCGATCTGCCACGACATCGAGCGCGCGGTACGCGAGATCGAGTGGCTCGCCGACAAGCCCGGGATCGGCGGGATCATGGTCCCGACGATGTGGCGCGACCACCTGCCGTACAACCATCCTGCCTACGACCCGGTGTGGGCGGCCTGCCAGGCGGCAAGCCTGCCTGTGCACACGCATTCCGGCGAGGCGCCGCGCGAGGAGATGAACGAGTTCATCGGTATCTATCTCGCCGAGGTCGTGTTCTGGACGCACCGGCCGATCTCACACCTGCTCTTCAGCGGCGCGTTCGAGCGGTTCCCGGGATTGAAGTTCGTCGTCACTGAGGGTGCCTGCTACTGGGTCGCCGACATGAAGTGGAAGTGGGATCAGTACTTCGGCGGTGGCCACACGACCAAGAAGATGGCCGCGCTCATGAAGGGGATCCTCTCAAAGCTGCCGTCTGAGTACTTCGGCACCAACATCTTCGTCGGGGCGTCGACGATGTCGAAGGAAGAGATCCGCCGGCGCCACACGATCGGATGCGACGTCGCGATGTGGGGCACCGACTACCCGCACCCCGAGGGAACCTGGCCGAACACCGTCGCGCGCCTCCGCAGCGACTTCGGCGACGTCCCAGTCGGCGACACCCGAAAGCTGCTCGGCGAGACCGCGGCGAAGTGCTACGGCTTCGACCTCGAGGCGTTGCGCCCCATCGCCGCGCGCGTCGGGCCGACGCCGGACGACCTCGGCCAGGATCCAAGCCTTGTCACTTCGGCCGACGAGATCCGCCGGGCTGAATGGTGGAAAGACGAGTATCACGTCGCGTGGGGCGGCTGAGCCGGGTGTCGGGACGCGCTACCAGGCTTTGACGATCTGCTCCGCGTCGAAAGCGTTGCAGGTCGAGTCGGTGGGATACTCGGCCGGATCCAGCGGCACGAGCAGCTCGGTCACGGTCGGGCCGATGCGGTCGCCCAGCACACGCAACGCATCGAGGTCGAAGCCGTAGACGGCGGCGGCGGTCGTCTCGAGCATCATGCGCGTCTCTTCGGGCGGGCAGGGCGCGAACGCGCAGCGGAGGGCTTCGGTGGTGTACGGGTACGAACCCTCGGAGTGTGGATAGTCGGCGCCCCACATGATCCGGTCGACCCCGACCTCGTAGCGCAACTCGCTCTCGGACGGACGCAGGAAGCTCGCACCGACCCAGAAGTTGCGCTGGAAGTACTCGCTCGGCGTCAGGGACATGCCCTTGGCGACCGCGCCGAAGAACACCGCCTCGGCCGCGCCGCCGTAGGTCATGCGCCGGTGGAACCAGTCGAGCGTGTCGACCCCGCGGGGGATCCAGGCGGTTCCCTGCTCGGTCAGGACGACGCGCAGGTTCGGGTGCCGCTCGAGGACACCGCCGAAGATCAGGTGCCATACGGCCCGGTGCGAGTACCACGCGAGCTCGATGAGCATGATCGCCCGCGCCGCCTCCTGCTCACCGAAGTCGGGCAGGCCGCTGCCACTGTGCACGTTGAGGACGACGCCCAGTTCCTCGCAGAGATCCCACAGCGGCTCGTAGCACGGGTCCCATAACGGCGGAACCTCGGAATTCGGAGGCACGTTCGGCAGCAGGACACCGCCGAAGACGTCCATGTGCTCCTTGGCCCAGCGGACTTCTCCGAGCGTGTCGTCGAGATCGTTCAAGAAAAGCTGGGCGAGCCCGGCCCGCCGCCCGGGCGCGGCGGCGCAGAAGTCGGCCATCCAACGGTTGTGCGCCTGGAGTCCCGCCCACCTGCGCTCGTAGTCCGCTTTGGTCGGCTCGAGTGCCGTGAGGTTTCCCTGCGCGAAGAACGGCGGGACCGTGTTCGGGAACAGCACCTCCGCGACGACGCCTTGGGACTCGGTCTCCTCCAACCGGCGGTCGCTGTCCCAGCTTCGGTACGCGGTGGGTGCGAGGAGGTCGGCGAACGGGTTGACGTAGGTGTCGGCCCACGCGTCGAACTCATCGTGCCAGCGCGTCGCGAGGTACGGCTTGTACGCCCGCAGCTCGGCACCCGCGTGACCGTCGACCGAGATGATCGTGTACCTGCTCGAGGGTTCCAATGACCGGTCCGCCACGTCGCCTCCGTGATCGCGTCGCGAAAAGACGCTACCCCGCGGGCACGCTCCGCCGAACCGGCCCTGCCGCGCCTAGGACAGGTACTTGGTGCAGTCGTAGCGATTCTCCGCCACGACCTTGCCGTTGTCGGTGTAGCGCACGATCACCTGCCGCGCCGGCCGGACGATGGGCCGCAACGGCCCGGGCGCCTGGCACGCTTCTTTGAGCCGGCTGCTCGACAACTTGTTCATGCCGTTCGCCGCGGCTGCGGTGAGCGCCTGGGTCGAGATGCCGGCCGCCCGACCGGCGGTGACGTCGACGGTGATCGTGGGATCGGGCTTCCGCAGCGGTGAGCCGGTGTACTGCGGGCGGAAGGAGATGGGCAGGAGAGCCCAGAGGTACAGGATGCCCGGGATCATCACGACGTAACGCAGGACCCGCTTCACGGCGAAAGTGTCCCATCCGCCGACCCGCAGTTGGTGGCAAACGCGTTCTGGCGTCGCCGCGTCTCTAGAGTTGAGGCCGATGCGGGGCGATCCGACCCATCCGACGCCGACGAGCATCGGCGCGCTCACTCGCGGTGACCGCCACCGGGAAGCGATCCTGCGCAAGAAGATCGGGGATGCCTACCGAACGCTCCCCACCACTTCGTCGAACCGCGCCCGGCGGCGTCACCTCCGGCGCGCCCGGCGACACGAGCGCGCCCTGCTCGCCCAACGCCGGCGCCCGCACAGCGTGCTGGCGGGAGGCGCGGCCGCGCTCGCCGCACTGTGTGCGGTCGTGGTGTTGACGCGGTTGTCGTTCACGCTCTTCGTCGTCTTCGGAATGCTCCTCGTGGCGGACCTCGGGGTGCTCCGCCGACGCCGGCGCGTGCTGCGCCGCCCGTAGCGGCCGCCCCTGCGCGCCACGAGATGACGACGGAGGAACGGAACGGCCCTCGCGCGAGAGGACGAGGGCCGTTCCGGACTGCAGCCAAATGTGCAAGACCACGCAGGGGACGCGGTCTTGGAAAGGATCGGTTCGGGGCACGAGCCACATTGACGGGTTGGACTCGCGCGTGACGACTGTCTCATCCGGGAGCACTCCGCGCAAACGAAGCTCACACCGGTTTGCTCAGCGCGCGGTGCGCGTGACGACGAACGTCACGGTGTGACTACTGAGTGGCTGGAGTTGTCCCGTTCTGTGCCCGCGCAGAGATTTCTCGCTAGCGTGCCGTTCGGGCGGACGTCGGATCTTCCACCTCCGGCGCACAAGCCTGCAGACGATGCCCTCTTGCCCGCATACGAGAGGGCATCGTCGCGTGCGTCGCGCCCGAACCCGCACCGCGCCAAGATCGCGCGTCAGTGCGATACGTGACCGCGCCGCGTCCGACGACGATCTCTCCGCAGCGAACGTCGCTCGCGCTCGCTCAGACCGCCCCAGACTCCGTGGGCAACCTTCAACCGCAACGCGAACTCGAGGCACTCGTCCTTGACCGGGCACACCGCGCAGACGGCTTTCGCCTCGCGCACCGATTCGCCCCGAGCAGGGAAGAAGTCGACGTCGCGCACGTGCGCGCACTGCGCGTCTTCCTGCCAGGCCGGTGCCAGATCCAAGCCTTCCGGACCGAGCTCCTCCGGCCACCCGGGCTGCGGAGTCGAGGGCATCCGCGGATTGTCCGCCGCCGGGCCTGTGGGCAAAAAGGGGACAACCATGTGACTTCTCTGTTGATAAGTGGCCGCGCCGTCCCCAGATGGGTGCGACCAGCCCGGATCGCCCGGCGCCACGCGCCGTCCCGGCGGACGGTCGGTGGGTCGGCTACACAGTTTCCTCACCTTGTTCACAGCCGGCTTTCATGACTACGTCTCATACTGCTCCTACCGACCTCGGATTCCCGGTCGCTGCGTCGCCGTCCCCCCGCTCGCGACGCGCCGACCGGGACCCGAGCACCGACCGACTCCAGCCCACCGATCGGCAGGTTGCGCCGTGCAGCATGTACCCGACGAATACGCGTGGATGTTGCAATCGCAATGCCGCGGTGCCGACACACGCGAGTTCTTTCCTTCGAACGGCCTCGGGGTCGAAGCGGCGCAGCGCATCTGCCGCGGCTGCCCGGTGCAGAAGGAGTGCTTGGAGTACGCGCTGCTCCATCGAATCGAACAAGGCGTTTGGGGCGGAGCTTCGGAGCGCGAACGCCGCCGCATCCTGAGGCAGCGCCGGCGCGCCGGCGCGCTTCCCGGCTGACACGCCGCGCTTCTGGCTCTCGCGCTCGAGTACCGCGACGCGCGCACCACACGACGAACCGGGCCGCGGTCGCGGTTCAGCCGCCGTGCAGCTGCTCGACGAGAAAGCGGTTCAGGAATCGCGCTGTCTCGGCGGGCATCGGATCGAACTGCACGCCGGCGTGAGGGAGTGCACCGACAGTCCACGCGCGAACCACGACTCCCTCGAAGCGGGCCGGCCGGCGTGATAGCTCGAGGTCGAGCGTCATCGGCGTGCCGACGGCGAGTGGCGTCGTGCTCCGGATCGCACATCCCGACGACGACAGGTCGACGACATCGGTCTCGACCTGCACCATGCCCGCGTCCGATTCCACGATCGTCATCGTGGCCACCAGGTCGACGCGCAACCGCGGCGCCAGGCGCCGTTCGGGCTCCTCGGAGGCGTCGCGCCGCACGATGCGCATCAACGAACCCGCGGCCGCGAGCACCTGCGCCTTCAGGCTGACGAGCCGATCGCCTTCGCCCACGAGCAACGTCACGGTGTCGCGCTCGCGGAACCTCCCGTCGACGATCGTCCACCCCCGCAGCCCGACGAGACGGTCGCTGACGTAGGTCACCTGCGCCCGCCAGACGTCGCCCTGGGCCGATTCGACACCGACCACCGTCGACACCGAGAGGAGCCGGCCGCTCGACGCGGGGCCCTCCGTGGATGTCCTCGTCCCAACCGCCATGGGAATGAAGGTCGGCATCATTGCCTTGGGCAACCCAGCAGCCGCGGCGACCCGTGACCGATGTCACGGGCGCGGCGCACCTTCGGGATGTGATCTTCGTCTCAGCACCCCGCCCGGGCCGTCCCCGCCGTCAAGGGCGCAGGCCGGGTTGGTCGTATCAGTGTCATGGCCCTCGCTCCTCTCTCAATTCCCCCGGCAATGCACCGGGGCGGCCGGCGTGTCCTGTTCGCGGATGACGATCCCGGCATGCGCGCCATCGTCTTGATGAACCTCGAGGCGGAGGGGTTCGAGGTCACCACGGTCGAGGACGGAGACGACGCGCTCCGCGAGGCCGGCCGGCTGCTGCCGGACCTGATCGTCCTCGACGTGATGATGCCCGGCCGGGACGGATTCGAGGTGCTGCGCGCGCTCAAGGCGAGCCCCGACACCGCCCCGATCCCCGTGGTGCTCCTCACCGCCAAGGCAACCGACTCCGACGTCTGGGAGGGCTGGAAGTCGGGCGCCGACTACTACATGACGAAGCCGTTCAACCCCGAGGACCTCGCGCGGTTCGCGCATCAAGTGCTCGGATTCGGGGACGCGATATGAGGCGGTGGCGGCGCGACGCGAAGTTGCAGCCGCGTGCGGGGGTAGTCCTCGCGATCGCGATATCCATGGGCACCTTGGCGGGCGCGCCGGCCGCGCACGCCGCGAGCGCGGGCCCGCCCACGAACGTCATCGTCGAGGCATCGAGCGTCGCCGCGGCGACTCGTGCCGTGCACGCCGTGGGCGGCGAGGTCGAGCTCGCGCTGCCCATCATCGACGCGGTTTCTGCTCGCGTGGCGCCGGATGGGCTCGCGAGCCTCGAGTCGGATCCGACACTGAACGTCGTCCCCGACGCGACCCTGCACCCGACGGGCACGTCTTTCCGCGCGTCCTCGGACAACTCGGCAAGCCTCGACCCGCAGGTTGCGGCGCTGGATACCCCGGCGGGCTGGTCACCCGACGCGGGGCGCGGCGTGACGGTCGGTTTGGTCGACACCGGAGTCGCCGACACCCCCGACCTTCACGGCAGCCGTCTCGTACGAGGCCCGGACTTCTCGGGTGAGGGCGACGGCATCGACCACTACGGGCACGGAACGTTCATGGCCGGCTTGATCGCCGGCGACGGAACCGCGAGCGCGCAACCTTCGGGCCTGGGCGGCGCGCCGCGCCACTTCGGCGTCGCGCCCGCGGCACGCGTCGTGTCCGTCAAGGTCGCCGGGGCGGACGGCTCGACGACGGTGTCACGCGTGATCGCCGGCATCGGTTGGATCGTCACGCACCGCGACACCTACGACATCGGTGTCCTGAACCTCTCCTTCGGTGTCGACGCACCGATGCCGTACCGGTTCAACCCGCTCTCCGCGGCAGTCGAAGCCGCGTGGGCAACGGGAATCACCGTGGTCGTCTCCGCCGGCAACGAGGGCCAGGGCCACGTCACGTCGCCGGGCAGTGACCCGTACGTCGTCAGCGTCGGCGCGGCCGACACCGCCGGCACCGCGTCGAGAAGTGACGACGGCGTGCCGTCGTGGTCCGGCCGCGAACAGTTCGCACACTACGCCAAGCCCGACGTCGTCGCGCCGGGAGTCTCGGTCGTGTCGCTGCGGGCACCGGGTTCGACCATCGACGTCGAGAATCCGAACGCCCGCGTCGACGGCGCGTACTTCCGCGGCAGCGGGACTTCCATGAGCACCGCGCTCGTCTCGGGTGCGGCGGCGATCTTGCTGAGCGATCACCCGTCCGCGACGCCCGACGACGTCAAGGGTGCATTGGTGGACGGAGCGGTGTCGATCCCCGGCGCGCGTGAGGTCGACATCGCGCGCGCCGATCACGCCAACGCCCGCGCGGACTGGTGGCAGCACTTCCCGGTCGCCTTCGGTGGCCTCGGCCGGGGCCTACACGACGGCATGCCGTGGACGGCGACCCGCTGGACCGCGAGCCGCTGGACCGCGAGCCGCTGGACCGCGACCCGCTGGACCGCGACCCGCTGGACGGACGCCGAGTGGCAGGCGTCGCGATGGACATCGCTCTCGTTCTCGTCGACCCGCTGGAACGCGACCCGCTGGAACGCGACCCGCTGGAACGCGACCCGATGGAGCGCAACCCGGTGGAGCGCAACCCGCTGGAGCGCGGAGGCGTGGCCCTCCCAGAGCTGGGGATGAGCCGGTGAGCTCGCGGCGACCGAAGCACCTGGAGCGACGGGTCGGGATCGTCATCGCCGCGCAGCTGATCGTCGCGGCCGGGTTCGGATGGCTCGCCGGAACGCGGGCGGAGCCCTTTGGTTCGCCGTGGATCGTGATAACGCTCGCGCTCGGGTTCGCGCTCACCGGCTTCTTCGGGATGTCGCTCGAGCTCCATCGCCATCGGTTCACCTTCACACTCGCCGATGCAGTGCTCGCCGTGGGCTTCTTCTTCGTCGGGCCCCTCGGTCTCGCCGCGGCCGCGGCGACCGGCGAATGCGTGAACCTGCTGTCGCAGCGGATCGCGCCCCTGAAGCTCGCGTTCAACGTGTCGAACCGTCTGGCCGCGACGACGGCCGCCGGTGTCGCGTTCGCCGCGCTCGCGCACCGCGACCCGCACGAGGTCGCCGCCTGGGGCGCCGCGCTCGCGGCGGCCTTGTGCTTCTCGGTGCTCGACGTCGTCTCCACTGCCGCGGTGCTCTCGATCGTGGAGGAGACGAGCTTCCACAACGTCTTCGTGCGGTCCGCTACGACCGGGCTGCTGGCCACCCTCACCGCGGCACCCGTCGGGCTCGTCGCGCTCGATCTCTTCGAACGCGGTCCGCTCGTGCCGCTCCTGCTGGTCCCGATCGCAGGCGCGGTCGCGCTCAACGCCAGGTACGCGGTTGCCCAGCGCGACGAGCACCTCCGGTTCGAGCGGTTGTACGACTCGTCGGCACGCACCGCGAGCCTCGTCGGATTCGACGACGCGCTCCGCTCGCTCGCCGTCGAGACCTGCTCGCTCGGAACCGGGATCGCGGCTCTGTGCTGTGCGTCGGGACCCGACGGTGAGTGGCGTGGTGCATGCGCCGACGATGACGGTGAAGGGATCGCGACGAGCGACGCCGTTGCCGCGGCGGTTGCCCTCGCGGCGAGGGGCGGCGACCACGAAGTCGATGCCCTCCACGCGCCCGAGTTGCTACGCATCGCGCCGGGCGCTCGTAGCGCGGTCGTCGTCTCGAGCACGCACGAAGACGCCGTCAGCGTCGTGCTCGTCGTGTTGCGCGACGGCGTGACGAACTCGGCCGCCAAGAGCAGGGTCGAGACGCTCGCGGCCTTCGCGCAGAACGCGGCCCTCATCACGTCGAACGCGCTGCTCCACGAGGAGCGGGCCGCGGCGCTTGCGCATCAGGTCGACCTCAACCGCCAAAAGAGCGACTTCGTCGCGGCCGTGTCCCACGAGTTGCGCACCCCTCTTGCCGTGATGCTCGGGTCGGTACACACCCTCGAGCGGCTCGACGGTCGCATGACCGACGCTCAGCGCTCGCAGCTGTTCGACATGACCGTCGACCAGGGAAGCCGGCTCCAGCGCCTCATCGACGAGTTGCTCCTTGTCGCGGCGGCCGAGCACTCCGACGTGCAGACCCGCCGGGAGCAGGTCGACATCGACGAGCTGTTCGCCTCGATCGAATCCGCCACGGCGGTGTCGACCCGCGGGCGGCTCGTCCGGATCTCCGGAGGAGCGGGAACGGTCGTGTCCGACCGGTCGAAGCTCGAGCGGATCCTCCTCAACCTCGTCGAGAACGCGGCGAAGTACGCGCCCGAGGAACCGATCGAGCTCTACGCGACCCGGCGAGCCGACGAGGTGCGCATCGCCGTGGTCGATCACGGCCCCGGTGTGCCGGCGAGCGATCGCGAGCGTGTGTTCGAACGCTTCGTTCAGCTCGACCAGTCGTCGACGCGGCGCAGAGGCGGAACCGGGCTGGGTCTGCACCTCTGCCGCCAGCTCGCCGAGCTCGTCGACGGTCGAATGACATTGACCGAGACCCCCGGCGGCGGATGCACGTTCGCGCTCATGCTTCCCACCGGCGCAGACGGTCCCGACGCGACCGCAGCGACGCACCAGACCGGCGAGACCACAGCGCTGCCGTTCGCCAACGTGCGCGAGCGACCGGCGGAGCTCCGACGGCCGCGACCGGAGCCGGCGCGATGATCCGGGACCTCCGCTCGGGGCAGTGGCGCGCCACCACGCCGACGTCGCACTCCCTTGCGTTCGCGCGCGACGAGATCGTTCGCAGCGCGGCGCTCGCGCGTGCGACGGCCGGTACGCAGACCGACCAGGCGCTGACCATCGCGGTGACGTCGCCGCGTTCGATCACGTGCAAGCGGGGCTTCGCGGCGAGCTTCGCGACGCACCTGGCCGCGCGCGTCGTCCCGGAAGGTTCCTCGGTCTGCGTCGTCGATACCGATCTCGAGTCGCGCGACGTCGGGATACGGTTCGAGATCGCCACGCCAACTCTGCTCGACGTTGCAAACCGACTGACGTTGCGCGACGGTGGCCTTCGCCTGCCGGAGGCGATCCCGAGGATCGATCCCCCCGGATTGCACGTGCTCCCGACCCGACTCCCGCAGAGCGCGCTGGTTCCGCTTCTGCACACGAAGACCACTGCGTTGCTCGGGCCACTGCGTGCTGCATTCGACTACGTCGTCATCGATGCACCGGTGACAGTCGGCTTGGGGCCGTTCGACTGGGAACGAGCGATGCTGCGCCAGGTCGACGTGTTGCTCGTCGCCGTGACGGCAGAAGCATCGGCGCTCGGCGGAGTGCTCCGCTACCTGAATGCGATCGCGGGCGCGAAGAACAACGGCGCCCTGCCCTCGACCTTCGACGCGCACGTCGTGTTGACCGGCCGCGACGAGGACGGCACGCGCTCGTTGCTCTCGGAACGGGACATCGACCGCAAGCTGCGCGGAATACCGGTGATCGCGTCCGTTCCGCAGCTCTGGGGGCGGCAGCGACCCGAGACGCCACTCGACCTCGACGCGCAAGCCGGATTGCACCGGGAGTTCGCCGCGATCATCGATCGGGTGACCGAGGACCTCCGGGCGCGGCGCGCGCCCTGACCCGCGTCGCATCGCGACTGGGCGACATCCAGAGCCCGCGCCAACGCGGTGCGTAACATACGCGTGGTCCGAGAGTCGCGAGCGAGGGCTAACTCATGGCAGACGAACAGCCGTCCGACAACCCCCTCGCGGGTATGGATCCGGACACCGCCGCGAATCCGCAACCAATGTTCAAGGCGCTGCGAGAGAGCATGCCGGTCATGGCGGTCGACGGCGTCGGCGTCGTGCTCACAGGTCGCGAGCCGATCGACGACGCGTTCCGCGATCCCGAGACCTTCTCGTCGAACATGTCGGCGGTCGACCTGAAGAACGTCCGCCCACTCATCCCACTGCAGATAGATCCACCCGAGCACAAGAAGTACCGCAAGATCCTCGACCCGATCTTCGCGCCCCGCCAGATGGCCCTGCTCGAGCCCTCGGTGAACCAGTTGGTGAACGATCTCATCGACGGATTCGACGGTCGGAGCGAGATCGACTTCGCGAGCGAATTTTCGGTGCCGTTCCCGTCGCAGGTGTTCCTGACACTGCTCGGGCTTCCGCTTGACGAGCTGCCGCGATTCCTTGCCATGAAGGACGGGATCATCCGGCCCGATCAGGTGACTGGTACCGCGTACGGAAGCGACGAGATGAACGAGCTGCAGCGCGCGACGGCGAACTCGATCTACGAGTACTTCGACGAGATCCTCGACGAGCGCGAAGTCGAGCGGCGCGACGATCTGCTCAGCCACTTTCTCGACGCGGAGGTCGACGGTGAGCGCCTGAAGCGCACCGAGATCCTCGACATCTGCTTCCTGTTCCTCATCGCCGGGCTCGACACCGTCACCGCGACCCTCGATTGCATGTTCGCGTTCCTCGCGCAACACGACGGACACCGGCGGCAGCTCGTCGACCAGCCGGAGCTGATCCCGGCCGCGGTCGAGGAGCTGCTGCGCTGGGAAACCCCGGTGATGGGGGTCGCGCGAGTGGCGACCCGCGACACGAAGCTCGGCGGGTGCCCGGTCAACAAGGGTGATCAGGTCATGGTGATGCTCGGTGCCGCCAACACTGACGAGCACGAGTTCGAGGACGCCGAGACCGTTCGCTTCGACCGCGCCGCGAACCGCCACCTCGCATTCGGTGGCGGCATCCATCGTTGCCTCGGTTCACATCTTGCGCGCCAGGAACTCCGTATCGCGCTGCGTGAATGGCACCGCCGCATCCCCGACTACTCCGTGGCTCCGGGCCACACGCTCGCGTACACCTCGGGTATCCGCTCGATCGAGTACTTCCCGATGGTCATCGGTCCGGCGCGCTAACGCGCGCGGAAACGGGCGCAACCGGTTGCGCGAGCGTCGCGGATCAGCGATTGGGATCAGGCGTCGCGGTGACCGCGGCGCGTGCGTGCCACGACCAGCGCTCCGGCCCCGGCACACGCGAGGCCGACCCACACCAGTTCGGTGTCGCTGCTGCCCGTGAACGGCAACCCCGTCGCGGCGCTCGCCGGTGCGGCGACCGTTGTCGGCGTTGTTGCTGATCCGTCGCTGACGACCGAGCTCGTCGTCGGCGGGTAATCGCGCGCCGCCGCCGCCGATGCAGTCCCCACAACGGCGATCGTCGAAAGCGCCAAGACGGCACCCAGCCTGCGTATCGCCATCCCCGCGTTCCTCCCTGCCCAGCACCCTCGTGCGCCGACGGCACACCGAAAGCTCACCCAGAACACTCTCCGCGGTCAGGATACCAGGAAGTCGGGGCGAGTCCAAAGTCGGGACCCGCTCGACAGACCAGGTGCTACGGTGCAGGTCAGAGCGGGCCGGACGGAGCGACCGCTCAACGGCGCAGGCCCAGGTCGACGCTCCAGCGCCCGTCAGAGCTCGGGACCGTCACCATCACTGAGCGCGCGCTCCGGGTGGCGGCACCGGCCGGCAGGCCGCTCGTCGTGACCATCGTCGTGTGAGCGTTGGCGACTTCGACGTCGAGCGTGACGGAGTCGTCGTTGGCCAGCACCTGGGGCAGGTAGTCGAAGTGGTAGCGCCCGTGCGAGAGATCAAGCGTCCCGGTGAGGTCGAGCGCCACCGTCCGCGTGCCACCCGGCGGGATGTCGACGAAGTCGGACCACACGTTCCGGCCCAACTCGCGCTCGGTTACGAGGGTGAGCGGCTTGCCATCGAGCGTCGCCCGCTGCAGACCGAGGGGCGAGTACAGAGAGAGGATCGTGCGGTTCGTGCCGTCGGGCAGATCGAACGGGTTCCCGATGACGTACGACGGAACGTTCCCGGCGGGCGAGGCGTTGTGCAACGCGACCGTGACGTGTGCGACCACACGACCGGTGCGCCCGTCGACGTGCACCACGTCGCGCACCATGCGGTGCAAGTAGTAGTCGATCTTGCTCCCGTTGCCGTTCTGCACCGTCGCCCCGAACGAGTCGCCCGCGCCCGCCGGTGGGACGCCCGCGTCGGCGCCGATGCGTCGCACGAAGCGCTCGCCGGCGGGGTCGCGCAGCCAGAACGCGAGCTGTTGCGAGCGGACGACAGGACTCATGATCTGCGAGATGTCGCTGGGCTTCGCCGACGTCCCGGACGTCAGCTTGTCGAACGTGGCGCTCGCGATGTTCCCGAGCAGGTTCGCCCGCGCGCTTTGATCCTTGATCAGGGAGTACTCGTCGTGCACGAGGAAGTTCGCGATGTTGTTCTGGTTCAACGGGAAGTCGAGTCCGGCGACGTGAATCGGCCCCGAGAGGCTGAGCAGGCCGGCCATCCCGACCGGGCCGACCTCGATCACACCGTCGATCCTGCTGCCCCCGGATTGTGGGTAGAGCTGCGCGATCGCCTGGGCAACCGTGGGCAGATCCGGCGACATCGTGACGTTCTCCCAAGTGTTCGCAACGTCGTAGCGGCCGTAGCGCGCCTGGAAATCCGTGAGGCCGGCGAGGTGCTTCGGCACGATGCCGGCGAAGTCGAGATCGGGCCCGCGGCCGACCTTCTCCAGGTGGATCTTCCCGTTCGCGGCGCGCAACACGCCGTAGTTGGCGATCAGCCCGCCCGAGCCGCGCGCCTCTGCCGGCGTCACGAACGCGATGAAGTAGGTGCGGGTACCGTCCGCGCCGAGCAGCGACGGCGCGAGCGCGAGCGCATCGGCGGCCGTATGCGCACTGTCACCCGCGCTCGCCACGACCTTCCGAAAGCGCTCGATCGCGTGCTCGATCGGCGGCGCGAGCCAGAGATCGGGCTCGTCGGAGAGCCGCGCCTCGATGTCGTCGGTACGCCGCGCCGCGTCGTCGAAGATACGGTGATCGGCGGCGACGGTGGCGAGGTCGAGCCGGCCATTGACGAAGCGCAACCGGTCGGGATCGACACGCGCCACCGCTTCGTGCGCGACGTCGACGGCTTCTGCTCCGATCGACGACACGCGGTCGAGCGCGCGTAGCTGCTGCGAGACGATCGGGACGGCGCGCCCCGGGCGCGTCCACCACGAGCCGGCAAAGTGGCGCGCGCGGCGGAATTCGTGTCCCGCCGCTTCGAAGTCGGCCGCGGCCGTTGCGCGGTCACCCTTGCTCGCGGCCGCGACGCCGGAGCGCGCGTCGTGCTGAGCCTCGTCGAGTATCTCGTCGGTGCGCGCCGCGATGTACAGGCCGCCGACGACAACAACCGCGCCCAAGGCGACAGTGACGAGCCCCACTCGCCGGCGCAGCACCGACCGGCCCACCGAGACGCGCCACGCGGCGGAGAGCAGGATCGGCAGGATTCCTACCGCCGCGACCGCCGCGGACGCGCGCTCCGGCGAAGTGCCCGGGAGGCGCAGCAGGGACTGGACGATCGCGGTGCCGATCAGCGCGAGGACCCACGGCGGCCGGCGGTCACGCGTGAAGAGGAAGGCGAGGAGCACGACCAGCGCGAGCCCGATGAGGTGAACCGGCCAGGAGGCGCCGGCGACGAGAAGGGTCAGCGCGCCGATCGCGAGTGCCACGGGAGACGCCACGGTGGCCGCCAGCGCGACCGCGGCCGCGAGCACTCCCGTCAGAAGGTGGTCGACGACCGCGACACCGGTCGGCGCGCAGGGCGTTGCCGCCCCTGCGATCCCCGACGCCACCACGACTGCGAGCACCGGAAATGACGCGCGCAGGCCTTGCGTTCGCGTCACCGGCACTCCATAACGGTACCGGGGCGAGCACTCCGTTCTGGACCGGAGCGGCGAGCCAAACCTGGCAATCGGGTAAGAATCGACAGGCGTGGCACCCGTGCAGCTGCACTTCACGATCGACGACATCGCCCGCGGCGAGGCGATCGTCGCGAACCTGTTGGATGCGCGCTTGATCGCGTGTGCCCAGACGATCGGGCCGATCACGAGTCGTTACCGCTGGCACGGATCGATCGAACAGGCGCAAGAGTGGCTGTTCGTCTGCAAGACCACCCACGACCTCGCGCCGCCGGCGATCGAAGTCATACGCGCGCGCCACCCGTACGAGACGCCCGAGATCGTCGAGATCGCCATCACCGGCGGGTTCGGGCCGTATCTCGACTGGATCGCCGCCGAGACCGCGACGGCGCGCGGAACCGACTCCCGGCGTTCGCCGGACGCCTGACCTCACTCAGGACTACCCGCTCGTCGGGACTACCCGCTGGTCGGCGGAAGGAAGCCGGCTGCCCTCAATGACTGTTGTCCGGAGCCGGACACCATCTCGGTGACGAACGCGGCCGCCGCGCTCGGGTTCTTCGAGTCCTTGAGCGCGGCGATCGGGTATGTCGCGAGCACGTTCTGGTTCGCCGGAATCGGGATACCGAGCACCTTGTCGCCGGCCGTCTTCACGTCGCTGACGTACACGACGGCGGCGTCGGCGTCGCCGAGCTCGAGCTTCGTGAGCACCGATTTGACGTCCAGCTCGTTCGAGGCGGGCACCGGCGTGGGGAGTCCAGCCTTCGCGAACGCCTGGCGGGCGTACTTGCCCGCAGGCACGGACTCGTCGGCGAGCACGAGGGTGACGCCGGGCTTCTCGAGATCCGCGAGGGTCTGGATGTGCTTCGGGTTCCCGGGCGCGACCGCGATCTCGAGCAGGTTGTGCGCGAACACCTGCGGGGTGTCGACCGTCCCGTCATCGACGAGCTTCTGCATGTTCGACTCGTCCGCCGACGCGAACACGTCGGCCGGCGCACCCTGTTTGATCTGCGTCACCAGCGCCGGCGAACCGGCGAAGTTGTAGTCGAGCTGGAGTCCCGGAGCGCTCGTCTTGAGCGACTTCTTCAGGTTCTCGAAGGCCGCGGTCAACGACGCGGCCGCGTACACGCTCAGGTGACCGCTGAGCGCCGGCGCCGAGGTCGTCGTCGCCGATCCCGAGCTCGAAGCCTTGCTGCTGCTCCCGCACGCGGAAACGGCACCCGCGATCACGAGCGCGGCGACCGCCGCACGAGGGCGGAACTTGCGAATCATCCGAGCCTCCAACCAGTCGGCCGTGTAATAGTCGAATTGAGACTAGCTGGCGAAGACTCGTGGGTACCGACTGCACCCCGCGTGAGGGTGCGGAACCGACGGTGTGACCGATGGCGCAGAACGCGGGCGGTCGGGAAACGTAAGCTGACGTGCTGACCCGGCCGGGCGGCCGGCGGGCGGTGTGATGCGACGACTCGTGGGGGTAGCCGGCGATGCGTGAGCGCATGGGCGCCTGGGGGACCGTCGCGATCGTGGTGTGTCTGAGTGGCGCCTGGTTCGCCGGGCGCGCTCCGTCGCCGGCCGGCGCGGCTCCGGCCCCGGGACCGGTAGATGCCGCCGCCACCGCGAAACGCGCCAAGCTCTCCCCTCGCCTTTCGGTTCTCGCGCGCGATGCACCCCGGCACGGCTTCGTGCGCGCGTCCGCACTGAGCCTCCCTGATGCCGGCGTCGGCAGCCTGGTGCGTCGCGCGAACGGAGACGTGCTCGTCGAGATCCGCACCGCCGACGTCGGTGCGCCCACGCTCGACGCGCTCCAGGCGGCCGGCGCGAACATCGTGAACGTCAGCAGCCAGTACTCGACCGTGACCGCCTCGGTCGCGCCGAACGCGCTCGCGGCGATCGCCGCGGGTCCGGCGGTGCGTTACGTCAACGAGGTGCTCGCGCCTCGGGTCGCCGCACTCGATCCCGCCGCGGTGCCACCGGCGATGCGCGCCGCGCTCACCGCGAGCCCGACCTGCGGATCGGCCACCTCGGAGGCCGACGTGGCCATGAACGTGGCCGCGGCCCGAGCGTCGTTCAACGTCGACGGGACGGGCCAGACCGTCGGCATCCTGTCCGATTCCTTCAATTCCGCGTCCGGCGCCTTCACCACCGCCCAGCAGGACGTCGCGAGCGGCGACCTCCCCGGGCCCGGGAACCCCTGCGGCTACACGACCCCGGTGCTCATCCAATCCGATGCCTCGGGCAGCGGACAGAGTGACGAAGGCCGCGCGATGGCGCAGCTCGTTCACGACCTCGCGCCCGGCGCGAGGCTCGCGTTCGCGACCGCGTTCAACGGGGAGGTCGACTTCGCGTCCCAGATCACCAGGCTGCGGACTGTCAATCACGCGACAGTGATCGTCGACGACGCGTCGTATCTCGACGAGCCGTTCTTCCAGAACGGTCCCATCGCCGTCGCGGCGAACCAGGCCGCGGCGGCGGGGGTGCCGTACTTCTCGGCGGCCGGGAACGACAACGTCATTGTCGGTGGCAACGACGTCTCGTCGTACGAATCACCGTCGTACCGCCCGACGTCGTGCCCGCACTCGGTGCTCGTCGCCGAGCCACTGGAGTCGTGTCACAACTTCAACCCGTCGGGCTCCGCCGACTCCGGCGACACGATCACCGTCGCGCCGAACGGCGGCTTCGGCCTCGACCTGCAATGGAACCAGCCGTGGGGCGGAGTCACCACCGACCTCGACGCGTTCGTCGTGAACAGCTCGGGTTCGATCGTCGCGGCGTCGACGATCAACAACGACAGCTCTCAGACACCGTTCGAGTACGCCGACTACGAGAACACGACCGGAGTTCCGCAGCAGGTACAGATCGTTATCGGGAAGTACTCCGGCGCGGCCAACCCGAGATTGAAGTTCATCCTCACGGGTGCGAGCGGGATCCTCGCGGTCGAACACGACGTCTCGACCGGCACCGACATCGTGGGCCCGACGATCTTCGGCCACACCGGTGCACAATTGGTCGGCTCCACCGCGGCCATCGCGTACGACGCGAACGAGGCACCCGAGGACTATTCGTCACGCGGTCCGGTGACGCACTACTTCAACGACGTTCCCAGCACCGCGCCGCTCGCGACACCGCTGCGCATCGACAAACCCGATTTCACCGCGACCGACGGCGTGCAGACCACGTTCTTCGCGCAACTGGACGACCAGAACGTGTGGCGCTTCTACGGCACGTCGGCGGCCGCACCGGAGGCAGCCGCCGTCGGCGCGTTGCTCAAACAGTACGACCCGGCTCTGAGCGCGAGTGCGGTGCTCGCAACCCTGCGAGATACGGCCACACCGCTTCCGGGTGACACCGATCCCGATACCACCGGCGGGGGTTATATCGACGCGCTCACCGCGCTCGCCGAGCCGCTGCCCCTTCCGGGTGCACCGGGCTCGGTCGGTGCATCGACCGGCAATCAGCAGGCGGAGGTGCAGTGGTCGGCGCCGGCGACGAACCCCGGATACCCGGTGACGGGCTACGTCATCACGCCGTTCCTCGGGGGCGTGCCCCAGACGCCCGAGACGCTCAACTCCACTGCGACGAACGGGGTCGTCACCGGTCTGGCGAACGGGAAGACCTACACCTTCAAGGTCGCCGCGGTGAACGACAACGGCCAGGGTCCCACCTCGAACCCGTCGCCCGGTGTCACGATCGGCGCGCCCGCCAATCCGACCGGTGTGGTCGCGACCGCGGGCAACGCGGCCGCGACATTGCGGTGGGCCCCACCCGGCGTCACCAATGGTTCGCCCATCACCAAGTACGTGGTCACTCCGTACCTCGGCGCGGTCGCGAAGCCTGCCCATGTCTTCGGCGCGACGACGAGCGGCGTCATGACCGGCCTCGCGAACGCGAGCACATACACGTTCAAGGTCGCGGCGACGAACGGCAACGGCACTGGTGCGCAGAGCCCGGCGAGCGGCGCGCTCACCATCGGCGCACCGACACCACCGACCTTGCCGCACGCCGGCGCCGGGAACGGAGCCGCGAGCGTCGTATGGGGCGCCCCGGCGTCGACCAACGGCGCACCCGTACTCCACTACGTCGTCGTGCCGTACAGAGCGGGATTCCCGCAGGCCATGCGCACGTTCCCCGCGAGCCCGCGGGCGCAGGTGCTCACCGGCCTCACCAACGGCGCGACGTACATGTTCCGAATTGCCGCGGTCAACAGTCGGGGTACGGGCGTGTCGATCGCGACGGGCAGCGTCCTCGTCGGCGGGCCCCTCGCGCCGGCCTCGGTCCATGCGACGGTAGCGGTCGGCCAGGTGACCGTGAGTTGGGCGGCGGCCGGCAACAACGGCGCCCCGATCACGGGCTACATCGTGTTCGCGTACGTGGGGGCGGTCGAGAAGTCGAGCGCGCTGCTCCCTCCGAACGCGCTCAAGGAGATCGACAACGGGCTCGTGCACGGAACGACGTACTCCTTCCGCGTTGCGGCCACGAACGCACGGGGCGTAGGCCCCATCTCGTCGCCCTCGAACCTCGTGACTCCCTGACCGGCGCGGGATCCGAGCCGGTCGCGCGCCCAATCGACTGGGGATCGCGGTGTCGCGCGGATCAACCCGGTCCGATGAGCCCGATGTCGTACAGCACACGATCGAGGAGCGCGCCCGCCTCGATGGTGCCGTAACGCAGTGGATGCGCGTCGTCGACACACGTCGGTAGCGGCGCGAGCGCGAACCACGGGGCGGGATGACAGAACTGGACCACGGAGAGCCTTCCGCCGGTCTGCTCGGCGTCGGCAATCACCCGGTGCACCCCTGCGGGGATGCGTCCGTTGCTCAGCCGCTCGAGCATGATCCCCGAGTTGATCACGACATGGCCCTCGGGGGGGATCACGTCGAGCCAGCCGTCGGTCGTCTGCAGCTGCAAGCCACGGCTCGTCGCACGCGGCAACGCGGTGATCAGGTTGATATCGGTGTGCGTGTCGGCCCACACGTATTCGACCGATGGTGCACCCGTCATCGGTGGATAGTGGATCGCGCGCGTGAGATGCGAGCCGTCGGCGAGGATGTCGTCGAAGTACGCGTCGTCGACACGCAGGGCCGCCGCGACGACGCGCAAGAAGCGCGCCTGGAGATCGAGCAGCCGCCGGTGGAACGCGAAGAGCACCTGGCTGATGCCGGCGATCGCCCCTTCGGGCAGCCTCTGGTCGAGATAACGGTGCGGGTACCGCGTGCGCAGCGGATGATGCGGCGGAACCTCGGCACCCCAGTTGAGCATCTCCTTCCAGTCGGCGAGGTCGCTCGCGGCCGCGGTCTCGACCAGCAAGCCGGTGTACCCGGTCTGCCCATGACTCTCGGGAACGCGCCACCGCTGCTTCTCCGCTTCCGGGAGCGCGAAGAACGACGCGAGCATTCCGTACGCCTCGTCGATCACATCGGGCGGAATGTCGTGGCTCGTGTACACGAAGCCGGTTCCCAAGCTGCGCATCACCCCGTCGACCACGCTCCGGCGCTCGACCGCGCTCCCGCGTTCGAACTCGAGGAGATCGACGTCGAGAACTTCTGTCATGGCTCCGACGGCTCCACGACGCCGCGTTGAGACACGATGGGGGCGTACATCTCGGGTCGCCGGTAGCGGTCGAAATCGAACACTGTTCGCTTGTAGCTCGCGCACAGATCGAGATCGCACGCGGCCAGGACGACCTCGTCGTCGCCAGTCGTGGCGCGGGCGACGACCTCACCGGACGGGCCGATGATCTGGCTGTCGCTGAGTCCCTCCACCCCGCCCTCGACGCCGCCCTTGGCGACACCGACGACCCACGTCGCGTTCTGGTAGGCACCGGCGGCAAGCACGAGGTTGTTGTGGAATGCCGCGAGCCGGTCCTGGCCGGGATCGGGCGCGTAGTGGACCGGCGTGTTGTAGCCGATGCAGATCAGCTCGACCCCCTGCAGGCCGAGGAGCCGGTACGTCTCGGGCCAGCGCCGGTCGTTGCAGATCGCGACACCGACGATGCCGCGGAAGGCCCGGTGGGCGCGGAACGGCTCGGGCCCCGGTTCGAAGTACTTGCGCTCGAGATGCTGGAACGGGCGCCACGGCTCCGGATGCTCGTGACCGGGAAGATGGATCTTGCGATACTTCGTGACGACACGACCGTCGCGCTCGACGACGATCGCCGTGTTGTACCGATGGCCGTCGGGCGTGAGCTCGGCGTACCCGAGATGAAAGCCGACGCCGAGTCGCCGCGCCTCGTCGAAGAGTGGCTTGGTCTCCGGGCTCGGCATCTCCCGTTCGAAGAACGTCAGCACCTCGTCGTCATCGAGGTCCCAGCGCGGAAAGAACGACGTCAGTGCGAGCTCCGGAAACACGACGAGCTCCGCGCCCAGGCCCGCGGCGTCGCGCAACATGACGAGCAGGCGCTCTACGACGACCGCGCGCTCGTCGTCGCGTTCCACCGGACCCATCTGCGCGGCCGCGACGGCGAGTACTCGACTCATCGAGCGTCGGCAACGAGTCGCAAGAGCACGTGCAACAATACGTTGGCGCCCGATTCCAGATCGGCGTCCTCGGTGAGCTCGGCCGGATTGTGGCTGATCCCCCGCACGCTCGGAACGAAGACCATTCCGGCGGGGCAGACGCGAGCGAGCATCTGTGCATCGTGGCCCGCGCCCGAGGGCATGCGCATCGTGGAGCATCCCCGCGAGCGCGCGATCTCCTCGACCAGGTCGATGACGCGGTCGTCGAACTCGACCGGCGCGAAGCGTGCCAGTGCGCGCGATGTGATCGACACGCCTTCCCGGGCCGCGAGCTCCTCGCAGAACGCGGAGAGACGCCGTTCCGAAGCGGCTAGCTGTTCCTCGTCGGTGTTGCGAAGGTCGACGACAAGGGACGCCCGCGCCGCGACGACGTTGACGAGATTCGGGTGCAGCTCGATCCGGCCGACGGTCGCGACCTGCGGCGGACCCATCTCGGTCGCGAGCCCGCGCACGAACGACGCGATTGCCGCCGCTGCGTAGCCGGCGTCGTGGCGGAGCGCCATGGGCGTGGTCCCCGCATGATTGGACTGACCTGTGATGACGACCTCGGTCCACGAGATCCCCTGCACACCGGTGACGACACCGATCGCCACGCCTTCCGCTTCCAGCACCGGACCCTGCTCGATGTGCAGCTCGACGTACGCGTGGGGTGGACGCGCCGGGCACGGCTGCGGTCCGGCGTAGCCGATACGCATCAGCTCCTCGCCTACCACGGCGCCGTCGATCGCGCGGATCGCGAGCGCGTCCTCGAGCGGCATGCCGCCCGCGAACACGAGGCTCCCGAGCATGTCGGGGGCGAACCGGCTCCCCTCCTCGTCGGTGAAGAACGCGACTGCAAGTGGTCGCGCGAGTTCTACGTCCGAGGTGATGACGGTCTCGATCACCTCGAGCCCGGCAAGGACACCGAGCGTTCCGTCGAAGCGGCCACCGGTCGCGACCGTGTCGATGTGACTGCCGGTCATGACGGGTGCCTCGGTGCGCTCCGGCGGCCACGTTCCCACGACGTTGCCGATCTCGTCGACCTCGATGCGCAGCCCGAGATCCGCCATCCAGCCGACGACGAGATCCCGGCCGCGGCGATCCTCGTCGGTGAGCGCGAGGCGCGCGTTCCCCCCGCCGTCGATCGCGCCGATCTCCGAGAGGGCATCGAGGCGCGCTCGGAGCCGGGGCAGCGAGATCCGAAGGCCGTTCCCGGCGCCGCTCGTCATGCCGTGATGTCGCGCGGTCGTACGGGCACGCGGCGGCACACGGCGCCGCTGGCATCGCGGATCGCGGCGACGATCGCGGGCGTCGACGAGATGGTGGGCGGCTCGCCGACGCCCTTCGCGCCGAAGGGCGCACCCGGCTCGGGCTCTTCGATGAGCACGGCCTCGACGGTCGGCGCGTCGAGCGCGGTCGGGATGAGGTAGTCGGTGAAGCTGGCGTTGCGGACCCGGCCGCCTTGGACGATGAGCTCCTCCATCACGGCCAGCCCCACGCCCTGGGCGATGCCGCCTTCGATCTGCCCCGTCACCTGCAAGGGGTTCAGCACGCGACCGACGTCCTGCGCGGTCGCGAGATGGACGACGCGCACGAGGCCGAGCTCCGGATCGACGTCGACCACGGCGCGGTGCGCCGCGCACGCGAACGACACGTGCGCGTCGCCCTGGCCGTCGGCGTCGAGCGGATGAGTGAGCCGATGGTGGTACTCCTCGGTCACGTCGACGGGCTCGTGCGCGGTGAGGGCGGCGAGGTCGAGCTTCCCGCCCTCGTCGCTCGCAGTCCGAGCGTCGAGTACGGCGCGCGCCGCACGGCATGCCTTCTCGACGGCACCGCCGGACATCATCGTCTGGCGGCTCGCGGAGGTCGAGCCGGCCGAACCGATCGTGGTGTCGGCAGGCGCCACGATCACGTCGTCGACGCCGAGCACCGTGCGCGCGATCTGTTGGACAAGGGTCACGAAGCCCTGGCCGACCTCGGCCGCCGCGCAGTACACGGTGACGACGCCCGCGTCGATCCGGCAGCGCGCGACCGATCCGTCCATGTAGCCCTCGGCGTACATGAGGTTCTTGAACCCCACCGCGAAGCCGATCCCCCGGCGAACATCGCTCGCGGTCGCAGTTCGACCCGAACCGCCCGGGCGCGCGAGCACATCGTCGGGTGCCGGCGCGGGGAGCGGCATCGCGGCACACGCGCGGATCACATCCGCCACCGGCAGCACGCCGCCGATCCGCTGGCCGGTGAGTAGCTCGTCCCCCGGGGCCAGCGCGTTGCGGAGCCGGAGCTCGACCCGGTCGATGCCGCAGGCGTCGGCGAGG
>Ga0335085_10004326_pt1 | contig 23668 bp, 23 predicted proteins | sample Lox_Sample_45_FD_206712 | JGI IMG/M metagenome (GOLD analysis project Ga0335085, IMG submission 206712) | Soil microbial communities from Loxahatchee National Wildlife Refuge, Florida, United States - Lox_Sample_4.5 | ecosystem: Environmental > Terrestrial > Soil > Wetlands | place: USA...
TCGGGCGCGAGCGGCTGGCTGAACGTGCCGGCGAACCGGGAGCGGCTCGCGGCTGCGACGGCACTCGTGCGGGAGGAGCTCGCGAGGCTTTCGCCCTGACGCGTGGGCAGGCCGTCTTCGACCCCGACTGCGAGGCGCGCTGGGGCGGGCGGCGACTGTGGGCCCGACTCGCACGCGGGCACGGCTAGGCTCGCGGCATGGACGCCCTCGCGAGAGCCCGCCGGCTCGCCGACGAGGTCCTCTTTCCGGCGGCGCTCGCCACCGACGAGTCCGACGTCGTCCCGGTCGAGCTGCTCGATCGGCTCGCCGCTGCGGGACTGTACGGGCTCGCGGCTCCGGTCGAGGCGGGAGGGCTCGCGGCCGACTTCGCCACCACGTGCGCGGTCGTCGAGGCCCTCGCCGGCGGTTGCCTGACGACGGCGTTCGTGTGGGCGCAGCATCTCGGTGCCGTGCACGCCGTCGCGACGAGCGACCGCGCGGAGCTCCGGGCCGCATGGCTCGAGCCGCTCGCACGGGGCGAGGCGCGATCCGGGCTCGCGCTCGGCGGAACAGCGCCTCGGCCCACGCTCCACGCGCGCCGCGACGGAGACGCCTGGCGGCTCGACGGCGATTCTCCCTGGGTCTCGGGCTGGGGGCGGATCGACGTCCTCCACGCGGCCGCGCGAGACGAGCACGGAGCCGTGATCTGGTTCCTGGTCGACGCGCGGGAGGCCCCCGGCCTCTCCGTCGAGCGAATCCGGCTCGCAGCGCTGAACGCGACCGCGACCGTGCGCGCACGCTTCGAGGGCCTGCTCGTCGACGACGCCCGTGTTACCGCTTCGTACCCGTTCGTCGGCGGCCCGACGCCGTACGAGGTGCTCCGGATCCACGCCTCGTTCGCGCTCGGCGTCGCGAACCGCTGCCTCGCCCTCATCGGGCCGTCCCCGCTCGCAGAGGAGCTCGCCTCCGTCAGGGCCGCCCTCGACGCCGCGGACACGGAGACGGTCGCCGCTCCGCGCGCCGCCGCAGCGGAACTGGCCGTCCGGGCGGCTGCGGCGCTCGCCGTCACGCGCGGCGCCCGCTCGGTGGTTCGCTCCGACCAGGCGCAGCGGCTGGCGCGGGAGGCGCTGTTCGTGCTCGTCTACGCCCTGCAGCCGCCGGTGCGCTCGGCGCTGCTCGGCCTGCTGCGAGCCGACTGACCCGGCGCCCCGACACGGTCCGGGTGGGCCGTGGGCCACGGCGGGTACGCTCGAAGGTCGTGAGCGTCACGCGCACACCCTCGCCGGCCGGCGGAAGCCCGCCCGCGAGCACCGTTCCCTACCGGCAGACGTTTTTCCGCCTGCTCTCGTTCCTGCGGCCCTACCGCATCGGCCTCGCCGTCTCCATCCTGCTTGCGATCGGCTCGCAGGCAGCGCAGATCGCGCTCGTCTGGGTGACGGGACGGGGGGTGATCGACGAGGCGCTGCTGCAGCACGACACCGCGCGGCTCTCGTTCTTCGTCGCCGTGATCGTCGCCCTCGGCCTGATCCGCGCGGTGCTGATGGCCGGCCGCCGCCTGCTCTCGGGCAAGCAGGCCCTCGACGTCGAGATGGATCTGCGGCAGGGGCTCTACGCGCACCTGGTGCGGCTCTCGTTCGGCTTCTACGACCGTCACCAGACGGGCCAGCTGATGTCGCGGGCGACCGTCGACCTGCAGGGCGTCCGCTTCTTCCTCGGCTACGGCCTGATCTTCTTCTTCCAGAACGTGCTCACCGTCGTATCGGTGACCGTCGTGCTCTTCTTCGTCGACTCGCGGCTCGCCCTCATCCCCCTCGTCGTCACCCCGCTCCTCGTCGTTCTCGCCTACCGCTACAGCCATGTGGCGCATCCGACGCTCCGCGACGTCCAGCAGAAGCTCGCCGACGTGTCGACGGTCGCCGAGGAGAACATCGTCGGCGTCCACGTCGTCAAGGCGTTCGCCCAGGAGCCGGCGGAGGAGGAGAAGTTCGGCCGCCGAAACGAGACGCTCTTCGGGCAGACCATCCGCGCGAACCGGCAACGCGCGACGTACGTGCCGCTGATCTCCTTCGTGCCCATGCTCGCACAGGCGGGCGTGCTGCTCGTCGGGGCGCGGATGGTCGCGCAGGGCACGCTCACGCCGGGCGGCTTCGTCGCCTTCAACCTCTACCTTGCGATGCTCGTGATGCCTCTTCGCTCACTCGGCATGTGGGTCGGGCAGGCGCAGCGGGCCACGGCTTCCGGCGAGCGGATCTTCCAGGTGATCGACGAGCCTGAGGATGTCGCCGACACGCCCGGCGCGCGCGAGCTGCCGCCCGGCCGCGGGGCGATCCGCTTCGAGGGCGTCCGCTTCGAGTACCTCGAGGGCCGGCCGGTCCTGGACGGCGTCGACCTCGCGATCGAGGCCGGGACGACCGTGGCGCTGATCGGCCACACCGGCTCGGGCAAGACGACCCTGGCCTCCCTCCTGCCCCGCTTCTACGACGTGAGCGCAGGACGCGTCCTCGTGGACGGGGTCGACGTGCGCGGCGTGTCGCTGGCCTCACTGCGGCGCACGATCGGCGTCATCTCCCAGGATCCGTTCCTGTTCTCGACGACGGTGCGCGAGAACATCGCCTTCGGCCGGGACGACGGCGGCGGAGACGGGACGGAGCCGCCCGTCGAGCGCGCCGCGCGGCTCGCGCAGGCGAACGAGTTCGTCGAGCGGCTGCCTCAGGGCTACGACACCGTGATCGGCGAGCGCGGGATCACGCTCTCGGGTGGCCAGCGGCAACGGATCGCGATCGCCCGGGCGCTCGCCGTCGACCCGCGGATCCTGATCCTCGACGACGCGACGGCCTCGGTCGACGCGACCACCGAGGCGCGGATCCGGGCGGGCCTGCGCGAGGTGATGCGCGGACGGACGACGCTGATCATCGCGCACCGGCTCTCCACGATCGCGCTCGCGGACGAGATCGTCGTCCTCGACGGCGGCCGGGTCGCCGCCCGCGGGACGCACGACGAGCTGATCGGGACGAGCGCGATCTACCGCGAGATCTACGAGCACGGGCTGCTCGAGCGTGAGTTCGCCGATGCGGCCGAGGGGCGGGGCGACGTCGAGGAGCCGGCCGCATGAGCCGTCTCTTCGAGCCCCGCGTCCGGTGCCTGACGCCGGACGCCGCCAGAGCGGCGGATCTCCGCCGCGGCGCGGGAGGATCCCGACGATGAGGGTCCACCAGCCCGGTGGATCGTTGACGCGCGCCCGCACCGCAGAGGTGGCGGACTGGTCGTGGCGCTCCACCCGGCGGCGGCTCGGGACGCTCTGGCGGCTGACGCGCCCCTACCGCGGCCGGGCCGGGCTCTCGGTCTTCTCGCTGCTGGCGGCGACGGCCACGGCGCTCGCGCCGCCGTACCTCGCGAAGTACGCCCTCGACGACGCTCTGCGCGGTAACGACGGCGACCGTCTCACCCTGGTCGTCGTCGTCTTCCTGGCCGCCGGCCTCGCCAACTGGGGAATGACCTACGTCGAGACGTACCTCACGGGGTGGGTCGGGGAGCGGATCCTCGCCGATCTGCGCGCACAGCTCTTCGGGCACCTGCAGCGGCTCTCGCTCGGCTTCTACGAGCGAAACCGGGCCGGCGTGATCATCAGCCGGCTCACGAACGACGTCGAGGCGATCGACCAGCTCGTCACCGACGGCGTCACGACCCTCGTCCAGAGCACGCTCCTGCTCGTCGGGACGGCTGTGCTCCTGTTCGTGCTCGACTGGCGGCTCGCGCTCGCGACGCTCGCGGTGATCCCCCTGGTGAGCGCCGCCACGGTGCTCTTTCGGACACGCTCCTCGCGGGCCTACGCCGCCGTGCGGGAGCGGCTCGGGCTCGTGACCGCGACCCTGGCGGAGGACATCGCCGGCATGCGGACGGTGCAGGCGTTCAACCGGGAGGATGCCGCAGCGCGGAACTTCCGCGAGGTCACCCTCCGCTACCGCGAGTCGAACATGCAGACGGTGCTCCTGAACGGGCTCTACTTCCCCTTCGTCGACCTGCTCTCCTCGATCGCCCTCGCCGTCGTGCTCGGCTACGGCGGCCGTCTCTACTTCGAGCATGCGATCACCCTCGGGACGCTCTTCGCCTTCATGCTCTACGTGGGCAACTTCTTCGACCCGGTCCAGCAGCTCTCGCAGCTCTACAACACCTTCCTCTCGGCGACCGCGGCGCTGGACAAGATCCTCGGCGTCCTCGACGAGCAGCCGCAGATCGTCGACCGTGCAGGTGCGCGGCCGCTGCCGCAGATCGAGGGTCGGCTCTCCTTCGAGTCGGTCCGCTTCGCCTACGGCCGGGGCGAGGAGGTCCTGCACGGCATCGACCTCGACGTGCCGGCCGGAACGACGGTTGCGCTCGTCGGACACACCGGCGCCGGCAAGTCGACGATCGCGAAGCTGCTCGCCCGCTTCTACGAGCCGACCCACGGCCGGATCACGATCGACGGCCACGACCTGAACGACGTCACGCAGGAGTCGCTGCGGCGCCAGCTCGGGGTCGTGCCGCAGGAGGGCTTCCTCTTCGCGGGCACGGTGGCCGAGAACATCGCCTTCGGCCGTCCGGACGCGCGCCCCGAGGAGATCGTCCGGGCGGCGCAGACCGTCGGCGCGCACGAGTTCGTGCTCCGGCTCGAGGACGGGTACGCGACGCAGCTGGGCGAGCGCGGCTCCCGGCTCTCGCTCGGCCAGCGCCAGCTCGTGGCCTTCGCGCGGGCGCTCCTCGCCGACCCTCGGATCCTGATCCTCGACGAGGCGACCTCCTCGGTCGACATCGGCACCGAGCGTACGATCGAGCGTGCGCTGCGGACGCTGCTCGCCGACCGCACCGCGTTCATCATCGCCCACAGGCTCTCGACGATTCGCGACGCCGACCTGATCGTAGTGCTCGAGCACGGCCGCGTGGTCGAGCAGGGTAGCCACGCGGAGCTGCTCGCGACACGCGGCCTCTACACGAGCCTGTACGGGGACTGGGCGGCCGCGTAACAAACGGCTCAAGCGCCCCCCGGTGGCGCTGCCGATAGAGCGCGGGTGAGCGACATCACCGTCACCCGACCCGTCGACTGGGTCGAGCTGCGACCAGGCGCGACGCTCGCCCAGGCGTGGCGCCTCTAGATCGTCCGCGGCCTGCACGTCGACGGCGATGACGACCCCTCCCTCTCCGACGTTTTCGGTCGCGCCGCCGGACGCACCCTGACGCTCGTGCGCGTCTCGCTCCTCGCCGGTCTCGGCGTCGGAGCGGGCCTCCTGCTGCTCGTCGTCCCCGGTCTCGTGCTCGCGACTCGCTGGGCCGTCGCCGTCCCGGTCGGCATGCTCGAGGACGGCACTGCCCGCAACGCGCTGCGCCGCTCGCGCGAGATCGTGCGCGGCAACGGCTGGATCGTGCGCGGCAACGGCTGGAACGTCTTCCAGGTGCTCCTCGCCGTCGGGCTCCTCGAGGGGCTCGCTGGCGTCCCGTTCGCGCTCGCGGCCGCCGGCGCGGGGCCGTTCGGGTGGTGGCTGGCGCTGACCCTTGGTTCGGCCCTCACCGCCCCGTACGCCGCGCACGCGCCGACCGTAGAGTCTCGCGCGTGATCTCCGCCGTCCTCTCGGACGCCGCCTCGGTGTACCGGCGCCTGTGGGGGCGCTCCGTGCTCGTCGCCGGCCTCGTCTTCGCCGTGATCGCTCTCGCGGACGCGCTCGCCGCACGGAGCGCAACCACCGCAACCACCCTGGTCTCGCTCCTGCTCGCGCTCGTCGGCGGCCTGCTCGTGCAGGGGGCGATCGTCGCGGTCGTTGCCGACCTCCACGAGAGCCGTCCACCGGCGAGGATCGCCGACTACTACGAGCGCACCCGCGACCGGCTCGGGACGCTCCTCGGCGCGTCGCTGCTCTACGGGCTCGGCGTCGTGATCGGCTTCGTGCTCCTGATCGTTCCCGGGCTGATCGCGATCGCACGCTGGTCGCTGATCGTGCCGCTCGTCGTGATCGAGCGCCGCGACGCCCGCGATTCGTTCGCGCGCTCGTCGCAGCTCGTTCGGGGCCGGACGGGCCGCGTGCTGGTGCTCGTGCTCGTCGCGAACCTGTTGACGAGCCTGGTCGCCGTCGCGATCACGGTCGCGCTCGGCTTCCTTCCCTCCTTCGCGGCGATCTGGGCCGGCGGGACGCTCGCCGGCGCCGTCACGGTCCCCTACGAGGCATACGTGCTGACCGTCCTCTACTACCGGCTGACCGAGCCGGGCCGGCCGGTGCTGCCCGCATAGGATGCGCGCATGGCGGACGACGAAGCCCTCGACGACGAGACGGCGGAGCGGATCGTCCAACCTGCCTCGGAGGAGGCCGAGCGAGAAGCGCAGCTGACGCCTTCCGAGGCGATCGCGCGCATGCGCATCAACATCCCGGTCCGCGGCAACCGCAAGCTCCGCACCGTGGTCGAGCGGGTCAACGCCGACTCGCAGCTCAAGGGATGGTGGCACGTCTCGAACGTGAACGCGGTCGCGAGGCTCGGGATCAACGACCACTCCTGGGTGCACGTCCAGATCGTCACGAACATCGCGCTCAAGCTCCTGCGGCAGCTGATGAAACACGGCGTCGAGCCGGGGCTCGTGCGCGACTTCGGGCTGCGCTCCGACGATGCCGAGGTCGTGGTCACGCTCGCCGCGCTCCTGCACTGCATCGGCATGTCGATTCACCGCCACGGCCACGAGGACTTCTCGCTCTTCCTCGCCGAGCCGAAGCTGCACCAGCTCCTCGAGGGGCTCTACGACGAGCCCGACAAGACGGTGATCGTCTCGGAGGTGCTGGAGGCGATCATCAGCCACCGGGCCGACGGGCAGCCTCTGACGATCGAGGCCGGCCTGATCCGGGTCGCCGACGCGCTCGACATGGCCAAGGGCCGCTCGCGGATCCCGTTCGAGAAAGGCCGCGTCTCGATGCACTCGCTCTCGGCCGCCGCGATCGAGGACGTGGCGATCTCCGACGGCGAGGAGCGTCCGATCAGGATCGAGATCCTGATGAACAACAGCTCGGGCATCTTCCAGATCGACGGCCTCCTGAGGGCGAAGCTGCGCGGCTCGGGGCTCGAGCCCTACGTCGAGGTGGTCGCCCATATCGACACGGAGACCGAGCAGCGGCTCGTGCCGATCTACCGGCTCGAGGTGTAGGCGCTTTTCGCAGGGACCGCACCGCGGGGCGGGTGCGCGCCTCCCCACGCACACGGGCGCCGCCTGATTTCCTCCAGTACGTCGTCCCGGTGGAGGCAGCCGAAAGGAGACACGCCGGGTGAACGTGCTCGCCACCAGCACCGTCGATCTGGCACGGATCCAGTTCGCGACCACGTCGATCTACCACTTCCTGTTCGTCCCGTTGACGCTCGGCCTCGGTCCGATCGTCGCGGTGATGCAGACGCAGTGGCACCGCAGCGGCGACGAGCGGTGGCTGAAGCTGACGCACTTCTTCGGGACGCTGTTTCTGATCAATTTCGCGATCGGCGTCGCGACCGGGCTCGTACAGGAGTTCCAGTTCGGGATGAACTGGTCGGTCTACTCGAAGTACGTCGGCAACGTCTTCGGGGCGCCGCTCGCCATCGAGGGCCTCGCCGCCTTCTTCCTCGAATCGACCTTCCTCGGCCTCTGGATCTTCGGCTGGAACCGGCTCTCGCCGCGCGTCCACCTGGCGACGCTGTGGATCGCCGTGGTCGGGACCTGGATGTCCGCCTACTTCATCCTCGTCGCGAACTCGTTCATGCAGGACCCGGTCGGCTACAAGGTCGAGAACGGGCAGGCCGTCCTGACGAGCGTCTGGTCGCTGCTCTCGAGCACCTGGGCCCTGTACGCATTCGGACACACGATCTTCGCTGGGCTGACCGCAGGCGCGGCGGTCGTCCTCGGCGTCTGCTGCTGGCACTTCGCGCGCGGCCGCAACGTCGAGCTCTTCCGGCCGGCGGCGACGCTCGCGTTGATCTTCCTGGTGCCGGTCTCGTGCGTGAACCTCTGGTTCGGCAGCCACTTCGGCATCCTCGTCGAGGAGCTGCAGCCGATGAAGATCGCCGCCTCGGAGGCGCAGTGGGCGACCTGCTCGTCGTGCTCGTTCTCGCTCTTCCAGATCGGCGGCTTCACGGAGTCGGACGAGAAGCCGTCGTTCTCGATCCAGGTCCCGGACCTGCTCTCGTTCCTCGCGACCGGCTCGCTCCACGGCACGGTCCAGGGCCTGAACAACCTGAACACGCAGTACCGGAGGCAGTACCTGCGCCAGAACGGCCCCTCCCAGAGCTACCTGCCGCCGGTCGCGGCGATCTACTGGAGCATGCGCGGCATGGCCTACCTCGGCTCTTTCATCGCCCTCGTGGCGATCGTCGGCGCCGTGCTCTCCTGGCGGCGCAAGCTCGAGAGCTGGCGCTGGTTCTGCTGGGTCGCGGTCGTGACCGCCTTCCTGCCCTTCCTGGCGGCGGCGTTCGGCTGGCTGCTGACCGAGCTCGGACGCCAGCCCTGGATCGTGCAGGGCGAGCTCTTGACCGCAAAGGCGAACTCGCCGTCGGTCGGCACGACCTGGCTCGCGATCAGCCTGACCGTCTTCGTGACCCTGTACATCGCGCTGCTCGTGGTGGACGTCTGGCTGATGCGGCGCTACGCGGAGCGCGACCCGGGCGCCGCACCGACAGAGGAGGCCGGCGCGCCCGCGCCGGCGGTCGGCTACTGATGAACCTCCAGAACCTCTGGTTCGTGCTGATCGCCGTCCTCTGGTCGGGCTATTTCCTGCTCGAGGGCTTCGACTTCGGCGTCGGGATGCTGCTGCCCTTCCTGCCGCGCGACGAGCCCGAGCGGCAGACGATGTTCGAGTCGATCGGGCCCGTCTGGGACGGCAACGAGGTCTGGCTCGTCGTCGCGGGCGGCGCGACCTTCGCCGCCTTCCCCGCCTGGTACGCGACGATGTTCTCCGGCTTCTACCTCGCGCTCTTGCTCGCGCTCTTCTGCCTGATCGTGCGCGTCGTCTCGTTCGACTGGCGGTCGAAGGCGACGAGCCCGCGCTGGCGCTCGGTCTGGACGTGGGCGAACGCGATCGGCAGCTTCGGCGCCTCGCTGGTCTGGGGCGTCGGCCTCGCGAACCTCCTCTACGGCGTCCCGATCGCCTCGAGCGGCGACTACACCGGCAACTTCTGGGATCTCTTCAACGGCTACACCGTCGTCGCCGGACTCGCGGTCGTGCTCGTGTTCTGCTTCCACGGCGCGAACTATCTGACGCTGAAGGCGACCGGTGACCTGCTGCAGCGGGCGACGCGCACGGCGCGGCTGCTCTCGTTCCCGGCCGTGCTCGTCGGCGCCGGCTTCCTCGCCTGGACGGTCGTGGTCGCGGTCGACCGGAACGACAAGGACGTCTTCCCGCCGGTGCTGCCGGCCGCGCTCGGGATAGCGGCCCTGCTCCTCGCCGCGTGGTTCGCGGCGCGGCGGCGGGAGGGCCTCGCGTTCTCGATGACGGCGCTCGGCTCGATCCTCCTCGTCGCGACGCTCTTCACGAGCCTCTACCCTCGCGTGATGGTCTCGAGCACGGACTTCGCCAACAGCCTGACGGTCCAGAACGCGGCATCGGCGCACTACACGCTCCAGGTGATGAGCGTCGTCGCCCTGATCTGCACGCCGATCGTCCTCCTCTACCAGGGCTGGACCTACCACGTCTTCCGCGGACGGCTCGCGTGACCGGCGCGCCGGGAACGGACGAACGGCCCCGCGTGCTCGTGCTGGGCGGCGGCTTCGCGGGCATCGGCGCGGCGCGCAAGCTGAAGGACGCCGACGTCGACGTCGTCCTCGTCGACAAGCACGACTACCACACGTTCCAGCCGATGCTCTACCAGGTCGCGACCGACCTGCTCGAGCCGACGACCGTCGGGAACCCGCTCCGGGGGCTCTTCCACGAGCAACCGAACGTGACCGTGCACGAGGCGACGGTGAGCGGGGTCGACCTCGACCGGCGCGAGGTGCAATTCGCCGACATGGAGCCGCTCACCTACGACTACCTCGTGCTCGGGCTCGGGGCCGAGGTCAACTTCTTCGGCACCGAGGGCGCGGCCCGGCACGCGTTCCCGATGTACACGCTCGCCGATGCGCTCCGCCTGCGCGAGCACATCCTCGAGCGGTGGGAATCGACCGACCGCGAGCCGTCTCTGGCCGACGACGGCGCACTCAACGTCGTCGTCGTCGGCGGCGGCCCCACGGGCGTCGAGAGCGCGGGCGCGATCGCCGAGCTCTACCGAAGCGTCTTCGCGAAGGACTACCCGACCCAGCCGCAGGAGAAGGCCCGCATCGTCCTCGTCGAGGCGACGACGGAGCTGCTGGCGATGTTCAAGCCGGACATCCGCTCGTACACCAAGGAAGCGCTCGAGAAGCGCGGCGTCGAGGTGCTGCTCGGCGAGCTCGTCGCCTCGGTCGAGCCGACGCGGGTGACCTTGAAGTCGGGCACGGCGCTGCCGGCGCACACGCTCGTCTGGGGCGCGGGGCTCCAGGCGAGCCCGCTCGCCGGCTCGGTTGGAGTCGACCTGGAGCGCGGGAACCGCATTCCGGTGCAGCCGGACCTCTCGATCGGCGGGCGGCCCGAGGTGTTCGCGGCCGGGGACATCGCCTGGATCATCGACCCGAAGACGGGCGAGGTGCTGCCGCAGCTCGGCGGGGTGGCGCTGCAGTCGGGCGAGCAGGCCGGTGCGAACGTCGCCCGGCGCATCGCCGGCGAGGAGACGAAGCCGTTCCGCTATGTCGACAAGGGCAGCATGGCGACGATCGGTCGCGCGTCGGCCGTCATGCAGATCCGCGGGCACACGCTGAAGGGCTTCTTCGCCCAGCTCGCGTGGGGAGGCGTCCATCTCGCGCTCCTGTCGACGGGGCAGGCCCGGGTGAAGACGGCGATCAACTGGAGCTGGGCCGCGTTCACGCACGACCGGGCGAGCCGCATCACAGTTCGCCCCGAGCGGGAGCCGACGGTCAAGCAATGAGCGACGGGAGGTAGATCGAGATGACGAGCACGGCGCCCGCTCCGACGGCGCAACCGCACTCCGGCGACGCGAACGGCCCGGCCGACGTCCTCGTCGTGTTCGGGATCACGGGCGACCTGGCGAAGGTCATGACCTTCAGGTCGCTGTACCGGCTCGAGCGGCGGGGCCTGCTCGACTGTCCGGTGGTCGGGGTGGCCGTCGACGACTGGACGGTCGACCGCCTCCGCGAGCGGGCGCGCGAGTCGATCGTCGGCACGGGCGAGCGGCTCGACGAGGCGGTCTTCGACCGGTTCGCCGCACGGCTCTCGTACGTCGAGGGCGACTTCGGCGACCAGGCCACCTACGGGCGCGTCGCCGATGCGATCAAGAGCTTCGAGCGACCGGTCTTCTATCTCGAGATCCCACCCTTCCTCTTCGGCCGGGTCGTCGCGGGCCTGTCCGGAGCCGGCCTGACCGAGCACGCGCGCGTCGTCGTCGAGAAGCCCTTCGGACACGACCGCGACTCGGCGATCGCGCTCGCGGCGGAGCTCCACCGCTTTCTCGACGAGTCGCAGATCTACCGGATCGACCACTACCTCGGCAAGATGGGGCTCGAGGAGATCCTGCACCTCCGCTTCGCGAACGCGATGCTCGAGCCGGTCTGGAGCCGCAACTTCCTCGCGAGCGTCCAGATCACGATGGCCGAGGACTTCGGCGTCGAGGACCGCGGCCACTTCTACGATCCCGTCGGCGCGCTGCGGGACGTCGTGGTCAACCACCTGATGCAGGTGGTCGCCGCGGCCGCCATGGAGGCCCCCTCGCGCGGCGACCCGACGACGATCAAGGACTCGCAGGTCGCGCTCTTCCGCGCCGTCAAGGAGGCCGATCCGGCCCACTACGTGCGCGGCCAGTACGACGGCTACCGCTCGATCGACGGCGTTGCGCCGGACTCGACGACGGAGACGTACGCCGCGCTCCGGCTCGAGGTCGAGAACTGGCGCTGGTCGGGCGTCCCGTTCTTCATCCGCACGGGCAAGCGGCTGCCGGTCACCGAGACGGAGCTCCGGCTCGTCTTCCGGCATCCGCCGCGGCTGGGCTTCGGCTACGAGCGCGTGCTCGAGCCGAACCAGCTCGTGGTGAGGCTCGACCCGACGACCGGCATCCAGCTAACGGTCGAGGCGCACCGCGCCGACCAGTCCGGCCCGGGGACGATCGAGCTCGACATGGAGTTCGCCGAGGAGGGCGGCGAGGGACCGACCCCGTACGAGGTGCTGCTGCACGCGGCACTCGTCGGCGACTCGACGCGCTTCACCCGCCAGGACGGCGTCGAGGAGACCTGGCGGATCATGCAGCCGCTGCTCGACGCGTCGCCGCCCGTCCACCCGTACGCGCCGGGCTCCTGGGGGCCCGAGCCGGCCGACACGCTCGTTGCGGGGCACGGCCGCTGGTACGGCCCGTGGATCTCGTCATGAGCGACGCCACGACGGCTCCGGCGTCCCAGGCGCAGAGCGCGGCCGCGCCGTCGCCGTTCCCGCCCATCGCCGAGTACGCGTTCCTGTCCGACTGCCACACGTCGGCACTCGTCGCCGCCGACGGTTCGGTCGACTGGCTCTGCGTGCCCCGCTTCGACGCGCCGAGCGTGTTCGGGAGCCTGCTCGACCGCGAGGCGGGCTCCTTCCGGCTTGGACCGTTTGGCATCGCGCATCCGGCGGCCCGCGCGTACGAGGCGGGGACGAACGTCGTCACCACGACATGGCGGACGTCCTCCGGCTGGCTGACCGTCCGGGACGCGCTCACGCTGGGCCCCTGGGATCACGAGGACACGATCACGCCGCACACCCGGCCGCCCGCCGACGACGACGCCGACCACATGCTCGTGCGTACCGTCCACTGCGTGGAGGGCCGGGTCGAGCTGGAGCTCGTGTGCGAGCCCGTGTTCGACTACGGTCGGACCCAGGCCGAGTGGACGCTGGTCGACGGGAACCGCCACGCCGCCGACGCGACCGGAGCGGGGCAGACGATCCGGCTCCGGTCCGATCTCCAACTGGGGATCGAGACCGGTGCGGTGCGGGCGCGCCACGTGCTGCAGACGGGCGAACGGGCCTACTGCGCCCTCTCCTGGGCTGAAGGACTCGCCGGGCCGCAGGACGTCGACGACGCGGAGGCACGCATCGCCGCAACCCTGGCCTTCTGGCGCACCTGGCTGGAGGGCGCCCGCATCATCGACCATCGCTGGCGTGAGCCGATCGAGCGCTCGGCGCTCGCGATCAAGGGCCTGACGTTCATGCCGACCGGCGCGACCGTCGCGGCCGCGACGACCTCGCTGCCCGAGACGCCCGGCGGCGAGCGCAACTGGGACTACCGCTACTGCTGGATGCGCGACACGACCTTCACGCTGCAGGCGCTCCACTGGCTCGGCCTCGACTGGGAGGCCGACGAGTTCATGCAGTTCGTCGGCGACCTCGAGCCGACGGAGGACGGGTCGCTGCAGATCATGTACGGCATCGACGGGCGACGCGACCTGACCGAGTCGACGCGCGACGACCTCTCGGGCTACGCGGGCGCCCGTCCCGTGCGCATCGGCAACGGAGCATTCGACCAGCGCCAGAACGACGTCTTCGGGTCCGTGCTCGACTCGTTCCTGCTGCACACGAGGAAGAGCCAGCGGCTGCCGCGTCGGCTCTGGCCGATCGTCGAGACCCAGGCGGAGTGCGCAACGAGCGTCTGGGGCAGCCCCGACCAGGGCATCTGGGAGGCGCGCGGCAAGCCGCAGCACTACGTCTCCTCGAAGCTGATGTGCTGGGTCGCGCTCGACCGGGCCGCAAAGCTCGCCGCGATCCGCGGCGACCCGAAGCTCGAGACGAAATGGCGTGCCGTCGCCGAGGAGATCCGTGCGGACATCCTCGCGCACGGGGTCAGCTCGAAGGGTGTCCTGCGACAGCATTACGAGACGGACTCGCTCGACGCCTCGACGCTGCTCGCGGCGATCTTCGGCTTCCTGCCCGAAGACGACGAGCGGCTGCGCAACACCGTCCTCGCCGTCCAGAGCGACCTGACCGAGGACGGCTTCGTGCTGCGCTACCGCACGGACGAGACCGACGACGGCCTCTCCGGCAAGGAGGGCACCTTCCTCATCTGCTCCTTCTGGCTCGTGTCCGCCCTCGCCGTCGTGGGCGAGCTGCAGCGGGCCCGGGACCTGATGGAGCGGCTGCTGCACATCGCCTCGCCGCTCGGGCTCTACGCCGAGGAGTTCGACGTCGGCACCGGCCGGCACCTCGGCAACTTCCCGCAGGCCTTCTCCCATCTCGCGCTGATCGAGGCGGCGGCGCGGATCATGGTCCCCGAGCTACTCACGGAGTTGTGACATGGACAGATACGACGTGGTCATCATCGGCACGGGCGCGGGGGGCGGCACGCTCGCCCGGCACCTCGCACCCTCGGGCAAGCGGATCCTCCTGCTCGAGCGGGGCGACTGGCTGCCACGCGAGCCCGAGAACTGGCTCGCGGAGAGTGTCTTCGTCGACAACCGCTATGTCTCGCCCGAGACGTGGTACGACGCGAAGGGGAAGGCGTTCCAGCCGCAGGTCCACTACTTCGTCGGAGGTGCGACGAAGCTCTACGGGGCGGCGCTCTACCGCTTTCGCGCCGAGGACTTCGGCGAGCTCCGCCATCACGACGGGGTCTCGCCGGCGTGGCCGATCTCCTACGACGAGCTCGAGCCCTACTACACGCACGCGGAGCAGCTCTACCGTGTGCACGGCGCCCGGGGCGAGGATCCGACCGAGCCCGAGGCGACCGCGCCCTACCCGTTCCCGGCCGTCTCGCACGAGCCGCGCATCCAGCTGCTGCACGACCAGCTCGCCGCAGCGGGCTTCCATCCCTTCCACGCTCCGTGCGCCATCGACCTCGACGAGGCCGCGGTGCCGTTCTCCAGCTGCGTGCGCTGTCCGAACTGCGACGGCTTCCCGTGCCTCGTGCACGCCAAGTCCGACGCCGAGGTGATCGCGGTCCGTCCGGCGCTCGAACACGACAACGTGACCCTGCTGACGAATGCCGAGGTGACGCGCCTCGAGACGGACGACGGCGGGATGACCGTGACGCAGGTCGTCGTCGAGCGCGACGGTGCCGAAGAGCGCTACGCCGCGGAGCTTGTCGTCGTCTCGTGCGGCGCCGCCAACTCGGCGAAGCTCCTGCTCGTCTCGGCGAACGACCGGCACCCGAACGGGCTCGCCAACGGCTCCGACCAGGTCGGGCGGAACTACATGTTCCACGCGAGCCAGGCGGTGCTCGCGCTCTCGCGCGAGGAGAACCCGACCCGCTTCCAGAAGACGCTGGCCTTGAACGACTTCTACTTCGACGGGCCGGACTTCGAGTTCCCGCTCGGGAACATCCAGATGGTCGGCAAGTCGCAGGCACCGATGTTCCGCGGCGAGAAGCCGGGCGAGACGAAGCTGGCACCGGACTGGACGCTGGAGCGGGTCGCGCGCCACGCGATCGACTTCTGGCTCTCGACCGAGGACCTGCCGGTCGCCGAGAACCGGGTCACGGTCGACCGCGACGGCCGGCTCACGCTCAGCTACCGGCCGACGAACGACGAGCCGAAGCAGCGTCTGCTCCACCAGCTGCGGTCGATGCTCGGCTCGCTCGACATGAACCACGACCACCTGTTCCACCGGTTCGAGTACATGCGGAACGCGATCCCCGTCGCGGGCTGCGCCCACCAGGCGGGCACGTGCCGGTTCGGCGTCGACCCCGCCGACTCGGTGCTGAACACGGACTGCCGGGCCCATGAGGTCGACAACCTCTACGTCGTCGACACGAGCTTCTTCCCGAGCATCAGCGCGGTGAACCCCGCCCTGACGGCGATGGCGAACGCGCTGCGGGTGGGCGACCACCTTCTGGAGCGCCTCGGCGCGGCGAGCGGGGCGGCGGTCGCCCACTGAGACGCGCCGCCGGCGCGCGCGTCCGCCGCGCACCGACACGGCGCGCCCGGCTGTGCAAGACTCGGCGTCAGGCTCGAAACCGACCGAGAGGAGGCCCACGATGCGGCTACTCGTAGTCTCGACCCCCCGAGGCGAGATCCCGCCGGAGCGGCTCCCGCCCCTGCTCGACGCGATGCTCGAGTGGTACGACCGCTACCAGGGGAAGCTCGACGCCTTCGGCTCGTTCATCGGCGGCGGCGGCTTCGGCGTCGTCGACGTCGCCGACGAGAACGAGCTCCACCAGATGATGCTGGAGATGCCGTTCTCGCCTTTCTCGAACACCGAGATCCGCCCGTTCGTCGCCGACGCCGCCGGGATCCACCGGGCCAAGGAGGCGTTCGCGGCGATGGCGGCAGCAATGTCCTGACAGGAGCGGCGGGGGCGGGGTCGCGGCGCCTCGTCCCTCCACTTCCGCTGATAGCTGTTCACTGCGGGGCAGGGACTCGAACCCCAACTTCCTGATCCAGAGTCAGGCGTCCTACCATTAGACGACCCCGCAACGGGCCGCCGCCGATTGTAGCGGGGCCTCCCGGCTTCGACCGCAGGGCGGAGCAGGACGGACGGGTGCGACGCGGATCGCAGGGGCGCCCGGACAACCCCGAGGATGCGGAACGGGGTCTGCACGACTGCAGGCGTCGCGGCGATCGTCCTACCGAGGCGCGCACCGCTCGACGGAGCCGTCACGGCCGCCGCCCTCAACGCGAACAACGGCCATGGCAGCGTCGAGGACCTGCGAGCGCGGGAGAGCCGGTATCGCTCGCCCCGGGCGGCTCGACCTCGCTCGAGGACTGGGGTGTTCTGATCGCCGGCGACGCGGTCTCGACGACGCTGACGGCGCCGCTCTCGGTGCACCTTCTGGCACCGCACGAGCACAAGGCGAAGCATCTGCCGCTCGGGGTGACGCCGCCCCTGGGGCTCCCGGGCTACGTCTTCCCGGTCGCGCGCGGGGCAAGCTACTCCGACACCGACGGCGGCCTGCGCAGCGACATCGCGGACGGCTGGCCTCCTTCGCCTGAAGTACGACGGCGCGGTCGATCCGCTGAGGACGTCGTCTGGCGGCAGCTGCTCGCGAAACAGCCCGACGGCTCCCCGCCCCGCCCACAGGCGGTCGCGCCGCCGCGGCACCGCTTCCCGCGTGACGGGGGCAGCCGCGCTCCCGCCTCCGGCGCGGCCACGCTCGCGGCGCTGCTGCTGCGCCGCATCGGCCGCCGCGCCTGAGCCGGCTCAGTTCGTGAGGCGCCGCGCGAGGGTCGCGAGCGCGTGCTGCTCGATCTGCCGCACCCGCTCCGGCGCGAGGTGGAGGTCACCCGCGATCTGCTCCAGCGTGTGCGGTTCGCAGTCGACACCGAAGTGACTCGCCAGGATTGCCCGCTCGCGCGGCCGGAGCACGGAGAGCGCCGCGCGGACGGACTCTGCCCGGGCGGCGTCCTCGGCCTCCACGAGCGGATCGCGCGCGGCGACATCGGCGACGAGCTCGACGAGCTGTGTGCCCCCGTGCTCGTCTCCGACCATGGCGTTCAGCGAGGCCGTGGCGAGCGGCGCCCGCGCCGCGCCCTCGACCGCGTCCGCGTCGTACCCGGTCGCCGCGGCGATCTCCGCGGTGGTGGCGGGGCGACCGAACCCGGCCTCGAGCGCCGCCGCCGCGCGGCGCGCGGCGCGCTGCTTGGCCACCAGCCGGCTCGGCAGCCGGATCGTGCGCGAGTCGTTCGTGAGCGCCCGGCGGATCGCCTGCCTGATCCACCAGGCGGCATAGGTCGAGAACCGCCGGCCGCGGCGCCAGTCGAAGCGATCGACGGCCTGGATCAGCCCGACGGTCCCCTCCTGGACGAGATCCTGGAACGGCAGGCCGAGTCCCTGGTAGCGGCGCGCCATCGCGACGACGAGGCGCAGGTTCGCCTCGATCAAGGCCCGGCGAGCGCGTTCGTCGCCTGCGGCCACGAGGCGCGCCAGTTCGCGCTCCTCATCCGGCCGGAGCACCCGGTGCGGCCGCCAGCCGCGCAGCAGGAGAACGGGATCCTCGTGCCGCCGGCGTCGCCGGCGCGGGGGAGCGCTGGGCACGCTTCGTGCGGGAGTTGCCACCCTACCCTCCTTTGCCCCGATGCTCCCTGGAGTGGGGCGAAACCGCATCCGCGGCCCCGCCGAAGGGCTCTGCGGCGATCTACGGACCTCCGCGCGCTGCGACACTGAGGCCGTGGACCGCCGCCTGCTCGTTCCCCTCGGCGCCGCCGTCACGGCCCTGCTCGTGCTGGTCGCGATCGCCGGGCGGGGCCGACCGCTTGGTGGCGGGCACGCCGGTCCGGGGCCGACGGAGGGCTTTTTCGACTACGTCTTCACGTCGGCCGTCATCGTGTGCGTCCTCGTCGCCGCAGTGGTGGTGTGGTCGCTTCTGACCACACCCGTCGTGCAGACCGGTCGGAGCCGCGGGAGACGCCGCCTGCTCGCCACGCTCCTCTTCGTCGCGGCGGCGGCCGCGATCGCGTGGGCGATCTCGACGAGCGGCTTCGAGAAGCGGCTCCGCGAGGCGGAGCAGCGGGCGCAGACGAACGCGACGCAGACCCGTGCGCCGGGTGGGACGCTGCGGCAGGCGCCCGGCTCGCGCGGCGCGCGCCTCCGCTGGGACGAGATCGCGATCGTGCTCGGGCTGCTCGGCGGCCTCGGCCTGGCCGCAGCCGTGAGCCGCGCGCGGCGGCGCACGCGCGACCGTCGCCCCTGGCGGCGCGCCTCGCAGCGGGCCGTCTCGCTCGCGCTGGACGAGTCGCTCGACGACCTGCGGACGGAGCCCGACCTCCGCCGCGCCATCATCGCCGCCTACGCGCGCATGGAGCGCGCCCTTGCCGCGGCCGGGCTGCCGCGACGGCCGGCGGAGGCGCCGCTCGAGTACGTCGCCCGGGCGCTCGAGGAGCTGGAGGCGAGCGGCCCGGCGGCGCGGCGCCTCACCGACCTGTTCGAATGGGCAAAGTTCAGCCAGCATGAGCCGGAGCCGGGGATGAGAGACGAGGCGATCGAGGCCCTCGTCGCCGTGCGGGACGAGCTGCGCGCGCCTGCGGAAGAGCCGGTGGCGGCGTGACCGAGCGGCGGCGCGTGCTCGGAGCAGTGGCGACGGCGACCGGGCTCCTTTTGGTCCTGCTCGCCGTGCGGGTGCTGCCGGTGGAGCGGCTGCTCTCGATCTACGTCCTCGTGCTCGCCGTGATCGCCCTCGCCTCGCTGACGCGGCTCGCCCAGCCGGCCTTCGAGCGCCCGAACGCGTCCCGCTTCGAGCATGAGCTGCAGGCCCGCGAGGAGCGGCCGCTGCGGCCGCCGGAGCTCGTCCGCACCGAGCGGGAACTGACGCTCGCGGTCGCCACGGCCGGGCATGCGCACCGTCGTCTCGTGCCTCTGCTCCGGGAGGCCGCCGCCGCGCGCCTGTACGGACGCCACGGCGTCGAGCTCGCGCGGCGTCCTCGGCGTGCGCACGAGCTGCTCGGCGACGAGCTCTGGGAGCTCGTCCGTCCCGACCGGCCGGAGCCCGCCGACCGGAACGGCCCCGGGATCCCCCTCCGGGAGATCGCCGCGGCGATCGAGCAGCTGGAGCGCGTGTGATCGACCTCGCCGAGCTGCGGCAGCGGGCAACCGGGATCCTCGACGAGATCGAGCGAGCGGTCGTGGGCAAGCGCGGCCCGCTGGAGCTGATTCTGCTGGCCCTGCTCAGCGACGGCCATGTGCTCCTCGAGGACTACCCCGGCCTCGCGAAGACGCTGATCGCGCGCTCCTTCGCCCGGGCCAGCTCACTCCGCTTCGCCCGCATCCAGTTCACTCCCGACCTGATGCCCTCCGACGTGACCGGCTCGCAGATCTTCGACCAGCGCAGCGCCGAGTTCGCGTTCCGGCCGGGACCAATCTTCGCCAACCTCCTCCTCGCCGACGAGATCAACCGCGCGCCGCCGAAGACGCAGGCCGCGCTGCTCGAGGCGATGCAGGAGCGGCAGGTGACGATCGAGAACGACACGCATCCCCTGCAGCCGCCCTTCCTCGTGCTCGCGACGCAGAACCCGATCGAGTACGAGGGCACCTATCCGCTCCCGGAGGCGCAGCTCGACCGCTTCCTCGTCCGCATCTCCGTCGGCTATCCGGAGCGCGACGACGAGGTCGAGATGCTGCGGCGCCGGCTCGAGCGCGGCGAGGACGACGTCGAGCTGCGACCGGTCGTCGACGCGGCGACGCTCGTGGCGCTGCAGCGCGCGCTCGAGCAGGTGCACGTCTCGGAGCCGATCGAGCGCTACATCGTCGACCTCGTCGCTTCGACCCGGTCGTCGCAGCGGCTCGCGGTCGGCGCAAGCCCGCGCGGCAGCCTCGCGCTCCTGAAGCTCTCACGGGCCAGGGCGGCGCTCGCCGGGCGCGACTTCGTCGTCCCGGAGGACGTGAAAGCCGTTGCCGTCCCCGCGCTTGCGCACCGGCTGATGCTGCGGCCCGAGCTCTGGGTGCAGCGGGTCCGGGGCGAGGACGTCGTCGCCGAGGCACTCGAGACGGTGCCGACACCGCCCGCGGAGGACGTGGTCCGCGAAGCCGCGTCGTGACGCGGTCCACCTCGCCGCGCCTCGGCGGCTACGCGAGCCTCGCGGCGCTCGGGCTGATCACGGGGCTCGCCGCAGGCCGCGTCGAGCTGATCGCGCTCGCCGCCCCGTTCGCGCTCGCGGCGCTCGCGGGCGCCGTGCTCGGGCGGACCCCCCGGATCGAGGCGGCGCTCTCGCTCGACCGCGACCGGGCGCTCGAGGGCGACGCCGCGAGCGCCACGATCAAGGTCTCGTCGGCGACCGGAGTCGACCGGCTCGAGCTCTTGCTGCCGCTGCCCGGCGAGCTCGTGGCGGCCGGACGCAACCCGCGGGCGCTCCGGCTCCCTGCGGGCGAGCAGCGGACGCTCGAGCTCGCGATCCGCTGCGAGCGCTGGGGCGCCTTCCGCCTCGGTCCGCTGCTCTTCCGCGGCCGCGACCTGCTCGGCTTCCACGCCTGGGAGGCCGCTGCGGGCGAGCCGCAGCCGCTCCGCGTGTACCCGAGCGTCGAGACGCTGCACGCGCTGCTGCCGCCGCTCGAGACGCAGGTCTTCGTCGGCAACCAGGTCTCGCGCGCGCACGGCGACGGGATCGAGTTCGCCGACGTGCGGCAATGGGCTCCCGGAGATCGCGTCCGGCGGATCAACTGGCGCGCGAGCGCGCGACGGGGCGAGCTGTGGGTGAACGAGCAGCACCCGGAGCGGAACACCGACGTCATCCTCTTCCTCGATACGTTCGCCGAGGTGCGTGTCCACGGGCGCGGCACGCACGACCTGGCCGTCCGCGCAGCGACCTCGCTCGCGCATCGCTACCTGCAGCGGAAGGACCGGGTCGGCCTCGTCAGCTTCGGCGGCTTCCTCTCCTGGCTCCTGCCCCGATCGGGGACGCTCCAGCTCTACAAGATCGTCGACTCGCTCCTGCAGACGGACATCGTGCTCACGTTCGCCTCGCGCGGCGTCGATGTCCTGCCGCGGCGCTCGCTGCCCCCGAAGGCGCTCGTGCTCGCGCTGACGCCGCTGCTCGACCCGCGCTCGGCCGGCGCGCTGCTCGACCTGCGCGCCCGCGGCTTCGACCTCGTCGTGGTCGAGGTCTCGCCGGTCGAGTTCGTCCACCCGGGCCCGGACGAGCTCTCGCAGCTCTCCTACCGGCTGTGGAAGCTGTCGCGCGAGGCGCTGCGCAGCCGCTACGAGAGCGCAGGCGTCCCCGTCGTGCAGTGGCGCGAGGGCGTGCCGCTCGACGTTCCGCTCGAGGAGGTGAGGGCGTACAGACGCTACGCCAGGGCGGCCCGCGCATAGCGCTCGCGTCGGCTTCCGCCCTCGCCTACGCAGGCGTGCTCGGGTACGCGGTCGCACGCTCGCCCGGTCTCGCCGGGTTGCTCGTCGCGTTCGGGGCCGTCGGCGCCGTCCTGCTGCTCGCAGTGCTCGTGCGCGGCCTCGACGAGCTGCTCCCGTGGGCGCTCGCGCCGCTCGGCGTCGTCTACGCGATCTCGCTATTCGCGGCCGGCGGCGGCATCGACGAGGCGGCGCCCCTCGTCGCAACGGCGCTCCTCCTCTGCGGCGAGCTCGCTACCTGGTCACTCGACGCGCGCTGGTCGATTCCCGCCGAACAGGGGGTCGAGCTCCGGCGAGCGGCGGCTCTCGGCGCACTCGCGCTCGCGGGCCTCGTCGCCTCGGCGGCGGTCGTCGCCTCGGCGGCCGCTCCCGCAGGCGGCGGGCTCGCGTGGACAACCCTCGGCGCCGCCTCGGCCGTGGGCATCGTCGGGGTCGCCGTCGCGCTGCTCCGCCGGACGGGCTGACGTCGCTCGCCGTGCATACCGCTTCCCGGAGCGTGGCTCGAAGGCGCCACCCGTGTTCCGGAGGGCCGCTACACTAACCGCCGTTCCGGGGCGCATTCGTCTAGTGGCCTAGGACACCGCCCTCTCACGGCGGCGGCACGGGTTCGAATCCCGTATGCGCCTCTTCAGCGAAGCCCCTGCTAAGCGGGGGCTTTTTCGGGCCGCTTCCTCTTGCGGCGGAAACACGAGGTGTGCTGCGCCACCCCAGGAGAGTCCCCGGACTACCTCCATGGACTTCGCCCGGTTCAGCGCCTTCAAGTACACCTGCGTCGTGTCGATACGGCGGTGATTCATCAGCGCCTGGAGCGCTTCAATAGCCCCGGGGTTACTCGTCAGGAACGCGACCGCGAACGCCCGTCGCAGCGCGTGAGAGGTCGCCCGCACACCTGCTCGCCGCGCCGCCCTCACGACCGTTTCCCAGATCACCTTGTTCGACCGCTCCGCACGCCGCACGCTCGCCGGACGCCGGTTCGGGATCACGTAGTCGTCTGGCCGGCAGCGCACCTGACCCGACTCGGCCGCCGACCGCAGGATCTCGACCAGTTCGTCGGGCATCGGCAGATCGACGACCTTGGCACCCTTTTCCCGAAGCCTCAGGACACCGTCGTCTTCGAGATACAGCCACCCGAAGAGACCACTCAGCGCGCTGTGGACACGTTGCAGATCGTCGCGGGCGCAATCGGCTTCCCCGTCTTCTCGCTGACCCGAAGCCACTTGTCGAGGAAGGAGCTGCAGTCGTTCGTCGTGACCTCCCGAACGTCCGCGTCCAGCCTTGTTCGTTCACCGTGATCGATGAACTTGTCGAGGTGGCGCCGATAGGCGTCGCGCGTTCCCTCTGCACGACCCGAACGCGCCAGCTCACCCAGCCACAGATCGACGGCCCGCGACAGCTTCACGGCGCTTCCACCGCCACCCGGAGCGTCGTCGGAAGCTTGGCCACGTCCCTCTTCGTCAAGCGCTCTTTCGCTTGCCGAAGAATCGCCTGCGCCAACTCGTTCGGCGTCTCGAACTCGGGCCACAACTCCCGGAACTCGTTCTGCAGCCGATACGCCCGCCGCTCGTTCTCGTTCCAGTACCGCTGGTACTCCGTGATCGAGTAGCTGTCTAGCCCCTCTTCCTGCATCGCAATTGTCCAGCAGACGATGAAGCCCGCGACCCGGCTCGCTTTCGGTGTTGCCTTCGTCACCGCGCGCAGCTTGCTCCACGTCGACCACCGCTCCGCGTCGTCCCCGTACTTGGCCTTCGCCGCATCGAGGCCGCCCTCGTCGCCGATCACCGCACGGGCGATGCAGTGGCCGAGGATCGTGTCCATTGCCTTAGTCACGATTCAACCTGACCGATTCAGTCACCTGACCATCCTTGTCACCTGACCTAGGATGTCAGGTTAGCCGGACGGC
>Ga0335085_10004327_pt1 | contig 23666 bp, 25 predicted proteins | sample Lox_Sample_45_FD_206712 | JGI IMG/M metagenome (GOLD analysis project Ga0335085, IMG submission 206712) | Soil microbial communities from Loxahatchee National Wildlife Refuge, Florida, United States - Lox_Sample_4.5 | ecosystem: Environmental > Terrestrial > Soil > Wetlands | place: USA...
TGCGCGAGAATCACTGGGGAACGTGGAGAATCGTAGACGCGAGCGTGCCGGGGGAGAAGCTGTCGTCCACCGAATCGCGGTTCCGGCTCGCCGTGCCCGCCAACGGGCAGGCGGTCCTCACCTACACCGTGCAAGTCGAGTCGTGACCGTCCAGCTGCTCCACACGGGCGACCTGCATTTCGGGGGTCTGGCGGACGTCCGCCAGATCGAGGCGTTGGAGCAGATGCTCCCCGACCTCCATCCCGACGCGATCGTCGTCTCCGGCGACGTGACGCAGCGCGCCCGCCACGGCGAGCTGCAGCGCGCCCGGGCCTTCGTCCAGTTGGCGAGCCAGACGGCGCCCGTGCTCGTGATTCCGGGCAACCACGACGTGCAGTGGTGGCGCCGTCCCTTCCTCCCCTTCGGGAAAGGGGCGATCTACGACAAGTATCGCCGCTACATGGGGGACGAGCTCACGCCCACCCTGTCGGTCCCCGGCGCCGTGATCGCGAGTGTGCTCACCGCGCACGGCGTCGCCTGGGGCTCGCTCACGCTGCGGCTCCGGGATATCGCGGTGAAAGGGCATCTTCCCCGGCGCGAGATCGAGCGCGTGAAGCACGTGTTCGAGGGGGCCCCGGCGGACGCCGCGCGGGTTCTGGTCGTGCACCACAACGTGCTGCGCGGGGACCTGTCCCAGCGCATGGGCCTCGCCCGCTGGCGCCAGGCGCAGCGGCGGATCGCGGCCTGCGGCGCCGAGGTGGTGCTGTGCAGCCACGATCATCAGGAAGGCGCCGACCTGCTCGGAAACAAGGTCGTGGTGTCGACCACGGGAACGCTCTCGACCCGGATGCGCGGCGGCCGGCCCCCGTGCTTCAACATGGTCACCATCGACGCCGCCGCGGTGCAGATCACGTTCTTCCGGTGGGAGCGGGACCATGGAAAATTCCGCGCATCGGATACCTTTGCCTTCGCTCGTGCCCAACCCACCGTGCTGAGTCAGGAGCCTTCAGTCGCCGGATAAGTTGCGCAGACGGCAAATTGCGAAGTGGTTACAAGTCGCCAGCCTCCAGATTAGCTTCCACCCACTTGAGCCTGACTGGCCGCTGGCATCTGGCAACCACCGCGCAGCTTGCCGTCTGCGCAACAGTTCTGAAACCTGATCACTTACCACTGACCGCCGAGCATTGTCATGGCTCCCAAGTTTCAAGGCGTCGACTTCTATCAGATGGACGGTCTGCTGTCCGAGGAGGAACGAGCCATCCGCGACACCGTCCGCTCCTGGGTCGACGACAACCTCATGCCGGTGATCGGGGAGTGCTACATCGAGGGCCGCTTCCCGAAACAGCTGATCCCGCATATGGCCGAGCTGGGCCTGTTCGGGGCCAACCTCCCCGAGGAGTACGGCTGCGCGGGCCTCAATAACGTCGCCTACGGCCTGATCATGCAGGAGCTGGAGCGGGGCGACTCCGGGGTCCGCTCTTTTGCATCGGTGCAGGGCGGCCTCGTCATGTACCCGATCTACGCCTTCGGCTCCGAAGAGCAGAAGAAGAAGTGGCTCCCGGAGCTCGCGAGCGGGAAGCTGATCGGCTGTTTCGGCCTCACCGAGCCGGATTTCGGCTCCAATCCGGGCGGCATGATCACCGTCGCCAGGGAGACGAAAACCGGGTGGGTGCTGAACGGGGCCAAGATGTGGATCACCAACGGGTCGACCGCCGGGCTCGCGATCGTGTGGGCCAAGACCGGGAAGCTCGAAGATCAATCTTCCATCCGTGGCTTCATCGTGCCCACCGATGCGAAGGGGTTCACCGCCAAGGATCAGAAGGGCAAGCTCTCGCTGCGCGCGAGCGATACGAGCGAGCTGGTGCTCCAGGACGTAGAGGTCGGGAAGGACGCCCTGCTTCCGAAGTCGGGGGGCCTCAAGTCTCCGCTCATGTGTCTGACGCAGGCCCGCTACGGGATCGCCTGGGGGGCGATCGGGGCCGCCATGGCCTGTTTCGACGAGGCCGCGAGCTACGCCAAGAATCGCGTGATGTTCGGAAAGCCGATCGGCGGATTCCAGCTCCAGCAGTCGCGCCTGGCCGAGATGCTCACCGAGATCACCAAGGCGCAGCTCCTCTGCCTCCAGCTCGGCCGCTTGAAGGACGCGGGCACGATGACCCCCCAGCAGGTCTCCCTCGCCAAGCGCAACAACGTTGACATGGCGTGCGAGTGCGCCCGCGAGGCCCGCCGCCTGCTCGGCGCCAACGGGATCCTCGCCGAATATCAGTCGATGCGCCATCTGGCGAATCTGGAATCGGTCTATACCTATGAAGGGACGCACGACGTTCACACCCTGGTACTGGGACAGGAAATCACCGGCCTCAACGCCTTCAACTGACCACCCGTCATGAAAATCGCGGTCTGTATCAAGCGTGTCGCTGATTCCGAAACGAGGGTGAAGATCGCCGCCGACGGCACGTCGCTCGACGAGGCCGGCGTCAAGTTCATCCTCAACCCCTACGACGAATTCGCGGTGGAAGAAGCCCTGAAGCGCAAGGAGGCGGCGGGCGCGGGAGAGGTGGTCGCCGTCGCGGTCGGGGGCGCCTCCACGCAGGAGACGATCCGCACCGCGCTCGCGATGGGCGTCGATCGCGGCGTGCTGCTCCAGGCCGACACCGGCGCGGCGGATCCGCTCGCCGTGGCCCGGGCGCTCGCGGCCGAGCTCAAAGGCGGCGGCTACGATCTCATCCTGCTCGGCAAGGCCGCGATCGACGACGCCCATCAGGCCGTCGGTCCCATGACCGCGGAGCTGCTGGACCTGCCCTGCGTCACCGCCATCACCAAGCTCGAGATCGCGGGGACCTCCGGGACCGCGGAGCGGGAGATCGAGGGCGGCGTGGAAGTGGTCGCCTTCCCGCTCCCCGCCGTGCTGACCTGCGACAAGGGCCTGAACGAGCCCCGCTATCCGGCGCTGAAGGGGATCATGGCGGCCAAGAAGAAGCCCCTCGAGACGAAGCCGTTTCAGGGGTCGGGGGGCGGGCTCCAGGTGCTCGGCATGACGCTTCCCCCCGAGCGCCAGGAAGGAAAGATCGTCGGGGAAGGAGCGGTCGCGGTGCCCGAGCTGGTGCGGCTGTTGCGGGAGGAGGCGAAGGTCCTGTGAGCAACGTCCTCGCGGTGCTGGAGCAGCGCGACGGCGCGCTGCGCAAGGTATCCCTGGAGGTGATCACCGGGGCTCGCCGTCTCGCCGACGCCCTCGGTGGAACCGTAGACGCCCTGGTCCTCTCGGCGGGGTCGGTGACGGGCGTCGATCAGGTCGGAGCGATCGGTGCCGACACGGTGACGACCGCCACCAATGCCGGATTTGCCCGCTACGCTCCGGAAGGCTTTGCGCGCGCGATTGCCGACCGCGCCAAAGGCGGTGGCTATGGCGCCGTGGTCCTCGCGGCGACGGCGACCGGGAAAGACCTCGCGCCCCGCGTAGCCGCCCGGCTCGGTGCGGCGTTCGGCGCCGACGTGACCGATCTGGGCGTCGAGAACGGGGCGGTGATTGCCACCCGACCGGTGTACGCCGGGAAGGCCCAGCTGAAGGTGAAGCTCGCCGGAACCCCCGTGGTTCTGTCACTCCGGCCGAATGTGTTCACTCCGGTCAGGAGCCCCAAGGCCGGCATCGCACAGACGGTCGCCGTTCCCGGTGACGCCGGGCGGGTCGTAGTCCGCGAGATCAAAGCCGCTCCGGCGGGATCGCTCGACGTGGCCGAAGCGTCGATCGTGGTGTCGGGTGGACGCGGCCTCAAGGAGCCGGCGAATTTCGCGCTGCTCGAACAGCTCGTCGCGGCCTTCGGCGGGAAGGCGGCCCTCGGTGCGTCGCGGGCTGTTGTGGACGCCGGATGGCGTCCGCACGGAGACCAGGTGGGGCAGACCGGGAAGACGGTGAGCCCCTCGCTCTACGTCGCTGTCGGCATCTCGGGCGCCATTCAGCATCTCGCGGGGATGCGCACCGCCAAGTGCATCGTCGCGATCAACAAGGACAAGGACGCCCCGATCTTCAAGGTCGCCGACTACGGGATCGTCGGGGATCTGTTCGAGATCGTGCCAAAGCTGACCGAGGAGATCGGGAAGCTGCAGCAATGATCCCCGCCCGTTACCAGCCGGCGCTGCCGCTCGACCGACTGATCCTGAAGGACGGCGCCCTTGGCGCGGGCGATCGCATGGAGCTCGACGTGCTCTTCGTCGGCGCCGGGCCCGCGGGACTCGCGGGTGCGATCGAGCTGGCCCGCCTCGCGAAGCAGGACGCCGCGCTCGGAGAGCTGCAGATCGGCGTCCTCGAGAAAGCCGAGGCGCTGGGGGAGCACTCGCTTTCGGGCGCCGTGGTCAACCCGCGCGCATTCCGCGAGTTGTTCCCCGATCTGAAAGAATCGGAGTTGCCGTTCCGGCGGCCGGTTACGGACGAGGCGGTTTATCTACTCACCGGCGGCGGGAAAGTGCGTCTGCCCACCCCGCCCACCATGCAGAACCACGGGAACTACGTCGCCTCCATCTGCGAGATCGTGCGCTGGCTCGGCGCCAAGGCGGAGGCGGCGGGGGTGAACCTCTTCACCGGGTTCCCGGCGGCTCAGCTGCTCACGAGCGACGCCCGCGTGACCGGCGTCCGGACCGCGGCCTCGGGGCTCGATCGTGACGGCAAACCCATGTCCGGGTATCAGGCCCCGAACGACATCGTGGCGAAGGTCACGGCGCTGTCCGAAGGCACTCGGGGGATGCTCGCCCAGGCCTGGCTGGAGTGGCAGCGCGTGGCCTCCCCCAATCCCCAGATCTTCGCTCTGGGTGTGAAAGAGATCTGGGAAACGAAGCGCCCGCTGCACGCGGTGATCCACACCCTCGGGTGGCCCCTCCCCACGGATGCTTTCGGCGGGACCTTCTGCTACCCGCTCGAGCCGAACCTCGTCGCCGTCGGGCTCGTGGTCGGTCTCGATTACGCCGATGCCGCGCTCGACGTGCACGTGCTGCTGCAGCGGCTCAAAGGGCACCCGCTCTTCAAGCCCTATCTCGAAGGTGGAGAGTGCGTCGAGTGGGGCGCCAAGACCATCCCCGAAGGCGGGTTCTACGCGATGCCGGAGCGGCGCAGCGGGGACGGAGTCGTCCTGCTCGGCGACGCGGCGGGGTTCGTCGACGTCCCGTCCTTGAAAGGCATCCACTACGCGATGCAATCGGGGATCTACGCGGCGCGCGCCATCTTCCAGGCGCTGAAGGCCAACGACCCCTCGGCCGGGCGCCTGGCCGAGTACGACCGGCTCGTCAACGCGTCCTACATCGCCTCCGACCTCCACCGCACCCGCAACATGCGGCTCGCCTTCAAGGACGGATTCTACGCCGGCGGGATCAAGGCCGGGTTGATGACCCTCACCGGCGGCCGATTTCCGGGGGGCCGGATCGCGATGCACCGCGACGCCGACGCGGAACGGAAGACGGGTGTACCCGCGTCGTTCACGCCGGACGGGAAACTGACCTTCTCCAAGGTCGACGCGGTGTTCAAGGCCGGCAACGCGACCCGGGATACGATCCCTTCACATCTGGTGGTGGGAAAGGACGTGACTCCCGAGACGGCGCGGTTCTACTCCCACCTCTGCCCCGCCGGGGTCTATGAGGTCGTGGACGGGCAGCTCCGGGTCAACGCACCGAATTGCGTCGATTGCAAGGCCACCGACGTAGTGGGTCCCCGCTGGACCCCGCGGGAAGGCGGCACGGGCCCCAAGTACAAGCGGATGTAACGGGTTAGGGTCGCACCACCTTTCCGATCTTGCTCTGCCCGAAGTTCGCATACCACACCGTGTTTCGCGCATCGACCGTCAGCTTCCGCACCAGCGCCGGCCCGGACGGAATGGCGTAGGTCGTCATCTTTCCCGTCGCGGGATCCAGCTCGACCAGGTTGTTCTTGGCGAACTCGTTGAACCAGACGTGGCCCGTCGAGTCCACCTCGATGCTGTACGGCCCGCCGTCCTTGCCCCCGGGCGCGTCGTATTCCTTGAAAGTCCTGGTCGCCGGATCGAAGCGGGCGACCTTGCCGGCCGAGAAATAGGTCATCCAGATCCCGCCCTGGCGATCGATGGCGAGGCGGCGGACCCCCGACTGCGGCGTCGGCGGCTGGAACTCCGTGATCCGCTTCGACGCCACGTCGACGCGGCCGAGCTTGTGGCCCTCGAGCTCCCCGAAGTACACCGCGCGCTCCCCCGGGGCGCTGATGATCCCGTAAGCGTTGGCGCGCGGGGTGGGCACCGGGTACTCGGTGATCTGTCCGGTGACGCGATCGAGCCGGCCGATCCGATTGCCGCGCTGCTCGGTGAACCAGATCGCTCCGTCGGGGCCCTGAATCGGCGTGTGGGGGCCGGCCTCGGCGCTCGGCACCGGGTACTCCGTGAACCGCTCGGTCTGGGGATCGAAGCTCCCGATCTTGTTCCCCGCCTGCTCCGTGAAGTACACCCGGCCGTCCGACGCCACGGTGACGCCGTGCGGGTGGGCGCCGGCCGTCGGCACCGGCCATTCCGAGAACTTCCCGCTCACGGGGTCGAGTCGGCCCAGCTTGTCGCCACTGAACTCGACGAACCAGATCCCGCCGTCCGGGGCGGCGACGAGACAGTGCGGATTGGCGTTGGGCGTGGGGATGGCGTACTCGACGAGCTGAGGCTGGCCTGTGAGGAACAGCAGAACGAGAGTCAGGAAGCGCATGGCGTCGGTCTCGAGCTTGAGGGCGATGAGCTGCCGCTCATCGTGGAGCGGTCGTATCCCGCGCGGCGGGCGTAGCGGCCCTGAGCAATCGGCCGATCTCCCGCCAGGTGATCCGGATGACCTTGCCGGCCGTGAAAGCGTCGCGCACCTCGGCGCTCGTGACGGCATCGAGGTCGCGCTGACGCCAGGCGGAGCCATAGTTCAGGCGCGCCGGAGCGTAGGCGCGCAGCTCGCCGTCCTCATACCCCACATGCACGAAGATCTCCGTGACCCCCGGCGGCAGCGCCTGAATCGTGTACTGGTACCAGGGCGTCCACTGGTCGGGGGTGGTGTCGGTGGGGATCGTCATCGTGCGATCGAGCGCGATCCCGTTCGGCCCCAGCGCGGCGTCCAGGTAGGGATAGTGCAGGAACCAGTTCCGCCCCACTCGCACGGGAAGCTGCATTTCCTTCGCGACCCGCAGCAGCACCTCGAAGACCGGCCGCCCGGATTGCTGCAGCACGTGCTCGTGTGAGTCGAGATGCGTGGGCTCGACCCCCAGGTGCCGTGCCCGGGCGATCTGCGCTCGGATCTCGGCCTCCACTTCCTTCAAGTCCACGCGGTCCGCCGGCCAGGTGGGTGGGAAGAACCCGTCCGTGTCGACCAGCGAGGGTACGGCGGAGGGTCCGAGGACCGGTCCCCACCGGTAGTTCGGCCGCTCGCAGGTGAACGTGAGGTGGAGCCCGAGGTCGAGCGTGGGGTTGTCCCTGGCGAATTCGGCGAATTCCGGGAACCAGGGGCACGGCACCATGAGACTGCCGGAATTGACGACCCCGGTTTGAAAGGCGGTCATCCCCGCGACGTTGACGGAGTGCAACAACCCGAGGTCGTCGGCATGCAGGATGAGCAGACGCGCATCCCGCGAATAGCCCAGCCGCTCGGCCAGAGTGGGTTGATCGTGAAGGAAGGGAAGACGCTGGGGCAGGGCGAGGCCCGCGGCGAGCGAGACGAGAAAGTCGCGGCGCGACGAGCTCACCGACTGGGGGCTCCATCACCGGGCATGCCGAGCATCGAGTTCATCGCGGGCGCGATGCCGTAGCTGCCCATCCGCTGCATGGTCATGCCATACCCCAATCGAATGCCGACACTCAGTTGATACCCTTCGGTCCGGCCGTACCAGACCGCCGGGTCGAACACCCCGCCGCCGACGGTACGGACCCGGATCCAGGAGGCTTCGACGAGCGGGCGCACGTAGAACCGGGCGCGGAGTGGTGGCTCGAAGCTGTATCCGCCCGTCACAATCGTCCAGTGGGTGACGCCCAGCAGCGTGTTGTCGAGCACCGGACGCTGCAACCGGTAGGGATCGTCCGGCCTCCGCTCCTCTTCGGGGCGGTCGGTCTGCTCGAATCGGGCGTAAGGACGGTGGGGGCCCGCGCGCCAGGTCCCTTCGACGAGGACGGAATTGAATACGTAGGCCCCGCCGCCTTCGCTCGTCCGCGCCCACTCCGCGAGGGCGTACGCGGGCCCGCGCTCCCAGCGGGCCGAGGCGTGCCATTTCACCTGGTCGAGCCCGATCGGCTCCCGGTTCTCCGGTGAGCGTACGTGCGCGTACGATCCTTCCAGCTCGAGCGGGGGGAGCGGCGTGACGCGGAGCCGCGCCGACCAGGAGTCGCCGAACCGGTCCATATTGGGCCAGGAGGAGGGGGACACCGGCTCATCCCCGTTGAAGAGGCCGGCTTCCGCCGACACGGGGCCCGCCCGCACGGCCGCGATCGCCACCGCCCGTTCCAGGATCTGGCTGTAGTGGTGGTTCATCGGGTAGCGCAGCACCGGGCGCACCATGGGATCGTCGCTGCCGAACGGGGCGAAACCCTTTCCCGCCGAGACCGAGAGGTTCGCGCCCCCATCCCAGCGGCCCAGCAGATCGACACCCGACAGCATCAGCTCGTGGAAGTAAGTGTGTGGGTGCCGCCGGTCGACGAAGCCCTCGCCCCAGATCCCCGGCGTGATCTCCCCGTTCGGGATCGTCCACCCCTCGCCGTCGAGCACGGCCTCGCCGAGCAGGTGATTATCGAACGCGCCGCCCTGGCCCATGAGCATCGGCTGCACCACGCGCAGCTCCGCGAGCGCCACGCCTCCGGGCACCACGTTGGATTGCGTGAGGCTCGGGATCGCCTGTGCGCCCCACGAGCCCCAGGGAGCCTGCGCGCCCGCGGCGCGCGCGGCGCCCAGGATGAGGGCCCCCGCGGCGGCGATGCGGCGGGTCACGCTCCCTTCTCGAGGGCGGTGCGGACCCCGTCGAGGATGTATTGAATCGAGATGGCCAGCAGGAACAGGCCCATGACGCGGGTGAGAATCCGCATCCCCGTCTTGCCGAGGCGTTTCTCCACGGCCGTCGCCGCGCGCAACGTCGCGTAGCACGCGAAAGCCGTCAGGGCGATGGAGGCGAACAGCGACGCCACGTCCCACGCGGTCTTTACGGCGAACGCGCTGACCATCACGGTCGAAATCGCGCCGGCGCCGGCGAGCATCGGAATGCCGAGCGGCATGATACCGACGTCCTCTTTTTCGATGCCCTCCGCGGTTTCTTCCGGCGTTTCCTGCTGGTGGCTGCGGCGGGCCTGCACCATGTCCATGGCGGAGAGGCCGATCAGGACGCCGCCCGCGACCTTGAAAGCGGCGAGCGTGATGCCGAAGAGCTTGAAGATGTAGGTCCCGCCGAGTGCGAACACGATGAGCGTGATGAAGACGGTCCAGGCCCCCCGGCGCGCGGCGGCCTGGCGCGCCGCGTGGCTGTCTCGTGCCGTCATGGCGAGAAACCCCGGCACTGCGGCCACCGGATCCACGATGAACAGGATTGCCGTCAGCTCGAGGAGGAACCGCTGAACCAGCTCCATCAGAATGGCGGCTCCGCGACGTGTACCGGATCGTCGAGCAGGATCGCCGACAGCGTCGTCCCCGCGGGCACCTGCGGCTGGTCCTCCGGCACGATGAGCAGGGCGTTGGCGAGCGCCATGGAAGTCAGAATCCCTGATCCCTGCGGTCCAGTCAAGCGGGCGGTGAGCCGCGGGTCGGGAGCGGGGCCGGGGGGGGAGGTCACGATCGCGCGCAGGAAATGCCGCAGCGGCGGTCCCAGGGTGATCGGTTCCGCCGTCGTGACGGGAACGGCGCGCCGGAAAGGGAGGGGGTGTCCCAGGAACCGTCGGATCGCCGGACGGACGAACAACTCGAAGGTGACCATCGTGCTCACCGGATTGCCGGGAAGGCCGATCCAGGGCAAGCCCTCGAGGAGGCCGAAGCCGACCGGCGCGCCGGGGCGCATTCGGATGCGCCACAGTTTCATCTCGCACCCGAGCGATTCGAGGACCTGGCGGACGAAATCGTGCTCCCCCACGCTCACGCCGGCGGTCGTGACGAGGAGATCGGCCCCGCGGGCGCGCTCCAAGTGCTCTCGCAGGCTGTCCGGCCGGTCCGCCGCGACCCCCAGCTCGCGCGGCACCCCACCTGCGCGCCGGATCATTGCACCCAGGGTGTAGGAGTTCGAGGTCGCGACCTTCGTCCCCGCGAGAATCTCCGCACGGCGGTCGAGATCGACGATCTCGTCGCCGGATCCGAGAAACGCGACCACGGGGGGGCGATGTACGCGCACCGGCTCATGCGCGATGGAGGCGAGCACGCCGAGCTGCGCCGGACCGAGGGCGGCCCCCGGCGCGAGGACGGTGGTGCCGCGGCGGATATCCTCGCCGCGAAACCGCAGGTTCCGCCGGAGATCCCGCAGGTTCTTGATCGTGACGTGGTCCGCCGCCTGGGCTTCCGTGTCCTCCTGACGGATCACGGTGTCGGCCCCGCTGGGGAGCGGGGCGCCGGTGAAGATGCGCGTGGCCTCCCCGGGACCGAGCGGCCGGGCCGGAAACCCTCCCGCAGCCACCGATTCGATCACCCGCAGGGTGACCCCGGGGGCCGGAAGGTCCGCCGCGCGCACCGCGTAGCCGTCCATCGCGGAATTGTCCCAGGGCGGGAGATCGAGGGCGGCGACCACCGGCTCGGCGAGCACCAGATCGAGCGCGTCCCGCAGCGCCCTCGGCTCCGCGGCCGTCGGCACGATCGCGGCGAGGATCGCGCGCGCGGCTTCGGTGGGGGTCAGCACGGTCAGGGCGGCAGGATCCGCGCGCGATCCCAGGCGAGATTGGCGATGGTCACGAGCCAGGAAGTATCGCTGAACCGGAATACCGGGAAAGGGGCGCGGAAGTCGGGGTTGTCGGTGAGCATCGCCACCCACTGATCGGCCCCTTCGCGATCGGGGGCATACAGCGGATCGCGGCCGCACACCAGCCGGTACACCTCGATCTTGGGCAGGGACGAGCTTGTGAACCCCTCCACCAGGACGATCTCGGCCCCGTCCAGGTAGCGGCGGGTGAGGGCGATCGGTTCGGACTCGCGGGTGGTCCGCTCGAACAGGACGCGCTGGCCCGGGGCTTCGAGGAGCACCCGCTCGGCCTTCCCCTCGTGCCAGTGGCGCCAGGTGTCCTTGCCGCGCTGGTCCAGATCGGCGGCGTGCGTCCCGTGCTTCAAGGTCATCACCCGGAACTTGCGGCGTGTGAGCTCGGCCGAGAGCGCGACCACCAGCGTCGTCTTCCCGGCCTCTTTCTTCCCGACGATCGAGATTATCCGGGTGGCCGCCACAGCGCCTCCGCGCGAGCCAGATCCTCAGGCGTGTTGATGTTGAAGAACAGCACGTCGGGGTCGCCGCAGGCGCGCACGCGATCGATCGGCAGCGTCCCGACGCGCACGTCGGGGTGAAACGCGATCGCCCGCCGATCGCCGCGCGCGACCGCCCGCTCGATCGGCGACCGGCAGCCGGGGCCGTAGACGGCGCAGAGCGGCTCGAGGCCCCGTTTCCCGTCGCTTTCGGGGAGAAACGCGTCGTATCCGGGCGACTGATCGACGAGGGCGCGCAGCAGCGCGGCGGTGACGAAGGGCATGTCCCAGGCCACGCACAGCACCGGGCCGTCCCCCGCGGTCACCGCGGCGTAGATCCCGCCGAGACTCCCGGCTCCCGGAATGGGATCGGCGGTGAGGCGTAAGTCCCTCCGCCAGCCGGGGGCCGCCGGATCGTTGGCGACGAGCACGGGCGCCTCGCCCGAAGCGGCCGTCACCGCGTCCACGACGCGATCGAGCACGCGCCGCCCACCCACCGATTGGAGCCCTTTGGGGAGGCCGCCGTAGCGCCGGGCCGCGCCGCCGGCCAGAACGGCCGCCCGCACGACTAGTAGCGCCGCCCGTGTTTATGCTCGAGCACCACGTCCAGTCCGGCGGTGAGCACCACATTATGGAACCACTTCGTGGCGGTCGGCGGCACGAGGTTATCGTCGGGAGAGGGGCCGGTGATGTAGGAGAGCTCGGCGATCGCGTCGCGCGCCTCGAGCCGCAGCTGATAACCGGGCGACATCCGCACGGTCAGCCCGGCCGCGACCTGGAAGGCGAACGAAGTCGTCTTGGGATTGTCGTCGACATAGATCGGCCGGTTGTAGATCGCCGTATCCACCACCACGTTCCCCGCCATGGCGATCGTTCCACCGGAATAGGCGAGCAGTCCCGCGCCGCCCCGGATGTACGGTGAGACCGCGGCTGTCGGAGCCATCCGGTAGACGACGCTGGCGACGAGCCCGACGGCGCCGCTCGAGGGCGCCAGCTCCGTCACGCTGTTGCAGGCCTGCGCGTTAACCTGGTTAACGTCGGTCGTATCGAAGCGCAAACCGCTGCAGGTATCGTCGTAGGATTGGCCGAGGTAGTAAAGCTCCACCTGGTACCCGATGTGCGGCCCCGGAAAGTAGGTGGCGGACGCCCCAGCCACGATGCTGGAGGTCACTTCCCGCGTCACCCTCAGCGTGTCGTAGCGCCCCGAGCACTGGAAGACGCCGCCGGAGGGCGGTCCGAAAACGCACAGAGGCTGTTGGTCGACCGACCAGAGCGCGTGACCCGCGGCTACGCCCCCGAACAGGCTGAGAATGAGGGTTGGCTGAGAGCCCTGACCCTGGGCGGCGAGCGGCGCCGCGCCAAGCACGAGGGCGAGGATCGTCGTTCGGAATACCTTCATTGGGGCACCAGGTGGTTGTGGTCGACCATGAGACAGCGATCCATGACGAATGGGATGCCGGCCGCATCGGCCCGGGATGCGGCCGCCGGATCGACGATGCCTTGCTGCAGCCAGACGAGACGGGGCCGCAGCGCGATCGCCTCGTCGACGACGCTTCCCGCGAACTCCCGGCGGCGGAAGACGTCCACGATGTCAATGGTATGCTCCCGCGCGGCCGCGGCGAGGGAGGGAAAACACCGCTCACCCAGGATCGTAGTGTGGTAGGGGTTGACCGGAATCACCCGGTACCCGCGCTCCTGGAGGTAGCGCGCCACGCCATGACTGGGGCGCGCCGGGTTCGGCGAGCACCCCACCACCGCGACGGTGTGCGAAGCGGTCAGCAGCGCTCGCAGCGCGGCTTCGGTCACGCGCCGGGACGGTGCAGGTGGGGAGTGCCGCTCACGGCCCGGCCCACCAGCACGATGCCGGCACGCTGGGCGATCGTCAACGCCAGCGTCGACGGCACGCTCGGCGTGGCGACCCAGGCGATCGCCGCCCGTGCGGCCTTGAAGGCGAGCTCGGCCGAAATCCGGCCGGTCACGAGCAGGCCGCATCCGCCCACCGGCGTCCGCGCCAGGACCGCCGCCCCGATCACCTTGTCCACCGCGTTATGCCGCCCGATGTCCTCGGCATGATACGCGAGAGCGTCGCCTGAGACGAGCGCGGCCGCGTGAATGCCGCCGGTGGCGTTGTAGCGTTCGCCGCGCGTGAACAGCTCCTTGAACAGGCTGCGGAGCCGGTCGGACGCCGGCGGCTCACCGCGCACCGCCGTCGGCATGACCCCGGCCGGGTCGGCGAGGAGGGTCGAAACGGCCCCGCAACCCGAGGCGAGCACGCGGGTCCGCCCTTCGCCCCGGACCGCCGCCACCCGCTCGGGGATCACGTCGGCCCAGAACCCGAGGTCCGTGGCGCAGGGGCGGAGCCGCCGCAGGTCGTTCAGCGTCTCGATGTAGCCTTCGCCGTGCAGCCAGCCGACGGCCAGCTCTTCGAGCAAGTCGGGGGTGCACATCCACGTCACGGTGGGCTCGCCGTTGACCTCGAGCCACACCGGCACTTCCTCGACGGCGGCGGAGCCGGCGTCCATGCGCCCCCGGCGCGAGCCGGGAGCGCGAGGCTCGACCTCACCGCTCACCGTGATACTCCGAGTAGAGATGTGGCCCCTCCTGGATGCGCACTGTATCGAGCGCCACCCCGGCCGGGAGCTGCCCGGCCAGGCGCTCCCAGATGTACACCGCGAGGGCTTCTCCGGTCGGGAGTCGCCCCCCCGCCGTGAACTCGGGGACTTGCTGGTTCAGATCGCGGCCGTCGAACCGGTTCACGATCTCCCGGGTGAGCAGGGCGTCCAGTGCGCCGAGGCTCACGACCCCCCCCTGATCGGCCTCCAGGGCCCCTCGCACGGTCACCCGGCACTGATACCGGTGACTGTGCGAACGGGTCGCCGCGCCGAATGTCTCCTCGTTGCGTTGCGGCGTCCAGTCCGCCCGGGCGAGCCGGTGCGAGGCCGTAAACTCAACGATTCTCGCAAGATAGGCGATGGGCACGGTCAGAACACCTGAACCGCGTTGGCCTTGAACGCGAGCGTGACAGGGCTGCCCGGGGCGATCCCCAGCTCCGCGGCGGCCCGCTCCGTGATCACCGCGACCAGATCGACGCCGACGTCGGCCGTGAGGTGGACGGTGCCGGGACGCGACCGCGACAGCTTTGTCACTCTTCCGGTAAAGACGTTCCGGGCCGACGACGCCACCGGCTGCAACGAAACGAGAATGTCGGTCGGGGGCACCGCGAGGATGGCGGGGCCGGTCTTGTCGGTGACGGCGACGATGCACACGGGGCCGACGCGAATCGATTTCGCGTCGCCGTCTCCCGCCGGCACCTGGACCCGGAAGAGGTTCTCCGGGGTGACCGGGGACAACCGTCCTTCGGCGAGCGCGCGGATGTCGTCGGACCAGCGGTAGGCATCCTCGAGCTGATGGGAGGCGAGGCAGATCGTGGCGCCGCGGGCGCGCCGCTCCTCCTGGAGCGCCTGAAACAGCGTCGCCGCCGCGGCGCGGTCGGCCGAGCTCAGCGGCTCGTCGAGCAGTAACACGTCGCTGCCGAGGGCGAGGGCCCGCGCCACCGCCACGCGCTGCACCTCCCCTTCGGACAGCTCGCGCCGCGTGCGGTCGAGCAACCCGTCGATGCCGAGCCGTTCGGCGGTCGTGGTGATCCGGCGGGCGATCTCAGGCATAGCCATGCCGCGGGCCGCGAGGCCATATCCCAGATTTTCGCGCACGCCGCCGCGGAACAGAATCGGGCGCTGCTCGACGAGCGTGATCCGCCGCCGCGTGGTGAGCGCCGGTCCCTGACGCGGCCCTATGGCGCGGCGGCCGTCGAACCAGATCTCCCCTTCGGTCGGACGCTCGAGCAGCGCCAGCAGGCGGAGCAGGGTGCTCTTGCCGGAGCCGTTGTGCCCCACAATCGCAGTGAATCCCCCTCGTGGGAGCGTGAACTCCGCCAGGTCGAGGACGGTGCGATCGTCGTAGCGGTGCCGCACACCGCGCAGCTCAAGCATGCCGGCCCCCCGCCTCTCCCTGCAACAGCTGCAGCGCCACGTTCACGAGCAGGGCGAGGAGGATCAGGATGATCCCTAGGGCGAGCGCCAGGCCGAAGTCCCCCTGCGCCGTGTAGAGCGCGACGGCGGTAGTCAGCGTGCGGGTCTGGCCGCGTATGTTCCCCCCGACGATCATCGCCGCCCCGACCTCGGCGACGCACTGGCCGAACGCGGCGGTCACGACGGCGGCGAGCCCGAACCGCGCCTCCAGCGCGATCGTCCAGGCGGTGCGCCAGGCGCCCGCCCCCAGGGTCTGGGCGGTGCGCCGGACCCGGGTATCCACGGCCTGCACGGCGGCCGCCGACAGCGCGGCGGCGATGGGGAGCGCGAGCAGCACGTCCCCTACGACAATCGCCTGCCAGGTGTAGAGCCACTCCAGGCCACCCAGGGGGCCGCGGCGGGACAGCAGGCCGTAGAGCAGCAGGCCGACCACGACGGTCGGAAAGGCGAGCGCGGTGTTGACGACGGTCAGCGTCACGCGCCGGCCCCAGAACGGTCGGGTGGCGAGGACAAAGCCGATGGGGAGGCCGACGCCGCAGGCGACGACCGTCGCGGTGGAGGCCACCTTCAGCGTCAGCCAGGCGATGCCGGTGACTTCGGGATCGGCCGTGAAGAGGAGATGGACCGCCCGCCGCAGTCCCTCGGCTAGAAAGTCCATCCCGCGCCGATCGTGAGCGTCGGATGCGTCGTCCAGTCGTCCAGGCTCTGGGTGTAGGGGCGCAGCTTGGGCTGGTAGGAGGGTGGATACGACAGCTTCCAGAACGAGAGCCGGAAGTCGGTGTCCACCGAGAATCGGCGCGCCGGGTGCCAGACGAACCCGACGCCCGAGGCCAGCAGGAACTTGGTCCCGAAGTCGTAGCCGCTCGTGTCGGCCGGGATGTTGGAAGAGACGACCAATCCGATATAAGCCCCGACGTACGGGGCGAAACCGTGCCAGGACTTGGCGCCGGTGAGGGTAGCCCGGGCGCCGCCGTCGATCATCACGAGCGGGTTGCTCACTGCGTGGAAGACGGTGATCGAGTCGTACGGGCTCGCATACTGCGCGGTGGTCGTTGTGTAGCCGACGTCGGCGACGAGGGTGAGCAGGTTCGAGACGGCATAGTCGTCGCGCAGTCCATAGATCGCGCCGTCGGTCGGGCCCACCGGCACGTCACCGCGGCCGCCCCACAGATAGCCGAACACCACTCGCACCGTGTTGCCGCGCTGGATGTCATGATAGGGGGAATGCGCCGGATCGTGGCCGGCTTGCGCGGTCAGCCGGTCGGGCGGCCAGCCGGTCAGTAGCACCGCCGTCCCAACGAGCACCGTCCCCGTCCGCCAGACCGCCTGACCGCCTGTCCTCGTCATATGTCTCGCAGATCTCGCCCCGTCATCTCCGGAGGCGGGTCGATGTTCAAGAGTCGCAGGATCGTGGGCCCCACATCCCGCAGGGATCCGCCCGGCCGCAAGGTCTTCACACCGTCCGCGCCGATGATCAGCAGCGGCACCGGATTGGTGGTGTGCGCGGTGTGCGGGCCGCCGGTCGCCGGATCGATCATCAGCTCGCAGTTCCCGTGGTCCGCCGTGACGAGCACCGTCGCGCCGGCCTGCTCCGCGGCGGTGAGGGCCCGGGCGAGGCAGGTATCCACGGTCTCCACCGCCTTGATCGTGGCGGGGAGCACGCCGGAGTGGCCCACCATGTCGCCGTTGGCGTAGTTGCACAGAATGAAATCATGGTGGCCGGCGGTGATCGCCTGGCACAGCACGTCGGTCACCCCGGGGGCGCTCATCTCCGGCATCAGGTCGTACGTCGCCACTTTCTGTGACGGCACGAGCAGCCGTTCCTCGCCGCGGTACGGTGCTTCTACCCCGCCGTTGAAGAAGTAGGTCACGTGCGCGTACTTCTCCGTCTCCGCGGTGCGGAACATGGTCTTGCCGGCGTCGGCCAGCACCTCCGCCACGATCTTGGAGAGGACCATCGGCCCGTAGGCCATCGGAAACGGGAAGGTCGCGTCGTACTGCGTCATCGTCACGAGCGACACCGTGGGGCGCCCGGGGTCTGCGAACCCGTCGAACCCTTCGATGGCCAGCGCGCGACACATCTGGCGCACCCGGTCCGCCCGGAAGTTCACGACGAAGACGCCGTCCCCCGAGCGGATCCTCGGCGCTCCCGTGATGACGCGCGGCTTGACGAACTCGTCGGTCTCTCCGGCGTCATAGGCCTGCTGAATCGCCGCGACCGGATCGGCTGCCGCCGCGCCCACGCCGTGCACCATCGCGTCGTAGGCGAGCTTGGTCCGCTCCCACCGCTTGTCGCGATCCATCGCATAGTAGCGGCCGACGACGGTGGACACGGCGACGCGCTCGTTTCCCGTTTCCCTTTTCCCGAGGTGATCGAGCAGTTCTCGCATGAACCCCAGCGCCGACTGCGGTGGCGTGTCGCGCCCGTCGAGCCAGGCGTGGATCGCCACGGGGATTCCCGCGCGGCGGCCCAGCTCCACGGCGGCGAGAAGGTGGGTGTCCAGGGCGTGAACCCCGCCCGTTCCGACGAGCGAGCAGAGATGCAGGGTCCCGCCCGAGCGTTTGAGGGTGTCGCGGAGCTGAATGAGCGGCGGCAGCCGGAAGAACTCTCCGGATTCGATCGACTGCGAAATGCGAACGATATCCTGGGGGACGACGCGGCCGGCGCCGAGGTTCAGATGTCCGACCTCGCTGTTGCCCATCTGGCCCTCGGGCAGCCCCACCGACAGCCCCGAGGCGTCGAGCAGCGTCTTCGGCACGCGCGACCAGAGCCGGTGCCAGAGCGGTGTTTCGCCGAGCTCGATCGCGTTGCCTTCGCGGCCGGGTCGAAACCCCCAGCCGTCGAGCACGATCAGAACGACCGGGGTGCGCGACCCACGCCTCGTGGACATATTGAAGGGGATGCAATGTACCCACGCGTTCCGCGCCGTTCCACTAGCCCTCGGCCTGTCTGTTTCGCTCCATGCGCAGGGCAGCTATCGGGTCACGAAGGATGCCGAATGGTTCTATGGGGCGCCCGCGGGAAAGCGCCTGGCTCGGCTGGCCAAGGGGGCGCTCCTGGACGGCGGGACGGTGCAAGGCGACTGGATCCAGGCGACCCTGCAGGGCTGGATTTACGGTGCCTCGACCGGCCCCTCCACGCGCGACAGCTTCACCCTCGCCGTCACCAAGGACCCCGAGGAGAACCTCCGGGCGCAACCGTCAGGGACCGGGGCCGTCCTCGCCAAGCTCACCCATGGGTTCGGTCTCACCCCGGTCGGGGAGCAGGGGACTGGGAAGACGCGCTGGGTGCAGGTACGGCGGCAGGGCTGGGTCAGGAAGGACGCCCTCGCGGCGGTGACCCAGGTGGCGAGCAGTGCCTCGGGTCCCGCCAGCGCCGCCGCGCCTGCTCCCTCGTCCGACACGGCGGGTCCGAAGCCGGGAGCCCCTTCCGCGCCCGCGGGCTCCCCCCCCGCGCCCGAGCTCAACCGTCTGCGTCCGGTGCGGCCGACGACCATTTACCGGGCCCCGCCTCCGGAGGGGACCGCCGTGGGCACGGTCGATACGTCCACGGGGGTTCGCGTGCTGAGCCGCTCCGGAGAATGGGCGCGTGTGCAGATCGAGGGATGGGTGAAGGCGGCGGATCTCGAGGCGGCACCGGCGGGGGTGCAGATCGGCGTAACCGCGGCCGAGCTGCGGGCGGATCCGGGGCGGTACACGGGATCGCTGCTGCGCTGGCCGCTCCAGGTGATCGCCATCCAGACCTCCGACGACCTGCGCCCCGACATCCCCACCGGGACGCCCTACCTGCTCACGCGCGGCCCCCTGCCCGAGCACGGCTTTGTGTACGTGACCTTCACCGAGCAGCAACGGGCGGCCGTGGCCGCGCTCGGGCCGCTCGCAACGGTGCAAGCGACGGTCCGGGTGCGGGCGCCCCGCAGTCAGTTCATCGGAACGCCCATCGTGGAGCTCGTTTCTTTCGAGGTGCAGCCATGAACGACGTATTGCGCGACCGCTTGATGCGCAAACTCGACGCGCTTCCCGAGGAGCGCGCCTACCAGGTCCTCGACTATGTGGAGTTTCTCGAGTCGCGCTACGCCGAGCGCGCGGCCGGCGCGCCGGCGTTTCAGCGAGTCGCCGAGACCCTCGAGGACACGATGCGTGCGGGCCGCGTGCCTGTGAAGATCATCAAGGGGACGATGGACGCGGTGGGGAAGGCGGGGAAGTTTCTCGAAGGACTGGCGAATGCCGGGAAGGCGGCGGTGGAGGAGGCACAGCGCAAACCGGCCGAGGCCGCTCCAGGGCAACCCGCCGAGGGAAACGCGAAGCCCGCCCCCTGACGACCAGGGGCCAGTTGAGGTTCCCGGGGGGCCGAGATAATTTCCGCCATGGGAACCTTTCGCCAGACCCCCGCGCTCACTTTCGACGACGTTCTCCTCGTTCCGCGCCACTCCACTGTGCATCCGCGGAGCGTCGATACCGCGAGTCGCTTCACCCGGCTGATTCCGCTCAATATCCCGCTCGTCGCCGCTGCGATGGACACGGTCACCGAAGCCGAAATGGCCATGGCGATCGCCCGGGCCGGCGGGATCGGGGTCGTCCACAAGAACATGCCGATCGATCGCCAGGCGGCCGAAGTCGACCGCGTCAAACGCAGCGAATCGGGGATGATCCTGAACCCGATCACCCTGGGTCCCGACCGGCCGGTGCGCGAAGCAGTGCAGCTGATGGCCCGGTTCAAGATCTCGGGCGTGCCGATCGTCGACTCCGCCGGCAGGCTCGTCGGCATCATCACCAACCGCGACCTCCAGTTCGAGCGCGCCCTCGACCGCCCGATCCGCGAGGCGATGACCAAGGAACACCTGGTGACGGCGCCGGTCGGCACGACCCTCGATGAGGCCGAGCGGATTCTCGGCAAACACCGCATCGAAAAGCTCCCGGTGGTGGATGCGGGCGGCGTACTCAAGGGCCTCATCACCATCAAGGACATCTTCAAGCGCCGCCAGCACCCCAACGCCAACAAGGACCAGCACGGCCGGCTGCGGGTCGCCGCGGCGGTGGGGGGGGCCCCCGACGCCAAGGCTCGGGCCAAAGCGCTGCTCGACGCGGGGTGCGACGTGATCGTCATCGACTCGGCGCACGGGCATTCCCAGGGCGTGCTCGATACGGTGGCCGCCTTGCGCCAGGCTTTCCCGGAAGCGCAGCTCGTAGGCGGGAACGTGGCGACCGAAGCGGGGGCGCGGGCGCTCGTCGAGCGCGGCGTCGACGCGGTGAAAGTCGGCGTCGGCCCGGGCTCGATCTGCACGACGCGCGTCGTCACGGGTGTGGGCGTCCCCCAGATCACGGCGATCGTCGACGCGGTGCGCGGCGCGGGGGACGTCCCGGTCATCGCCGACGGGGGGATCAAGTACTCGGGCGACATCGTCAAGGCGATCGCCGCCGGCGCGGAGAGCGTCATGATGGGCTCGATGCTCGCTGGCACCGAGGAGAGTCCCGGGGAGTCGTTCCTGCTCGAAGGCCGGCGTTTCAAGGTGATCCGCGGGATGGGGAGCCTGTCGGCCATGGAGGAGGGCTCGGCCGACCGCTACTTCCAGGAGGGAGAGGTCTCACCGACCAAGCTCGTGCCCGAAGGCATCGAGGGGCGCGTCCCGTACAAGGGTCCCGCGGCCGACGTGATCTTCCAGATGGTCGGAGGCTTGCGCAGCGGGATGGGGTACTGCGGGGTCAGCACGATCGCCGAGCTGCGGCGCGACCCGGAGTTCCTGTCGATCACCTCCGCCGGGCTGCGCGAATCACATCCGCATGACGTGATCGTGACCCGCGAGGCGCCGAACTACAGCCTCTGATCCGCCGCGCTTGACACGCCGGAGGCCCGGGCCTACTGTAGCGCCCGGCTTTGACCCTTCCCTCTCCGACCGAGGTCGGCATGGACCTGTTCCGACGGAAAAGCGTCACGGAGCTGCAGCAGGAAGCGGAATCCGACCACAGTCTGAAGCGCGCCCTGGGCGCGCTGAACCTGACGATGCTCGGGATCGGCGCCATCATCGGAACCGGCATCTTCGTCCTGACCGGGACCGTCGCGGCGCAGAACGCGGGGCCCGCCGTCGTGCTCTCATTCATCCTGGCGGGGGTCGCCTCGATTTTCGCGGCGCTGTGCTATTCGGAGTTTGCCTCGCTGGTCCCGATGGCGGGGAGCGCCTACACCTACGGGTACGCCACGCTCGGCGAGCTGATCGCCTGGATCATCGGCTGGGACCTGATTCTCGAGTATGCCCTGGGCGCGGTCACCGTCGCCATCGGCTGGTCGGGGTACGTCGTGAGCTTCCTCAAGGATGTCGGGATCAACGTCCCCTGCGCCTTTTCGGCCGCCCGCGGCCTCGCGGTGACCTGCCCCGACGGATCCACCACCACGGCGATCTTCAACCTGCCGGCGGTGCTGATCATCGCGATCGTGACGACGCTGCTCGTGATCGGGATCAAGGAATCGGCCGACGTCAACAACGTGATCGTGTTCGTGAAGGTGGCCGTCGTGCTGCTGTTCATCGTGGCCGCGGCGCGCGCCATCAATCCCGCGAACTGGCATCCGTTCATCCCCGCGAACACCGGCGATCGCGGTTCGTTCGGGTGGACCGGCGTGATGGCGGGCGCCGGGCTGGTATTCTTCGCCTACATCGGGTTCGACGCGGTGAGTACCGCGGCGCAGGAAGCGAAAAACCCCCAGCGCGACATGCCGATCGGCATCATCGGCTCGCTGCTGATCTGCACCGTGCTCTACATCCTGGTGTCGGGGATCGCGACGGGCGTGATGAGCTACCGCGACCTCAACGTCCCGGACCCCATCGCGGTCGCCGCGGACCACGCGGGTCTCGGGTGGATGGCGATCCTGATCAAATTCGGCGCGATCGCCGGGCTGTCGTCCGTGATTCTCGTCATGCTGCTCGGTCAGTCCCGGGTGTTCTATTCCATGTCGCGCGACGGGCTGCTCCCGCCGTTCGTGAACAAGATCCATCCCAGATTCCAGACCCCCTACATCACGTCGATCGTGACGGGCATCGCGGTCGCCATCGTCGCGTCGCTGCTCACGGTGCGGGAAGCCGGGAACCTCGTGTCGATCGGCACCCTGCTCGCCTTCGTCATCGTCTCCATCGGGGTCGTCGTCCTTCGGGTGCGGGAGCCGAACCTGCCCCGCGTGTTCAAGACCCCGGCGGTGTTCATCGTGGCTCCCCTGGGGGCGATCTCGGCCCTGTATCTCATGATCTCACTGCCGTGGACCACCTGGCGCCGCTTGATCGTTTGGTTCGTGCTCGGCATGATCGTGTACTTCAGCTACAGCCTCCGCAACTCACGGCTGGCGAAGCGGACCTGACCGGCCCGGTGACGCCCGCGCGAACGGCCGGACTCCCCACGGAGCCGGCCGTTCGGCATATTGGCCCCATGCTCTCCACGCGCTGGTCCCGCACCCTCACCTGGTTCGGTCTGTGGACGCTGATCGGCCTGGGCTCGGGCGTGCAACTCTATCTCACCGAACAGCGGCTGGCGCCGGGGGTCTATCCGTGGTGGCAGGCATTCGCGACCACGCTCCCCGCGTGGTACGCCTGGGGGCTCCTGTCGTGGCCCGTCACCTGGCTGGCGCGGCGCTTCCGGGTGGACCGGGCGAATTTCGAGCGCCATTTCATCCTGCACCTGGGCGCGAGCTTGGACGTCGCCCTGATTCAGCTGTTCGCCGCCGTCGGCATTCAATCGGTTCTGCACGCGGCGCTCGGCCGGCCGCTTTCGTTCGCCCCCGCGTTGGTCGCTGACTTCACGCTGTTCTTTCATTGGAACGTGCTGATCTACTGGGCGATGATCGCCGTCGTTCATGGGATCGATTACCACCGCGACCTGGAAGACCGGGTCCGGGCACTGGCCGAGCTCGAGGCGCGGGTGGCGCCGCGTCACCCGGCGACGCTCGATCGCGTCCTCGTCGAACAGGACGGCCGCCGGGTGTTCATCCGCACGGCGGACATCGAATGGATCGAGGCGGCCCGGAACTACGTCCGCCTCCACGTCGGGGATCGGACCCACCTGGTGCGCTCTTCCCTCTCCGCCCTGGAGCAGCGCCTCGACCCGCGCCGGTTCCGCCGCATCAGCCGCCGGGCAATGGTCAACGTCGACCGCGTCCGCGAGATCCAGCCCTGGTTCCACGGCGATGCGGTCATGATCCTCCATTCCGGCGCGCGGCTCTCCCTGAGCCGCCGCTTCCGACGCAACGTGGTGGACGCCGAGCGGTAAAGACCCGCTCGTCCCCTCCCAGTCCCGCTG
>Ga0335085_10004328_pt1 | contig 23666 bp, 16 predicted proteins | sample Lox_Sample_45_FD_206712 | JGI IMG/M metagenome (GOLD analysis project Ga0335085, IMG submission 206712) | Soil microbial communities from Loxahatchee National Wildlife Refuge, Florida, United States - Lox_Sample_4.5 | ecosystem: Environmental > Terrestrial > Soil > Wetlands | place: USA...
GAAGGCTCAGCTCAATACGGTCTCCATTCTTCCAGGGCCCGCGCAGCACGAGATAGCTGCCGGGGTCGGCGAAAGCCGGCAGAACGCATCCATTCACTTTCACGCCGCCGTTCTTCACCCAGTATGGGATACGCAATTTCAAATCAATATCCACGGGCTTCGCCGCTGAGACAACCAGCGTCGTCCCTTGTTCTTCCGGGAAGGAAGTCTGCTGGCTCAGGCGAACGCCCTTCTCCGGCCAGTCCACGACCGAAGCGATGTATAGATTGACGAAAATGGAAGTTTCATCGTGGAAGTAGATGGTATCCGTTAGCTTGGCAAACTCTTCCGCACCGGAGCCGCTACAGCACCAGAACGAATCAAAAGGCTTGGCAAAGATTTTGGAATAGCCGCCGCCCACCGGCACGAAATAGACGGTAGTCCCCGTCTCCGGATCGATGGTGCCCAGGCGGTGATTGAACATGAGTCGCTCGTAGTAGTCCATGTGCTCCGCCCGTGACGACCAGGCAAACACGTGCCGCGTCAGCTTCATCATGTTGTACTCGCAACAATCTTCGGACGTATCGCCGCTGAGTTGCGTTGACAGCACGCCCGGGTCTGTCTTCCAAAACTCGAAGTTACCGACGCCGCCGGTGCAATAGGCGCGTTCGCTGGTCACTTCATTCCAGAAGTAGTCAGCGATGTTCCAGTAACGCTTGTCGCCCGTCAGTTCGTACAGACGGGCTGCGGCGATGACCTGCGGAATATGTGTATTCGCGTGCAATCCCTTGAGTTCGTCGCGATGCATGGCAAGCGGATCGGTAAACCCCCGCTTGTCGAAACGTTGCGCGAGCCTGAGGTACTGCTGCTTCCCAGTAACCGCATACAAGTTGGCGAGCACTTCGCCCATGCCTCCAAATTCTTCCTGAAGCACGCGCTGCATTTGCTGGTCACTCAACGGACCAACCCAACTTTCCACCCATCGACCCATTTTCTCGACCGTGTCGAGCGCCTGTGCGTTGCCGGCCAGCATGTACATATCGAGATGCCCCGCCATGATCTTGTGGTAGGTGTAGAAGGGCGCCCACACTCTGACTCCATCGCGCAGGCGGTCGAACCACGTGACCGGGAACGCGCTGAGATAGCCGTTCTTGTGTTGCGACTGGCACTTGGCGAGTTCTGCAACCATCAGATCGCCGTTGCGCTTGAGCTGTTCGTCTCCCGAACTGGCGAACGCCAGCGCACAAGCGGAAAGGTAGTGACCTCCAGCAAAATGACCGCGTAATTCGCAGTCGGGCTTCTCCCACTCGCCCAGCGGCTCGGCCGAAGAAGGTAGGCTGCCATTCAAGCGGAAGGTATGCAGCAAACGATCCGGAGGCAGGGTCTTCAAATATTTCCGATTTGCTTCTGCTGCGATATTGAATACCCCCGGCTGAAGTCTCACGCTTTGCAGCGGAAATGGGACCGCTCGAAGCGCAATCACTTCCTGGCCTACGGTTTTCGGAGCGCCAGTGGCCCTCGCCGCCACGTTCTGATCTTCAAAAGCGAGCGCTTCCGTCCCAAAAACGGCACCGGCGCTGAGGACTGTGGCGGTGGCGACGAACTCGCGGCGACTCATTGCTTTCATTTCGGTCTCCTTCGGGGAGTGCCCGGAGTGGAGTCATGCGCAACCGGGAGGCGGTATTCTACTCGAGCAAGGCTCTCCCAAGCGCAATAAAGCCCTCTCTGTAGCTGGCCCCGGGAAAGATCGGACATTCCCCCGGAAATTCAATCACATCTTCGGCTGAACGTGCGCAGAAACAGCCCTGCCGTCATACGCGACGGTGGCGTCAGGTTCGGAGTCGGGTGCGATCCCTATGCCGCGTCCGTGCCTGACGATTACGACCCGAAACGTGCGGTGCTCCAGCATACCGGGAAAGCTCCCCTCGCGTGCTCCGATAGTCAGGGTTGAAGATTGGTCGTCCCAATGGATGGGAATGACCGCACGGGCACCGCGTTCATAGTCGTAATTGTCACCCTCGTCTTCATAGAGAATGAAGTCCCCGTCAGCTCCGGCATAGATACGAAGGTCAATCGGATCGGGCTTACCGGAAGCTGATTCTACTCGCGGACCGTAGGGAATAATCGAGCCAAGCTTGGCGAAGATTGGAAGCTTCTCCAGCGGAGCATCTGCGTTGACGTTCTGGCCACCCTGGGTGCGCTTGCCGGTCCAGAAATCGATCCAGTCATTGCCCGCCGGAAGGTAAACCGTCCGCTGCTTGGCTCTTTCTTTCGTGACAGGATTGATCAGCAATGCGGAACCGAACATGAACTGGTCGGAGATTGCACGCGATCCAGCGTCCGAGGGGAATTCCAGGGGCAGCGCCCGCATTAAGGTCTCCCCTCTGCTCGTCACGCCCCACGCGGCAGAATAAATGTAGGGCAACAGGTGATAGCGCAGCTCATCGTACTGGGTGGCGACATCGAGGAACCGCGGACCATAGTTCCAGATTTCGGCATTCGAGATCCATCCATGCACGCGGAAGATCGGGCTGAAAGCTGCGTACTGGAACCAGCGGGTCAAGAGTTCGTGATAGGCCTCGTTCGTATATTGGTCTTTCGGACGGAAGAACCCGCCACCGTCTGTCGTCCAATAGGGCAATCCCGACATGCTGAAACTGAGGCCTGCTGGGATCTGTCTTTGGAACGTGATCCAGTTCGCGGAGATATCCCCCGACCATGAGATCGCCGCGTACCTCTGTTGTCCGGTGTATGCGGAACGGGTGAAGATCACTACTCGTTTGCGGTCCGTAGTGGTACGTTGCCCTTCGTAAATCGCTCTCGTGACATAGAGCGGATAGGCGTTGCGCACCGACTCTCCGCTGCCCAGAAAAGTCTGACGGCCCTTGAGGATGTCGAACTCCGGTTCGGACGCGTCCATCCACCAACCATCCAACCCGTAATCGAAAATTCCAGTTTTGAGTTCCGCCCAGAAAGTTTTTTGTGCTTCAGGATTGAAAAAGTCCATCCATGTCGTTCCCGGAACCAACAAGGACTTCGCGCTCATCCGCTTGTAGATATCCGAGTCCTCACCGAACCTTGACCACACCGAAATCGGGACGTGCTGGTCCATGGCGTGGAATTGGTCCATCATGGCCTTGGGATCGGGATAATTGCTCTCGTCGAACTTCATCGCGTTCCAGCCATACTTGCCCCAGTACTGCCAGTCCTGCACCAAGGCGTCCACAGGGAGTTTGCGATTGCGAAACTCCGCACCAACCTCCAGGATCTCCTGCTGCGTGTGATAGCGCTCGCGGCATTGCCAGTACCCATATACCCACTTGGGGAATAGAGGCGCCTCGCCGGTGAGTTGACGGTAATCTGCGACGACTCGGTTCAGTTCTGGCCCATAGAAGAAGTAGTAATCAATGGCCTGCCCCACCTGCGAGCGGAAGGTCGTAATGTCCTGCGGCGGACGCGCGGACAACTGAATGCCTCCCGGGCCGCCCTTGGCAAGAACCTCGTACTGCTTGTTCGCCTCCAAGTCCACCACACCGGATGCGGAACTGGGAGTCCACATGTTCACCAGATCAATCACGTGCTGCCCATTCACATCTACCACAAGCTGATCTTTGTTGTCGCTGGCCAGCAGGAAGCCGTACTTCCCTTTTGCCCCGGTGGTGAACTTTCCATGACCCGTCTTCGCGTCAATTTCGATGGCATTGTCGGCTGGATTGAAGTCGGTAAGGGACGGATTGTTCCAGAGAAGGCCGTATCCTTTGCTCGACAACATGAACGGAACGGAGATGTTGGTGTTGGCCTGGTGCAGGCGGATGGGGACTCCGCGGATATTGAAGATGCCTTCCTGATGCTGCCCAAGGCCGTACTGGAACTCATCGGCAGGCGTTACAAAAGTCTGCTGGATCTGCCAGGTCTTCATCTCCGCGAGGGCTGGCACGTCGAAAGCCTTCCCCCCATTTTTGGGCTCGGCCAGCACAGTCTTCCCGTCTTTGGAAAGGAAACTCAGGGCGCCCGTCGCCGTGTTGACAATGACTGCTACCGATGAGGTCGAGAGCCTCACGTCCTTCTTCCCGACCTTGACTTCAAGGTTACTGGCGCGGCACGGTTGGGCGGAGATCGGGACTTTGGGGGAGGGGACCTCGGCGGTCGGGCTGGCGATCACGTGGATTACGCGGTCGCCACAGGCTTCAATGCGCATGGTTCCGGCTCTGGTCTGCAGCGTGATTCCGTTTGAATCCTTGTGCGATTCCTTGATGGAGAATTGGGCCTGAGCGCCCCACGCGCATGAAATAGCCAGAATGAAGAACAGTACAATACCGTACGTTTTCGTCATGTCGTTTGCCGTACCAGAGTCCTTTCGCACTTTGGAAAAAAAGCATGGACAGCAGTGATGCCTTGCTCGGGCTGACGCATTTCCTCTCCTACGGAGACTCGCTGGCGTCCTCGCCTTGCTGCATGGCGACGGTCGCACGCATCAATCCCTGCTGGTGCAATTGCTTTGAGATTTCAAAAGCCTGCTTGGCCGAATCGGGATCCCCAACCTTCAAATAGAGACGCGCAATCTGGTAATGCAGGCTGCCGTCTTTGTCACTCGCAAGACCGAGCTTCAACTCTACGATCGCCTGCTGTATGCGGTTCGTCTTGGCGTACACGTTGCCAAGCAAGGCGTGGACCCGGGAGACAAACTCCGGCTTGGTATTCAAGCTCTTCTTGAGGTACGGCTCGGCGCCGAGAAAGTCATTGCGAACACAGAGGATTTCGCCCATCACGGCATTGAGTTCCGGATCGTCGGGATTCTTTTCCAGCGCAGCTCGGGCAACGCTCAGGGCTTCATCATTCTGCCCGTCGGCCAGCAGCGCGAGTGACAAACCAAAAAGGGCGCCGCTGTCCTCTGGCCGCAAGGCCAATGCTTTCCGGTATTCCTGTTCGGCATCGGGGAACGCATTCTGCCCCCGATAAATGTCACCGAGCAAGACGTGCAGTTTGGGTGAGCCGGGGTCGGCTGCGCTCGCCCGGGCGAGCGCTTGAGCAGCCAACTTCTGGGCTGATTTTGTTTCCCAATACAATCCCTCCGTTTCCGATGCGGCATTCGAGGCCAGTTTCCCCGACGCATCCAGAGCCCTCGCATACTTTCCAGTGAGGTATGAGCAGGAAGCCAGTAGTCGGAGTTCTCTAAGTTGAAGCGGGCTAGCCCTGGAGGCTAGGACATCGCTGCATTCTCCGTATCTGCCGCTCGCATACAGTTTCTCAGCTTTGCCAAGCGCGGTCTTGGCTGAGCGTGTGGGACTGGAATCCGTACCCGAGCCGGGCAATAACCTTGCGCTATCGATGGTTGCAGGATCACGGAAAAGGGCCGTGAGTTCTGGGGGAAGGCTGCCGGCCCCTTGCCTTTGCTCCAACTCGCTCAGCAACTCTTCTCGATGTGGCCGAGAAAGCCTCGTACTAAATGATGAGACGTTAGCGCGAAGGAATCCTGCATCGGCCCTCCAAGTTTCGGCGATTTCCTGCGCGGCTTGTTCTGTAGCACCCTGCTCCAGATGGAGCCGGGCCATGCCCATCTTTGCAACCAAGGAGCCGGGATTCTCAGCGATTTCAGCCTTTAACTCCTTTTCTGCGCCGGAGAGGTCATGACGATTCAGCAAAACAAAACCGTAGCCCGCGTGCGCATCAGGGAGGAACTTGGGGGAGGCCAGCGCTTTCTTGTACGCATCCTCAGCCTGAATGAACGCGCGCAAGTCAGCGAATGTCTCTGCCGTCAGCAACTGCACGTGAGCAGAGTCTTTGTGCCGCGTTAGCAGGATGCGGGCATCCGCTTCCACCTGCTCTAAGTAGCTCACGCCGAGGTGATACCAGGCGTTTGCGTTTGCGGGGTCAAGTCGGGAAGCACGCGCATAGGCGGCAGTTGCCAGGCGCGTCTTTCCATTGCCCGCATAGGCTTGCCCTAGGCCGAGCTGAACCTGGATGTCGCCCGATCTCTTGATTGCCGCCTGCTTCAGGTGTGGGATCGCGTCGCTGAAGCGCTTCGCCTTCAAATACTCGAGACCAAGGAACAGGTTGGGTACGAACAATCCGGGCTCCAGGCGGAGCGCCTGGCGGAATGCTTTGATCGCCTCTTCATCCTTTCCAGTCTGGTAGTACATCAGGCCGAGGTTGGCTCTGAGTTCGGGGATGTCAGGCCTAACTGTGACCGCTTTCTGGTAGAAGTCCGCGGCTGCTTCAAAGTCTCCCCTGGCCTGGGCCTGCTGCGCCGAGGCCAGGAGCGATTCAAACTTGTCGGGTTGTTGCGCGGATGCGCTCCCCCGTAAAACACACAGCAGACAGCAGCAGACAACAGCAACAGCCCTGATTGTTTTCACGCATCACCAGTAAAGCTTGAGAGCTGCCTGCATGGTCCGCGGACTGAAGGCTCCGGTAAGTGTCCCAAATGTGCCGGATCCAAAAGTGGTATCCGGCTTGTAGAAGTTGGTATGGTTGAAAGCGTTGAACATATCCAGACGAAACTGGAAACGCACACTTTCGTGGACTGGGAAATACTTCTGGATACTGAGGTCCCAGTTGTTGAACCCCGGAGACCGAAGATCGGAAAAATACCGTGGCGCATCGCCGAGTTCCCATTTCGCGGCTTGTTCGAATGCCGCGGTATTAAACCACTGGGTCCGGCCTGGATTTGCTATGTGGTAGTCGCCAACAACGTTCACGTTTTGGCCCGGGCCGAATTCGTTCAGATTGTTTACGTTAATCCTAAGCGGGAATCCGCCTTTAAAGGTGGCCACACCGGTGGTCTGCCAGTCACCAACGATGGCGTTCAACACTCCGTTCATCCCGCCGCCAAACTTCTTGCCTTTGCCCACCGGAATCTCGTACACATAGCTGAGAACAAAACTGTGAGTGATGTCGCCGGAGTCTACCGACTTCTCGGCAGCCAGGTTGTAGACATTGCGAATGTTCTCCGAGAAATTGGACGAGGCACTCGCCCAGGTAGTAGGTCCTCCCACGTTGTTGAGGAATTTCGAGAACGTGTAAGACGCCAGCAGAGTAAGCCCATGCGACACCCGGTGCGTATAGTTCAAGTCGAAGGCGTTGTAACGACCATCTCCCGCCGGAACGTTCTGCTCATTAACACTGCAGAACTCCGGGTAGGGCTTGAGCAGTTGGCCTTGCTGAACCGTGGGATTAGCGAGGCCGCAGCCGCTGGCGGTGATGTGGTCGAAGAAGGGGTTGGGCACCAGGGTGTCCAACGCATCCCCCATTGAAAAGTACTTGGGATCCAGCTGATTGAGGTTCAGACCGCTGGTAACAACGTGGACACTGTGATTTCCCACGTAGGTGAGGTCGATCACATCGTTCGGCGTGGGCGCGTACTGAAATCCATACATCCATTGCTGGTCATAGTAGGTCTTGCGGTTGCGCGAAACCGCAGCAGTGTCGAACCCCACGTTGGTCAGACCTCCCGACGAATTCCCAACCACAGGCACGAGACCATCCGGAAATGCATTGCTCAACATACATCCATCGCACGGTCCCACACCATTTGTGGAGGCGATGTAGGGGGTGTCGGAGGTGTACCCCTGAATCACCGGGACTCCGGGGTACGAGCGCGGGAAGAAGATGCCGTAGCCTCCGCGCATTACTAACTTCGGCATCACCTGGTAAGCAAATCCGACTCGCGGCGCGAAATGTTTGTAGCTTGTATCGTACTGGCCTCGCCTGCCAGAGCTCGCAAATTCAACCTGACCAAGGTAATCTTGGCCGACCTCGGAACTGATTGGGTTGACGGCACTATAGTTAAAGGTCGACAGCCGATCGTGGCGGTCCGTGACTGGGCGTTCAATCTCCCAACGGATTCCCAGATTCAGAGTGAGCTTTTGGGTTACCCGCCAGTCGTCCTGGAGATACATGCCGTGGAGCCAGGCGCGGGAGATCTGGGATACCGCAACCCCCGTGCAGGAACTTGGGCACCCGCCCGTTGGCGTGCCCAGCATCAATGATGCGATCGAATTGCCCGTGTTCGGAGTAATACTCGTCGGATCCGGACCGGCAGTGAAAGTACTGTCAAAATTGAAGTTCGTGGTGTGGAAACGTCCGCCGTTCTCGTCCAGAGCGACCCCCATATATCCAAAGGTCAATTGGTGTTTCCCCACGACTTTGACCAAGTCCAGAGAACCACTGGCGGCGGCGCGAGGAAATGCACCCTGTCCAGCTCCCTGTTGTGGCCCCATTCCCAGGTAGCCAGACGCAGCGATCACCGGGAATTCTGGCGACACCGGGTCGATGAAGGCTGGAAGGCCAAGGGACGAAACCTTGAAGCCATTGCTTTGAACGTCGTTGCCTTCAACCCAATGCATCAGGCCCAGGTTGCCACTCAATGTGAAAGTCGGAGTGAACACATGGCTGACGCCAAACGCGATGTTGTAACGATTGTTGGGGTTTCTCTGCCCCGGACCGGCCGGATTGTCCACGCCAAAATATGCAGGCGATACATCTTTAAACTCCCGCTTGTACGAGTATCGACCATAGAGCCGGGTGCTGTCGCTGAGGTTGTGGTCAATACGGGCGCTAACCTCATCCGAGTTGTTGCCCCCAAGGCCAGCGGCGGCCCAGTTTCCGGACAACTGGTCATTGATCGGCTGCGGATAGAAATTGACCAAGCTCTGTCCTACCGCATCAATCCCATTCATGGCATTCGCAAGATCGTTGCCCGCAACGGGATCGCGAATCCACACCAGGCTCCCGGTATTCGGTCCGCAGGTCGCCGTTACCTGGCGGGTAGTGAAAGGATCGTAGATTTGTCCCGAAAGAATCGGCCGGCACAAAGCATCCGTCCCGATGTTGCCACCCAGCAGCGCCGAAAAGTCTCCATTGCGGAAATCAGTGGTCGGGACGGTGTTCACGGGTGCGCTAAGAGGGTCGTTCTGCCGATGGCCCTCGTAGTTGAAGAAGAAGAACGTTTTGTCGCGCTGCTTATAGACTCCTGGGATGTAAACGGGGCCGCCTACTGCAAAGCCAAACTGATTGCGATGCGAATTCGGTTTCGGCTGTCCGTGAAGATTGTTGAAGTAGTTGTTTGCGTCAAGCTTGCCGTTGCGCAGATACTCGTATACATCTCCATGTAAGCTGTTGCCCCCGGATTTGGTCACTACGTTAATTACGTTCCCGGTACTCCAGCCATATTGCGAAGTAAACGAGTTCTGTTGCACCTTGAATTCCTGGACGTTGTCCGGAGAGGGAACGTAAATAACCCCACCCCAACTCCCGATGGAATCCCACGCGCCATCCAGGAGGAATGCCGTGGTTCCAAAGAATCCGCCGCCAAAGTTGAAGAACGATACGTCCTGGTCGGCTGTGCCCTGCTCGCCACCGCCCTGAAGAACTTGCTGTTGAGAGAGATTGTTGACCGACGAGTTCAGCTGCACGAAGTTGAAGACGTTTCGCAGGTTCAGTGGCAACTCGGTCACTTGTTTTGTGGAGATTTCGTCGCCGACATTAGCGTTATCGACTTTGAGTAGAGGCGCCACAGCAACCACTTCGATTTGCTCGGACGACCCTATGGTCAAAGTCACGCTTTGGTTCGCGGACTGACCGACTGACAGTGTGAGTCCTTGCTGCTTGAACGTCTTGAACCCCGCCGCCTCGACGGTCAGGACATAGGTTCCAGCGGGCAGCAGCGCGAAGGAGAAGTTCCCTTCAGCATCTGTCTTAAAAGTGCGCGTGATCCCCTTTTCCACGCTGCTTATGGTGACATTCGCATTGGCCACGCGGGCTCCGGAAGGATCCAAAACCGAACCTGAAAGAGAGGTCGAGGAAGCGAGCGTCTGACCCTGAAAGGGCACGGCCGTGCCGATCACGAGCGCTGAGACAATCACGAACAGAAGCAGGGAAAGGCTCCGACGTTTAGACATTGCGAAGGGCTCCTTAGAGTGCCGCCCCTAGAGCGCTCACAAGTTCATCCAGCAACACGGCTGTACAGGCGCTTCAGGGCGTCAGGGTGAAACAGATATGCTCAATTTCGGCGGCTGTCTAGGTTGCCTGCGGTAAGCTACCGGAGTCACACCGTCCAAGTCCTTTATCAACAACGATTTGCGGTCATGGATAAAACTCTGGGATATCGTTACCTTTAGCGGTAATATACCGTCACTTTCTCGTTCTAGAGCGACAAGACTCGTAGGTATCTCCTATGGCCTCTCAACACAATTCGCTGCTCGGTCCTGTTTCGCCTCCCGCTAGACCCCAAATCGATGGATTGCTGGAGGACATTCTGCGAAGTGCCCCATTTCGAACGAGCCGCCAGTGCCAGGACTTGTTTCGCTACATCGTCGAACATAGTCTCGCCGCCGCCGATGACTCGCTGCGTGAACGCATCATCGGAGTTGAAGTGTTCGGGCGGGCTCCCGACTACGACACTGCTGAGGACCCGGTCGTGCGGCTTCGCGCTTCCGACGTCAGAAAGAGATTGGCCCAGTACTATCAGGCGCACAGCGAACCTGTGCAGTGGAAAGTCGAGATTCCGACAGGATCGTACAAGGCGCAATTCCATCCCGCAGAGATACCCTTACCCCAGAGTCCCGTATCCGTCAGCTTGATTCCGCCACAAACCGAATCTGCTGTGTCGCATGAGGCATCCACGCTGGTCCCGAACAGCGGCGCTTCTAAACGCAAACGCTTATGGCTGGTTGCGCTGCTCGCTGTAAGCATGGCTATCGCATTGGCGGGCCCTCGGCTGCTTCGAAATACTTCTCAGGCTGTGAGTCCGTTCAATTTGTTCTGGGCGCCAGTTTTGGGGGCTTCTAGACCCGTTCTTGTCTGCACCGGCAGTAATCGTGTTTACATCTTGTCGATGGAGGCCCGAAACCGATATCGAAAAATTCACCCGGAGCCGGAGGACGGTACTCGGAACTTAGAAACGCTTGTCCCGCGGGAAGGTCTCAAGAAATTCACGGGCGAAGATTTCGTCCCAGTGAAAGACACCTATCTGACGATAGGCGACGCTTCCGCAACCGCGCAGGTCTCCGCGTTATTGACCTCGCGCCATCATCCCTACGACCTGCGTTTCGGAAGCGATCTCTCCTTCGGCGACTTGCGCGAGGGGTCGGCGGTCTTGATTGGGGCGTTCAACAACAATTGGACGCTCAACATGACGGACAGTCTTCGCTTCGTCTTCGAGGCTGGTGACACGGCACAAATGCATGTTCGAGACCGATTCGACCCTTCGCGTTCCTGGTGGCCTAAGTTTTCCGACGGGAAGTTCAGCGAGGACTACGCAATCGTGTCTCGTGTCTTAGACTCGAAAACCGGGGCCGTTCTCGTGACGATCGCGGGGTTGGATCATACCGGCACTCGGGCCGCGGGTGACTTCGTCACGGATCCGCAGATGATTGCCGACCTAATCAAGCAAGCGCCACAGGACTGGACCAAAAGGAATTTACAGGTCGTGCTTCACACCAATGTTGTGAATAGTATTCCGAGCTCTCCAACGGTCGTCGCGGTCCACTACTGGTAGGCGGAGTCATTCTGAACGAACTACCGTGGTCACTCTAGTCCAAATTGACCATAATCTTCTTGAACCGTGACGGACTCTCGCTCCAGGAACGCAACGCACTTGGCGCTTCGTCAAGACGAACGGTCAAGCTTACAGCCTCATCTACTGGAAATTTTCCAGCTTCGAGCAGCCTGATTACAGCGGCAAAGTCCTGGGGTTCAGCATTTCGCGAACCCAAAATGTCCAATTCTTTTTGCACGAATAGACGGGTGTCGTAGGCCACGGGTTCTTTGGCATACCCGATGTATACGGCCCTGCCTGTAAAGGCGACCTCTTCGACGGCCGCCCGAAATGTTGCGGGATTACCCACTGCTTCAATGACCACGTCGGGACCGCATCCGTCTGTCATTTCCAAAAGGCGATCGTGAATGCGTTCTCGCGCGCTATTGATGGTATGAGTACCGCCTGCTCGACGAGCAAGGTCGAGCTTTTCATCATCCACATCAATGCAGATCGTGGAGGCGCCGCGAAAACTGCTTCTTGCGATGACGCCAAGCCCAACCCCTCCGCAGCCGAAAACTGCGACCCTGTCATCTGCCGTCACTCTTCCCCGTGATACTGCATGAAATCCCACGGTGAGAGGTTCTGCCAGGCACAATTGCTTCGGAGTGAGCTTGGCCGGATACAGTTTCTCTCTCGGTACGGCGACAAATTCACACAACGCGCCGTCCCTTTGCACGCCAAGCGTTTGGTTGAACTGGCAAGCATTGGAGCGCTTTCTCCGGCACGCGGCGCAGTGACCACAGCTTGTATAGGGGGACAATGCGACATCCGTGCCTCGTCGTATACGGCTATCGCCGCCGTCAACGACAGTAGCCGATACTTCATGTCCCAGGATGCGTGGATAAGAGACCAGCGGATTGAGTCCACGGAATGAATTCAGATCGCTCCCGCAGAATCCCACCATCCGGACCTTCAGCAGGACGTCTCCCTTCGCGACGACGGGTTCCGGAACCGTCTCGATCGATGCCTGCCCCGGTTTCTGGAGTACGAGTGCCTTCATGCTCAAGAGTCGATGCCGATTACTGCCGTTGCCCAGCCAAGTTGTGCCTTTGCCTGCTACCGACCTCGATTTCCGAGGCTCAACCTATTGGTCAAACTTCACGCGAAGCGCATAAGCGTACTTTGCGGGAGCCTGAGCGGGCAAATTGACCCGAAGACCGTCCGGAAGTTGGTTAAACTGCACCTTGGCCTCGCTGCCCACCAGGGATGCCGATTGAACGCGCTTGCCGCCCACCGTCAACCCAAGAGAATGAATGACGGCTTCTCCGGTGCCAGGCCAGGCTAGTCCGATCGCATACAAGACATCGCCTCTGGTCGTGAAGCGGAAGTCCTCGGCGGTATAGTTGGCGGTATCGGTGTCGTGAAACGAGCCAGTCGCAACTTTGGTTGGCCCCTCGCCATAGATCCTCCACGGACGAGTGCCGTAGATTGCCTCTCCGTTAACATTCAACCAGCCGCCAACGTCTAAGAGTACCCGCTGAACTTCTTCAGGTATGGTCCCGTCGGAACGCGGGCCGATGTTCATGAGCAAGTTGCCGTTCTTGCTGACGACATCAATAAGCTGGTCAATCACGAATTCCGGCGATTTGAAGGTGTCGTCCTTGATGTAGCCCCATGACTTGTTGCTGACGGATGTATCGGTCTGCCAGTACAGAGGGCGCATGTCGCCGAGTTGTCCTCGTTCCACGTCGAGCACAGCCGAGTGTTCGTGCATGGCGTAGTCCTTGTAGGTGATCACTCCGACGTGATCCCCATACTTCAGGGAAGCGTTGTAGTAGAACGCGGTAAAGCGTGTGAGATTGAGTCGAATCGACGCCTGTCCAATCCACCAGTCGAAGAAGATGATCTCGGGATGGTATTTCTCGACCAATTCCGCGCTGCGCGCGAGCCAATCGTCCGCCCACGCCTGCGAAACGTACGTGAAGTCGCCGTCGAGGGGAGTGCCCCACTTGTTGTTCAGCCACGTGTGCGCGGGCCCGTAGAGGGAGGCGTACTGCGGGTCGTTTATGTCCGATGGAATGGTGCGGCCGACGCCCAGGAAGAAATTGTGTTCCACGCGGTGCGACGATAATCCAAAATGCAGACCTGCTGACCGTACCGCTTTTGAAAGATCTCCGATAATGTCGCGGCGCGGCCCCATCTTGGCGGCGGTCCAATCACTCAGTCCGCTGTCGTACATGGCAAAACCATCGTGGTGTTCTGCCACTGGCACCACATACTGGGCGCCCGCCTTCTTGAATAGTTCTGCCCACGCGGCGGGATCGAAGTGTTCGGCTTTGAACATGGGGATGAAGTCCTTATACCCGAACTTGTCTTGCGGTCCATAGGTCGCCTGATGGTGCTTGTACTCCGGAGATCCGGCCTGATACATGTTGCGGGGATACCATTCGTTGCCGAAAGCTGGAACAGAATATGCTCCCCAGTGAATGAAGATGCCGAACTTCGCCTCCTTGTACCAGTCAGGGACCTCATATTTCTGAAGGGATTCCCAGTCAGGACGAAACGGCCCCTGTCGGTCCACGCTGTCGACTTCCTTCAGCAGGGCGGCTCGTTGAGCGTCATACTTGCTGCTCGCCTTCTGCCAGACTTGATCGAGGCTCGCCGGGTCTCCCGACGCAGTTGGGGCTGTGGCACTTTGGCCATACAGGAGGGAGACCGAGCATAGCACTAATACGCCTCCTCCGATTCTACGAATCGAACAGAATGACAACGAAGGATGGGAGAGCATGATGTTCCTTTCGTCAATCTTCGGAGTGATCTTCCACTTTGATCGAACAGTTGCTCTTGCTGCTGTCGCATGCACGCAAAACCTATGAGTCGAGTCTGCAGAGTCTTGGCCACATGTAGCCGTAAAGAGCGACAAACGCGAAGCAGGCCAGCGGCACCACAAAGCCGAAGCGCATGGAATGCAAGTCCGCGACGCGGCCCATGAAAGGCGCGGCAATGGCGCCGCCAACGATGGACATGACAATTAGCGATGAACCGAACTTGGTGTGTTCACCCAGCCCGCGGATGCTGAGGGCGAAGATGGTCGGAAACCCTACCGACATAAAGAAAAATGAAGCGAACAGCGCGTACAGGCCCGTTTTGCCGCCCCCCATGGTCACCGCGACCAGCACCAGACTGATGACCATATAGGCCGCGAGCACGCGCTCGGGCTTGAACTGACTGATCACGGCGCTGCCACATATGCGTCCAACCATGAACAGGACAAATCCAATCAGGCCCAGCCAGCGCGCCGCCTGCATGCGGGTCACGCCCGGGTCATTCTCCAGCACGTAGTTCACGAAGAAGCTGAAGATGCCGGTTTGCGCCGCGACATACAGAAACTGGGTGGCAACCCCCACGGTGAAATGTTTGCGCCGGAACAAGTCCCAGTTTCTGGAAACCACGAGGAGAGCCGCCAGGTAGGAGACGATCAGCAGTCCGTACTTCACCGGGTGGAACAGCGCCGCGTTCATATGCAGCAAAGTCCAGAACAGTCGCAGGATCGGGGCGATGAAAAAGTACAGCAACCCAAAGACAGCTGCCAAAACGACGGCGATCCCGGCCTGTTGCCCACCCGTCGGCTTGAGCCGAGTGATCCCGGCTGCCGCTGCGCGGCTTTCATCCTCAGCGTGGAGATCGGGAATGTTCGACACGGCAAAAATGACAAGTAACAAGCCCACAAATACGCCAATGCCGATGTACGGCGTGGTCAGGCCCGCATTTGCATTCGCCCCGCCGGCGCCAGAGAAAACAAAGTATCCGCCGACGTATGGCCCCAGGATCCACCCCAGACCGTTGGTCGTCTGCGCGATGTTGATGCGCGTCGGCCCGCTCTCGGGGGGGCCGAGGACCGTCGCGTATGGATTGGCGATGGTTTCCAGGCAGGTCATACCAGCCGCAATCACAAACAGGCCCAGGAGGAACGCCCAGTAAGAACCGATGTTGACGGCGGGAATGAACCAGAAGGCGCCCGTCGCGATCAGCGTCAGGCCCACAAGAATTCCACCTTTATATCCGAATCGTTTCGCAATCAATCCAGCCGGGATGGCCATCAGGAAGTAGGCGAGATAGTTGGCCGCCTGGACGAGTCCTGACTGTTCCTTGTTAATCCGCAGCGTGTCCTGAAAGTGCTTGTTGAGGATGTCAATCATCCCATTGCAGAAGCCCCACAGTAGGAACAGCGAGGTGATTAACACAAAAGGGACGACCAGGTTCCTGCCATCGGCTGTGCGAAACATGCTGCCGCGAGCGCTGAAACTGACAGGGACCGTTGATTCGTGCGTTTCTGTGCTCATCGGGCTCACTTTTCTAGGCGCTTTCCAGAATCATGTTGGCGTATTGGATCGTGTCCCCGGTGCGGACCAAGCCGACAGCCTGCGGCACTCGCAGCTTGAACTGTGGATGAGGCTCGTACTCTACTGCAACACCACTTAGACCTTCGGTAAAAGCCGAGCGGGTCTTGGCATCGTTCGACTTGATGAACTCCCGCGCCATCCATGCCTTGCCGACAACGAAATTGCCCCGGATCGCTCGCAGGACCTGCAGCACGGTCGGCACGCCATCGATAAGCGAAATATCGATTGTTTCGATTTCGGGCCAGAATGGAAAGCCGCGATCGGCAATCACTAACGTGTTCGTGTGGCGCACGCGGCTGAGGAGAGAGTTGATTTGCGGGTTCAGTATTCCGGTCTTGATCATGGCAAGGGCCTTGAAGCAATCTTAAAACCCACGTAAGTCGGTGCTGGTTCGATTCGGTAACCCTGGCGCCGGTGTTCGCTTGAGCACGAGATATTCGATCCCCAGCCCAGCGCAATATTGGCGCTTGCCCCCTGTGTCGCCATCTTCATTCACGGCGTAGATGTCGGGTTTCAATTTGCGGATTTCCGGATCGGCATCCAGCCAGCCGTCTCCACTGGTAATCAAGGCAGCTTTCACGTACTTGATGGAACCGACCATGTAGCGGCGTTCCTCTTGCGGCAACAACGGGTGTCCTTCGCCCTTGAGCAGGCGGATGTTTGCGTCGTGGCCGACAATAGCATATAGATCCCCATAGCCGCTCACTTCTTCGAAGAAGCGCACATGGCCGGAGTGAAGCCAGTCATAACAACCCGTGACAACCACTTTTTTCCTGTCTGATGCGCACGGCGTTGTCGCCTGCGGAAACTCCTTCAAGCTCTCACACGAAAAAGTGCGGTAGACGATCTTGTTTGCTCTCGCATACTCCTCCCGTGCGGAATTTGCCGTCGGCCGGTAGTCTGCCCAAATATCGACAGAGAGATTCGCCGGCAGGGAATCACAATCCGCGGATGCATCCGCTGTAACCACCTTGCTGATGTAACGCATGGCGTTGAGGAAATAGTCCCTTTCCGCGAGCGAAAACTTCGGTGGCTTGCCAGTGACCTGTTTTACAAGTGCGTCCGGCCAAGCCAAGACAGTGAGTTCACCAAGCTTGGCGGCCTCCTCGAGAAAACGCACATCGCGCGAGGTGATATCGTCGAACCCGCCGCTGGCCACGACTTGTGCCGGTGCCTTGATCAAGCGTGGTTTGTCATTCCGGTTCGAACGTTAACCTGGAAAGCTCCCGGAACGGCCTCTTTGGACACAACAATCAAGTATCCGCCGCCACACCCCGAAAACATTGCGCCAGGAAAACAGCCCTGGTAGATCCTCAGAATTTCCTTCAGGTCAATCTTGATCAATGGGTGAACCACAACGTGCGGCAACAGTTTTTCCCAACACCACATCGTCGCGTTGAACGATGCACCGAGCGCATCCGCATCCATCTTCTTGATTGCGTCGAAGCAATCCATGCCGCTGCGCCCAAGGCACTCCACCCATTTGGGCTCCAGTTGTTTTATGCCGAGAGGGTCGTAACCAAGCGGCCGCGGCTCGATCGGCAGCAGGTGCAGTACTTTCTCGAGCCAACGGGCATGCTTCGCAGAGGTGAGGGACTCGATGTGTATCGGAAAAACACCGCCGTTCGCTGCGCAGTCGTAATCGAGACGGCTTACTCCGGGATAAATCAGGCCGATCATGTCCTGCGAACCGCTGGGCTCCGCCTTACCTTTGTTTTCCGCTTCGTACAGTTCACGCACGAGTTCGTCGAGTGGACGCTTCGGCAACCTTCCTTTCCACAAGCGATCAGCAACGGCCCGAGTACCGCTGGCGAGACCGGAACGATCCATTGGCCGGAAATTCGGCTCGATCTGGACGACTACCATCGCGCCCGGCGGGCGCGGATTCAGTTGCGAGACAAAAGGCTGATCAATCCAACCACCCGCAAGCTGCAACCGGTTGGGAAGGGAGCCAAACGCCGTATTGAGCGACGACCGAGGCTTCATGTTCGTTAGCCAACGCCCACGTGCTCTCCTGCTTTACGCCGCTCGTATTGATTCTGGATCCATTTGTAGGTAATGGCGAGCCCGTCATCCAACGGTGTGGCCGGTTCCCATCCGAGTACTTTCTTGATGAAAGTATTGTCGGAATTGCGGCCCGCGACTCCGCGTGGCGCGTCGAGATCGTAGCTGCGCTGTAACTTTCTGCCGGCGATCTTCTCAACCTTACTGACCAACGTATCGATGGATACGAGTTCGCTGGAACCCAGGTTGATTGGCGTCGCGATGAGATCATCGCAATGCATGATCTTGTCGATGCCTTGCACACAATCGTCAACGTACATGAAGCTGCGCGTCTGCTTGCCGTCTCCCCAGATGGTGATTTGGAAGTCGTTCGTGTCGATCGCCTCGACCATCTTCCGGCAGATGGCTGCAGGAGCCTTCTCGCGTCCCCCGTCCCACGTGCCATGCGGCCCATAAACATTGTGGAAACGGGCTATGAAGGTCTTCATACCACGTTTGTGCCAGTACTCCTCGCAGACCATTTCGGAGAACAACTTCTCCCATCCGTAGCCGCGTTCTGCCATCGCCGGATAGGCATCGGACTCTTTCAAGGCCCGAACATTTGGGTCGGCCTGGAGAAGCGTGTTGTAGGCGCAAGCGGAACTGGAGAAGAAATAGCGGCGTACTCCCGCTCGGTACGCGGCTTCTGCCATATGCGTATTGATCAACACAGACCGCAGGCACTCGACCCGAAAGCGCTCGATAAAACCCATACCGCCCATGTCGGCCGCCAAATTGTAGACCTCAGTCGCGCCTTGGCACACACGTCGACAATTGGCCTCGTCGCTGACGTCGAGACAGAGGCTCTCGACTCCAGGAACCCGCAAGTACCAGTCATATAGCGGCTTCTTGTCTGCCGCCCGAATGTTGTGAAAACCCTTCTCCTTGAAATGGAGCACAAGATTGCCTGCGATGAAGCCGCCAGCGCCTGTAATGACGATCAAATCGTCATGCTTCATTGGCGGATCTGTAGCTACGAACCGCTTCCGGTCTTGAGTGGTCATGTCCTTGGGGCTGCCTTTGGCCTCGCAGCCGCGTCGATGTTGCAGATCAATGCAAATTAAGATAATCGCTAAAGTAACCGATGTCAACGGTTTGTGTGAGGCTTGCGGCAGCCGAAGGAAGTGTGTTGACCGACAACATCCGCACCTTCTGTATACTGCCGTCGTATGACCACGAGGATGAAAGACATCGCCCGAGATCTCGGGGTGTCCGTAGTCACGATCTCGAAGGTTCTCCGCAATCATCCCGATGTCGGAGACGAGACTCGGGAACGAGTCCTTGCCCGAGTCAGGGAGCTGGATTATCGCCCCAACCTGGCCGCTCGCAGCCTGGTGACGGGACGCACGTATTTGGTAGGCTTGGTCGTTCCCGACCTTTTGCACCCGTTCTTTGCCGAGATCGCCAAGTCCATCTCCGAGGTCCTGAGAGCGAACGGTTACTACCTGATCGTTTCGTCGTCAGAAGAAGATCCGGATCTTGAAGAGCAGGAGATCGATCAACTCCTCGCGCGTCGGCTCGACACGCTGATCATAGCCACCTGCCGAACCACGGTGGACCTCTTCTTCCGGATTGAAAGACAGAAGACGCCGTATGTCTTGATCGATCGCATCTTGCCTGGGCTCTCTTCGAACTTTGTTGGCATAGATGATGAGGCGGTCGGGCTGCTCGCAACCAGGCATTTGATCGATGTTGGATGCAAGCGAATCGCGCACATTCGCGGGCCCGACACCAGCCCAGCTATCCGCAGATTGGAGGGGTACAAACGAGCTTTGACACAGGCCGGCTTGAAAATTGCGGACGATTACATCATCAGCGAACACAAGGGTGATGTGGAAACCAAACAACGTGGCGCAGAAGCGATGCGCCGGCTCTTGACTCTCCAGAAAAGGCCCGACGGGATTTTCTGCTTCAACGACCCGCTGGCGATGGGCGCCATGAACTATGCGCTCGACCATGGCTTTCGGATTCCTGAGGATATTGCCGTAATTGGTTGCGGAAACCTTCACTACGACGACTCGCTCCGCGTTCCCCTTTCCAGTATCGATCAGCATAGCCGCCGCATCGGGGAAGAAGCAGCGCGCATCGCTCTCGGAATTCTCAACTCGAAAGTGCCGCCGGCCGCAGAGAGCGTCGTACTCCAGCCGGAACTAATCTCGCGAGGATCGACGCGTCGGGCGGCGGCGATTGCCGGAGGGAAAGCTCGAGCCCGCGAATCCAGGGCCTCAGCCAATCGCCAACGGGCGAGTTCGCGCATCCTCGGCTAAAGGTCGAGGCGCCGCCATCCTCTCCAGAAGAGGCTATCGACGTAGCCGCTTTGACTTGACAGCTCGTTGCAGTTAGCGCTAACTAGATGCGCCATGCCTCTCGATCGAAGCACGTTTATCGCCTCTGCAGCGGCTGCTTGCGGGGTTCTTCTTCCACGACTTTGCAGCGCGAGTCCGGCGGGTGCTACCGGTCCGTTTCTCTGGCAGACCCCGGTACTGAGCGTATGGAGGATTGACGGCGAGGCAGTCACGACGGTTCCGTGGTCGTCGGCCACCGCCAAGCTGCTCTATCCCCCTAACCTCGGCATCAATGTCAAAGTCGCGGACGGGAGTTTGAGCGTGGAGTTTTCGCGACCGCACATGGCTTGGCTGGCCTCGGGATAGAATGCCGCATCCATTCTCACAATCATGTGGCGTTCGGCCGTTGCAGCATCGTTTTGCCCCAGCTCGGCAGACGAACTGAGAAGAGTTTGGGGATTTGACTGACTCGTCATGTCGATCACTCGTCGATCCTTTGTTCTGGCCTCTTTGTTTGCAGGCGCTCGGTATTCTCTCGCGCAAGGCATCGCATCGCGCGACCTTAAACCACAGGCCCCTCCGCCCGCGTCGGGGCGGCCCTTTCGTGCCCACTTCGAAGATATCGCCGAAGCCGCCGGCCTCCGCTCGCCCGTCATCTACGGCGGAGCCGAAAGCAAGAAATACATTCTCGAGGCCAACGGATGCGGCTGCGCTTTCATTGACTATGACAATGACGGTTGGATGGACATTTTTCTGCTCTGCGGTACTCGCCTCGACAAAGACCCGCCCGAAGCCACCAATCGGCTGTATAAGAACAATCGCGACGGTACATTCACTGATGTCACGGACAAGGCAGGCCTGAGAGCGACCGGGTGGGCGAACGGCGTTTGCATTGCCGACTACAACAACGACGGCTTCGACGATATCTTCTGCACCTATTTTGGACAGAATCGTCTCTATCGCAACAATGGCGACGGGACGTTCACCGATGTGACCAGGCCGGCCGGCCTCTTGCAGGACGGCTCGCCGCGATGGAATACGGGCTGTGCGTTCCTCGACTACGACCGTGACGGCCATCTCGACTTGTTTGCCTCGAACTACATCAGTCTCGACTTGCACCGCACGCCGGTTCCAGGCCAGAACTCGACGTGCGTTTGGAAAGGAGTTCCGGTCAACTGCGGTCCCAGAGGACTTCCCACCGGCAAGCACCTGCTTTATCACAACAACGGCGACGGAACATTCACAGACGTGACCAAGCAAGCCGGAATCGCCAAAGCTACCGAGGGTTACGGCATGACGGTGGTCGCGGCAGACCTTGACGAAGACGGCTGGACCGACATCTTCGTCGCTTCTGATTCCACTCCCAGCCTGCTCTTCATGAACAACCGTGACGGCACCTTTCGAGAGGAAGGCGTCATCCGCGGTGTCGCGCTGAGTGGCGACGGCATGGAACAGGCCGGCATGGGAGTGGGCATCGGCGACTACGATCTCGACGGACATCTCGATCTTTTCAAGACGCATTTTAGCGGCGATACCGCGGTGATCTATCACGGAGACGGACACGGAGAGTTTGAAGACGTTACCCGCCAGGCGAGGGTAGGCGCGGAAACCCGGTATATAAGCTGGGGAACGGGAATGGTTGACCTCGATAACGACGGACATCCCGATCTCTTCATTGTGACCGGCAGTGTGTACCCGGAAGTTGAGAAGAACTTTCCTCAATACCCCTACAAGACACCGCGTGTATTGTTTCGCAATCTTGGAGATGGAACTTTTGAAGAATTACAGACGCAGGCAGAACCGGCCATCACAAGACCTCACAGCAGCCGTGGCTGCGCTTTCGGGGATTTCGATAACGACGGCGACATGGACGTGCTCATCATCAACATGAACGAGCCACCATCGTTGTTACGCAATGACACTGACCCTAAACAACACTGGCTCAAGGTGAAACTGGAGGGTGTGAAATCCAACCGTAGCGCGATCGGTGCTCGCGTAATCGCCTACTACGGCGGCAAGAAGCAGGCGCAGGCCCTCGTGAGTCAGAGCAGCTACTATTCCTGCAACGATCCTCGGTTGCATTTTGGCCTTGGCTCTGCAGCCTCAGTCGATCTCGAGGTATTCTGGCCGAGCGGCCTGCACGAAACCCACAAAGGTCTTTCTGTGGACCAACTGGTGACGCTTCGCGAGGGCGCCGGATGCGTCGCGAACAAGGGCTGGAGACGGACGTGATGCGATGGTCCGGTAGTGATTTCTCGTCGTTGGGTCTGACTCTGCCCTGGAAATCCAGGCGAGGAATTTTGATACGCCGGTCGTTCCCTCGCGCCGACTTGATCGGATCGCGCCGTAACGGAGGCGGTCGCAGCATACGCACAGGAGATCGTCAATGAAGATGCGGAATACTTGTTCCTGACAGTTTTGGTGCTCGGCCCTGTGCAGCTCAGAACTGCCGAGGCTGCCGTGAAACCTGCGGGGTTCAGTAGGGGCAACGTCCTGACTATACCAATCGAGGACGACCAGGTGGTTTTCGTTGAGTCGTTGCGCGATGCTGGTGCTCGTCCAAGGACCGTGCGGCAGCCTTCCGAGTGCCGCATCTAAGTCTCAGTGGTGCTGTGATTTTGAGGAACCCCTTGTCACGGCAGCCGAATTCATGCGCCATGCACTGTCGCTGGCACCATGGCCAGAACGCGCACCGGACTCTCGGCGGCCTTGCTGTCCTTTTCAGGGGCAACGATGACTAGCGATCCGGTCTCAGGCAGAGCCGCCAGGGTTGTCGATTCCTCGACAACGTAATTCCCGTGCAGAGCGATCTGGCGGGAGAGCGTACGATCAGAGCCGAGGCTCGCCGGCGTTTCTAGAATGAAGCCTCGTGTGTAGCGCGCATCCATAAGAAACTGCGCTGCATCGGTTGACATTGGGAATTGATCTGAGGAGTAGCCGTCGGCAGGGCCAGCGCGCCGTAGGGCAACGATCGCTCCCTGCGGTACGTTCCCATGCTGTGCTTCCCAGGTGGCGATGTCATCGATAGAAATTCGTGCCGACGGCGCATTCAAGTCCATCACCACCAGCGGTGCGATCAACCGTTCGGCAGGAATCTGCGCCGCGCCCCAGGTTCCGGGAATCATGGCCGCTGGGGAAATAATGCGTGTACCGGAATATCTTTCTGAGTCCGCCTTCACCCGCGCAGTGCGGGTCAGGTCCACCACTTGGGAGTAACGCTCCTGCGGACGGGCCGCGGGACGCCGTTCGGCGTACAGCAAGAGGGCCAACCCGAGCGCGCAAGCGATAATGAAACTGCGGAATTGCATATCAAACCTTAAGCTTGCGGAACGAAGAGAAGACAGTCTCTGTCGATCCTAGTCGTAGTATTCCAGTCCCAGGTGCGTAATCAATTCTTCGCCTTTCAGGTGGCGCAGCGTGTTCTTGAGCTTCATCATCTGAATAAACAAGTCATGCTCGGGGTGTAGTCCGGGCGCG
>Ga0335085_10004330_pt1 | contig 23658 bp, 26 predicted proteins | sample Lox_Sample_45_FD_206712 | JGI IMG/M metagenome (GOLD analysis project Ga0335085, IMG submission 206712) | Soil microbial communities from Loxahatchee National Wildlife Refuge, Florida, United States - Lox_Sample_4.5 | ecosystem: Environmental > Terrestrial > Soil > Wetlands | place: USA...
CCACAGCGCTCTCCTTGAAACCGGCGTCGTAACGCCGGCCCGATTTGTGTTTACCACTGGCTTCCATACTTTCCTTTCTTTCTATACCCAGAAGCCCTCTCCAGTAAATCGAAGAAACCTCAGGTTTTTGAAAAACCCTGTAACTGAGCCGAAACGAAGCCAAAAACCAAAAAGACCGCTCTCCATTTCGCTTCACCTCATCGCTACAGCTTTGATGGAAATGCTCTAAACTCCATTTTCCCCCAAATCTCCCCTTTGCTATCCGTTTTTCCCGGTTACCCTGCCCGCGCAATGCGAACCGCCGATTTCCATTTCGAGCTCCCGCCGGGGCTCATCGCCCAGACGCCCGCGCCCACCCGCGACGCCTCCCGTCTGCTCGTTCTGCCTCGCAATTCCGGAAAAATCGAACATCGCCAGTTCCGCGACATCCTGGAATTTCTCCGCGCCGGCGATGTCCTCGTCTTCAACAACTCCCGCGTCATCCCCGCGCGGCTGCGCGGCAAAAATGCGAAGAGCGGCGGAGCATTCGAAATGTTGTTGCTCGAAGAAAACGCCACCAACGACTGGTGGGCCCTGATGCGCCCCGGCAAACGCGCCCGCATCGGAACCGAAATTATTTTAACCTCGCCAGACCAGCCGCCCGCGACTCCTCCCAACGCTGGAACAATTTCCCCCTCTCCCATCGGATGGGAGAGGGCCGGGGTGAGGGCCACCGTCCTCGATACCAATGACGAAGGCCACCGCCGCCTGCGCTTTAGCGGCACAAAAAATATTCTGGAAGAACTCGATCGCCTCGGCGAAGTCCCCTTGCCTCCTTACATCGAGCGCACGGGCCGAGCGCCCAACTCCGATTCGGCTTCACAAGATCGCGAACGCTATCAAACCGTCTACGCCCAACCGCCCGGCTCCGTCGCCGCGCCCACCGCCGGATTGCATTTCACCGAATCGCTCCTCGAAAAAATCCGCGCGCTCGGCGTCCACATTTGTTTCGTCACCTTGCATGTCGGCCTCGGCACGTTCTTGACCGTCAAAGCCGAAACTCTTTCCGAGCACAAAATGCACGAGGAACGCTACGAACTCAGCGATGACACCGCCCGCGCCATCAACGATGCCAAACGCGAAAACCGCCGCGTCATCGCCGTCGGCACCACCAGCGTTCGCGTGCTGGAAAGCGTCGCGAGCAAACACAACGGTAAATTGATTCCCGGCGCCGGCCGCACGAGCATCTTCATTTATCCGCCGCGCGATTTCCAAATCGTCGACGCCTTGCTCACGAATTTCCATCTCCCCTGCTCCACGCTCCTCATGCTCATCAGCGCCTTCGCCGCGCCCGGTGAAACCCGCGGCCGTGAAATCGTCTTGTCCGCCTACGCCGAAGCCATCCGCGAGCATTACCGCTTCTTCAGCTACGGCGACGCCATGCTCATTCTTTAATCAGGTTCGGGTTTTGAGTTTCGAGTTAACCCGTAATGCCTTTGCTAGGGCGTTCGGGCCAACACTCGAATTATTGCGAGCGTGTGATTTCGCCTCCCTCTCCGCCACGAAGTGGGCGAGAGGGCCGGGGTGAGGTGGTGCTCGGGGAACAGGGGCACGAAGTGTCTGGTTCTTATCCCGAGATGATTTATGATAACCACGATGGAATTTCAGATTTCCTTCGGATTTCGGATTTCGGATTTCGGCCTTTCCCCTTACCCTCCTCCCGCGCGTGAACCAAAAGCCCAAAACTCGAAACCCGAAACACGGAACACGAAACACGTCCCTTCCCTTCGTCTTGATCAACATGGCCATCACCGCCGATGGCAAAATCGCCACCGCCAACCGCGCCATTTCCTCCTTCGGCAGCAAGCGCGACCACGACAACCTCCTCCAACTCCGCGCCACCGCCGATGCCGTGATGAACGGCGCGGGCACCGTCAATTCCGCCCCCATCAACATGGGCCCGGGCGGCGCAAAATATCGCCGCCAGCGCCTCGCGCGCGGCCTCGCCGAAAACAATTTGCGCATCATCACCAGCGGCAGCGGCGATGTGAATCCCCATGCCGAAGTCTTCAAACAAAAATTTTCTCCGATCATCATCCTCACCACCCGCCGCGCGAGTGAAGACAAACTGGAAAAACTCCGCGCCGTCGCCACCGAAGTGAAAATTCTCGGGCCGCGCGAAATCGATTTTCACAAAGCGTTCCGCTGGCTCCGCGAAAAATGGAAAGTCAAACGCCTCCTCTGCGAAGGCGGCGGCGAGTTGAACGACGCCCTCTTCCGCGCCGGTCTCGTCAACGAATTGCACCTCACCATCACCCCAAAAATTTTCGGCGGCCGCACCGCGCCCACCATCGCCGAAGGCATCGGAGTTTCAAAACTGGCCGGCGCCACGCAACTGAAATTGAAATCCATGAAGCGCATCGGCGACGAACTCTTCGTCGTCTACGCGAGCTTGCCGTCGACGAAGCGCGCCAGCAGCCAAAGCAAATCCGCCAGCCGATTCAAATAAACGACAATCTCCCCGTTTCCCAGCTCACCCGCATCCTGCAGCGAGCACACCCGCCGCTCCGCCCGCCGGCAGGCCACGCGCGCCACATCGAGCGCCGCGCCATTCACCGTCGCTCCCGGCATCGCCCAATCCTTCAGCGAAATCTTCGGCTCAATCTGCGCGACCAACTCCTCCAGACGCGCCGTTTTGTCCGCGCTCAATTGCGAAAATCCATCCTTGCGATAACGCGCCAAATCCTCCGGCGCTGTCGCCAGTTCACCCATCAACGCCACCAGATCATTTTGAATCTTCAGCACATTATCGCGCACCAACTCCTGCTCCGCCGTCGCGCGCGCCATGCCGAGCGCCGCATTCAACTCGTCCACCGCCCCATAAGCCTCCACGCGTGGATGATTCTTCGGCACCCGCCGCCCGTACATCAGCGCCGTCGTCCCCTTATCACCGGTTTTCGTCACGATGCTCACACCGCGAAACTAAAACTCACCGCCCAAACTTCAAAGCGAAATCGTCCTTGTTCTCGTTCACTCGAAATTCGCCTGCACCGCTCCCGAAATTTTTTGCGTTTCCCCGCGCCTTGACCTACGCTCGCCGCTCGTTGCTATGAATCCTAAACTGCTTTTGAAAACCATCTTCGTCATCGCGATCCTTTCGCTGCTCGTCATCATGGGCATGAACAATCGCGGGAACGTGGACCTTTCAATGCCTCCACTCATCAAGCACACACAAAGATTTCCCGCTGCGTTGATGTATTTCGGATTCTTCGCCGTGGGCGTGCTCACCGGGACCGTGTTGACCGCTGGCGGTGGAAAACGCGGCAGCAGCAAAAGCAAATCAGAATAGCGGGAGTTCAACAGAAAAGAACTAAAGGGAACGATGTTTGGAGGAAAAGAGTTGCCGACCACGCTCGGAAGATCGAAGAAATAGTAAGATTTCCTGGATTGACTTTTTCACAGTGCGATTTAGCCTTTTGGCATTATGAGAGCGCTGTGGCTGACCCTCATGATTCTCTTGATCGCTTACGCGAATGGCGGCTGCGCAGGCATTCACCCTCCGCCTTACACCTTGGACCAACAAACCTCTGATACAGTTGAAGGAATCGGTGACCTCGTTGCTCCATTTGCCTCGTATTTAGCGAAGCCTTAATGGAGCGGCAATTTCTCCAAAACTTACCACGAACGAAGTTTTTCTCAGTCAACGAACCCGCAATTACTGACCGTCCAGAGGGGGTTGAAACAACAGATATCTCCGTTTGCTTCCGTTCAATCCCTTCACCCCTTCACCGCTCTTTTGTAAGCCAGCACACCCTCCACAATCGCCCGCGCCATCTGCTTCCGATAAGCTGGATCGTAAATCTTTCTTCCCTCGCTCGGATGCGACATAAACCCGCCCTCAATTAAAACCGCCGGCATCGTCGCCTCGCGCAACACCTGGAATCGCGCCCGCTTCACCCCGCGATCCTCCACGCCCAGATTTTTCGTGTAAGACTTCTGCATCTGGTAAGCGAGCAGCATATTTTTTTCGTCGTTGCGATTTCCCACCACCCATTGCGTATTGCCCTCACCGCGCGCATTCGTCGAAGTCGCCCCCGCCGGCGTGCAACAAAAAACCTCCGTGCCCCTCACGTCATTCCGCCCCTCCTCAGTCGAATTGAAATGCAAACACAGAAACAAATCCGCCCCATGCCGCCGCGCAATCTCCGTCCGCGTCGACAGGTCCACATACGAATCGCTATTGCGCGTCAAAAACACCCGGAACCCCGCCGCGCGCAATTGCGCCGCCGCCTCCTGCGCCAGCAGCAGCGTGTATTTTTTTTCTTCATTCGAACCCGAACGCTCACCCGGATCCTTCCCGCCATGGCCCGGGTCGAGACAAATGCTGTCGATCCGGAACCCGCGCGGAATCTTCGGCGGCGAAAGCACCGGCCCGATCGTGTCGGACAAATCGATTTCCGAAATCAAAACCCTCCCGCCCTGTTCCAGCACCGGAAACGCCAGCCAGACCTGCACGCCGTTGATCTGCGCCTTCCGCGCATCGGACCGCGAATCCACATTGAACGTCAGCCGCGTTCCACCGCTCGCCAGTTCAATCGTCTTGTCGCGCTCCAACCACCGCACGCTGAACACATTGGCCCGCGCCCATTCATTGAGCGAAACGTAATTGGGACGAACCCGCCCGCCGTTCGGCGCTGCGGACACCCACAGCACGAACAACCAGGCGAACAATAATGCACAAACTGCCTTTTTCACGCGCCCGAACTTATCCCGCCGCCAAATCTTTATTCAAGAGAAATGCCGTTTGTGATTGCCTGACTTTTTTCTTTCCCATAGTTTTTGCGCTTAAATATTTTTAGAAGGAAGATGTAACTGTATGGATAAAACCGCCGAACTGAAACTCAACGGAAAGACCTTCCAACTGCCCATCGTCGAAGGAACTGAACAAGAACACGGCATCGACATCTCCACGCTCCGCAACCAGACCGGCTGCATCACTCTCGACGACGGCTACGGAAACACCGGCTCCTGCAAAAGCGCCATCACCTTCATCGATGGCGAGAAAGGCATCCTGCGCTACCGCGGCATTCCCATCGAGGAACTCGCGGAAAAGTCATCCTTCATTGAAGTCGCGCACCTCCTCATCTGGGGTCACCTGCCGAGCAGCACCGAATTGAAGAAATTCTCCGACCTGCTCACCGAGCACGAACTGCTCCACGAAAGCATGAAGCACAATTTCGAGGGCTTCCCCAACACCGCCCACCCGATGGCCATCCTCTCCTCGATGATCAACGCGGCCGGATGTTTCGACACCGATTTATTTTCGTCCGATAATCCGGACGGCTTCCAGGTGCAGTCCGCGCGGCTGATTTCTCAAGTCCGCACCATCGCCGCCTTCGCCTACCGCCAATCACACGGCTTGCCGATCATTTATCCCATGCCCGATTACAAGTACACCGCGAACTTCCTGCACATGATGTTTTCGCTGCCGTACAAGGACTATGAATTGAAGCCCGAAATCGTGAAGGCGCTGGACTTGATTTTCCTGCTTCACGCCGACCACGAACAAAATTGCTCCACCTCCACCGTCCGCATGGTGGCCTCGAGCAAGGCCAATCTCTTCGCCAGCACCGCCGCCGGCGTTTGCGCGCTCTGGGGCCCCCTCCACGGGGGCGCCAATCAAGCCGTGCTCGAAATGCTGGAAGCCATTCACAAGACCGGCGACGACGGGTCCAATTTCATCACCGACGCCAAGGACAAAACCAGCGGCAAAAAACTCATGGGCTTCGGCCATCGTGTTTACAAAAACTACGACCCTCGCGCCAAAATCATCAAGAAAGCCTGCGATGAAGTCCTCGCCAAGCTCAACCTCGACGATCCCTTGCTCAACATCGCCAAGCGCCTCGAGGATGCCGCGCTGCACGATTCCTATTTCGTCGAGCGCAAACTCTATCCGAACGTCGATTTCTACAGCGGCATCATCATGCGCGCCCTGGGCATCCCGGTCGAGATGTTCACCGTCATGTTCGCCATCGGCCGCATGCCCGGCTGGATCGCCAACTACAAGGAAGTGATGGACGAACCCACGCGCATCTATCGCCCGCGCCAGATTTACACCGGCCACGCGCTCAATCATTACGTCCCCATCAAGGACCGAAAATAGTTTCGGGTTTCGACTTTCGAGTTTCGGGTCGCCGTCCGGCACATTCAACCTAAATGGCCACAATTATAAAATTTGAGGATATCGAAGCCTCGCAGAACCCCAACAAGGTTCCATCATTTACCCCAGGTTTGCCCGCCCGGCGAGCTGCCCTCGGTAACCATCAAAAAACACACGCTGCCCTGAAACGGTCGCGTCCAACTGCTTTCCAATGAACATTCACGAATATCAAGCCCGGCAACTCCTCGCCCAATACGGCGTCGCCATTCCTCCCAGCGAAGTCTGCGACTCCGCCGACGCCGCCAAATCCATCGCCACAAAACTTTTCGCCACCGGCGCTAAAACCGTTGTCGTCAAATCACAGGTCCATTCTGGCGGCCGCGGCAAGGGAACTTTCAAAAGCGGCTACAAAGGCGGAGTTAAACTCGTCAAAACCGTCGATGAAGTTTTCGATGCCGCGAAAAACATGCTCGGCAACGTCCTCGTCACCAAACAAACCGGCGCCGAAGGCCGGCTCGTCAGCAAAGTCCTCGTTTCCGTTGCGCCCGATATCCAAAAGGAACTCTACCTCGCCGTCCTGCTCGACCGCGGCAATTCCCGCCCGCTCATCATGGCCAGCACCGAAGGCGGCATGGACATCGAAGAAGTCGCCGCCAAAACACCCGAAAAAATCATCAAGGAATGGATCGATCCCGCCGTCGGCATCATGCCCTATCAGGCTCGCAAAATCGCCGCCGCACTCGGCCTCAAAGGCGATTTGATTTCCGCCGCCGCCAGGACCATTGTCGGCGCCTACAAAACCTGGTGGGAATGCGACGCCTCGCTCGTCGAAATCAATCCCCTCTGCATCGTGGCCAACCCCGATGGCAAACAAGGCATCTCCGCCGTGGACGCCAAAATCTCCCTCGATGACAACGCCCTCTACCGCCATCCGAACATCCAGGCCATGCGCGACCTCGCCGAGGAAGCACCGCTCGAAATCGAAGCGAGCAAATTCAACCTGAACTATATCAAGCTCGACGGCAGCATCGCCTGCCTCGTGAACGGCGCGGGACTGGCCATGGCCACCATGGACATCATCCAGCACTTCGGCGGCATGCCCGCGAACTTTCTCGACGTCGGCGGCGGCGCAAGCAAAGACCAGGTTGCCGCGGCCTTCAAAATTATTTTGCAGGACCCGAACGTGAAGGGAATCCTGGTCAACATTTTCGGCGGCATCATGGATTGCAACGTCATCGCCACCGGCATCGTCGCCGCAGTCAAGGAAACGGGCCTGAAACTTCCGCTCGTTGTCCGCCTCGAAGGCAACAACTCCGCCGCCGGCAAAAAAACCCTCGCGGAATCCGGCCTCACGCTCATCACCGGCGATTCCATGGCGGAGGCTGCGCAGAAAGTCGTCAAGGCCATAAAAGCTTGACCCGTCCTATGCTTAAAGTCATCGAAATCGCCTTCTCCTGCTACCCCGTCACCGACATGGCGCAGGCGCGCAAATTTTACGAAGAAATTTTGCATTTAAAGCCCGCGGTGACCGTTGGCGAACCCGGCAGCTTCCAATGGACCGAATACGAAATCGGCTCCGGCACACTCGCGCTCGGCGCCGGCGCGCCCGATTGGCACCCGCGCTCGGACGGCTGCAGCGTCGGCCTCGAAATGGAAAATTTCGACGCTGCCATCACCGAACTCCGCAGCAAAGGCGTGAAATTCAAAATGGAACCCTTCCCCACGCCCGTCTGCAACATGGCTTTCATCTCCGATCCCGACGGCAACACGATTTGCATTCACAAACGCCACGCGAAATAAATTGAAATCGTAAATCGCAAATCTGAAATAAATTTCCCATGTCTATTCTCGTTAAACCCAACACCAAAGTCCTCGTTCAAGGCATCACCGGCAGCTTCGGCGCGAAGCACGCGCAACTCTCGCTCGCTTACGGCTCGCAAATCGTCGCCGGCGTCACTCCCGGCAAAGGCGGCCAGCTCTTCGAAAACAAAGTCCCCATCTTCGACACCGTCGCCGAAGCCGCCAGACAAACCGGCGCCACCACTTCCGCCATTTTCGTCCCGCCGCCATTTGCCGCCGACGCCATCCTTGAAGGCGTGGACGCCGGCCTCAATCTCGTCGTCTGCATCACCGAAGGCATTCCCGTCAACGACATGGTCAAAGTGAAGCGCGCCATGGAAGGCAAAAAGACGCGCCTCATCGGCCCGAATTGTCCCGGCATCGTCACGCCCGGCGAAGGCAAGGATTCCCACGGCGGCTGCCGCATCGGCATCGCGCCCGGATACATCCATAAAAAAGGAAATATCGGCGTCGTCTCCCGCAGCGGCACCTTGACCTATGAAGCCGTCTGGCAATTGACCCAGCGCGGCGTCGGCCAAAGCACCTGCGTCGGCATCGGCGGCGACCCCGTCAACGGCACCTCGCACCTCGACGTCATCAAAATGTTCAACGACGACCCCGAAACGCACGGCATCATCATGATCGGCGAAATCGGCGGCAGCGCGGAAGAAGAAGCCGCGGAATGGATTAAAAAGAATTGCAAAAAACCCGTCGCCGGATTCATCGCCGGCGCCACCGCCCCGCCCGGACGCCGCATGGGCCACGCCGGCGCCATCGTCAGCGGTGGCAAAGGAACCGCCGCCGCAAAAATTGCCGCTTTCAAAGAAGCCGGCATTGGTGTATCAGCCACGCCAAGCGAAATGGCGGACACGCTGTTGAAGATGATGTGAGCGTCATGGACGAATCGGGCGCATCGCCTTCGTGTCACGTTTGACGTTTCATGTTCGATGTCATTGATTTCATCCTGAACATCGCCGGCCTGCTGCTCTGGCTCAACTGGCGTTCCGTCCGCCTCGACCCGTTCAACCGCGGCCTCCCGGCCACCCTCGCCGGCACCGTGCGCCGCGCGGAACCCATGCGCCTCAAACGCTGGCATTTTCTCGCCGCGCTCGCCGCGCTCCTTTTCATTCGCGCCTTTATCTATGTCCACATCGGCCCCGCCGTCAACTGGACCCCGAAGGTGAATCTGACCGTCGTCATGCTGGCGTTTCCGCTTGTCCTTCGCAGCCACGCCTTCTTTCTCTCCGCCCTCGCATTTTCCGTAATCAGTTTCCTCCAAATACTCGTCATCTTTTATTTCTGGCTGCTCTTCATCGCCATCATCAACCGCCACGAAACCAGCCCCGACGCTTTGCAAAAACTTCTCCTGGTCCAACTCGGCCGAATCGCCCGCTGGCCGCTCCTGTTGCAATTGCTTTTGCCCATCGTCCTCGTCGTCGCCTTGTGGGCGCTCTGTCACCCGCTGTTGCTTCACATTGGCGTCACAACACACGTCCGGACCAACACCGTCCTTCTTGCGCAAGGCTGTGTACTGAGTCTCATTCTCTACCTCAGCCTGAAATTTCTCCTGCTGACCTTCCTCATCATCGACCTCATCGTCAGCTACGTTTATTTAGGCAACAACCCCGTCTGGGAATTCATCCACACCACCTCGCGCAATCTGCTCTCGCCGCTGAAAAACCTCCCCTTGCGCCTCGGTCGCATTGACCTCGCCCCGATTCTCGGAATCATCCTGATCGCACTGCTTCTCTACCTGCTCCCGCATTATATTTTCCACCAACTCGAAAGCCGCAGCCTGACAATTTGGCCTCAATAATCGTTACGGCGGCCCTGATTGTGGTCCGCCGGGACAGCAGTAACGATGCGGAAACGATCGCGACGAAGGCTCTCGTTTTCATGGGCAATTTGACTCCCGATCAATAGGAGAAATTCGCCCAGGGATTGGCGTTGGTGATTATTCCGGAAACGGTGTTGGAGACGATCGGCCCGACAACTTGCGAGGTGTTGAAGATGTAATTCTTCGCGCCATTGCCCCCCACGGAATTTTTTATTATGACATTGTTGGTGCTGTAAGGAGCCGTGGACACCGCGATTCCGGCGTAACCACTAGCATCAACGTGGTTGTCCTCGACGCGATTGAGGGCGGCGTTAACGTAGATGCCTGCGTCGATCGTGTTGGCGCTGGTGTTGTTACCGATGCAGTCGTTGCCAACTGCTTTGCCACCGTTCCCGACAAGTAAAATGCCGCTACGAGCGCTATTCTGGACCAGACAGTGCTCCACTGTTCCCGGATTAACGTAAATTCCCCAACCGTTGTTACCAGAGGCGTTGCAGTTCCGCACGAGGCAGTTGAAAGCGTAGATGCCATTCAAAGAATTACTGACGACATCGCAATCTGTTATTTCGCCGCCGGTAACAACGTCGATGCCGTCGGCGCCGTTGCCGGAGGAAAAGCAATTATGAATCCGCGCCTGGGCGGCATCGATTCCATTCGCGGCGCAACTTGAAATGCTCAGTCCTTCCAAAACAGTGTTCTGCGAAGAGTAATAAATATCATAGACGCCAATATACCAACCGCTGATCGTACCGTTGCGCACGGTGACATTGGTATGCGTGGCAGTAAAACTAATTCCAGAGTTAATCGGGCTTGCATTTCCCGTCAACGCGAAGCCGTTTAGATCGAGAGTGACATTGTTGGCCGAGATGGTGATGCCGTTGCCGCTGGGCACATTGATGTTCGTGGTCAGATAGTACGAACCGGGATTGCTGATGTTGGTCGCTGTGGAAATCGGGGTTCGCGGCTCGATTTGCGCGAGCGTTTTCATGGTAGGCGCTGGCGCACCCGGCGGCGTCAGGACACCCTGAGCATAAGCCACGCGCGGCAAAAATGTAATATTAACTGTAAACAACGCGACAAGAACAACATAAGCCCAGGTGGATTTCATGCGGGTTTGTAGTCATGCCGGTGGCTCTTTGCAACTTTAAAAGTATTAATTCTGCAGGTTTCGGCATAGCAGGAAGGCTATTGGAGACAATGACGACTATTCGTTGTCTAAACACGTTGTTCGCAGCAACCGTTTGCTAATCATTCCCATTCCCTCTTTACTCTCAACTCTCAACTATAAACTATAAACTAAAATGCACCGGGTCATTTTCCATTTGGACATGGACGCGTTCTACGCCTCAGTCGAGCAACGCGACACGCCCTCATTGCGCGGCCAGCCCGTCATCGTCGGCGCGCCGCCCACGCAACGCGGCGTTGTCTGCGCCGCCAGTTATGAAGCGCGCAAATTCGGCGTCCGCTCCGCCATGCCCAGCATCACCGCCGGCCGCCTTTGCCCCAGGGGAATTTTCGTCCGCCCCCGCATGGATGTTTACCGCCAGGAATCGCGCGAAATCATGCACGTCGTCTCCGATACCGGCGCCATCGTGGAACAAATGTCCATCGACGAAGCCTATGTGGACGTCTCGGCTCTGTGTCCCGCAACCGACCCGGACAAAGCCTTCAAACAAGCCGTCTCCATCGCCCGGCATTTGAAGGACAGCATCCGTTCTGCACGCGAACTCACCGCCACCATCGGCATCGCCTCGAACAAACTCCTCGCCAAAATCGCCAGCGACCATCGCAAGCCCGACGGCCTCACGCTCATTGCCGACCGCGAAAAAGTGCAATTCCTCCGCCCCCTGCCCGTCCGCGCGCTCTACGGCGTCGGCAAAAAGACCGAGGAAATTCTGAACAAAGCCGGCATCGATACCATCGGCGCCATGCAGGATTATCCCGGCGACCTCCGCGCGCTCGTCGGCTCCTTCGGCCCAACGCTAAAACGCTTCGCCTTCGGTGAAGACAATCGCGCGCTCGAACTCGGCGATGAAATCAAAAGCATCAGCAACGAGGAAACCTTTCTGCACGACACCGCTGATCGCAAAATCCTCCGTCACTGCCTGCGCGAACAAGCCGAAGACCTTTCCACGCGCCTGAAACGCCGCCGCCTCGGCGCACACACCGTCCAGGTCAAAATCCGCTACGGCGATTTCACCACCCTCACCCGCCAATTCTCCGTCGAAGAACCCGTCACCGAACCCGCCGACATCTACCGCCTCGCCTGCTTTCTATTGGCCCGCGAAAAACTCGTATCCCGCCCGTTGAGATTACTGGGCCTCGGCGTCAGCAATTTGCGCGAACCCACCGCCCAGCAGTTGGCTCTCTTGTAAAGTAGGACAGGCATCTTGCCTGTCTCCATTTTTGCCTCCCCCCAGCGCCGTTAGGCGCAAAATATTTGTAGAACTGATTCCTAAAAAATAAAGCCCCGTGAGGGGCGACATATTCTGGAACTCACTGAAAAAGAAAGCCTGCCGACTACCTCGCTGCCACATCCGCACTCGCGGGCGCTTCCGCCTCACCCTCACCAGCCACCGTCTTCGGCAACTTCACCGTCACCGATGTCCCCGTTCCCTTCTGACTCTGGATCGTCAACGTCCCGCCGTGCAACTCCGTCAACCGCCGCACAATCGTGAGCCCCAGCCCCAATCCTTGTTGCTCGTGCATCTTGCGATCGAACTGCATGTAAGCGCCCACCTTCGTGATGTGCTCCGTGGAAAAACCGCGGCCCTGGTCCGAAACCGTCAGCATCACACTATTGTCCGCATCCGCAAACGTCACACGCACCGGCGAATTCGCCGAGGAAAATTTGAAAGCATTCCCCACCAACTCCTCCACGATCTTGGAGAGATACTCGTCCGAAATCGGCATCGGCACATCGGCCAACTCCAGCGTGAGGTCCTGCGGCCGCTTTGCCAGGTCCGCCTGCTCACGCGCTTGTTGCTCGATAACCGGAGCGGGCGACGGCGTCTGTTTCCGCAACAGCGTATGCAGATTCTGTGGATCCGAAGTCAGCAACTCCAGCTGCGCGTAAATCAGGAAATTCTCAATCAACCGCTCCAGCCTCTTGCCCGAATCATAAATCACCTGCCCCATGTCCGCGATGTCCTTCGGTGAAATCGTTTCCGCATCCGCCACCAAAATTTCGCCGTACGCTAGAATGCCATTCAACGGCGTGCGCATCTCGTGCGGCAGCATCATGCTGATGTTATCCCGCAAATCCGCCAGCTTGCGCTCCGCCTCCTCGCGAACCGTCTTCGCCTTCTTCAACCGCGCATCCACCGCCGCATACAGCGCCTCAATCGTGAACGGCTTCGGCAAATAATCATCCGCGCCCAGCTCCATGCCATGCCGCATCCCCGCCTGGTCAGCCAGGCCGGTCATCAGGATGAAAGGAATGGAAGCCGTCGCCGGTTCACTGCGCAACGAGGACAACGTCAGGTAGCCGTCCACCTTGTCCATGTTGACATCGCACAAAATCAAATCCGGAAGTTCCTGGCGCGCCACTTCGATTCCCTTTTCGCCATTCTCGGCCTCAATGACCTCGAAGCCGCGTTGGCGGAGAGCCAGCAGCATCATCTCCCGCAACCACTCTTCGTCGTCAATTACCAGAATCTTCTTCATGGCTTATAAGTCCAATCGCCAGTCATAACCTGTCCATTTATGGACATAAAACAAGTCAACTTAGACGAAAACCCGCATCCGCGCGATACACCAAGCAATGTGCGTGCCTTTGAGGCCGACAGATCTCAGTGGCAATGTCCGAAGTCTCACGACGTTAGCAATTTCCAGTGCGCCGAGTCCAGCCCCCAGTTAAGGGGATGCAGCCCGTAGGGAAAAGTACCCACCCAAATGAACGAAGAACCTGGGAACCTGCTGTAGTTCTTGTGCGCCTCGATTCGTTCAACAGCAAACCTGCTCTGGAGTCCCCAGTTCTTTTTTGAACTGCGCACTAGGGAGCGACCCGGGCTGAAGGCCCGAGAGATGAAAGCCCAGGGCAAGGCTCGCGTAGCGGCCGCCGCCCTGGGTTAAATGCCCTCATCACTTCCTCGCCCTATAGCGACACAACCTTTGTCCATGGACCCACCGTCTCCTCACGCTTCATGGAAAGAAACCATTTCGTGGATGTAGCCGCCGAACACGGAAGCCCGTGAGCGCCGGGCAAGAGAGTCATCAGTCCAGGGTGAGCGCGAGCGTAAAGACAAAATGCTTACGCCTTCAACCGCCCCATAATCTGCTCGGTAATCGCCTGCACCGCCGCCTCGGCTTCGGAATCAAAACCAATCGCCGGCGCATCCTTCGCCGGAACCTGGCACGTCACGCCCGGGCGCCATTCCGCGTTGTCGCACAACTCGCATTCCTTCAATCCATGGCGCGGATCCGGAATGCCGAGGCTCTGCTTGATCTTCAACAAATCCTGCAACTGCGCCGGCGTCATCGTGCCCACCGGACGCCCAAGCTGCGATGCCACCAGAATCGTCCGGCAATACGCCTCCAGAATTTCCATCTTGAAATAAGCGTCCTCAATGTTGTTGTGACTCCACGAAACCACGCCGTGGTTCGCCATCAAAATCACATTGTGCTTGTCCACCAAATCCGAAACCAGCTTGCCCATCTCCGGCGTGCCCGGCGTGCGATACGGCGCAATCGCCACCGACGCGAACACTTCATACTCCGGCACCATGCACGTCGGCGGTTCCACGCCCGCCACCGCAAAGCCCGTGCTATACGGCGGATGGCAATGGCACGTCGCCACCGCCTTCGGCTGCTTCTTCATCATCTGAAGATGCATGAGAATTTCGCTTGTGCGTTTCTTCACGCCGCAAAGCTGGTTGCCCTCGAAATCCACCAGGCACATGTCCTCGGGCTTCATGAAACCTTTGCTCACCAGCGTCGGCGTGCAAATCGCGATGTCCTCGCCTACGCGCACCGCCATGTTGCCGCCGTTGCCATCCACATACTCGCGCTGCCACAACCGCCGGCCCATGTCGCAAATCTGCTCCTTCAAATTCTGGCAATAAGCTGAATTGAAAAACGCTTCCAGCTCCGCCTTCGAACTCTTCGAACTGAGCGGCTTGGACGGCGGCGTCAACTTGCCTTCCGCAACCGCCGCGGCTTTCGCCATCGAACCATTGCTCGACGGCTTGCCGGTCGTTTCATAATCGCGCAAAAAATCCCGCGCCGACGGCGTGAGAATCACATCCTCCGGCAACGCACGCACATCCTTGCCGTTGCGCTGCATCTCTTCCAAATCCCGGACACTAATGACTTGTTTCATGATGGTATAAATTCAAATCCGAAATCCGAATCCCGAAATCCGAAACGCCGCATTCCAAACCTGTTCCCCTTCGGACCTCGGATTTCGGATTTCGGCCTTCGGATTTCATTTCACTTCTTAAACGGCGAATAAAAAATCTCATCCACCAGCGCCGCATTGATCGCATCAATCGGCGTCGGCTGCTCGAACGGCTGCGCCGCCTCGCGCCCTTCGGTAAATCCAATCGTCTGGCCCACCCCTCCGCCCAAATTATCGTAAACCACCAGGCTCGGGTCCTTGCTCATGCCCGGCGGCGTCTCCGTGCCCCGCTGAAAATGCTCGCGCGTAAACGGACTCACCACCAGCCACCGCCCGCCAATCAGCGACGGCACCGTCTTGCTCAACGTGACTCTGCCTATGACAGTTCCCAATCTCATGCGATGTAAAATCCGAAATCCGAATGCCGAAATCCGAAAGAAATCCGAAGGCCGATATTCCAGAAGCGCTTATCAGCTCGAAAGATCGTCTCGGATTTCGATCTTCGGGCTTCCCTCGGATTTCGGATTTCGGATTTCGGATTTTTCATCATACCGGCACCCCCGGTTCTTTCTCATCCACAATCCCCGTCACCATCCACCGCGCCGGACTCTTGTCATCCCCCACCGCCTTCCGCGTCGCCAAACCATCGGACGAAATAATCACCCGCTGATGCATCCCCGCCCCGTGCGGATCAATCGCCACCTGCGGCACACCTTCCGGCTCGCCCGCATTGTTGATCGGCTGGCAGATCACGAGCCGCCACCCGTCAAAACTCGGATGCTTCCGGGTCGCCACCAAATTGCCTTCAACACGGGCTAACAACATAAAATTCCAAATCCGAGGGCCGAAATCCGAAATCCGAAGGAAGAACGCAAGATCTGCCGCCTTCGATTTTCGGCCTTCGGGCTTTCTTCGGATTTCGGTATTCGGATTTCGGATTTCTCATCACTTTCTCCAAATCGCTCCAAAAATAAGATTCAACTCCTTCGCCTCGCGCCACAACGCGCGAGCCTCGTCTTTCAAAGACGCCTCCGACGCCGCCACCATCCGCAAAAAGAACATCGTTTCTTTCGACTCCTTGCGGCAGGTTCCAATGCTCTTTTTAAAATCCTTGCCGGAGACTGAATCATCCGCCTCGCAATAGTTGGCTCCTATGCTTGTCGCAGCTCCGACCAATTGGCTGATCAAACGAGTGTTTTCAGCCGAGTGTGGAATCTTTTTTGAAAATCGGATAATCGCCTCACCGAATTCCGCCGTCCGCTCCATCAAATCCCGCGGCGGCGCATCATGAATAACCGATATCTCATTTGTCGAATCATCACCCCAACTCCAAAACGCAGAATCCTCCGCCCACGCCTCGTCAACCAGGCGGACATCTTCGGGTTTCAGATTTCGGATTTCTTTCGGCATTCGGATATCGGATTTCGGATTTAGTAAATGCGCAAATTATCCACCATCACGCACCTTCGCGTCCGCGTGAACGTCTTCGGATTCGTAATCCCCTCGCCGGTAGGAGTAGCAACGGAAAAGCTCAGATATCCTTCCCCGCCTAAACCCAATCCCGCCATGCACGGCCCGTTCTTCACGAACAACGTCGTATCCAACGCCCGCGCCATCGCCGTCATGTTTTCCACGTCGTGCGAATGAATAATCGCCGTGTGCCGATATTCATGCTCCGCCTGTTTCGAAAGCGCAATGCCCTCGTCGATGCTCTTCACGCGCACGATCGGCAGCATCGGCATCATCTGCTCCTCCTGGACAAACGCATGGTTCGCGTCCGTCTCCGCGAACAGCAATTGCGTGTTCGCCGGCACATCCACGCCCGCCGCTTTTGCCAGCACCGGCGCGTCCTTGCCAATAAAATCCTTGTTCACCGAAGCATGCGGACAACCGCCGCCCTGGCCTTCCTTGAAAGTGAACGCCGCCTTCGTCAAACGCTCCAACTGGCCCGCGTTTAACTTCACCGCGCCGTTCTCGGACATCCGCTGCATCAACTTGTCCGCCACGCTGTCCAGCACGAACACTTCCTTCTCGCCGATGCACAGCAAATTGTTGTCATAGGCGCCGCCTTGAATAATCGCCTTCGCCGCGCGCGTGGGACAGCACGTGTCGTCCACCAGCACTGGCGGATTGCCCGGCCCCGCGCAAATCGCGCGCTTGCCGGATTGCATCGCGGCCTTCACCACCGCGGGCCCACCGGTCACGCACAACAACCGCACCGCTTCATGCCCGCAAATCGCCTTGAAAGAATCCAGCGTCGGCGTCTCGATGATCGTGATGAGATTTTGAATCCCCGTCTCGCGTTCGATCGCCTTGTTATATTCGCGCACCGCCACCGCCGCGCACTTCGCCGCGCCCGGATGCGCGTTGAAAACCACGCCGTTCCCCGCCGCCACGATGTTCACGACATTGCCGCTCAACGTCGGAATCGAATGCGTCGATGGCGTAATCGCCGCCACCACGCCGAACGGCGTGTACTCCTCCAGCGTGATGCCATGGTCCCCGCTGCGGCCGTAAGGATTCAGCCACTCCACACCCGGCACGAGCTTGATAATCTTCAGCTTCTCAATCTTGTGATCGAGCCGGCCAATCTTCGTCTCGTCCAATTCAATCTTCCCCCACGCCTCCGCATTCGCCTCAGCCATGGTCTTGACGATCTCAACCACCTTCGCGCGCGCCGCGACGCCTTTTTCGCGCAACTGCAAAAATCCTTCATGCGCCGCCGCGCAGGCCTCATTCGCGTCCTGAAAAACGCCATACTTGCCGCGCCCGCTGCTGATGTTGCCGCCGCTCACGCGATTTTTTTCGCCACAGCCACAATCCGCCTTCGCCGGCGCAGAAGCAGGCTTCACGGTGCTCACCGAACCATTGAGCCGCCCCAGCACTTCCGTCACCACATCCCGAATTAAAGTTTCATTCACTGCGCTCATAGAAATTTTTTTAAATGTGAACGTAAATAACACGAAGCGGGCACCCGCTGGCCGCTTCCAATCCCGCGCGGGCCTCAGCGGATAGCTTTCCGATGTTTGGATTCATCGCTTCCAAACTGAATCTCGTGAATCCCTGAGGCCACTCATAACGTAATTCGTGGAGCGTTCTCATCACTCCACAACAAGGCAGTTTGAAAGTCCCGAGTTGAAAACTTTCTTCTTCACCGAAATCTTCCTCCATCCTCTCTTGCCACCAATCGAGTTCTATTTCCTTCCCGCAATCCGGACATAGGACTTTTTCGAAATTTGCCCCACAGTTCTCAAAACGGACTTTCTCTGTCAGTTCGATATTAATTTCGTCCGAATCAGGAGCAATCTTCCGGAACTGTTTCAGCGCACTATTCCGCGCCTCTTCAGGCGGAACATGGCCCGCCTTTTCCGGAATCAGAATGATCCAATCGTCTGACATTATCAGGTCTTCGCGTTGAAAATCTCTTTCCCAAACACATCCACCGTGTCCACGATGCCGATGATCACCGCGTCCACCGGCGCTTCCTTCAAATTCGGCGCGAGCCGCGCCGAACTGCCCTGGCAAAACAAAACCATCTCGCCCTCGCCGGCGCCGACCGTATCCACCGCCACAACGGTGTTCACACCCGGACGAAACTTCGTCGGATCTTTTTCGTCCACCAATTGCGGCCGCAGCAACAGAAGCTTCCTCCCGCTCATCGCGGGATCTTTCTTCGTCGCAACTATTGAACCTTCGACTTTGGCCAAAAACATAGTTTTGCTTTCGTAGCGGCGCCTCGGCAGAGCGCCGCTAATTTGTGAACCGTGAAACGTGAACGGCTCACGCGCGCATTCACGAATTACGTTTCACGTTTTACTTCTTCTTGGGGAGCACCGCCTCCACGTCCGCATGCGGGCGGGCGATGACATGCACGCTCACGACTTCGCCTTTGATGGCTTTGATCGCCTGCGCGCCGGCATCCACCGCGGCCTTTACCGCGGCGACGTCGCCCACGACGACCGCCGTGACGAGCGCGTTGCCGACCTGTGTCATGGGGCCCGCGAGCTCGACGTTCGCGGCCTTCAGCATCGCGTCCGTGCCCTCGACGAGAGCGACGAGTCCGCGCGTTTCAATGAGTCCGATTGCTTGTGGCATAATGTTTATTTACTGGTTGATGTTTAAGAACTGGATAATTCCGAAGTTCGAAATCCGAAATCCGAACTGCCAGCGCCATTCGGCGCTTCATTTTCGGATTTCGATTTTCGGTCTTCTTTCAGATTTCGGATTTCGGCCTTCGGATTTTCAAGAAATCTTTTCACTTCACGGGCCACGACCAACTCTTCATTCGTCGGAATAACCAAAACCTTCACCCTCGAATTCCCCGCGCTGATCACCGCTTCCTGCGCCTTGATCGAATTATTTTTCGCCGCGTCCAGCACAATGCCGAGCTGGTCCAGGTTCGCGCAAATCGCCTCGCGCAATTCCGGCCGGTTCTCGCCAATGCCGGCCGTGAACACAATTGCGTCCGCGCCGTTCAATTCAAAAAAGTAACTGCCAATCCAATGCCGCGCGCTCGCGATGAAAACATCAATCGCCATCTGCGCCGCCGCATGCCCCTTCGCCGCCTCCGCCTGCACCTCGCGAATATCATTCGAAACCCCGCTCAATCCCTTGAGCCCGGATTCCTTCGAAAGCTGCCGTTGCGCTTCCTCGATCGTGATGCCCAGCGTCTTCACCGCATAATGCACCGCTTCCGCGTCTAGGTCTCCTACCCGATTATTCTGCGGCAAACCCGATTGCGGGCTCATGCCCATGCTCGTGCCAATCGCCGCGCCATTTAAAATTCCCGTCACGCTCGAACTGCCGCCGAGATGACACGAAATCACTCGCAACGGCGGGCCGCTGATTTTCGTTTTGCCGCCGTCCACGTAAAGATTCTGCGCGCGCTTCGCCACGTCCGGACGCCCGAGCATTTCCGCCGAGCGTTCCGCAATGAACTTGTGGCTCGCGCCATGAAAACCAAACCGCCGAATCCCCGCCTCATGCCACGGAATCGGCACCGCGTAACGCATCATCGCCGGCGGCGCGAACTGGTAGAACGCCGTCTCAAACAGTCCCACCAGCGGCGTCTGCGGCATCCGCTGCGCGAACAATTTGATCCCGGTGATGTAAGGCGGATTATGTGCGGGAGCGAGACCGTTATAATCCGCCATCGCCTTCAGCACGCGCTCATCCAGGCGCACGCAGCCAGTGACATCTTTCGCCAGGACCGTTTTGAAACCGACCGCCGACAGCTCGTTTTCATTTTGAATCGCGCCGGCCTTTTTCAGTTCCGCCAGGCAATCCTCAATCGCCTTCGGGTAATCCGTCACCCGCTCGAAGCCGCCCTTGTGCAGCAATCGCTCCGGGCTGCTTGAAAAATCAAACAGCCGCCACTTCAGCGACGTGCTGCCAATGTTGGCGACGAGGATTTTCATGTGGGCAAATCCGAAATCCGAAATCCGAAATCCGAAAGAAACCCGAAAATCGAAATCCGAATCTCTGCATTCAATAAGCTGCCATCATCGCCGGAATCCTTTTCAGAATTCGGATTTCGGCATTCTTTCGGATTTCGGGAATTCGGCATTCGGATTTCCTATTGCAACCACTTGCCCAGCCCGCTCAATCCCTCATGCGGACGCGGAATCACCTGCACGCTGACCACCTGGCCAACCTGCGCCGCTGCGGCAGCGCCGGCATCCGTCGCGGCCTTCACCGCGGCAACGTCACCCCGGAAAAATCCGGTCACATACCCGCTGCCGACCTTTTCCCAGCCGGTCAACGTGACATTCGCCGCTTTCAGCGCCGCGTCACACGCTTCGAGCAAAGCGCACAGGCCCTTGCATTCAATCATTCCAACTGCTTGTTGTGGCATAAATTAGTTACGAGTTAATTGTTGAGAGAGAAATCAAATCTTAAATCCGAAGCCCGAAACTCGAAGCCCGAAACAAATCCGAATTCCAAAATCCGAACCAACGAAACACTTTGAGAGGTGCTTCGGTCTTCGGTCTTCGGATTTCTTTCGGATTTCGGCCTTCGGTTTTCGGATTTCATAAAATTACTTTTTCACCGCCCCATTCTCACCGATGAAGGCAGCCAGCAAATCATCATGCGGACGCGCGAGAACGTGCGAGCTCACCAGTTCGCCCACCTTCGACGCAGCCTTCGAACCGGCGTCCACCGCCGCTTTCACGCTGCCGACGTCGCCCTTGCAGAGGACCGTGATCAGTCCACCGCCGATGGGAATCGTTTTCACCAGGTGCACGTTGGCGGCTTTCACCATCGCATCGCTGGCTTCGATGCTGCCGACGTACCCTTTCGTTTCAATCATGCCTAATGCTTCGCTCATATTTTCAGTTGTTTGTTATTTGTTGAGAGAGAAATCAAAATCCGAAATTCGAATACCGAAATCCGAAAGAAACCCGAATCCCGAGTTCCGAACCAGCTGCGTTGAAACGCCTCGAATTTCGGACTTCGGATTTCTTTCGGGCTTCAGATTTCGGATTTCGGATTTCATTTAATCAATTCACACCGCGTATCCGCCTGCAAATTGCACGCATTGCCTTCATCCGTATCAATGTGCACCTCCAGCTTGAAACTCTTGTCCACGCGGCAAAGCATCTGGTCCAGCGTAATGCCGCACGGCCCGCCGATCTTCAGCTTCATATGCTCGCCCGCCTTCACTCCATAATAGCTCGCATCCTCCGGCGACATATGCACGTGGCGCATCGCGCGAATCACACCCTCCTGCATTTCAAAAAATCCCGCCGGCCCCATCAGCATCGCACCCAACGTTCCCTTGATGTCTCCCGAAATGCGCAACGGCAATTCAAACCCCAGCGCGATTCCGTCCGTGTAAGCCAGCTCGACTTGATTCAAATTCCGGCACGGCCCGAGAATGCGCAGGTTCGAAATCACCCGGCTCCGCGGCCCGATCAGCGTCAAAGTTTCCTTCGCCGCAAACTGCCCATCCTGGTAAAGCCACTTGTGAACCGTCAATTGATGCCCCTTGCCAAAAAGCGTCTCCACCGCTTCCGGCGTGAGATGACAATGCCGCGCGCTGACATTCACCAGTAGCGGATTTGGGGCGCTCACCGACGTCGGCATGGGCTTCCCAAGCCGTTGATACACAGCCTGTCGGACCATGTGCTCCACGACCGCCCGATGCGTTGTTGGACTAGGTGCAACCATAGCAATGGTCCTTGTTTTGCCAGAATTTGAAAATTAGTCAACAAAAATCTTGCAAAATATTTCAATATCTTCCAAAGTCGTGCCAGATGTCGGCAGAAGAACGCCAAAAACGCATCGAAAACTACCTAAAACAGGTGGAATTCGCTTCCCTTGAGGAATTGGCGAAACAGGTCAATGCCTCCACCTCCACCGTCCGCCGTGACCTGACCCTGATGGAAACCACCGGCGTTTTGAAGCGCACCCACGGCGGCGCGCGCCTGACCGAGCCCCCCTCCTCTGACGAATTCATTTTTTCCGCGCGCGAAACCCATCAACTCACCGAAAAAGAAGCCATCGGCAAAGCCTGCGCCGAACTGATCCAGCCGAACCAAAGCGTCATCATCGACGCCGGCACGACCACCTATCACGTCGCGCGCTACCTCGAAAACAAAACCCCGCACATCATCACCAACTCCCTCCCCGTCGCGAATCATTTCGCCGGCGCGAACCGCCTCGAAATCGTCGTCTCCGGCGGCGTGATTTACCCGCGGCTCGGCGTGCTCGTCGGCCCGCTCGCCGTGGAAGCCTTCACCAAAATCCACGCCGACGTCGCCATCATGAGCAGCGGCGGCATTGTCCTCGACGGCGTCAGCAACTCCCACGGCCTCCTCATCGACATCCAGCGCGCCATGATCAACGCCGCGCAAAAAGTCATCTTCTGTTTCGACCACACCAAATTCGGCCGCCAATCCGTCCTCCCCCTCTGCAGCCTCGACTGCATCGACACCATCGTCACCGACAGCGGCGCCCCAATGGAACTGGTAAATCAATTCCGTGAAAAGGGAATTGAAGTGATCGTTGCACAGTTAGACAAAAGCGCCGTCGGCGCGACATCTTTGTAGTCTCCAGTTCCATTTTGAACTGCGCGCCAACCATGAACCGGGGAGCGACCCGGGCTGAAGGCCCGAGAGATGAAAGCCCAGGGCAAGGCTCGCGTAGCGGCCGCCGCCCTGGGTTAAATTCCCTCATCACTTCCTCGCCCTGTAAGGGCGACACAACCTTCGTCCAGGGACGCACCGTCTCCTCACGTAGGTTCATGAAAGAAAGCTCGATCCAAAAATCCCAAGCTCCGTTAGGAGCGGCATCTTCGGATTTTTAAATTTCAAAGCAGATCGCAGTTTGCTAACTTCTTGGCAAGGTAGGCACTACAACTCCACAATATCGCCCTCTCATGTTGCCAGACCTTAAACTGTCTTACTTAATCCAGCCGACGGCTGTTCGTGAAAAAACGTCAGCGCCACAGAAACCGCGAATTGCAACCAACGCTGGAACAACTTCACCCTCTCCCCGGGGGAT
>Ga0335085_10004331_pt1 | contig 23658 bp, 25 predicted proteins | sample Lox_Sample_45_FD_206712 | JGI IMG/M metagenome (GOLD analysis project Ga0335085, IMG submission 206712) | Soil microbial communities from Loxahatchee National Wildlife Refuge, Florida, United States - Lox_Sample_4.5 | ecosystem: Environmental > Terrestrial > Soil > Wetlands | place: USA...
TCCTTCGTGGAGGGACGTTGGGATGCTGCTTGCTCCCGTAGTCTGGGCTTTAACGGTTGGTGTCGCGTACTTCTTCTTTGCCAAAACGTGGTGGTTTCCGCCGCCCATTAATCAGCACGGACAGGCTTACGACGAGCAGTTCATGCGCACGCTGGTGGTGGTGGGGATCATCTTCATCCTGGCCCAGTTCGCGCTGGGTTATGTCATCGTAAGGTTCCGGGACGACGGGCGCCGCGCTACTTACTCGCACGGCAATAACCGCCTGGAGACCCTGTGGACCAGCGCCACGGCGCTGCTTTTTTTGGGCCTCGTCGTGATGGGCAGCAAGATCTGGGCGGGAGTACATTTCGACGAAGCACCGCCCGACGCCATGACGATCCAGGTGCTGGCGAAGCAGTTCTCCTGGAGCTTCCGCTATCCCGGTCCGGACGGCAAGTTCGGGCGCGTCGATCTCAAACTGGTGAACGACTCGGCAGGCAACCCGTACGGCCTGGACGATAAGGACCCGGCGAGCAAGGACGACATCGTCAGCGCTTCGCTGAAGGTGCCGGTGGGCAAACCCATTCTGCTGAAGATGCAATCGCGGGATGTCATCCACAACTTCTTTGTCCGGGAACTGCGGATGAAGCAGGATATCGTTCCCGGAATGGAGATACCCATCCATTTCCAGGCCGACCAAATCGGCATTTATGAAGTACCTTGTTCGGAGCTCTGCGGCTTGGGCCACTTCCAGATGCGCACCACCATGCAGGTGATGAGCATGGCGGATTTCCAGGCCTGGCAGGCGCAAATGCAAGCCCAAAAGTAATGGCCCGCTTGGATCAACGCCGGCGGCTCTGGCCAGATTATTTTTCAGAGGAGAGCTTATGTCGTCTCCCGTAGTGCATGCCCATCATGCGCCCGAGGGATTTATACGCAAGTATGTTTTCAGCCTCGACCACAAGGTGATCGGCATCCAGTATTACTTTCTGGGGCTGTTCTCGGTGTTCGTGGGGATGTTTCTCTCGCTGCTGATGCGATTCCACATGGTCAATCCCACCATGCCGGTATCGTGGATGAAGACGCTGTGGCACACGGCGGCGGCGGGCGGCGTGATGACGCCCGAGTTGTACCTGTCGTTGATGACCATGCACGGCACCATCATGGTGTTCTTCGTGCTCACCACGGTGCCGCAAAGCGGCTTCGGGAACTACTTCCTGCCGATTCAGATCGGCGCGGAAGATATGGCGTTCCCGGTGCTCAACATGATGTCGTTCTGGACCACCTTCCTGGCGCTGGTGGTGATGATCGCGGCATTTTTCGTGCAGGGCGGCGCGCCGCTTTCGGGCTGGACGGCTTATCCGCCGCTGTCGGGCGCGGGACGCGTCACCGGTCCGGGCGAAGGCATGGGCCAGAACCTGTGGATTCTGAGCATCGCGATCTTCTGCGGCGCGTCGTTGATGGGCGCGATCAACTTCATCGCCACTACCGTGGATCTGCGCTGCAAGGGCATGACCCTGATGCGCATGCCGCTGACTTGCTGGACGTGGCTGGTGACGGCCATCCTCGGCCTGCTGGGTTTCGCCGTGCTGCTGGCCGCGGGCGTGCTGCTGCTGCTCGACCGCATCGCCGGAAGCAGTTTCTTCCTGCCGACGGGGATGATGATCAGCGATCAGATCCTGAGCAATCACAAGGGCGGTTCGCCGCTGCTCTGGCAGCACCTGTTCTGGTTCTTCGGGCATCCGGAAGTGTACATCGCGATTCTGCCGGGCATGGGCGTGGCTTCGCAGTTACTCTCGACCTTCTCGCGCAAGCCGATTTTCGGTTACAAAGCGATGGTCTACGCGATTCTCTCAATCGGCTTCCTGGGCTTCCTGGTGTGGGGCCACCACATGTTCATGAGCGGCATGAACCCGTATTCCGCCATGGCGTTCGCGACCCTTACTATGTGCATCGGCGTGCCCTCGGCCATCAAGACGTTTAACTGGCTGGGCACATTGTGGGGAGGCAAGATCCACTTCACTACGGCCATGCTGTTCGCCCTGGGATTCGTGTCGCTGTTCGTCACCGGCGGCGTGAGCGGCATCTTCCTCGGCCAACCGGCGCTCGACCTGTACTTCCACGACACTTACTTCGTGGTCGGCCACTTCCACATGATCATGGGGGTGGCGGCGATCTTCGGGATGTTCGCGGGCACCTTCTACTGGTTCCCCAAGATGTACGGCAAGATGATGAACGAGACGCTCGGGAAGATCCATTTCTATCTCACCTTCATCGGCGTCTACTGCATCTTCACCCCGATGCACTATCTGGGCCTCGCCGGCAATCCGCGGCGCTACTCCGCATTCACCGATGTGGAGTACCTGGGCGGGCTGATTCCGGTGCATCAGTTCATTACTTACGCGGCTTACTTCACCGCCGCCGCGCAATTGATTTTCCTGATCAATCTGTTCTGGAGCCTGAAGGCCGGGGCCAAGGCGCCGGTGAATCCGTGGCACGCCACGACGCTAGAGTGGAGCATCCCCTCGCCGCCGCCGTTCGACAATTTCGCCGGGGTACATCCGGTGGTGAACCACGGTCCTTATGAGTACAGTGTGCCGGGCGCGGCCTCGGACTTTATCATGCAGACCGACGCACCATCGGCAACTCCCGCGGAGCACTAGCGCATCCATATGGGTATGCCTGGTCTGTTGACACACGATGTACTGAAGGGACCTCCGCCGCCGCCGGTCGAAGGCGGCTGGGGCGGAGACGGCGGGTCGGATGGGCGCGGCTCGTCGCGCAAAGCCTCGTTCACAGCGCTCTTCGTTCTACTGGCCGCCAGCACCATGGTGTTTGCGGCGTTTACCAGCGCGTTCGTGGTACGGCGCGGTTTGTCCGACGATTGGGTTTCGATGCCCAAGCCGCCGATTCTGTTCGTGAATACGGCGGTGCTGATACTTTCCAGCGTGCTGTTGGAAATCGCCCGGCGGCAGTTGCATTCGGGCGAGCGGTCGCGCTTCAACGCCTGGTGGAGCGCCGGCACCCTGATGGGCATTCTGTTTCTGGTGGGTCAGGCGATCGCCTGGCGCGAACTGAAATCGGCCGGTGTGTTCATGGCCACCAATCCGAGCAGCTCGTTCTTTTACGTGCTGACGGCGAGCCATGCCTTCCACCTGCTGGGCGGCGTGACCGCGCTGGTCTACGTCGATGTGCAGGCGCTGCGGCTGAGCCTGGGTCCGGCCAAGCGCACAGCGATCGACGTGAGCGCGGTGTTCTGGCATTTTCTGGATGGTTTGTGGATCTACCTGATGATCCTATTCTACGTTTGGGGGTAAGGGATGTCGTCCCAAGTTACAGCGGCGCCAACTTCGGTATGGGATGGAGGGCGGTCGCCCTATGCGACGAATTCGAAAAAGTTCGGGATGTGGCTGTTCATCATCTCGGACTCTTTGACGTTCTCGGCCCTGCTGTTCGCCTACACCTACGGCCGGGTCTCGAATCCGAACTGGCCGACGCCGTTTCATTTTTCGCCCAGCATTATTTTCTCGAGCGTGATGACGCTGGCGCTGCTTTCGAGCAGCTTGACCATGGTGATGGCGGTGCATTCGATGAATCACGGCAACCGCAAAGCGGCCGGGTCGTGGATCCTGGCGACGATGGCGGGCGGCGCGCTGTTCGTCGGGCTGCACCTCACCGAGTGGCTGAACCTGATCAACAACGAGCACGTCACGCCGGCGCACAATCCCTGGGATGTGCCGCAGTTCGGCGCGACCTTCTTCGGCATCACCGGGCTGCATATGACACACGTGATTTGCGGCATCATCTACCTGGCCATCGTTTGCCAGGGCATCTTCCGCGGCAAGTTCAAGGCCGAGGATGTCGAGGTCAGCGGCCTGTACTGGCACTTCGTCGATCTGGTTTGGATGTTCGTTTTCCCGCTGGTTTATTTGATGTCGGCCAAAATCTGAGGAGCCATCATGAGCACGCATAGCGAAGCGGTTGAACACGTCGAAGGCGCCGGGACACTGACGTTCGTCAAGGTCTGGATCGCCCTGCTGGTGCTGACCGGCGCGGAAGTCTTCCTGGCCTACGAGCAAGTGGGCGTGATTCTGATGCTGGTGATCCTGGTGGCTCTCTCGATCATCAAGGCGGCCCTCATCATCGCCTGGTTCATGCACCTGAAATTCGAGCGTCTGAGCCTGTTTCTGACGTTGTTTCCGATGCTGGTGTTCTGCATCCTGCTGATGTTGATTTTCCTGGGCGATGCCACGCGTCTGCCGGGCATGAGGCCAGGCGCGTGATGCGGCAAATTGCAACACTCGTGCTAGCTGCGGGCCTTTCGCTGCCCGCGGGCGCGCAATGTGTGATGTGTTATCGCACAGCGCACGCGCAGAACCAGGCGCGCTCGCGGGTCATGAACCTGGGGATCCTGATTCTGGGCGCGCCGCCGTTCCTGATTTTGGCGGGATTCGTCGGCTTCGTGGCGTACAAGAACAACAAGACACGCGAAGAATAACTATCGGACAGTTCCGCTCGCCGAAAATCGTTAACTAACCCGCCGAAATGTACGCACCCGCTCTCCGTGGTGCTGCCAAATTTGCGAAATAATACCGCTCATGGTGTTATAATCTCGACTTATGTCGGTTCCGTAAACCCCCTTGCACACTTGACGTGTGTGCGTATCAAAGCCGGTCCCCGCCGGCGGCATTATTCCCCCGGGCTGAAGCGCCTAGTTGCCGATAAGGAGTTTTCGGATGATTAAAAAAATTTCCAGTAGCTTAGTAGTTTTCGCGGGGATTGTATCGTTGCCCGGCGCGGTCTCGCAGCAGCAACAACCACCGCCTCAGCCGCTCCAACCACCGCAGCAGCGGCCGCAACAGGCACCTGCGGCGGATTACACGAAGGACCCGCGTCTGACCTGTCTGCAAAAATTCTTCTCGCGCTCGGGCTGTCCCGCGATTAAATTCGCCAGCATCTTCTTGGAAACCGCCGACGACAATCATCTGGACTGGCGCCTGCTTCCCAGCCTCTCGTTCGTGGAGAGTGGTGGCGGCAAAGCGGCCATCAACAACAACCTGTTCGGATGGGCCAGTGGAAAGGCACACTTCGACAGCCTGGCGGCGGGCATCCACCAGGTGGGTTTCCACCTGGCGCATCGCGCGCCTTACCGGCACAAAAGTACAGCGCAAATTCTAGCGCTTTATAACTCCAACCCGGAGTATGCCAGGACGGTCCTGGGGATCATGCGGCAGATCGCACCCACAGAGTGAGCCGGGCGGCTCGGCGGCGCGAGCCCTTGGCTTTCCTACCCGGGCTTTTCCCCTTCCAACCGCTCTGGCAGCGGGGTTCTGCCGGCGGCTACTCGAGCAGCCGGATTCCCATATACAGTCCGCCGAAGATCAAGATCGACAAGACCGCTACCACCACCCAGCGGATGACCCGCTCGGTCTGGTTGACTTCCTTGTGATCGTCCTCTCTGATCCGGTCCGTGAGGCTGTCAAACATGGAAACCTCCTAAAAGGCCGGTATGAAATTGACCGGACAGCAGGACAGATCCTCTCAACAGAACAGAGCCTGCCCGATTGTAAACCTGATCCGGGTCCGATTTCCAGGCTCAATTTTTTGGGCCGCCGCCAGAGGGGTGCGGCCGGCGGCGCGGCAGAGGACGAAAACCCCCGATTTGGCGGCGCTTGCTGCGTGCCATCCTGCCGCTCCCCGTTGACAAGCCTTAAGCACTCGGCGTATATTTGCTAACATACTGATCTTTCAGCGGTTGTCGGTAGCCGGAAGCATGGCCTCGCTCCCCATTGTGATCCTTCCAACGAAGGCAGCGCATTTGGTCTCGCCGATCACGGCCAGTGGTGCGGGTTTGTTTCCGCGCAGGTTCCGGAGCGGCGGAGGCTAGATGGCCGAACAACAAGACAAAGGGCACGCGGAGCAGCAGACACCCGAGAGCTACGAGAATCTGCTGGACGACTACAGCCACTTTGCTCCACCCGCCGCGGACGAAGTCCTGCAGGGCACCGTCCTCAGCATTACCGGCAAGGACGTGATTATCGATTTCGGATACAAATCCGAAGGCATCGTTCCAATAGAGCAATTTCAAACTCCGGCGGGCGAATTGACCGTCCAGCCGGGCGACGTGGTGGATGTGATGATCGAGCACGGCGAGCCGCCCGAAGGCTACGTGCTGCTATCCCACACGCGCGCCGCGCGGCTGCGCATCTGGGACCATCTCGAGAAGGCATACAACGATCAGCTCATCATCTCCGGCCGGGTCCTCGGACGTGTGAAAGGCGGCCTTGCGGTGGATGTCGGCATTCGGGCGTTTATGCCTGGTTCGCAGGCCGATCCGCGCCCGGTGCATAACCTCGACCTGCTGGTAGGCCAGGATATTCCGGTCAAGATCATCAAGCTCAACCGGCGCCGCGGCAACGTGGTGGTGTCCCGAAAGTCGGCGGTGGAGGAGGAGATCAACGTCCGCAAGACGGCCACGCTGGAGCACTTGGCGGAAGGCTCAGTCGTCACCGGCACGGTCAAGAACCTGACCGAGTATGGCGCCTTCATCGACTTGGGCGGCATCGACGGTCTGCTGCACGTGACGGATATGTCGTACGGCCGCATTACACACCCTTCCGAAATGCTGCACGTGGGCGATGAAGTCACCGTCAAGGTATTGAAGTTCGAGCGCTCCAAGGAACGCGTGTCTCTCGGCATCAAGCAACTCGAGCCGGATCCGTGGGAGACGGTTTCGGAGCGCTATCCGGCCAACGGACGAGTCATCGGGCGGGTGGTGAATGTCACGGACTACGGAGCGTTCGTCGAGTTGGAACCGGGCGTGGAAGGGCTGATCCACATCAGCGAGATGACCTGGTCCCGGCGGATGAAGCATCCGTCGAAGGTGGTGAAGGCGGGCGACCAGGTAGAAGCGGTGATCCTGGAAGTGCATCCCAAGGAGCGGCGCATCTCGCTGGGACTGAAGCAACTGGAGCCGAACCCCTGGACCACCATCGACAGCCGCTACAGCGTCGGCTCGGTGGTGGAGGGGCGCGTGCGCAACATGACCGATTTCGGCGCCTTCATCGAAATCGAGGAGGGCATCGACGGGCTGGTGCACGTTTCCGATCTTTCCTGGACCAAGCGTGTGAAACATCCCTCGGAGATCCTGAAAAAGGGCCAGATCGTGCAGGCAGTGATCCTGAACATCGATTCCGGGGCCCACCGGCTTTCGTTGGGCATCAAGCAATTGCAGCCGGACGCTTGGGAAAGCTTCTTCCAGAGCCACCAGGTGGGCGATCTGGTACATGGGCGCGTGGGGCGCCTGGCCAGTTTCGGCGCGTTTGTGGAACTGGCGGAGGGCGTGGAAGGGCTGTGTCATTTTTCGGAAGTTCCGGGCTATTCGGGCCGGCGAGGATCTGAGGAGCCGCCTTTGCACGTCGGGCAGGAAATGGATTTCAAGATCATCAAGATGAGCGAGGCGGAAAAAAAGATCGGACTGAGTCTGCGCGCCTTGAGCGACGATGAGGAAAAAAGCCGCCTGGGCGGCTATCAGCGGCAGGCGGCGGCAGCCACTTCCACCATTGAAGAGGTCATGAGTTTGAAGGATCGCAATCAAGGGTGATGTACAAAAGCCTGGGGTGACTTGCAAAATGCGCGTAATCAAGCGATACTGCGGTTTCTAAGCTATTGACGCCAAGGAGAATGCGATGACAAAGGCCGATCTGATTGAAGAAGTCTCCCGGGTGGTGGAGATGACCAGGAAAGAATCCGAGGTCATCGTGGAGGCCATCTTCGACAGCATCGTGCGGTCCCTGCGAAGCGGAGACAAAATCGAGATCCGGGGCTTCGGCAGTTTCCGTACACGGCAGCGGCAGCCACGTATTGGCCGCAACCCCAAGACCGGCTCGCGGGTGGAAGTGCCAGCCAAGAAAATTCCCTATTTCAAGCCCAGCAAGGAATTGAAGGACGTGGTCAACAATTCCAATGTGGGGGGCGCGCCGCCGCCCGGACCCGCCGCTGAGCCGATTCCCAGCTAGTTATCGAGGAGCGCCCCCCAGCAGCATGGATTATCTCTGGACGCCCTGGCGCTACCGGTACATCGCGCAGTCCGGGGCGGAGGTGGAGTGTGTCTTCTGCGCGGCCTCCGCGGCCAATTCCGATTTGGGCGACCGCCAGATGCTGGTAGTGCATCGGGCCCACCACAATTTCATCATCCTGAACCGATACCCCTACACCAGCGGCCACGTAATGGTGGTTCCTTACCAGCACGTGGCGACCTTGACGGATCTGGACGCCGACGCCGCCGCGGAAATGATGCAGCTTGCGCGCTCGACCGAGCAGCACCTGCGCCAGGTTTACCACCCGGACGGTTTCAACCTGGGTATGAACGTCGGTAAGAGCGCCGGGGCCGGCATCACCGGACATGTGCATCTACACATCCTGCCACGCTGGTACGGGGACGCCAATTTCATGACCGTCGTCGGAGAGACGCGCGTGGTACCCGAGGAGTTGGAGACGACCTGGGAGCGGCTGCGATCGGCCTTCGCCGGCTAGCGGCTACTGCGCCAGTTCCTGGCACATCCCCGGCACGCCGCGCTCGAACATCCCACCGGTGGTGAACCCGAGGTCTTTCAGATCGATGCGCTTGACAGCGTCGGACGCGCCCCCGGCGCAAGCCTGCTTGACCCGGTCGCGAATGGTGGCGACGGTGTGGATGTACTTTTCCAGATCGGCGCGCTTCATCACCGGACCGTGGCCGGGGATGACGGTGTCGAAATCGTACTGCAGTGCCTTTTGCAAGGTCTGATCCCACTCCTTGATGCTGCCGCCGGCGGAGGTATCGCAGAACGGCGCTCCCGCTACCAGCAGGTCGCCTGTGTGAAGGACGCGCTCGGACGGGAAGTAAATGACGGCATCGCCATTGGTGTGGCCGCGGCCAAAATGGTGGGCGATGACTTCCCTGCCCCCGGCGAAGACCTGGGTTTCATCGGCGTAGGTGATATGCGGCAATCCAGGCATCTCGCCTTTCTGCATGTTGGCACGGGCGTTCTTGTGGATGACGATTTCGGCATGCGCCGCCAACAGGCCCGCATTGCCGCCGGTGTGATCGCCGTGCTGATGGGTGTTCAGTACGTAGCGGATAGGCTGGTCGGTGACGGACTTGATCTTTTCGATGATCTGCGGCACGTCCTGGGCGAACTTGTCGTCCACCAGGATGGTGCCCTCGCTGGTGGGTAGAAAGGCCGCATTGCCGCCATCGCCGGAAAGGACGTAGAGATTGGCGGTGACCTTCTGGAGGGTGAGCGGCTGCGGCGCCGGCTGATTCTGCGGCCAGGCCATCCACAGCCCGGCGATTCCCAGAGAAGCGGCCGCCAGGCGGACGACAAACACTTTGGATGTGCGCATGTTTATAGACTATAGCTCGAAACTGGCCGGGCGGGAGCGAGGCGCACGTCGTCCCCGCCGCCGAAAATGCTGAGTTTACATGAAACTGATCACCAGTTGCGCCGGGTTGAGATCGTACTCTTTGGGCGGCAAACCTAACACGACCAGCTTGGCTTTCTGGAGTTTCTTCGATCCGATGTACAGCACATTGACCGTTTTATTGGTCGGTTCATAGGGATCGGGAACGCTACTCATGTCGTAGTCGGTGATGTGAAGGATGCGAATCGTGAGGTTGTCCTCCGACGCGATCGTTGTCTCATCGTTCAGGATCAGCGCCCAGGGACTGTTCAACGCAATTGTCTGAATGCCATCGGTGATGGCGATGGCCTTTTCCTTCTTGTTTTGAATGGCCAGTCCGCCGATGGTCTGATGGAAGCAGCGGTGGCTGATGGTGACTTGGGGAGCAGCCGGATTCTGCATGATCACCACTTGCGGCGAATTCGCCGCAAACATCGTGGTATCCCCGATTTTGATCGGATTGCTGTCGTCGGTTAGAGTGTGTGACATAGAATTCTCCTCGTGAGTTGTAGCGCTGGTGAAATGTTCTCGCGCAGCAATCAGCGTGCGCGGCGTCCGCCACGGCCGTTAGCGTTTCTCAAAAATGATCTGTAACTTCGACCCGTTGTTTACATTGAGTTTCATAGCCTTCGGTTCCGGTCCCAGAAAGACCAGAGTCCCGTTCTCGATCTGTCTCGAACCGATGGCTAATTGGATCGCCGTTTTGTCGGGGTAGTCGTTATCATTAACGCTGCAAAGATCCCGGCCATTGAGGTGACTGATACGGATGGTCTTGCCCTCTTTCGAACTGAGGCTGATCTCGTCGTTCAAGTCGAGTTGCCAGGGAGCAGTAAGCGCTTCAGGGGTGCTGTTGTCCACCTTGAGAGTCGTGGCTTTCCAGGTCGATTTCTGGATCAGCAGGTCACCGCCAGCTTCACGGAAAGCACTGTGAAGGATGTGAATCTGCTTTTCTCTTGGTTCCGGATCTCTGGTCGTGTCGCCGATCTTGATCGGGCTACCGTCGTCTTTGATTGCCATAAATCTCTCCTCGTCAGTGATTAGCGTGAGTGGACAGGAAAAGGGGCCGGGAAAGACTGGCCACGTCGGGGCGCTCGCGGTAACTGCGGAAGGCCTCCGCGCCCCATTGGCCGGCTAATTGATCGATCGCCTGGCGGGCGGGTGCGGCGTACTGGGGTTCCACCCGGGAAACCAGCGCCAAGGCGCGCCAGCGAGATTCGGGAAAGCCGGACAGGGCGGGCTCTGCGTCGTGAAAAACTGCCAGCGCGCCTGGGCGGTCGCCCGATTCGACTCTCGTCCGCAGGATTGCCAGGCGGACATTGAGCAGCAGGTCCGGGTCGCCCAGCGAGCCAGCGGCAGCCAACGCATCCTCCAGAGTCCGGCGGCCTTCGTCACGATGACCGGTCCCCGCCAGAGCCGCTCCCAGGGAAACCTGCAGTTCGGCCGCGGTTACTTTACTGGCGATTCCGGCGGCCAGAGCCGACCGGGCCAGAGCCGCCGCGCGTCCGTAATCGTTGCGGCTCAGCGCCAGGTTGGCGCGCGACCGGGTCAGTTTAAGCGCCAGATCGGGTATTTTGGCCGCCGCGGAATCAGCCTGCTCGAACATCGCCTGGGCGTCCGAGTAATTGCCAAGCTGCCATAACATACCGCCGCATTGTAACCTGGCGTAACCGGCACCTACCGGGTCGGTGGAAAGTTCCAGGTTCTTGCGGTACTCCGTCAGAGCTTCGGGGTAACGTTGCTGGTGGGAATAGACCAAGCCGATATTCTCGTGCGCCAACGCCTGCAGTGCGTTGTTCTGTGACTTTTCGGCGACATCCAGAATGCGCCGGAAGGAATCCAGAGCCGGGCCATCCCGCCCGCGATGATAGTCGGCGCGGCCCATCAGGCTCAGCGCTCTTATGGTTTCGTCGGTGAAGCGGTTGGCCTGGTAGTAAGTCAGGGCCTGCTGCGCTTCCGCAGCGCAACCGTCATAATTGCCGTTGTCGCAGTGCAAAGAGGAAAGGGAGATCAGACTGACGGCTGTCAGTTGGCCGGAGCCGCTTCGCCGGGCCAAGCCAAGGGCCTCCTGATAATTCTTCTCCGCGCACGCGACATCGCGCTTCTGCGCGCAGGCATTGGCTATATTGACCAGACCGCTGATGGCCAGCGGTTCCATCTGGTTGGCTTGAGCGCTTTCGAGCGCCTCGCGGGCGTACTGCGCGGAGGCCGCCGCATCGCCCGTCAGATACGCATTCGTGCTCAGTTGCAATTTGGCGCGAATCTCCTGCTGGAGGTTACCAGTGGTATGGGCGGTTTCGAGTGCGCTGCGGTAATAAGTGGTGGATTGGTCGAGTTTCCCAGCCCGGTAAGCTGCCAGGCCGCGCTGGAAACTGAGCTCGATGAGGCCTTCGAGGTTACTCCCGATGCGGTACAGCCGCTCAGCCTGTTCGAAGGCCGCGGCGGATTTGGCTTTGTCGCTGCGGCGCGCATAGACAGTGCCGAGCCACAGCCACGCCGCGGGGCTGTGCGCAGGTCCTTCGGCGGCGCCGCGGAAAAGATCGATGGCTGGATCGGGCTTGCCCGCGCGCATGTAGGCGCGCGCCAACTCGACTGAAACGCCCGCATCGTCTGCGCCGGCGATCTGCTGCATGCGCTGGTATTTCTTCAGCGCCGCGTCGAAGTCCCGGGTGATGGTGAGCGAAATGGCCGCGACTTCCAGTCGATCGACCTCCCCGAGGCCGGTCTGATCTTCGCGCTCCGCCCGGACCATTTCTTCCTGCGCCCGCTCGGGCATCTGCAGTTCGTTCCAGGACTCCGCCAGGCGGGCGTGGGCCAGGGCATATTCGGGCGTGATCCGGAGGGCCTCCTTGAGAGCTTGCGTAGCGGCGAAGAAGGCGCCGGCGTGAATGTCTTCTATGCCCTTCTGATAAAACGCGCGCGCCTCAGGCGACGGCATGGACCGCATACGGCGCCAGGCGCTCCACACCCCGGCCGCGGCGATCAACGCGACCAGAACGGTCAGCGTGGCGACCCAACGCCGCGGCGTCATAACCGGAAGCTTCACCGTGACCGACGCGGTATCGCCCCGCAGCGCGCGGACGAAATCTCCCGCCGTGGGATAGCGCTGGGCCGGGTTGGCATCGAGCACCCGAGCCAACGCGCGGTCCCAATTGCGCGGCAGACCAGGCGCCATTTCCGAGGGCGGAACCAGCGCCTTACCGCGTACCGGTAGCGTGCCCGTCACCATCTTGTAAGTGACCAGGCCAAGCGCGTATAAGTCGGACGCCGGCGATGCAATTCCCCCTGCGAGGACCTCTGGCGCCATGTAGTCGGGCGTGCCCATCAGGTTGCCGGAGATGGTGGCGGTGGTTTCGTCGCCGGTGACGGCGCGGCGCGCCAGGCCGAAATCCGTGACCACGGCGCGCGGCCCATCCGAGGCAGTCACGAGCATCACGTTGGAGGGTTTGAAATCACGGTGAATGACGCCCGCCCGGCTGGCCGCGTCGAGCGCCTGGGCCATCTGATCGATGAGCGGCCAAGCTTCCTTGGGCGCCATCTTGCCTTGCCGGTCCAGGCGCGCGGCCAGCGTTTCGCCGCGCAGGAACTGCATGCTGAGAAAGATGGTGCCGCCGGTTCCGCTACTGCCTTCGAGGTCATATACATGGCACACGTTGGGATGGGCGACCGTGCGCGCCAACTGCACCTCGCGCTTGAAGCGCTCCACCATGCGGGCATCCGAGGCAAGCTCCGGCAGCAGCGTTTTGAGCGCCACGCGCTGGTGCAACTCCAGATCTTCAGCCTCGTAGACTTCACCCATGCCTCCCGCGCCAATGAATCGCTCGATACGGTAGCGGCCGGCCACCGTCTGGCCGGGAACGAAAGTACGTTCGACGGCAGTGACCGGAGCAGCCGCGGGCGTATCGAGAAAGTCGCCGCTGCGCTCCTGTTGCGCGAGGAGCCGCTCGACTTCGGCGCGCACCGCCGGATCGTCGCCGCAAGTGTCATCGAGAAACGCGCCGCGCCGCTCGGAGGGCACATGCAGTGCCGCGGAAAAGAGGTCCTTCACGCGGGTCCACTGTTCGGGAGTCATGACGGCCCCGAAGCCAGTTCTCCCCGCAGCCAGGCGCGCGCCACGGTCCACTCGCGCTTGACCGTACGGGGACCGATTTCCAGCAGAGCGGCGGTTTCCTCAATGCTGAGTCCGCCAAAATAACGCAGTTCGACGATGCGGGCCTGGCGGGCATCGAGTAGGGCGAGGCGTTCGAGCGCCTGATGAATGGCGAGCACCTGGTCAGGATCGTAGGCGGTCAGCGCCACTTGCGCATCTAACTCGATCGGCCGGACACCCGCGCCGCGCCGTTTGGCGAGCCGCTGCCGCGCGGCGTCCACCAGGATGTGGCGCATGACAGAGGCCGCCACGGCCAGGAAGTGGGTACGATTCTGCCAGTCGCCACCCGGGCCAGTCAGCCGCAGATAGGCCTCCGCGACCAGGGCGGTGGGCTGGAGTGTGGCGTCCGGACGCTCACCGCGCATCGAGCGGGCGGCCATGCGGCGCAGGTCGGAATACAGCAGCGTGAAGAGGCGCGCCTCGGCCTCGCGGTCGCCGACAGCCATGCGCCGCAACAGAACGGTTACTTCCCCGGGCTTTCGGGACACGAGTGGTCCCATGCCGCCTCCCTGTTCGTCGACCGGGACTGCCACAGTTGACCGGGTATCCTCAGACCGCGCTGAGTTATGCGCCAATCTACCCGGCTCTTCCAGTTTGTCGCCTATTCCAAGCAGTTTACACCGGAAACGCGCGGGAGGAGACGGGAACTGAATCGCGGTAGCAGGATTGAATAGCAGCCTGGCCGAGCGCCTTCATAGTGCTACCGATGAACCGGAAGTGAAGCGCCTGAGCGGCGAACTCGGCCGCATGGTGTTCGGCGGCCCAGATTGAGCCCCGGGACAAGCCACCGTTCGTCATATGTTTTGTCACGGGTCAGGTCGTCTGTCCCCAGCGGCAGTCTTGGCGCGCGATGACAGAAACGGCGCTAGTTTCGTCAGACAATCGATCTGGTCGAGATGCTCCAGCAGGCAGGTGGAAACAGCGTTTTCCAGGTCGTCCTCGACCGATACCGCGTCATCAATGACTTCGCCCAGAGCGGTGAGCTGCTGATGGGAGAGAGAACTGACGTGTTCGCCGAGATAGACGGTAAAGTCTTGCATGACGCAATGCAGGCCGTATTTGGACTTCTTCACCAGTTCGATCAGGTCGCAGTCCCCGAAATCCGGGCAAATCTGTTTGAGCCGATCCAGCAAGCGGAGCGGCCCGGACGCTCCGCCCGGCACCCCCGGAAGATCGAAAAAGCGATCGCTTGAGTTCATTGCGCGGTGAATTGCCATCTACAAATGAATAATGCCGCGCTGGATGGCTGCGGTGGCAGCCTGAGTCCGGTCCTGTACACCGAGCTTACTGAGAATATTCTTCACGTGATTCTTCACGGTGTGCTCGGCGATGCTCAGCGCATAAGCGATTTGCTTATTGGCCAGGCCGCGGACGATCAGTTCGAGCACCTGCACTTCTCGGGCGCTCAGGTCGGGGCGCGGCATTTGCGCGGCCAGAGCGGCGGCGACGGCGGCCGGCAAATAGGTCTGGCCGGCGTGTACCGCGCGGATGGCTTTGATCAGCTCATCGTGCAGAACATCTTTCGTGAGATATGCCTGTACGCCCGCGGCCAGCGCGCGGCGGATGTCTTCATCGCCGCCGTAAGTGGTCAGGGCGATCATGTGGGCGCGCGGAAAAGACGCGCGAATGGCAGTCGCGGCTTCGACGCCCGTCATCACGGGCATGCGCAGATCGAGCAGCGCGACATCGGGCAGATGCTGGCGATACAGCTCGACGGCTTGCTGGCCGTTGGAGGCCTCGGCTACCACCGTCATATCGGGCTGCATGTTGACGATGGTCGAGACGCCCACGCGGGCAACCAGGTGATCTTCGGCTACCAGGATTCGAATCGGATCGCTCATGGCAATGGCACCTTAACTTCCACTTCCGTTCCTTCTCCGGGATGGCTGGCCAGATGCAACTCGCCGCCCAGACGCTCGGCGCGCTCGCGCATGCCGAGCACTCCGAAGTGCCCGGCGCGCGACGCGAACACATCCTGCTGATCAAAGCCGTGGCCGTTATCGATGATGCGCAGGTTCAGCTTGCGTGCTTCCATATGCAGCTTGATCCAGATCTGGCTGGCGCCGGCATGCTTCAGGACGTTGGTGACGGCTTCCTGGGCGATGCGCAACAGGTGCTGCTCCATTTCCTGCGGCAGCGATTTTTCGGCCCCCGAGACATCCACATTCACGGACACAGGCGAGCCTGCCGTCCACAGCCGCGTGCCCGATTGCAGCGCCGCGGCGAGGTCCTGACCCTCGAGGGCTGAGGCACGCAGATCCATCACCGAGCGGCGCGCTTCGGTCAGCGAGTGGCGGGCCATGCGGCGCGCCAGGTCCAGCGATTTGCGCGCGGGCGAGGCTTCTTCCGGCATGCACATGGCGACTGCATCCAGCTGGGAGGAGATGCCCACGAAGCCCTGTGCCAGCGTGTCGTGGATTTCACGGGCCAGGCGGGCACGCTCTTCGAGCACCAAAGAAAAACGATAGCGGATCTGGCGCAGCCGGAACTGGTAAATCGCCCAACCGGCAAATAAAAGGCCCGCGGCGCACAGCAGCCGGAACCAGGCGGTCTCGTAGAAATGCGGCAGCACTTCGAAGGCGTACGAGGCTTCGCTCACCGGACCTCCGGGCAAGCCGGCACGCACGGTGAATCGGTAGTGGCCGTAGTGCAGGCTGTTGTAGTTCTGCACACGCCGGGTACCGGCATCCACCCACTCCGTGTCGAGGCCTTCGAGGCGATAAGCGTAGCGGACCCGCTCCGGACCGCTCAGCAGCAGACCGGTATAGCGAAACTGGATGCCTTCGATCTCGGGACGCAGGCGAGCCGGACGGCTGAGGTCAACCCTGCGGCCGTCCGCGGTCAGGTCGGCCACGCGCACGATGGGGGCGCGCATCCGGCGCAGCGGAACCGCTGGATCGTAGACCGCCAAGCCGCGGCTGGTAGTGAACCATAAACGCCCATCGCTGGTGCGGTGGCCGCCTTCGCCGATGGGAAAACTGGGGGCGCATTGAGCGCTACGCAGGCCATCTTCGACGCCGTAATTGACCGGCTCGAGCGCCCGGCGGCGGTGCTCTGCAAAATCCTTCAACTGCTGCTTGGCGATGCGGCAGATCCCACGCGAGGTGCTGAGCCAGAGCGAGGCGCCATCATCTTCGACATCCGCCACGTTGTCGCTGAGCAGCCCGTCGCGGGCGGTGAAGTGCTGGAAGTGGCCGTCTTTAAGCGCGTTCAATCCGCCATCGAAGGTGCCGATCCACAGAGTGCCCGAGGAGTCCTCATAAAGCGCGCGGATCTGATCGCTGGAGAGGCCGTTGACGGTGGTGAATTGCTGCGATTCATCGCCGCGGATGCGCCACAGTCCTTTGCCGAACGTGCCTGCCCAAATGGAGCCGTCGCGGCCTTGGCAGAGGGTGGCAATAGAATTGTTGAGCGGCGGCGGACTGGTAATAATGAATCGCGATTGGCCATTCTGCAGCATCATCAGGCCGCCGCCAGTGGCTAGCCAGATGCGTCCGGAGGCATCTTCAAGGGCATCGAAAACAGCCACGCGCCCGAGCGGGTCGGGGGGAACGAATTTCTGGAAGCCGTCGCCGTGCATGCGGATCAGGCCGGCGCGCGCGCAGATCAGGAGGTCGCCATTGCGGGCTTCGCGGAGGGAAAAGATTTCGCTGGCGGGCAAGCCCTCGCGGGCGGTGTAGAGGTGCGGAGCGCCCGGTCCCGCAAACAGCAGCAGGCCGCTATCGTGGAAGCCCACCCAAACACGCCCGGTGTGGTCCTGAAACTCGGAATTGGGCTCGTCGCCTGGAAGGCCTTCGCTCTTTCCATAGACGGTCAACAGATCGTCGCGCAGGCGGATCAGGCCACTGTTGGAACCGACCCACAGATTGCCTTCCCGATCCTCAAACAGGCAGCGCACGGCCTCCTGGCTGTTTTCGCCACGCACGGCGACGAAGTGGTCGCCCTCCAGACGCGCGAGGCCGCCGTTGGTGCCCGCCCAGATAGCGCCATCGCGATCCTGGATGAGGGCGCGGACCAGGCTATCGGGCAGACCATCGGCTGTGTCGTAGGTGCGCACTTTACGGTCCGGCGAGACTTTCAGCAACCCCTTGGTCCCGGCGCCCCAGACGTTGCCGTCGCGGTCCGCAAGCAACGTGGTAATCGAGGCACCGGCGAGCACCTTGTTACCGTTCTCGACAACCGGAACGAACCGGTTGCCCTGCATGCGGTACAACGATCCGAGGCCGCCGACCCACAGATTGTGCTGCCGGTCCTCGCGTATGGACCGTACCGTGACGCTGGCGGGCAGGTCCGGACCTGGCGCGTAGGTAGTGAATTTGCCGCTCTGATAACGGACCAGGTAGGCGCCAGCCACAACCCACAAAGCTCCGGGATGATCTTCGTACAGCGCGGAAATGCTGTTGTCGGGCAGACCCTGCTGCGTGGTGAAGGTGCGGAACTGCTTGTCACGGTAAAGTGTCAGGCCGTTGGTGGTACCGATCCAGAGGCCGCCCTCGCTGGCGGCCGCCAGCGCGGTGATGGAATTGGCCGGCAGTTCGCCCTTGGACTTGTCGAAAACCTGAAAATCGTAGCCATCAAAGCGCGCCAGGCCTTCATCGGTCCCGAGCCACAGATAATCGTCACTGGTTTGGGCAATCGCGCGGATGGTGTCCTGGGGCAGACCTTGCTGCTGGGTCCAGACAGTGCGCGAATATTGCGTCAGGCTCTTGTGCGGATCGAGCGCCCAGGCCGGCGCGCAGGCCAGAATCACGGCGGCGCACCAGAGCGCTCCGGAGGGCCGGTAATGCAGTCTATACCGGAATGCCACGCTAGTTACAGTATAAAACTGCAGCTATCGCTTATTGCTTCTGGAAATGAGAGTTATGGTAAACCTCATCGGGAAAAAGCATGGCTACATCGGGCTATACTGGGTGGGCCATGCAGTTTACCCTTCCGCCGCCGGGCATTCAGGTGATGCTGCTGACATTAGTCGTCGGCGCGGCCATATACGATGTACGGTATCGCCGTATACCCAACTGGCTAACCGTTTCGGGAGTCCTGGCGGGCATCGCCATGAATACATTTCTGGCGTGGTCGAGCCCGCAACAGTGGTCGGGGTGCATCTTCGCGCTCAAGGGCCTGGGAGCAGCGTTCGGTGTGTACTTCGCGCTATATGCGCTACGGGCTATGGGCGCAGGAGATGTGAAGCTAATGGGCGCGATCGGCGCCATGACCGGCTGGGAAGACTGGTTCGGCATCTTTCTCGTCACCGCTGTCGTGGGCGGGGTGATGGCGCTGATATTTTCGATTCTCAAGAAGCGCCTGGGCAAGACCCTCTGGAACGTGAGTTTCATCCTGAGCGAGATGAAACACGGCCGGCCGGCATACGTGCAGCGCGAAGAACTGGACGTGAAGAATCCCAAATCGGTGGGACTGCCGCACGGCGCCATCATCGCCATTGGCACGCTCTTCTTCCTTGCGGTAAGCTTGCATTTCGCAAGGTAATCGTTTTGCACATACTGGAACGATTCAAACTGGATGGCAAAACTGCACTGGTGACCGGCGCACGGCGCGGCATCGGGCTGGCTATGGCGGAGGCGCTGGCCGAAGCCGGTGCGGACATCATCGGCACCAGCGCCACTCTGGAGGCTTCGGGCAGCGCGCTGCAACAAGCCATCGAGGTACGCGGGCGGCGGTTCTGGGGCTACGCGTGCGACCTGGCCGATCGCGCTGCGGTATATCGACTGATCGAGACGGTCCGGCGCGAGTGCCCACCGGTGGACATTCTCGTCAACAACGGCGGGGCGATTCTGCGCAAACCGGCGGTGGAGCATCCCGATGAATATTGGGATCAAATGCTCGAGGTGGACCTGACCGCGCAGTTCGTGCTGGCACGCGAATTCGGCCGGGACATGCTCGCGAGGGGCGGGGGAAAGATCGTGTTTACGGCATCGCTACTGAGCTTTCAGGGCGGCATCACGGTGCCTGGCTACGCGGCGGCCAAAGGCGGCGTGGCGCAACTGACCAAGGCGCTGGCGAACGAATGGGCCGGGCGCAATGTGCAGGTGAACGCCATCGCGCCGGGCTATATCGCCACTGACAATACCGTCGCTTTGCGCAACGATGCCGCCCGAAACACGGCCATCCTGGCGCGCATTCCTGCCGGCCGCTGGGGCGATGCGATGGATCTTGCCGGGGCGGTCCTGTACCTGGCTTCGCCCGCATCGGACTACGTCAGCGGAACGATCCTGACCGTGGATGGCGGCTGGATGGGGCGCTGACGGATTTTGCAACCCGCCCGCCCGACAGTTCGTTTTACTTCGTATGCAACGCCGTTGGTTGGCGGGATGGCTGTGCCTTGGCGCGGTACTGGCCGCATCCGCCCAGACCTTCAAGGTAGATGTTCACCTGGTGAATGTGGGCTTCTCGGTCCGCGACGCCCAAGGCAAACTCGTGACCGGACTGCACCAGGAGGATTTTGAAGTCTTCGAAGATGGCCTTCCGCAGAAGATCGCCTTCTTCGCGTCGCCCGAAGATGTGCCCCTGAACCTCGGGCTGGTAGTGGACGTGAGCGGCAGCCAGGATTCGTTCGTCAGGCCGCACCATCGCGATTTGGAGACGTTTCTGAAAACCACGCTGGCGGCCAGGGATCGGGCGTTTCTGGTGTGTTTCGGCAACCGCATCCGGCTGGTACACGACTACTCCTCGTCGCCTGGGGAACTTACCGATGCGCTGGCGAGTTTCCATCGCGGCGGGCCGCCCAAGGTGAAGGGCAAGCGCGTCGAGGTGATCACGCCGCTTTACCCGGAATTGGGGCCGCGCGAATCGCGAATTCTGGGGACGGCTTTTTACGACGCCATCTATTATTCGATCTCCGAGCGGCTGACCGGCCCCGAGCCGGGACGCAAGGCGTTGATCCTGTTTTCGGATGGCGAAGATAACTCCAGCGCGCATCACATGATGGACGCCATCGAGAGCGCGCAGGCCAACGACGTGCTGCTCTTTGCCGTGCGCTACACCGACGCTCGGAATGGCCGGCTCAATGCGCGCAACAAGTACGGGATCGGGGTGATGGAGCGCATCGCGCGGGAGACCGGCGCCGCGGACTTCGATGCGCGCGCGGGCGGCCTGGCCGACGAGTTCCGGCAGATCGGCGAGCAATTGCGCGGGTCTTACGAGTTGGGCTATCACTCGACCAATCCGGCCGGCGACCGAACCTTCCGTAAGATCGCCATCCGGGTGAAGCACCCCGGCCTCACCGTGCGGGCCAAGTCGGGATATTATTCGCGCGAGTAAGTTCGCCTACTTACTCTTGGTTTTGGCTTCTATCTCGCGGAGTAAGTGGCCGGCGCGCTCCTGGTCTTCCGGATCGCGCGCCACCTGACGCGCCCTCTCGGCCAGTTCGTGCGCACGATCGGTATCGCCTAATTCGAAATGTGCGTAGGCCAGATTGTAATAATACCGCGGCGCTTCGAAAGGCGGCAGGCGGCGGACGGCGTGGAACTGTTCGACAGCTTCGCGATACGCACCGGTCTTCACCAGCAGGATGGCGAGTTCGTGATGCGCCGGGTCGAGACCCGGAGCGAGCGCAACCGCTTTACGCAAGGCGGCCAACGCGGCGTCGGGGCGGTTCTCGAGCGACAGCAAACGCCCGTACTCGAGGTACATGCCGGCATCCGAATCGCCCAGGTTCTCCGCGCGGGCGAAGTGCGCGGTGGCTTCGCGATCGAGCCGTTCGTGGGCCAGAAACTCGCCCATGCCCTGCTCGGCTTCCGCGCGCTGCGGGTAATCGTGCAGCAGCGCAGTGAACGCGGCGTGCGCTTCGCCGGTGCGGCCCGGGTAATCGAGCAGCATTTCGGCGAGCGCCAGGCGGGCCTCCAGTCCCGCTTTCTGGGTGACTTTGGGTTCCGGATCGGTCTGCGGCAGGCGCACCTGAAATACGGCGGCATTGAGGCGGCTGTTGTCCAGGTACACGCGCAGGTCCGCCTCAACCTGGGCGATCGGCTTGCCGTAGGTTTGCTGAAACGCCTCCACGCTACCGGAGTGCTGCAATGCGTCCATGAGGCTCTTCAGGCGCGGGCTGTAGTTGTTGTCGAGCGCCAGCATGTGGACCAGCGCCCAGCTTTCGGCGTAAAACATTTCGGCATCGGCCTGTTTCTTATACACCTCGGAGGCGCGGCTGGCGGAGACCAGCGTCCGCAGATCGATCCAACGGCCCTCCGCCAGGGCTTCGGCGCGCGCGGGAATCACGCGGCCCACGATCACGAAGGAATTGTGCGGCTCCAGGTTTGAATACACCTCGGCCAAGCCCTCGTCCAGCCACACCGGAATATCGTGATTGGTGGCGCGCAGGACCAGGTGGGTGTACTCATGCACGGCCATCGGATAGAGTCCGGCTGCGCTGCTTTTGATGAGGATGTAATCGTGGCGTGCGCCGGGATGAAAGGCGGCATCGGCGATCTTGCTGCTCTGGTAGAACTGAAACTCGCGGGGCGACCGGAAGCAGACAATGCGCACCACGCGTCCGCGGCCGTTGAGTCCGAAGGCCTGTTGGAAGAAGCTGCGGACCTGCTCGAAATAGTGCAACAGTTCGCGGCCGTTGGCTTCGCCGGTTTCGGTGAACAGTTCGAAATGCGCCGAGCGCAGTTCCACCCAGCGATCGTCGCGCGAAGCGGCCAGTGGCGCGGGCGCGGCCAATGCCAGGGCCGCCACCAGCGCCAGCGACCTACGCGACGGATTGAGATACGGCCGCGGCTTCACTGCTCAGTTTCTCGAAGAAACGTCTGATCATCATCCGGGAGGTAGTATCGAGCAGACGCTGCCCGACTGCGGCGATGGTGCCGCCGACCTGCACATCGCCTTCGTACTGGACGTGGCTGCCGGTGTTGTTCTGAGTCACTGTCAGCAAGCCGTCGCCCTTCATGAAGCCGATCTTGCCTTTTCCCTCGACGATCAAGCGGAAACTCCCCGGCGGGTTGGAATCGGCGATACGCACCTTGCCGTCGAAAAGTCCGGAGAGGCTGGCCAGCACCATCTTCATCCGCATGGCGTATTCATTTTCGCCCACCAGTTCGAGCGATTCGCAGCCCGGCATGGCGCGCGCCAGCATGACCGGGTCCTGCAGAAGGGCGAAGGCGCGGTCCTGTGCGACCGGCAACGTATAGGATCCCGAAATTTTCACGAAGCCCTCGAGAGCGCGACAGCTAAGGCACGGCGGGTGTGGACCTGGGCCAGGTGGCGGCGGAAATCCGCGGAGGCGTAAAGATCGGAGTTGGCGTCTTCGCCTTCACCCACGGCAGCCGCGGCTTGCTCGGTCGAGGCGCCCTGCTCGAGCAACTGCTCGGCGGCGCGCGCACGGAAGGCGTGCGGCCCCATTCCGGTGATGCCGATGCGAGCCATGACGATTTTGCCGCCGGCGCGTTTGACCCGCACTGCCACGCCCACGACGGCGAATCCGGAAGCCGGATGCGCCAGCTTCTGATAGCAGTAGCCTTCGCTGGCTTCCTCGACCGGCACGCGCACTTCGAGCACGATCTCGCCCGGCTCCAGCGCCGTGGTAAAGGCGTCCAGGAAGTACTCGCTGGCCTCGACGGTGCGGTCCGAATGCGCCGACACCAGCCGGATCTGCGCCTCGAGCGCCACCAGCGCCGCGGGGTAATCGGCGGCTGGATCGGCGTGCGCGATGCTGCCGCCGAGGGTACCCATATTGCGCACCTGCGCGTCGCCGATGTGCCCGGCAGTGTCGGAAAGCAGCGGGCATCGCGACCGCACCACGGGTGAAGTTTCGACCGCATGATGCGTGGCCATGGCGCCGATCTGCATGACGCCGCCCGATTCGGCGATGTTGTTGAGACCGGCGATGCGGCCCAGATCGACCACCTCGGCCGGCGTGGCGAGGCGCAGCTTCATCATCGGAATCAGGCTCATGCCGCCGGCGAGAATTTTGCGGTCGCCCGAAGCCACCAGGCTGAGCGCTTCCTCGAGCGATTGCGGCGCCGAATAGTCGAATTCCTGCGGAATCATGCCTTGCCTCCCTCAATGGCCTTCCAGACTTTTTCGGGCGTGAGCGGCATATCGAGATGCCGAACGCCCAGCGGCGAAAGCGCGTC
>Ga0335085_10004332_pt1 | contig 23658 bp, 22 predicted proteins | sample Lox_Sample_45_FD_206712 | JGI IMG/M metagenome (GOLD analysis project Ga0335085, IMG submission 206712) | Soil microbial communities from Loxahatchee National Wildlife Refuge, Florida, United States - Lox_Sample_4.5 | ecosystem: Environmental > Terrestrial > Soil > Wetlands | place: USA...
GCGTAGCTTCGCGTGGGGCTCCATGCCGGTGCTTCTACGTAGCACCAACATACCAATCCGGTACAGACCCGTGCCCTGCGGGAATACGCTTGAGCGCGATTATCTTGCGATTGGCTCAAAGCCCCGGAGTCGCCTTGCTCCCCGCCTTCTCGCCCTGAGCGGCAAGACTGCGGGAGGGCTAGGGCTATCCTGCCGTTGACACGCGCCCCATCCCGTGATACCAGAGTCCCTGCTGTCGCTATTGCCTTTTGGCACCATCAACAATTCACAAGCTTGAGATAGGCCGCGCCATGTTCGCAGGAGGTCACGTTGTATCAAGCGGGAAGCGTTGCGTTCCCCCCGGGGAAAACCTGCGCCCTCTCGTGATCGGGAAGGAAGTGCAGAACTTTGGGCAACACGGGGATCGCAGCAGGAGATGGGTAGTGCCGGCGGCACAAAAATACGAAGCGTAAATGCATGGATTCCCGCCTGCACGGGAATGACAGCAGGGGCAAGATGATGAACTGTACAAACGTCCTTTGGCGAGTAACTCTGGGCGCAGGCGCCGTCATTTTCCTTTTGGGAACCTCAGCAGTCCAACCGGCGCAGGCGCAAGAGACCGTGCTCTATAGCTTGGCCAACATAAGATCGCCTGTTGCGCCTGTGATCGCGGACTCGTCCGGCAACCTCTACGGCACCGCTGCGGGCGGAGGCGCCTACGGCCATGGGGCGGTGTTCGAGCTGGTCAATTCCTCCGGGAGCTACACGGCGAAAGTGCTTTACAGCTTCGCGGGCCCACCCAACGATGGGGCGAACCCTCAAGGGATAATAGCGGACTCGGCCGGTAACCTCTACGGCCTAACGGAGGTGGGCGGAGCCTCGTCCAACTGCCCCGGTGGCTGCGGGATGGCATTTGAGCTGATCAACAATGCCGGAACTTACGCGGAGAGGGTGCTGTATAGCTTTGGGGCATCCAGCGGCGATGGGGAAGTCCCGAGTGCAGGCCTGGTCATGGACGCGGCGGGCAATCTCTACGGCACCACCGGGGCAGGCGGCGCCTCGTCCAACTGCACCTATGGCTGCGGAGCCGTCTTCGAGCTGGTTAACTCCTCCGGGGGCTACACGGAGAAACTGCTTTACAGCTTCGTGGGAGGCAGCGACGGATCGTTCCCGTTTGGAAGTCTGATCATGGACTCGACCGGCAACCTCTACGGCACCACGGAGGTGGGAGGCCTACTCTCTGGGGGACCGTGTTCGAGTTGGTCAACACTTCCGGGAGCTATACGGAGAAAGTGCTCTATAGCTTTGCGGGACCTCCCAGCGACGGCAGAGGCCCGACGGGTGTGATCGCGGACTCGGCCGGCAACCTCTATGGCACGACGCTTTACGGCGGCGCCTCGTCCAACTGCGTGTATGGCTGCGGGATCGCATTTGAGCTGGTTAATTCTTCCGGAAGCTATACGGAAAAGCTGCTGCACAGCTTCACGGGATCGAGCGATGGATCATACCCGATGGAAAGTCTGGTTATCGATGCGGCGGGCAAACTCTACGGCACCACCACCGGCAGCAACAGTAACCCGGCCGGCAACGGGACCGTTTTCGAGTTGGTCAACTCATCCGGAGAGTACGCCGAGTGTGTGCTACACGCCTTTGCGGGCCCTCCTGACGATGGGGCATCCCCGGATGCAGGTCTGCTGATGGACTCGGCCGGGAAACTCTACGGCACGACGTACGGTGGAGGCGCTACCGGCGCCGGTACCGTGTTCGAACTCACAAACGCCTCGGCGGTGACCGTGGGCTTGACTCCCTTGACCCTCAGCTTCGGCAACGTGCTGCTGGGGACGCCGCCCGCGAAGCAGTCGGCCACCGTCACCAACATCGGCGACGCCAATCTGACTTTCGCGAGCGGGGCCGTGACGCACTCCGGCACGAATGCCGCGGACTTCGCGATCTCCTCGGACGGTTGCAGCGGTCGGACGCTGGCGCCGGGGGCCGGCAGGTGCAACGTCACCGTGACCTACACGCCGAGCGTTCTCGGCAGCGAGACGGCCTCGCTCAACTTCGCCGATAATGCTTTCGGCAGCCCGCAAACGGTGGCAATCTCCGGAACCGGGCAGGACTTCTCGCTGAGTTCTCCCAACACGTCGCAGACCGTGTCGAAGGGCAACGATGCCTCGTATTACTTCTATGTGACGCCGCTGGGCGGCTTCACCGGCACCGTCGCGCTCACCTGCACGGGCGCACCCTCCAACTCGCTCTGCACGGTAGAACCGGCGTCGGTGGCCCCCGATGGGAGCAATCCCAGCGAGGTGTCGGTGAGCGTATGGACGAATGGGTCCTTGATCCCGCTGGTGCCTAACCCACCGGCACGGCCGCCGGTTGTGGTGTGGACCATGCTCGCTGGCCTGGCGGGGCTGTGCTTGCTCGCGCGCTGGGGAGCGAAACGGGGTTGGATTGGCGTTCTCGCCCCGCTTGCCTTGTTGACAGTGCTGGCGTTCGCAGTGTCCTGCGGAGGGGGAGGAGGCGGTGGTGGAGGGAACCCATATCATGCCCCGCCGACGGCATCGGGAACTTATACGCTCACCATCTCCGGAGTTTCCGGTGGCTTGACGCGTACGCTCACGCTGAGCTTGTCCGTCCAATAGCGCCCGGCTGGGCTGGTAGCGAACAGTTTCGCCTTTTGAAACTCTGGCGTGCCAGGACAAGCCTGGCAGATCTTGTGACTGAAGGAAGTTCACCTTGTAGTCTGGTCAGGTAAAGCAGCTCCAGCACCTGCGCAGTACTGATTCCATCGATCGCGTGCTTGCGGCTACAGTGTGAGCGGTTACCGAAAGCACACCGAAGATGCCTGCGTCAGCGACATGCTCGTGCTGATCCGTTGGCAGCGCAGAAAGATGGCCGTCACCCTGTCGCATCTGACCGCCCTCGACGCCGACGAATCAACCACCGAGGCGATCGGCGACTGGCACTACTGGGTGTCCTAAGGCTACTGCTTCTGAACCACCGGGATCGAACCCTCATTCACGCAGGCCTGCCGGAAGCTCACAGCGCAAAGGCGGGCGGTAGAGCAAATGGCGAGCATTCTGTTCCCCAATGTTCCCAAATCGGAAGGTGACCCAATTGGGGTTAGGATTGTAATTCAGTGAATCGAAACGGGATAGATGGTCGGGGCGCCCAGATTTGAACTGGGGACCTCTTGGTCCCGAACCAAGCGCGCTACCAGGCTACGCTACGCCCCGACGAGCAGGTTACAGGTCACAGGTGACAGTTACTGGAAGAAAGCTAATCAACCCTAATCTTCTCTGTAACCTGATTCCTATTCCCTCTTCCCTCAATCTGGTCGGGACGGCCGGATTTGGACTGGCGACACCTTGCACCCCAAGCGCATCCCGCACCATTCCGAAAGGGTACCACAAATTGATTCTATCAGCTACCAATGCGCCTTTTGCAAGGGTCACAAACTTTCGTTGGTAGCTACCGAATAATACCATTTTTGATTGAAATGTGCACCAAAATGGCAACCAGATTCCCCTGCCCTAAAATGGTGCAACGGCGATGCGTTTTTCCCGCCCCACCTTTCTCGTCCCGGCCCACCCTGGGGCAGCGTGGAGCAACTGTGGGGCATCTACGTTGTGTCTTGAGTGCGGAAGGAAACCGACAACTGCTGGGCAATCCCAGTCTGTTTCAGAGCTGCGGTGGCGGTATCGTTGGGGGAGAATAAGCATGGAAGGCCGTTGATGAAGGAGAACACTCCTCACCCCAGCGCGCGCCGATGGCGACCACGACCGTCGTCAGTGGCTCCTGCACATCCAAAAGCTGTTACCAAGCCTTGCACGGGAAACGCAGCCTGTTGCCGCCGGTGGGCAAAGAGTGTCAACAACTTCACGGTGATCCAGCACGAGCCAATGATTGGCTAGCTTCGGGATAAATGACTTATTGCCTGATAAAAATGCCTCGAGAATGTACTGCTCGTTGTAGGCTTTGCGCTCATCTATAACCCACTCGCATGGATAGTCTTGAGGAAAGAAGATGTCATGTACATGCACCCAGACTCCGGGCTTAAGACGAGGAAGTATGGCGAGGAATTCGTAGCATACATCGCTTCCGGTTTTCGCCACATGACTGGAATCGATCATTAGGATGTCGTTCATGGAAAGCTCTTCGAAAGTCGCCAGAGCCACTTCTTGCACCGGCTTCTGAATTAGTCTGTAGTGAGCATCGGATTGTGTCAGCCTCGCCTCAGGATAAGGCTCAATACAGGTAATTTCACCTGGGCTCCCTCCGGCCTCATTACGCGCGAGGGCAAGGGAGGCAATGCGGGTTGAATAGCCGGAGCCAATCTCTATGACACGCTTGGGCCTTAAATGACGAATTAGCGCGTAATACGCGCAGGCATCGAACCCTGTAAAAAGGGTGTTCGCAAAATCAAAAGCGCCTTCCTGCACAATTCCATCAAGTTCCGCACGGCTCTCGGCCACAAGGGTTTCCAAAAGTGAAACTTGCGCAGGTACCGCGAAATCGATCCCTGGCGACACGCGGCGGGTCTCTAGCATGGCCTGGGTCAAGTTCTGGAAGTCCGGCAATGGTTCGTAATAGTGGATTGGCCGAATAGAAACGCCCCACGCGTCTGCGATGTGCTTGTCTCTAAGAAGAACCCAACTCCAGTGGTGCATCAAGCGTTTAGGCAACGCCTTGCTCACAGCTCTCAGGGTGCCGTCGCCGAGGCGAATCAGCTTTGCCTTCATCACTTATCTCCGATAAACGAATGCACCTACTTCCGAGAACGATTCCCCTTGGCTACTGGGTCCGCCATTCCCCAGATTGGGCAGCCCATCCGCCCTCGTCCTCCCGAATATACCTCAAGTAGAGAGTTCCAAGAAGCCTCGCAATACGCATCGCCCCCAATCTTTGTCACACATGAGGCATGAGCAGAAATTAAGATTTGTGGATGAGGGCCAAATCACGGCGTTCTTCAGTTTAGGAACCTCGTTTGCCCGTTCCGAATCAAGTCGAATTTTTTCCACGTCTGGCTGTCCGATTTCCGAACTCGGAATGATCCATATCCGTCGTCTAGGACTTGACTGCTTTTGAGCGTTATCACGGTTTTTCCGAGCGGGGGTAGGGTGATGGTGCCCATCGACGTCTTGGCAACGGTGTCAAACAGCTCGAACGAGCCTTGGAAAGTACTGTCATTGACGACTGTGCAGCTGATAGTTACAACGGTTTGAACTCGATCTGCCGGAGTGGCACGCCTGACTTGAGCGAGCACAGCTAGCGCAAAGAGGCTAATTGCCATTACAATTACCCTGTGTTTCATCGGTGCTCCTATCAGCAATTTGTCGGTATCGGCTTGGTCCGTTGTCCATCGCCTGCAAGGCTACAAAGGTGCGGGTCGCCGGAGAGAGGTTGAGCTTTCCGACCCTCGCAGCAAAGTCGCCAGATCCCGCGGAGAACGCTTCCTAATATCGCGCCGTGAGACCGTCGCGCCTCACTCCCTCCCTCGCCAATGTGATTGCGCGAGCTTAGGCCACGCCCGTCAGCCGGGCCTCGCGGAAAACCGCCGAGGAGGGTCAGTGCAGGGCGATACGTGCTCCGCTAAATCGTTTCAAAGGTGGAAGGGGCTAGACCGTAACGGCGGGGCGAAAGGTCGGAACGCGCAAGCCCACTGCGTTGCAATCGTTCGACCAGAAGGGGCTGTTGCATTGCGGAACTACGGCGTCTCCGTCGGCCCTTGCGCCGAGGCTGCTCGGCAGCCTAACTCTTTGCCACCCCAGGTGTATATGTCGTGCTTAACTCTTACTCTAGTTCAGGACGCCCGATTCACGGAGCTTGGTGGCAACCAGTACCGAGCCAACCGCCGTGAGGTGGCCATAGTCAGATTGAAGTGGAACGCCGTTGCCGGCGTATTCGAGGCATGAACTTTGGCGGCAAAGCATTTTGAAATAGGAAACGTAACGCACGTCGCGCTCCGATTGCGCGAGCTTGGCCATATCGCCATCGAGGCTCTCGTAGGCGGCCACTCGATGAAGTGCCGGAATCGCCGGATCGTTTGATTTAATCGACATCGCCAGGAGCCTCGGCAATTCGGAATCGTATTGCACGATTGGCCCGAAGAGCAGTACGTCGATGCCGGAGCGGTTGGCCCATTCCAGGGTCTGCCGCAGAGGGCCGAGATCTGCGTAATTCCACCGAGCTGCAATCAGCAGCAGGTCCACGTGGTGTGTGCGCAGATAATCGAAAAACATATAATTCATCAGGCGGCTGCATTTCGGTTCGGCACTGTGGCTCTGGTCGAGTGTCGGCTTGCAGCCGGAAGCCGTCGCTTGCATGAGGTTGACGTCCGCGAAGGTGGACGAGAGGCCATACCAAAGCTGGGCCGCGTGGCTATCCCCAATCAGCAGGTCATTAGGCCTGCGTGGGGCCTGCCGCAGACAAACAGCAGGATTGAAATCCTGGAAGGTATTCTTAGAAGTGAGGAAACACGTTCCGGTGCGATACTGCGCGTCGGTCGCGGCATTCGTGTCGTCCAAATAGGAAGCGACCTTGACAGCTTCCGCAGGATAACGCGATGGGACGCCGCCAGTAGCCAAGATGCCCGCATAGAGAAAGAGCAGCACCGCCGCGGCGACGGAAGCCAGGCGGAAAATGGTGGATCGAGAAAGGAAAAAGCCTCGTCCCCGGAACGGCTGCTCGACAAACCGCCAGGAGAGGGTCGCAATAACGACAGAAGCGAAGATGAGCACAACCTTTGTTCCATTCGGAGCCAACCCTTTCACCAGGAGTCCGTTTGCTCCTTGAAACACAATTAACGGCCAGTGCCAAAGATACAGGGAGTACGAAATCATCCCGATGAAAGCAACGGGCCGCAAAGACAGTGCCCGCCCAACAATCGATGTTCCGGACCTTCCCGCCGCGATTATCAGCGCCGCACCAACGCATGGCAAAAGCGCTGCCGCGCCGGGGAACGGCGTGCTGGAGTTAAACGCAACCCCGGCGGCAAGGATCAGAGAAATCCCCAAGAATGATGTGAGATTCCTCCACAGAGCGCTCGAAATGCCGGGGAAAATGTTCATCGCGAGCAGAGTGCCAAGGAGAAGTTCCCATGCCCTCGTAGGCGCCAGATAAAAAGTCGCGTCGTGGCTCCGAAACGCTCCGATCACACTCACGGCAAAAGACAGTACGGCAACAACGCTAACTAGGAGAACTTGCCGTTTCGAATAGAACCTCCGGACAACTAACAGAAAGAGCGGGAGGAAAATGTAAAACTGCTCTTCGACCCCCAGCGACCAGGTATGGAGGAGCGGCTTCATCCTTGCTGGCGCATCGAAATAGCCGGACTGGTGCAGGAATAAGACGTTGGAGACGGAAAATGTCGCGGCGAGCAGAGACTTGCCGAAGGCGACGAACTCCATAGGTAGGCAGAATCTGTAGGCGAGTACCGCGCTACCCAGGAGCATCACGACAAGTGCCGGAAAGATGCGGCGGATGCGGCGTTCATAGAAGGTGCCCAGAGAAAACCGCGACGCATCTAGATCCGACAAAATGATCGAGCTGATCAGGAAACCGGAGATCACAAAGAACACGTCAACACCGACAAAACCACCCCGCAACCGGTATATGTCCACATGATAGGCAAGTACCTGGAGCACCGCCACGGCACGAAGGCCGTCGATGTCAGCCCGATACTTCACCGGAGGTTTCACGGTCGTACTCGAACTCATGCCTTCCCTCAAAGCGAGTTTTGTCAACAGCGGCAGGCTTCACCGCCCTACAATCGCGGCTTTTCAACAGGCAATCTTCCCAAAGCTTCAGTGACCCGCTTCGTACGCTCGGGTAGCGATTTTTCCAGTGCGTAGACCAAATCAGCGATCAGGCGCGGCGTTGACCGCAGCCGCCATGCCTCAGGCCGCGGAAGCTTCCCAGCAACTGCTTCTCGAAGCTTGGCGGCAAAATCTTGCGGGTCTTCGGGATCGAAAATGCTTTCTTCCCCGAAGAGTTCCTCCGCGCAGCCGGCGTACTTGGAGCACAGGACCGGAAGTCCCGATAAGACTGCTTCGTTCGCCACAAGACCCCATACGTCTTCGAGAGTTGGGAAAATAAGGGCGTCCGCACTGCGATAGACAGAAGGCATGTCAGCGGGCGGCCGGGAGGGTTGAAAGTGCACGTTTTCAAGACCCAATTCCTTCGCGAGCTCCTCTGCGGCCCTTTTCTCGGGTCCACCGCCGACAAAGACTAGAGAGAATCGTAGCCCGGCGCCTTGCACGGCCGCAGCAGCTCGCAGTAGCAGGTCGACGCCCTTGCGCCGCGTGAATTGTCCGACGTGCAAGAGAACAGGCTTCGGCTCAAACTGAAACGCGGCCTCTGACTCGAATACGAAGCGGCGTTCATCCGCGGAATTCTGGATTTCCAGGATTCGGTCCCGGCTGATTCGCAGCTTCAACAGGTATTCAGTGGAGGATCGTCCATAGCTGATCCAATTCTTCGCCCAGCGCGAAATGATCCCCCGCACGAATCGTTTTGCAAGCCCAACACCCCGCTCCGTATGAAGAGTTCCGCCCCACCAAACCCACACGGGGCTTCCAAAGAAGGTTCCGTAACCTAGCGCGATCAGGGTGCGCAAGCCCATCTCGTTGCTAACGACAACATCCGGACGGAATATCAACAGGTGCCACAGAATGCCCGGCGTAAAGTGGAAATAGCGATAGTCAAACACTTGGCCCCGAACTCTTCGGCTCAAGCGAAATTGCCAGCCCCAGGCTTTGACGACTCGCGCATTCGACAAAGATTGTTCCACGCCGCGCCAGTCCCCGCGATTGCCTTCGGTTCCTCCGTGAAGCAACAGAAGATCGAAGTGCGTCGCAAGTCCACTGCAAAGCGGAATCCTCCAGGGCCCGATGATGTTCAAGAGTAAAGCGAGCTTCGGGCGCCGATTTACATCACGACCTGCTCGGGACGTTGCGTCAGATTGCATGACTTTTTTGATTCGACTCAACCCGTATCTGGATGATGGCAACCGTTCTGCAGCCTATGGTTCCGTGGAACTGATAAGCTCAGGGATTTCACTGACTTCGAGACTCGAGCCCGATAGGCGACGCGTCACGCCAAATAAGGGGGTCACGCTCTTCGCGCCAGGCTCCTCCGTCAACTTAAGAGATTTCACACCGTCGGGATTCCAAACGATCCACTGTGTTGCGCCACCGCGTTCAAGCCGGCAAATCCATGTGTGGGCGGCCTCTTCTTTACATTCTTTCAAGCTCGCTCCGACGAGCCAACTCTGTGCGATCGCGTAGGCGCGTCCTGCCGGCGTAAGATTGCGGTTGTCTCGTTCGGTCGTTTCCAGACTTACCCAGGAGTGGTTGTCCCATGCGTACCAATACAATCGTTGCACGCCGGAGCTCCATGCCAGGAGATGTGTGCGCACAAGATAGGAAGCGGCCAGTTCTCCGGACGGAAATGGTTTGGGATATGCCCATCCCGTTTCTGTGTTCCAAAGAGGCTTCTGGCCTGCGCCATTCGCGTCCATCACCTCCCGCACATTGTTGATCAACGGCACCATCAGTTCCGGGCGCTGCGGCATGACATAGAAGTGATAACCGATGACGTCCACGTACTGCCCGCCACCTCGGGTGAGAAATTCACGAATCCACGGCACGCCGTTGGGACCAGTCGCTGCGGGGGAGACAACCTTGGCATATGGATCGATCCCATGGATTACTTCAGACGCCTCTCGCGTTAGATCAAGCATCTGACCAACATCACCGGTCCAGAACCCCTTCAGGTTGGGTTCGTTCCAGATCTCGTATTCATGAATGCGACCTTTGTAACGAGCCGCTACGGTCTTCACGTAAGTGCGCCAGTCCTCCATATCCTTCGGTTCCGCCGCGTTTCCCATTGCGTATGTCGACTTCTCGGACGGACGGGAGGAAGCCCACGTCGGCGAAAGTCCCAGAGGCAGCAACAGTCCCACCCTACCCTGTTCGGCCAGCTCCACATAGCGGTCGAGCATTTCGAAGTGCCACTGTCCCCTTCGCGGCTCGAGCGAAGGCCAGGCAACGTGGGCATCCCACAGTCGCCACTGCGCAAAGGGGACTACTGGCCATGGAGTCCCCTCAACGGCATGGTGGATGTGCATGCCGAAGAAGCTGGCGGGGACGGGCCGATCCGGCGCCCCGGAGCGCGAGGGATTTTCCCGGCACGTGCACGGTGTGCCTGCAAGCAATATCGCCAATAGAAATGAATTGACGAAGAACCTAAGCATCGCCATGAAGGAAATCCCTCCTCGTCGCGGGATTATGCTGACCTCCCTTCGTCCCATCGGGCAATTCCTTCATGAAAGCGATTCCAGCCGACTCGTAGGCCAAATATTTGTGGCCGAACAATCCCGCAAGCATGCCGGCTCCCAGGCAGGCTTTCTGGACGGACTTGGCGATCGCCGCCCGACCCAAAAACAAGCTGATCAGCAAGCTTGCCGTGCCCGTTAACAGGTGCACGGACCCTTTAACAAAACGAGCGAAAGGCAACTGAGGTCGGGCGTCGAGAGACCTTTCGCAGAAAACCCAGCTATTGCCGCTCTGAAATCCTCGATGAAGGATCCATCGCAGATTGGCGCGGTCAAGAGAAATTGTCTCGCTTACCAACGCTTCCTGCGACCAGACAATTTTGAACCCTGCCCGGCGTGCTCGGAGGAAGAAGTGGGTGTCTTCACCGCCGGTGAGTTGAAACTGCTCATCGAAGCCAGAGACACTCGCAAAGACTTCACTCGAGACCAGAGCATTGTTCGTGGAACATTTTTCCAAAAGGCTTCCGGTTTGAAATTCCGGTCGCTCAAAAAACCTTCCCGTTCTGACCCATTCGGGAACGCCCGCGGAAAATTCCGGTTTTACGAGTCCCGCCACGATCTCCGCTTTGTATTCCGAGCGGGCCCAAAGCAACTCATCGAGCCATCCCGCAGTTGGAATCTCGTCATCATCGATGAACGCGAGGAAATCAACCACTCCGGCTTCGCGGACCGCGCGATTGCGCACTTGCGCGATCCCGCGGCGCCCTTCAATTACGTACTTTAGAGGGAAACGAATATCCGCCGACTTGCATACGCCTTGTGCGCTGCCAGACGGGTCGTTGTCCACGATGATGACCTTGATCTTCGGAGCAGATGTCCGGCGAAAGGTCAGTCCGGAAACACCGGCCAACAATTCTCGGAGCAGGTCTAGGCGACGAAAAGTACCAATGCAGATGGCTACACGCATGATTTATTTACGATACCGTTGGATGAATCCAGCTCGACGGGCCGCTCGGCCTTCACTTCTCAAGCACATTCGGGGGCTGGCTCGTTTGATGTGTCTTCGATCTCTTCATGGCTTTCGAAGGCTACACGGAGCATTGGATCGCAGCCGACGATCGTCGCCACGCAGACAGACCATTCGAGGGAGTTCTGCCAGGCAATCGAACATTCCCCAAGATTGTGGATGGCAACAAACATGAGAAGCGCGAGCGGCCAAACACTTTGCAGAGAATTTTCCGCTTGACTCCGGACCCATGCACGCTTGAAGCCTTGCGCCAGCAAGATGATCGCAAGCAACAATCCAACAAGACCAAGACTTAGCGCGATCTCGAGATAGCCATTGTGGGAATACAAAGGAGTCCACAGAATCTGGCGCTTTACTGTTTCTGAGCCTGCCGATGCGCCCATCCAGAAGCCGGAGAAACCAAAACCCAAGATGGGTTTCTGCGCGATGGCTTGGACTACCGCATTCCACAATTCCAACCTTCCGGTCATATCTGACGAGCGACCCACAAGCCAAAGCAGGTCACCCGCTTCGACTCCCGTCAGGGTCACAGCAAACCCAGCGAGGACGATATAAACAGCGACCCAAGACAGCGGAAGACTGTGACGAGCGCAGGCCACTCGAACGATCCAAACTCCGCCCAAGACTGCAATGAGGGTACCGATGGAAGTTATTGAATCCGAAGCCAACAGCAGGCCGCCATACGCGCAGAGAGAGAGGAGTCTGAGCGTCTTTGCTTTTGCCTTCTGATCGTGGACATGCCACTCCACGAGAAAAGCGAGGGCCATGGCACCACCCAATATATTTTTGTGGGGAAACACCCCACGCAATCCTTCGGCACTACCCGGAGCTGCAAGGGCCCTACTCGGCGAGACCAATAAGAGAGCTAACGTTGCGGTCGCGGCAACTCGAAAGGCCCCGCGCAGAATTCTCAGTTGTTCGTCGAACGAGTAGCGGGTGGCTAGAACGATGCCGAAAAGCGTTGTGCCCGTGAGCGCGATCGCGCGGCGAAAAACCAGGTCGGGAGAATCCGACCAAAAGGGCGAAACAAACGCCAACAGCATCAAACCAAGCAACGCAAGGTTTTGGTATAGGCTCAAGGCCGAGCGGCGGATTTCGAGCAAAGCCAAAACGGCTAAGACACTATAGACGCAGGCGAGAACGACTTGCGCGCGCGGATCTCCGTCAACGCCAGCGTCGCTACCGCCGGACAAAACTCGCCACAAAGCTCCGGATAAGGTGAGCGCTACCGAGACCAAGATGACTTTCTCGATTATGTTTCGCAACATTGGGTTTCTGTCCAGCCTTAAGCGAACGCGCATTCCCTCCTGGAGTCCGTCACCCGCACGCCGGTTCAGCGATGGGCCTGACGGCGTCTTGTGATGATCGCCTTGACAAGACAAACACGGCTGTCCCCACACCAAGCACCAGGACGGCGTCGGAGATAATGCTCGACCAAGCCGCACCCCGCCATGAATAGGCCGGAATGATCCAAAGATTCAAAAGGACGTTGAAGACTGCCACGCTTGCCTGCATCGATGTACGAACTGATTGGTACCCCGCACCCGTCAGCGCATTGGAGAGAGAATAGTGCATCGCTCTTAAGACAGGCAGCAAGGCCAGCCAACGCAAGGCTTCCGCTGTGGGCGCATAGTCCGGCCCGAGACAATTAGGCACCACCCCCGCTGAGACGAGCAAGGCCACGCACACCAGGCCGGCGTAAGCCAGAGCGCGCAACATCAAGGGCTTCGCGTAACTCATACTGGCAGAGATTCCGCTGGCGCCCGCGCGGAAAAAACTGGGATACGAAGACACCATGAGTGCAGAAATCGGAACGCAGCTGACGTCGATGATACGATACGCCGCACCATAGATTCCCGTGGCATCAAGCGTGCTAAGGCGGGCGAGCATGGTCTTATCGATATCGTTGTACACCGTCTGGGCGGTCTGACTGGCGGAGAAGTAAAAGCCTTCGCGCATTTCCGTCCACGCACTCGCCCACGCGAATCTGGGCAAGCCAAGTTTCGTGCTCACCAGGGCCGAGGTAATAACTGCGACAACAGCCGTGCTGCCGAAGTAAAGGAAGCTCCATTGGAGCGCCGACGGATGCGGATGAAGCGCGATCAGGATGAAAGCACCGATCAGGCGGCCGCCGGTCATCATCACAAAGAATGCCGCCGTCCAATTGAAGCGCTCAAAGGCTACAAACGCGTGGGCGGAGATTGTAATAATGTTGAGTCCAAAGATATCCGCGGCCGCAACGAGCACAACGAGAAGACGCGGGATTTCCGGCGGCAGAACGAAATGGGAAACCGAGGACACGCCCAGAAGGAGTAACGTACCGACGCCTGCCGTTAGCGTCAAGGCCCTGCCCCAGTAATCGGCGAACAGGGTTTCATCGCGCGATACGTTCTTAATTAGCAGGTTTCCGCCGCCGAGCGATCCGAACGGGTAGACGATGCCAACGAGCGCCACAACCCCCACGAACGCACCGTAGTTGTGGACGCCTAACGAGCGTGCTATTTCAATGAAGTACAGCGCCTGGATGATTAGCCGCAGCCCTTGGCCAGCTGTTATCCAGATTGTATTGCGCGCCAGCGAGCTCTTGAAGATGCTATTAAGCATTGGTATCTTATTTAGGAATCATACTACTGGGTATCTCCAGCCTCTGGGGCAGCCCGGCAAGGTCCCCGCTCGCTCCATTTGTGCGGGCATAGCGCGCACAGAGGTTACGGACGGAGTCACCGAAATCCCCGCATAGAGTGAGTCGCGATCTGGCCTGCCCTTGTTTTTGGTCCAGTTATGAGTTAACACTCGTCGGTCTGGCCTCCTGCGTGACGCTCAAAGCTGAACTGTCCATGACTCCGTTGCAGGCGAACTCAGCAAGTCGACTGTGGAATTCGTCGTAAATGTCGCGATCCGTTCGTGGAAAAAATGCGAGATCAAGATAAAAAATGGTTGTCGGACCAAATCCTCCGCTACTGGACACCACATGCCCGTGGATGTATTGTAATATGCTAGAAATCAGCGGTTTCATTTCTAATAGACCCCCGTGTGCAACTGCATATCCATAATTGTCAAAAGCGATAGCGTGGCTATAGACGTGACAGTCCATCCGGTTGATCAGAGATATCCATTTGTTTAGCGACTTTACACTCTTAACTTCAGCCTCCGCCCATATAATCGGCTGATGTTCCAATACCCAATCAAAATTGGCCGACAGAATCTCTGCGTCGCAACCGTCAGTGTCAGTCTTAACGAGGCCGACATCACCTGCATTGAGCTCTGACAGAGAAAGTGTTGGAATTGATGATCCTGATGAATGGCGGTCGCTCGGACTGGCAGAGCTGGCGAGCGCCTGCTCTATCAATTGGGCTGTACCTTTTCTTTCGAGCAAAACGAGATTGTCCATATCCCGGCCGATAAACGCGTTGATGCATTGGACTTGGTCAAAGAGTATTTGATTGTTGGCCGCATTTTTTCGTAAATATCCAAAAAATCTTTCCGAAGGCTCAACTGCAATGATTTTAGACGTGCATCCTGCCATACGGCACAGAGCGACACTATCGCCGATGTTGGCACCGACATCGATAAGAGTCGACTGCGGGCGATGCCTTGAAACTATGCTCGCAAGCAGAGGAAAACGCTTGTCATAAAGAGGATAGAGTGTCTGATAGACATCCAAATTATGGTCCGCAGGTGCTAGAAGTTTTGCCGTGACACCCGCACTAACGCTTCTTATTGTGAGAATTCTTTCGGTTTGAAAAAGAGGAAATACTCTTGGCTTGAGTTTAACTAAGATGTGGTAAATCGTTTTGCCGATAACCTCGACCACGCCGTCCAATACGCTCACGCCGCTCAGGACCGATTGACGGGAAGTATCACTTGTCACAATTTGCTTTGCTGCCATAGTTGCCTTAGCATTTCAAAATGGAATCCGAAGCCACACCCGGCGAGCAGGCCTTCCTGCAAGAAGTGAACATCAGCCGTAGAGAAGCTCCGTCCTGGGCGATTGGCCATCGGTAGAAAACTTCGAAATACGGAGCGCTTGAAGGGCAACGAGAAAGAGGTATGCCGGATTCAAGAAAAGATAACGCTGCCAGAGCCTTCCCGGCTCGCTGAGCAATCGATACAACCACTCCAGGCCGGCATTCTGCATCCACGCGGGCGCCTGCGGAAGGATTCCGGCGATGAACGGAAATGCCGCGCCCACCGCAACAATGGGCAGTCCCAGGATTTCGCGAAATTCGTACGCAAACGCTTCTTGGCGAGGGCAGCCAAGTCCGACAAAAATGATGGAAGCCCCGGAAGCGCGCACACGCGCCGCCAGCTCAGACTTCTCGTCTGGCCGAAGTCGGCGAAATCTGGAGGGCTCCATGCCCGCAACAATCAGGCCTGGAAACTTGCCTTCGAGAGATGTCTTCAGCGATTCTAGAATCTCGGGCGTACTCCCATAAAAAAACAGGGGGAGTCTTTCCTCTGCCGCCTTGGCGCACACTTGGAGAGTCAAGTTGGGACCGTAGACACGGTCGGGAAGGCCGGCGCCGTAGAGCGCATTGAGCACCCAGCGAACGGGCTGACCGTCGGGAACGAGCAGATCGAAGTGGTTGAGGCGAAACTTCTGCTCGCGGTCGAGGACACCGGTCATCAATCCGTGGACGGCGAGCGCCGATACGGCAGCAGGTTTTTTCTCTTTCGCGCCACGAATGACAATGTCAACTGCGCCTTCGTAGTCCACGGCATCAATCAGGACGCCGAGGATGTTGCTCTTGCCAAGATTGAGCATTCGCTTCTCCACCGTTCGACATTTGCTTCGTGGATCTCAAGCAGGATTTGAGGCACGTCGTACTGAAGTTTCCAGCCAGGATAGTGTTGCTGGAATCGTGAAACATCGCTGATCCACCATATATGGTCGCCGCGCCGATTTTCGTCCACGTACTTTGCATGAAACGGCTTGCCGGTAATTCCTTCGCACAGGGAGATGCCTTCGAGCATCGAGCAGTTACTATGACGGCTTCCACCCATGTTGTAGACTTCGCCGGACCGAGGCTGGTTGAAAAACTGATCGAAGGCACGAACCAAATCGGCGCTGTGGATGTTGTCGCGGACTTGCTTCTTCTTGTATCCGAAAATCGTGTAGGGTGTTTCGGTGACCGCGCACTTCATCAGGTACGCAAGAAATCCATGGAGTTGCGTCCCGGAGTGGTTTGGGCCTGTAAGGCAGCCACCCCGGAAGCAAACCGTCTTCATGCCGAAGTAGCGGCCATATTCCTGCACCAAAACGTCGGCCGCGACTTTCGATGCGCCAAAAAGACTGTGCAGAGTTCCGTCGATGGACATCGTCTCGGGAATTCCTCGTTCGGCATAGGGGTGACTTGGATCGAGCTCCCAACGAGTCTCCTTTTCAACGAGCGGCAACTGATTGGGGCGGTCGCCATAGACTTTGTTGGTCGAGGTAAAGATGAAGACGGCCTCGTGGGCAAACTTCCGCGTGGCCTCAAGCATCACCGAAGTGCCGTTAGCGTTGACAGTGAAATCAGTTGCGGGATCGCTGGCGGCCCAATCGTGCGAAGGCTGAGCAGCCGTATGGACGATCAGCGCGATGTCCTTTCCGTAACGGCCAAAAATCGCTTCGATGCCGCTGGCGTCGCGGATGTCTACTTCGTGGTGACGGTAGCGCGGAACATCGGCGAAAAGACGTTCGCGAACCCACCGCGTCGAGGCATCTTGTCCGAAGAACTTGGCCCGCAGGTCGTTGTCGATCCCAACGACGTCCATCCCTTGCGCAGAAAAGTGTCTTGCTGCCTCGGAACCGACGAGTCCCGCCGAACCCGTGATGATTGCAACGCTCATTAAGTCATTCTCCCCTGTGAGACAGTTTTCAAAAGAGCCGAGCTTCCTGGTATTACAGCATCTGTAATTTCAAGTTCGGCAGATTGGAGGTCACTTGCGCCTGCAATTTTGAAGAAGAGAACTTGGAGCCGTTTTCCCTTTTCGTCAGGAAATCTGACCCCGCCGCTGCTTAAGATGGCTCAGTCTTGGCCCTTTTCGTCTGTAATCCAGATGGCGGTCCCGTCCGGGCTTAGACCGACTGCGGCCCCGCTGCAAGCGGACGTTTCAACCGTGACTCCTGCGCAACCTTGACTTTCTCGGAGTTAAAACTGCCCTGCCTTAACGATGCGGATTCCAGAGCAGGGAAGAAACAAGCCGGTCCTAGCGGTCCGAATCAAACGTCGACGACCGGAAGCGAATATACGATCTGAGATTGTGCTTTAGGAGTTAGCCCTCTGCTAAGCCGATTTTGATGGCCGCGATAGGCCCTCTCGGCTGGAATTTCGCTTAGTCCGTTCCCGAGTAAATCTCTTCGTACGAAAAACGCATTTACCCCATCCCTATCGCAACCCACCAAAGCGTAGCCCTTCTCTCGACCAAGATGGGCCGCCGCGCGCAACGACATCCCGTGATAGAGTCCGGATTTGTGCTTCTTGTGACGTTCAAAGCCGCGATCATACGGCACGGTGACTGCACGGCCAGGGCCGAAGCTTGCATTGTATTCAATGATGGAGATACGTGGAGTCACAGATTTGATCGCCTTCCACAGCCAATAATCGTTACCATCCACATCGATGGAAAGCACGTCGATTTCGCCGCCGCCGGTGCCAGAGGCGACCAATTGGTCGATATTTGCTTCTTCGATCCAAGCGCACGTGACCTTAATATCGGGGCGCCCAATAAGTTGGAACATGCGTAAAGCTGCGGCACAATTTCGCTCGGAACCATCGATATACAATCCTGCGGCTTTCTCTCGGAGTGCGAAACCCAACGTATTGTTCTGGACTTGTCCAAAGCCGAACTCGACAAACTTGCGCGGTCCAACACCGACCCGATCGATAATTCCTGCCAAAACTCCGTCCTCGCCGTGCTGCGAGAATATCTGGTAGCTCCAGGCACCGAGATCGGCCGCGCCGCCTCTATAGCGCTGAACGGCACGCTCCAACTCTCCGGACCTCATCAGATGGTCCAGCTTGACTTTTATTCCCCCAGCGATCGGAAGAATGCTGGCTGGCAAGTGCATGGTTGATGTCTCATTCGCCCGGTGCGTTCGGTTCAGGAATCGGAATCTCCTTCGCAATCTTCGCGGGTAACTGCCGACGTTCCGATGCACAGAAGTAGGCTAACGTCCTTCTACGATCACCATGAGGTCTCCTGGCGTACGGCGCACCGCTGTCAGTTGATGCCATGATCTTTTGAAATCTCAAGCCAGGGATAAGCGAAGGTGGTTATCCCCTCGGGAACGCCCAGCATTCCTCGTCTCGCCAGGATGATTCTCGATCTTGGTCCCGCTTTGCGACGGCTGTGACTTTGCCGTAGATGTCCATCAATATCCGGTAGTTGCGTTCGGAAGTGTATTTTGCCTCATATTCCGCACGCGCCTCACGGCCCATGGCTTCCATCTCTCTCGGGTGCGAATAGGCCCACTCGACCTTCGTGGCCAAGTCCCCGTGGTCCCCAGGCGTAAAATGCAGCCCTGTCCCCCCGTCTCGCACGATTTCCTCGTTTACTCCAATCCGGGAGGTGATAACAGGAACCCCGCAGGAGAACGCTTCCGCGGCAACGCAACCAAAAGTCTCGTAATAACCCTCCGATGGCCACACAAGGAACCGCGCTCCCTGCATCAACGCAAACAGTTCGTGCCGGTCCAGCCTGGGAACAAGCTGGACGGTCCCTCCAGACTCCCTGGAAAGCTGCTGCGCTTCCTGCAACAGCGGCCCCTCGCCTCGTATCATCAAGGGGATGTGGTGTAATCCTCTCCATGCCTTGAGTAGAGTGCCAATCCCCTTTTCAACTGCCAGTCGGCCCACAAGAAGTGCATAGCTGCCAGCAGTCTGCCTGACTCCGTGGTCCTCAACAAAGTGCGCCTTTACAACAATCTTTTCCGCTGGCAGCCCCGCCTCGACAAACTTGCGCCGATAGAACTCGCTGAATACGATATAGCAGTCCACCAGCCTCTCCCACGTTTTCAACTGCCGATGGATGGCCACCATGGCTGCAAGGACGCCCGTTTGAGTACGTGATCCTCGATAACAGCGATGAAACACACTCGGCCATGCGAACTTTTTGCCTAAGCAATCTTGGCAAACCCGGTGCTCGCGTTGGAAGGTTAGAGCGGGACAGACCAAGCGAGAGTTGTGTAGAGACTGCACTACCGGCACTCTCGCCTCGCGACAGGCATAATAGGCCGCTGGCGAAATCAGCGGAAAGGTATTGTGGAAGTGAGCGAGGTCGGGCCGCTCGCGCGCCAGGAGCGCCCTGATCTCCCGATGGCTGTCCCGTGCCCAGACCGTGCGTGCTGCCAACGCCGCTCGACTCCAAAAGCCGTAGCTTGAGATTTCTCTATTGTCGCGCGTGTACTCAACCACCTGGTGCCCTGCTGTTCGAAGCAGTTCCTTCTCCGCCGCGAAAACCACATCTTCGCCGCCCGGTTGCTGATAGGTGTTGTGAACAATGGCAACTTTCATAATTTGGGAACGGCACAGCGACTACGGGAACCAAGGGTCGACGCGCGCCGGTCAGGGGGACAACGGGTCACGACTAGGCTGCTCCCGATCCCTTCAACACGGCTGGGATCGTCCTCGCCATGATCTTAAGATCGAGCCAGATCGACCATTCATCGAGATATTGCATGTCGAGCTTCATCCACTGGTCGAACCCTATGGAGCTACGCCCCTGGACTTGCCAAAGGCACGTGATGCCGGGCCGAACACAGAAGCGGCGGCGTTGCCAGTCTTCGCCGAAGCCTCGAACATCGCGCACGGGGAGCGGCCGGGGACCGACCAGACTCATATCACCCTTCAGAACATTCAGCAGCTGGGGAAGCTCATCGATACTTGCCCGCCGGAGCCATGTTCCGATCGGTGTAATTCGAGGGTCTCTTTTGATTTTAAAGACCGGTCCGGAGACCTCGTTGAACTTCTCCAGATCTGCGAGTTTTGCTTCCGCATCGGCAACCATCGTGCGAAACTTGTAAATCAGAAACCGCCGCTTGTTGAGCCCAACCCGTTCCTGGCAAAAGAACACCGGTCCTGTTGACGTCATCTTGATCAGCAATGCGACTAAGGCGAACAGCGGAGTCAGAATCGCGAGCAATAGGACCGAGCCCGCAATGTCCAAGAGGCGCTTAATCATCAGCGACATGCCTCCGTGTCTAGCAGCGCGTGTGGCGACAACATGCTCGTTCTCAATTCCCTCGTCCCAGGCCCGAGCTTCTCTGAGCCCAAAAATGTTAGAATCGAATCGAACGATAATCCCGTGCTGATCGCAGAGTGATGCCACTCGTGCGGCGTCTTCGTAGAATGAACGAAGCGGCAAGTAGATCGCGACTTCGTCTACTACGTTGTTACGCAGAAACCTAGGAAGTCCAGCACGATCGCTGACGATCCGGAAGCCGCTTTTCCTAAACTCCTCCAAGCCCGGCCAGTCAAGATCTACAAAACCCAAGTTGCGATAGCCCCATTCCGGAGTCGTTTCGATTCTTCGGGCAAATTCGACGGCGCGCGGGTTTGTACCCAGAATCAAGATGTAGCGTAGATTGCGCCCGGCGCTCCGGAACTGGCGGAGCAAGCTTTGTAATACATACCGGCTGCAGACTGTGCCAATTGAACTGATGCCCCAAAACAGGGCAAGGAAAGTTGGCGTGACCATCCGAATCGAGAACGAGATTGCAACGAAAAGCAGAGAAATCGTAGCCAGCGTGGTGGCCTTCCATTCTGCCATCATTTCTTCCAGGCGAGTCGACAGCCGCTTCGATTCGTAAAGGCCACAAAGGGAAAAAATGCCATGCCAGACAAGCAACGCCCCGGCGAAGATGAGGCAATTTGAGATCTTAATTCGCATCGACAGAAACTCCCTGAATGACACGCTGTGGCTGACTTCAACAGCCAAAAGCGTCGCCAGCGCGTAAGAGACGGTCAGCAACACAAGGTCATATACCTTGAGACATGCGAGAAGAATGCGGCGGTTCGTTACGTTCACGGTATAGGTCCCTTGAAGTAAACGGTTCGTGATCCTGCTTCTGTCAGGGTTTGTTCCTGTCGACCTGGAAACGTGACCGTGGCCGTATGGCCACCACTCTGCCTGCACTATTGAAGAATCTTGCGTCTGTTCGCTTCTTTGACTTCAATTTTGAGGCCTTGCGCATGAGAACATTGCACTCTCGGGGCAGGGGAAAGCTTATTTAAACAGGCTCGACGCAGTAGCCTTCGATCGCAAGGGAAAGCGACCTCTGGATCAATTCGATGGAAATAACGAGCCTCTGCTCCCCTTTCACCGCAACGAGAACACCTTCGACACCATCGAGACTTCCGCCTCGAACGCGAACCCGCTTTCCGACTTCCAGGCGGTCGAACGAGCGGAAAGGCACCTTTCTTTCCACGACACCTTTCACCGCAGCGATTTCTGTGTCGGGAATAGGAGTGCCAATCCCGCGCACGCCCACAAACCTGGTCACGCCAGATGTCCTCAGCACAGGTACTCTGGTGCTAGAACCGGCAGCGATTTGCACGAAAACGTAACCAGGGAAAAGGGGTAAGTCGACCAACTGCTGGCGGTCGCCCCATTGGCGCTTTTCTGAGAGCAAAGGAAGAAACGTTCCGACACCCTTGCGGCGCAAGTCGGCATCGACTTTCTTTTCGTGGCGAGGCACAGTCTGCACTGCGTACCACGAGGAAAGATCCAATCCTGAGCCCGGGTTGCTGGCATCTTCAAATGCGATTGGATTGACTGTGTTCATTGGGTAAAGCTCCGCCCTCCTGAGTCCCAAGGGCTCTTGCAACAATGAATCAATTCGCATGAAGCCTTCCTATACTATGAAGGCCTGTTGTCAAAACTAAACCCGCTGGTACAAAGAATTCGGAATCGGGAAAGTTCTTTTGTTGAGAACCGCCCCCAGAATGTTTACTCTCATCTCCTGCAGGCGCGCGGTAACTCGCACCGCCGCTTCCCGCCGGGTAGCGTTCGCTTCTAATACCAGTACTAGACCATCTCCCAACTGCCCAACCGAGAATGTATCGGCATACGTGCCGAGCGGCGGCGCGTCGATGAGCACGTAGTCAAACTGGGCGCGGAGGTCATCGACGATCGCTCTCATTCTTTCCGAGGTAAGAAGACTGATCGACGATTCGGGTGCTGATCCGCAGGAAAGAAGCGAGAGATTCGCTAGCTTCAGCGGCTTGACGAACTGGCGAATGGGGCGCGCTTGGCGAAGCGCATCGGCCAATCCGTAGTGATTGGTGACGCCAAATGCTTCCGGCAAAGTGGGCGTCCTGAAATTTGCCTCGACGAGGCAAACCGACCCCGAGACACTCATGGCGAGGACCTCGGCACTTCGTGCGCAAAGCCAACTGCAACCGCTGCCCGAACTGATGGCCGCAAAAACGACCACTCGCCGCTCCTGGTCCTTCGACTGGAAGACGCTATGGACGAGGCGCGAAGCCTCTTGGCTAGCAATATGAGCGAGACCGGGATTCGCGCGCACTGGCGCGACGACCCTCGCCCCGACTTTCACCTGCGAGTCCAGCGGCAGGAACTGAGCAAATTCGCCCGTTGAAGCACTTTCCAGATTCAGAGCCGCTTGCCGCATCAATTCATAATTTCTACTCACGTTATTTCCCCTCGTGGATGGGCGATGGAGGATCGCCTTCCTTTGCAGTTAGAATCACTTCCCGGGCAGGCATTCGGATCAACTGTCCTCTCCGGATCCGGTTCGGATTCAACAGCCATGGATTCAGTTCTTGTATATCGCGCAAAACCTGCTCGTCATACCGGCCCAGCGTTCGAAAGCAAAGACTGGAAAGAGTCTCCTTCGACCTGATGCGAACTATTCGGACATCATCTTGACTTCCTAATGCCAGAGGTGGCGCGGTGCCTTTCGTGGTGGTCTGCGAGCCGGTAGTTACGTCGCACTTGGCTTGGCTTGAAAAGGGCGGGGCGCCGATCTCTGACGCAGCGGCAGGTACTGCATCGTTCATAACCGCTTTCTCCGTAGGCCCTGCGGCGGATTCGCTCAGGTTGGAGGCTCTATGAGTCACGAAGAACGGCAAACCCACCGCCACAGCAGCGGCCGCGGTCGTCAGGGCCCATCGCGCCACCGCTGGTCGGGGCGACTTTGGAGTCGCCCTCATCGGTGATAGTTTCGGCGCGGCCACCGGAATTCTTGCGGCTTCCAGTTGTGGAACCTCATTGAATAGTGCTCGCAAATCCAGGTCGCGTAGAACTTCGTGAATTACATCGGGACCTATCGTTCTCCGCTGCAAGGCACAGGCGACTGCCATCGCATTGAAACAGAGGGTGTTGATGGTTCGTGGAACTCCCTGGGAATTAGTCGCAATCAAATTGG
>Ga0335085_10004333_pt1 | contig 23656 bp, 25 predicted proteins | sample Lox_Sample_45_FD_206712 | JGI IMG/M metagenome (GOLD analysis project Ga0335085, IMG submission 206712) | Soil microbial communities from Loxahatchee National Wildlife Refuge, Florida, United States - Lox_Sample_4.5 | ecosystem: Environmental > Terrestrial > Soil > Wetlands | place: USA...
GCCAGCGCCATCTCCGACGCCGCTCCCTGGGCGGTCTACGGCGTGGTGCTGATCGCGGCGATGTATCTGATGCCGCAAGGCGTCGCCGGCGTGTGCCGCAGGCTTGGCAGCCGCCTTGAGACGCGCCGTCCTCCGACGAGGGCGGCGCCGGCGCCGCGCCGCGCCACCGGTTAGGCGCCCGCGCGGAGCTTCGCGATTTCCGCCTTCACCGCATCGAGGATGCGCGTGTTGCGCGGGTCCTTTGCCAACCAGCCATCGACGATCGGCTTGAAAGCGGCGTTCGACGCTTCGATCTCGGCCGGCGGCGGCTCGGTGCGGACGCGCCGGGGATCGGCTTTGAGCTTCGCCAGCAGCGCGTCGTGATGTGCAGCCACGCGGCGCGCGTAACGCTGCGCATAGGCCTCGCCGCTCTGGCGGCGGATCGCTTCCTGCACCGGGACGGGCAAGCGATCGAGGCTGCGCTTGCTCATCAGGATCAGTAGCGGCGCGCAGCCCAGCCGCAGCAGATAATCGTAGCTGGTGACGCGATCGACGCCGAGATCGTAGAGCGGCCCGATATGCAAGGTCGTGCCGTCGATCTCGCCGCTCTCGATCGCCGCCACGATGCGGTCGCCGGGCACGATGCGCGCATCGGCGCCGAGCTGTTTCAGCATGATCTCGTCGGCGCCGTTGGCGGCGCGCAGCTTCATACCCTTGAGATCGGCGAGGCAAGTGAGTTTCTTCGCGGCATGCAAGGTGAACGGCTCGGTGCAGAAGGCGCCGATGACATGGAAATCGTCATAGCCGCGCAGCACTCCGGCATTGACGACCCGGCTATAGGTCAGCGTCGCCTCGGTGATGTCGCGGAAGAGGCCGGGGATGCCGAAGACGAAATTGTCGGGGAAGCGCTCGGGCGTGAAGCCGGGGATGACGAAAGCCGCATCGGCGCCGCCGCTCTCCAGCAATTGGAGTTGCGTCGTCAGCAAGCCGCCGCGCGTGCCGTCGGGGTAAAGCGCGATCTCGATCGCGCCCGGGGCGTCGTGCATCACCGCTTCGGCGAAAGGCTCGAGCCCGGCCGTGAAGGTGGTCGAATGCGCCGGCGCATGAAACGCGATGTCGAGCGTGGCAGCGGTCATTTCGCCTGCCATTTGAGGAGCGAGGCCTCGACGAGGCTGATGAGATAGTCGAGAAGCAGCGCGAAGGCGGTGAGCAGGATCACGCCGGCGATCACCGTCTCGATGTCGAACGTGCCTTCGGCTTCGAGGATGAGATAGCCGACCCCGGCGGATGAGCCGAGATATTCGCCGATCACCGCGCCGACGAAGGCGAGCCCGACCGAGAGATGGAGGCTCGAGAATACCCAGCTCAGCGCCGAAGGAATGTAGACGCGGCGGATGAGCTGCCACTTGCTTGCGCCGAGCATGCGCGCATTGGCGAGCAGCACCGGGCTCACCTCGCGGATGCCCTGGAAGACGTTGAAGAACACGACGAAGAACACCAGCGTCACGCCGAGCGCGACCTTCGACCAGATGCCTAGGCCGAACCACACGGCGAAGATCGGCGCCATGATGAGGCGCGGCATCGAATTGAGTCCCTTGATGAAGGGATCGAAGACCGCGGCGAGCGTGTCGTTGAGCGCGAAGAGAAGGCCGAGCACCAGCGCAAGGCTGCAGCCGATCGCGAAAGAGAGCAGCGTCTCCAGCAAGGTGATGCCGAGATGGCGGAAGATAACGCCGCTCGTGATCCAATCGATCAGCCTGTCGGCAATGATGGCGGGCGAGCCGAGGAAGAAAGCCGCGATGCGCGAATGCTCGATCGCGATCTGCCATAGGGTCAGCAGCACGAGGACGATGACGAGCCGGCTCAGCCAGACGGCGGCGCGCTGCGACATGGGTTTAGGCCGCGCTCATGGTCTTGCCGCGCTCATAGCTTTTGAGGACCTCCTCTTTGAGGATGGCCCAGATGCGGCGGTGGAGATCGAGATAATGCGGCGACTGCACGATCTCGGTCACGTCGCGCGGCCGCGGGATATCGACGACGAAATCGGCGACCGGCCGCGTCGCCGGGCCGGCCGACATGACGACGACACGATCGGCGAGGGAGATCGCCTCTTCGAGATCATGCGTGACGAAGAACACCGACTTGCGATCGGCCGACCCCGACCACATGTCGAGCAGCTCGTTCTCCATCAATTGCCGCGTCTGGACGTCGAGCGCGCTGAACGGCTCGTCCATCAGCAGGATCTTCGGCTCCAGCACCAGCACCTGGGCAAGGGCGACGCGCTTCTTCATGCCGCCCGAGAGTTGCTTGGGATAGCGCTCGCCGAAACCGGCCAGGCCGACGCGCTCCAGCCACGCTTCGGCGCGCGCCGCTGCCTCGCGCTTCGGCACGCCGCGCAATTCAAGCCCGAAAGCGACGTTGCCGCGCGCCGTCAGCCACGGCAGCAGCGCCTCGGCCTGAAACATGTATCCGGCGCGGCCGTTGATGCCTTTGAGCGGCGCGCCGAAGACCTGCACCGCGCCGCTGCTCGCCGGCAAGAGCCCCGCGGCGACGTTGAGCAAGGTCGACTTGCCGCAGCCGGTCGGGCCGACAATGGCGACGAACTCGCCGTCGCCGAGCGCGAGATCGACCTCGCGCACGGCGGTATAGGGCGCGGCGTCCTTCGCCGATGCCGGAAAGGTGCAGGTGATGCCGCGCAGATCGAGCGCATGGACGCCGCTCATGGAAAGCTCAGCCGCGCGTGCGCGATCGAGAGACGGGCAGGCGTCTCGGCATCAGTTTCCCTGCCAGAGCACATCGCGGCCCTTGTCGGTCACCGCGACGAGCGCTGACGCATAAGCGGTCTTGCCGCCCTCGGTGGCGCTGGCGGTCACCGCATAGACTCCGCCGCTTTCGAAGGCGGTCGCGGGTCCTTCGTCGAGCGAGAGGCCGATCGCATTCGCGGCAACCCCGTCGGGAAGACGTGCGTCGTTCCGCGCGCCGGCCAGCGCCGCGGCGAGCGCTGCCTTCGCCCGCGCCTGCGCCGGGCCGGGTTGGCGCGCGACGGTCAGCGAGCCCGAGGCCCAATAGCCATGATTCTGCACCGCGATGGCGGCATTGGCGGGATCGAGCACGCGCTCGTCGCTTGCCGCGTCGAGCGGCAGCGGCACGCCGCCAGGCGACAGGCTCGCCATGGCGCGCGCATCCTGCGCGCCCGCGGCGATGGCGGCGCGCTCGGCCGCCAATCCGGCGCTTCGCACGGCTTTGCCGGCGCGCACGCTCGCGGCAAAGGCGTCGGCCGCCGCCGCCAGACAGCGCGCCGCGCCACGGATCAGCTCCAGCTCCCGCGCCGATTTGTGCAGCAGCGCCGCATCGAGCTCTCGATCGAGCGCGACCAGCGGGCGCGGCGCCAGGGCCTTGGCGATGCCGCCGTAAAGCTGCTGCGGCACCATGCCGAAGCCCCAGGTGGCCAGCGCACCGTCACCGGCGAACTCGGCGATATTCTTCGGCGCGTTGCCGAGCGGCCGCACGTCCTCGACCCAGGTCAACAGCTTCGCGGTATCCATCATCTTGGGCGTGCCGGAGGCGAGGATGCGCAACGGGCCCTCGAGCGGCACCAGGCCCATGGCAGGTCCGACCTTGGCGGTGAAATTCGTGAGATAGGCGAGCGCGCCGCAATTGCCCGGATGGCCGAAGACGGCGAGCGTCGCGGCGCCCGCTTGCGCCATCGCCGCGCGCACGCGCTCGAGCCGCGGCTCGTATTCGCTGCGCGGCAGCACGCGCTCCTCCCAGTCATAGGGGCCGGTGAGGAGCGTCGACTCGAGGATACGCATGATCAGCCCCTCACCGAATCCATCTCGGCCCATTTCTTGCTGAGCGCTTCGTAGCCCGTCGCGGTCACGCGCACCGGCTCGCCGCACAAGAGATAGCCCGTCTCCGGCAGGTATTGGTTGGGATGGACGACGAAGGCCATGTCCTCTTCGAGGATCGTGGGATTGCTGACGTCGATGTCGCCGGGCGCGATCGAGCCCGTGCCCATGCCGTGGCCGCGCCGGTTGAGATAGGGCGGGTGGTTGTATTTCTCGTAGCCGGCCTCGGTCATCACCGCGTCGATCGCGCCGGCGACATCCGCGACCGTCGCGCCCGGACGGACCTTCTCGATGCCCGCGGTCATCGCCCGCACCAGCAGCGCGTATTTGTCCGCGAGCACGTTCGAGACCGGACCCACCGCGGCGCTGCGGCAGATCTGCCCGAACTGTCCGTCGAAGGCGGGCGTCGATTCCGCGATGATGACGTCGCCGAGCTGAAGCGGCCGGTTGCTCGACGCGCCGACGCCCAGTTGATGCGGCCCGGCGCTCAGCATCAGGAAATTGTCGTTGGCGCCGAGCTCTTTCGCATAAAGATTCATCTCGACCGCGAGGTCGCATTCGCGCATCCCGGCGCGGCCGACCGCGAGCATGTGCTCATGCGCTTGTTCGGCGATCGCGACGGCTTTGCGCGCGTTTGCGAGCTCTTCGTCGGTCTTGGGCGCCGTGACCTCGTTCACCGCATCGTCGAACGGCACGGCGTCCTTGCCGACGATGTCGAGGAGCCGGACGGCCAGATCGTGCGGCAGGGCGCCGAGACCGGTCGTGCCGATGCGGCCCGGCGCGCGCTGGCGCAGCAACTCGGCGAGGGACGCGGCAAGGTCGTCGGTCGCGGTGAGCGGCACCTCCGGCCGCCGGAGCGCTGCGCGCTCGCCATCGTAGGCCGGGGCGATGATCAGGCGCTGGGTCCCGTCGGCGCGGAGCACGAACGCGCTCTCGGCGAGGGCGCGGTAGCCCATGAGATGCGCTGCCAGGTTGATCCGCGCGAGGTGGTGCTTGGCGTTCGACAGCGCGATCAGGGTGTCGATCTTTTCCGCCGCCATGCGGCGCAGCACGCGCTCGATCCGATCGGCCCGATTCATGGAAATCCCTCCCGTTGCGGAGCCAATTCTAGCGCCTCCGCTTGCCCACCGCATCCCGCCTTGCGATACTTTCCCCGAGCGCGCGCCTGTCGGCGCGCCCATAGGGAGGAATATCCGCGTCATGGCTGCTGGGCCCAATCGCATCGACGTTCACCACCATATCTCGCCGCCTGGCTACATCGCGGAGCTCGACCCCAAAGGCATCCTGACCAAGGAAACGCGGGAATGGACGCCGCAGCAATCGATCGACGAGATGGATCGCGGCGGCGTGCAGGTGGCCCTGACCTCGATCACCACGCCGGGTCTGTGGTTCGGCGACGCCGCGGCGTCGAAGAAGCTGGCGCGGCTGTGCAACGACTACGCGGCCCGCTTGGTCTCCGATCATCCCAAGCGCTTCGGCATGTTCGTCAACCTGCCGATGCCCGATATCGACGCCAGCCTCAAGGAGATCGAATACGGTCTCGACGTGCTGAAGGCCGATGGCGTCGTGTTCTTCACCAGCTATGGCGATAAATGGCTCGGCGATCCGTCCTTCGATCCGGTGTTCGACGAGCTCAACCGACGCAAGGCGGTGATCTACACCCACCCGACGACCGCGACCTGCTGCACCAATCTCCTGGTGCCGAGCGCCGGCATCGGCGATTCGATCATCGAATACGGCACCGACACGACGCGCTGCATCGCGCAGATCGTGCTGTCCGGCCGCTCGCAGCGCTGGCCCGATCTGCGCATGATCTGGTCGCATGGCGGCGGCACGATGCCGTTCCTGCTCGTGCGCTTCACCCGCGCCGGCAAGGGCCAGTTCCGCAAGAACCTGCCGAACGGCTTCATCCCCGAAGCGCGCCGCTTCTATTACGACACGGCCGCCATCTATGCCCGCGCGCCGCTGCTGGCGCTGCGCGAGGTCGTCGGCATCGACCGGATCGTTTTCGGCACCGACGTGCCCTGGGGCAAACCGGACGAGATCGCGAAAGAGGTCGCCGAAAGCGGCGTCTTCACCGCCGACGAGCTGAGGATGATCGACCGCGACAACGCGCTGCGGATTCTGCCGCAGCATAGATAGTTCACCATCATTGCGAGGAGTGCGCAGCACGACGAAGCAATCCAGGATTTCACGTGATGCTCAGGATTGCTTCGCTTCGCCCGCAATGACGATGCCTTTAAAACGAGCCGTAAACGGCCGCATCCGGTAGGGGAGGAGACGGTGGCAACAGCACAGGCAACGGCCGTCGATATCGGCGCGCTGCTCGACAAGCAGAAGCTCGGCGTCTTCCGTCTCGGCACGTTCCTGCTTTGCGCGCTGATCATCATCGTCGACGCGGCGGATACCGGCTCGGCCTTCCGCGCGCCCGCCATTGCAACCGCTGGGGAATAGACGTGGCCGATTTCTTCCGTATCGACGTCCATCATCACCTCTCGCCGCCCGCCTATCTCGCGGCGCTCGGCGACGAGGTCGGCCCGCCGCTGAAGAACTGGTCGCTGGCGAAATCGCTCGAGGACATGGAGGAGGGCGAGGTCGCAACCGCGCTCCTCTCGGTGACGCAGATCACCATGCGCCTGGATGACCGCGAGAAGATCCGGCGCCTGGCGCGCGAATGCAACGACTATTCGGCGAAGCTGGTCGCCGATCATCGCGGCCGTTTCGGCATGTTTACGGCGCTGCCGATGCCCGATGTCGAGGGCTGCCTCAAGGAGATCGAATACGGGCTCGACGTGCTGAAGGCCGATGGCATCGGCCTCTACACCTCCTATCGCGACAAATGGCTCGGCGATCCGGCTTTCGATCCGATCTTCGCCGAGCTCGACCGGCGCAAGGCGGTGATCTATGTCCACCCGGCGACGCCCGATTGCTGCGTCAATCTCGTGCCCGGCATCCAGGACGCGAATATCGAATATGGCACCGATACGACGCGCGCCATCGCGCGCATGATCTTCGGCGGTGCGGCGCAGCGTTTCCCGAATGTGCGCATCATCTGGTCGCATGCCGGCGGCACCATGCCGTTCCTGATCGAGCGCTTCATGCGCACCTCGACCTTTCCGGAATGGCGCAAGAAGCTGCCCGGCGGCTTCCTGCCCGAGGCGCAGCGCTTCTATTACGACACGGCGCAAGCCTCGAACGCGGTCGCGCTGTCCTGCGCGCGCCAGGTGATCCCGGCCTCGCATTTCGTCTTCGGCACGGATTACCCCTATCGCGGCGCGAAGGAGCATGTCGAAGGACTGCGCCAATCCGGCGTCTTCGACAATTGGGAACTGCGCGGCATCGACCGCACGAACCTGACCGGAATCCTGCCGCAATACGCGACCGACAAGCCGGTCGGCGCGACGGGACGGCGCAGCTGACCCGCCGCCCTGTCACCCGTCATTGCTTCGCGCTGTCGCGCTCGCCATGAAGACTTTGTAAGGGGCGCCTACTTCGCCGGCACCGGCGCCTTCTTCTTCGCGCGATCGGCGTCGGTTTCGACGCTGTCGAAGCCGTGCTGGGACAGGTCGAACCAATTGCCTTCGGGATCGCAGCCGCGGTATTCGGCATAGGGGCGCGTCGAGGGTCGCTTCTTCGGCTGCTCGGTGCCAGCGGCGACGAGCTGCTCGGAGATGTCGGCGACATCGTCCACCTGGAACCCGAAATGATTGAGCCCGCACGCGGCTTCGCCTTCGAGGCGCTGCGGCAGGATGGCGAGGCTGATATAGCCGTCGGTCAGGAACCAGGCCTTGCCTTCTGTCTTGGTCGGATCGGTTTTGTAGGCGACATCCAGCTTGAAGACGTCGACATAGAATTTCGCGACCTTGTCGGGATCGCGCACGAACATCGCGAGGTGGCGGATTTTCGGCCGTGACATGGGTCTCTCCTTTGTGACGCGGGATTACGGCAGGAATTTCTCGGTGATGAGCTGATCGTCGGGAAACGCGTGGTCGATGAGCTTGAGGTCGACCAGCGATTGCTGCACTGCCGCCAGCTTCTTGCGGTCGAAATGTCCGTCGTCGAAGAAGGTCGGCATCTCGAGATCGTAGCCCTTGGCGGCGATATCGTCGGGAAGCCGCGTCGCCGGCTGGGTTATCTTCACCGTCTCGGCCTTGTGCGCCTTCATGTAGCGGATGGTCTCGAAATAGGCCGCGAGGAATTTCTTCAGCGTGTCCGGATGCTGGCTCATCATCGGATCGCTGGCATAGACGATGTTGGCGATGAAATTGGTAATTTCCCGGCCAGCGTTGGCGAGGATGCGCACCTTGCCCTCGCCTTCGAGCTGCAGCGAGCGCGCCGCGGGCCCGATGATGCCGTCGACGTTCTTGGTCAGCAGCCCGGCGACGATACCGTTCATGCTGCCGAGATAGGCGAATTTGAACTGGTCCGGCGCGATGCCGTGCTGTCCGAGGATGGTCTTCGCTATCCAGCTCGTGAACGAGCCCGTCGTGCTGACCGCGATGGTCATGCCTTTGAGGTCTTCGATCCGCTTGATACGGGTGTCGTCGGCATTGATGACCAGCGACAGCGCCGCGAGATCGTTGGCGTAGGCGGCGACGCCTTTCTCGGGCGCGCCCTTTGTCAGAAAGAGCAGATCCGAGCCGGTGCCGGTGATGACGTCGAGCGCGCCGGCATCCATCGCCTGATGCATCTTGGCGCCGCCGGCGAAATCGATGCGCTCCACCTCGAGCCCGGATTTCTTGAAGATGCCGGTGGCGTTGCCGACATCGACGACGGAGAAGGAGAAGGCGGTCGGCTCGGGCGTGCCGACGCGTATCTTTTCTTCAGCCTGAGCAAGCCCTGCCCCGCAGGCGAAGGCGATGGCCGCGACAGCGATGATCCGAGCGAGCATACTTCCTCCCGAGATTTTTGGGGAGGATAGCGCGCCATATCCCACTCGTCATCGCAGGGACGAGGGCGATATGAAGCGTCGAATTTTGTGACCGCCTTCCCCGCGAAAGCGGGGACCCAGGGCAACAACTCGATGGATCCCTGGATTCCCGCTTTCGCGAGAAGCGCAGACACAAAAACGAGATGTTTCTGAGGCGGCCTACCGCGTCAGCGTGCGCCAACGCAGCAGGTGCTTCTCCGCCCGCACCAGGGCATAGTTGGTGAAGAAGCCGAGGATGCCGAGCACGATCGTGCCGGCATAAAGCTCGGGGCTGCGAAAGCTGCGCTGCGCCATCAGGATGTTGAAGCCGAGGCCGGTTTGCGCCGCCTGCATCTCGGTGACGACGGCGAGGATGAGGGCGATGGCGAGGCTGACGCGCACGCCGGCGAAGATGTCGGGCAGCGCGTTGGGCAGCGCCACCTTCCAGATGAAGGCCATCGATTTCATCCGCATCGCCGCCGCCATCTCGACGAGCTGCGGCGGAACGCTGCGGAAGCCGTGATAGGCGCCCAAGAGCACCGGCCAGAGCGCGCCGAAGGCGATCACCGTCACCGCCATCTTGCTGGTGAGGCCGAGGAAGAGGATCGCCGGCGGGATGATCGCCGAAGCCGGCAGCGGGCGCAGGAATTCGAGCAGCGGCTCGAGATAGGCGCGCACCGGCCCCGAGCGCGCGATCGCGCCGCCGAGCACGATGCCGGCCAGCGAGGCCAGCACCCAGCCATAGAACATGCGCAAGGCCGTCGAGGCCATCGGCCACCAGACGTCGCCGCGCTCTTCCATGGCGAGGAAAGCGCCCCAGGTGCGCGTCGGCGAGGGGAAGAAGACCGGCGAGATCAGCCGCGCATCGGCGGCGAGCTGCCAGAGATAGATCACGGCGGCGGCAAAGATCACCGCGCCGATCTTCAGCAGGATGCCGCGCCGGCTGATCATCGCCCTTCCGCGCCTCCCGGCTGATAGCGCCGCAGCCAGCGGCGATCGATGAGCGATAGCAGGGTATTGAACGCCCAGCCGGCGAAGCCGACCCAGAGCAGCTCGGCCCACATCAGCTCGGGACGAAGCGATTGCGCGGCGATGATCATGCCGTAGCCGAGGCCTTGCGGATTGAGCACGATCTCGACCGTCACCGCGACGACCAGCGCGACGCCGGCGCTGACGCGGATGCCGACCGCGATGCGGGCCAGCGCCGCCGGCAGGACGATCCGCCGCATCCGGCTGAAGGTCGGCATCTCCAGGGTCTGGGCAACTTCGAGCAGCCGCGGCTCGATGCCGCGCACGGCGGAGATCGTGACGATCAGCACCGGCCAGACCGTGGCATAGGTGATGACCAGCACCTCCATGCGCACGCCGAAGCCGTAGATCAGCAGCGCCAGCGGGATCAGCGCCACCGCCGGGATCGGCCGCACCGTATCCAGGGTCGGGCCGATGATGCCTTCGAGGATCGGCGATAGGCCGACGAAGATGCCGATGACCATGCCGATGCAGCTGCCGAGGGCGAGGCCGATCAGCGCGGTCTGGAAGGTCTGCGCCGTCGCGAGCAGCAGACTGCCGTCGAGCAGCGCGTCCCAGCCGGCGACGACGATCTCGCTCGGTCGCGACATGGTGTCGGGCGGCAGGACACCGGTCGCCGCGCCGAGCTCCCACAGCACGATCAGCACGAGCGGAATCAACGCACCGCGGTACCGCCCGAGCTTCATGCCGACAACTCCTCCCAGCCGCCGATTTTATTCGGCCGCTTGCGGCAGGTCGAGCGGATAGTCGGGGATGTTCGCGAGCTTGCCCTTCGGCACCGGCAGATTGAAGAGCTTCGCCGCGTTGAGGCCGAGGATGTTGCGCTTCTGCTTCTCTTTGAGGAAGGGCAGGTTGGCGATCGAGCTCGGCGGATTGAAGTCCCAATGCGGCCAGTCCGAGGAGAAGAGGAGCTGGCTCTCGGCATTGACGGCATCGAACGCCGCCTCGGTGAGCTTGAGGTTGCTCGTCTCCAGCGGCTGCGTCGTATAGAACATCTCGCGCATGTAGTCGCTCGGGCGGCGCTTCAACAGCGGCGCCTCGGAGCTGCGCATCAGGTATTCGCTGTCGAGCCGCTGCATCAGGAACGGCACCCAGGCGAGGCCGCTCTCGATCCAGATCACCTTGAGCTTCGGGAAACGCTCCGGCAGGCCGTTGAGGATCCAGTTGGTCATGTGCAGCAGGCTGAAATGCACGAAGGACAGCGCGTGCATGCCGATGAAGCGGTTGATTTGCATCATCGACGGATCGCCCCAGTAATAGCCGGCATGGAAGGCGAGCGGCTTGCCGGTCTCCTCGATGGCGCGATAAAGCTTCATATACTGGTTGTGATGCACGGGCTTGTAGCGCGTCGCCGTGATGCAGAAGCCGATCACGCCGGGCTTGTCGCCGAATTCCTTGATCGCCTCGAGACAGGCCTCGGGCTCGCAATAGGGGAGATAGACCAGCATCTTCATGCGCGGCTGCTGCGGCAGGATCTTGTCGGTCATCCAGCGGTTGAACGCCTTGCCCAGCACGACCTCGACATCGGGCTGCGGATGCATGCCCAATTGCAGCATCGGCGTCGGGAACACGATCATGTAATCGATGCCCATCGCGTCCATGGCGCGCTCGGTCAGCACGACCTGGCGATGCTTCGTCTTGTGGTCGGAATTCTCGCCCTGCATGTGATCGTGCGGGATGCGGCCGAACACGTCCTGATAGCTCATGCCGCTGGCGATGTTCATCAGCGCCGTACCGCCGCCGCCGGCGCGGTCGCGGAAGCTTTGCGCCCAATGGCGATAGACGTCGCTGTCGATCAGATCGGTGATCTCGTTCCAGAACGCGACTTCGGTGACATGCGCGTCGACATCGACGATGAAATAATCCCGGAGCTTCTTTGCGTCCTTTGCCGCGTGGGCGAGGATGTCGCGCGTGTCGCTGCGAACCGTGATCCGCGGCAGCTCGCGCACGCTCGCCGGGATCTTCCGCGCGCCGTTCCTGCCGTTCTTACTCGCTTGAGGCATCGATCCCCTCGGAAAATCGCATGATTGTTGCTTGGCCGGACTTTAGTTCAGCCGTGGGCCAAAGGAAATCGATTCGGTTCCAATAATAGTTTCCTCTCCGCCTTTGAGGGCGGAGAGGGCAGGGTGAGGTGGGTGATCGGAGTAACGGATGAGACCGCGCCGTTGAGAGGAGCCCTCACCCTGCCACGCTTCGCGCGGGCCCCTCCCTCTCCCTCAAGGGGAGAGGGGCTAATAAACTGACTTCGCGTATTTCGGCAGGAGCTTCTCGGCGTTGCCGCGCTCGATCGCCTGGAGGTCGGCGTCGGAGAAGCCGCATTCGCGCAGCCCCTTCACGTGGTCCTCGGCGTTGCGATAGGGGAAATCGGTCCCGAACAGCAGCTGCGAGACATTGACCAGCTTGGTGATCGACGACATCGCGAAAGGATGCGAGGCCTGCGCCGTGTCGTAGTGCCAGCGCTTCAGGTAATTGACGACGCCGTCCGGCACGCGCGCGGCGAGCTCCTTGTCGGTCAGCGGGTGGCGCGTGTAGCGCTCGAGAATGTAGGGCATCGTCCCGCCGGCATGCGAGAAGATGAAGCGGATGTCCTTGAACTTGTGCGCCGCGCCGCTGAAGAGGATGCGGGCGATGGCGCGCGACGTGTCGGTGGCGAATTCGATCACCGAATCGTTCACTTCCGGCATCAGCGCATTGGCCGAGCAGGTCGGCGCCATCGGATGGGTGTAGAGCACCGCCTTGCGCCGGTTGAGCTCTTCGAAGAGCGGCCAGTAATGCGGGTCGCCGAGCCATTTGTCGCCGATATTGGTCATCATGTTGATGCCGTCGGTCTTCAGCGTGTCGAGGGCGTATTCCATCTCCTTGAGGCTCGCCTCGACATTGAGGATCGGCAGCACCGCGAAAACGCCGAAGCGGCCGGGATGATCCTTGGCCTGCTTGACCATGAACTCGTTCCATTCGCGCGCCTGCTTGATCGCGGCGGCCTGGTCGCTCGGCCACACGACGATCGGATGGTTGAGCGACAGGATCGAAGTCGCAACGCCGTTCTTGTTCATGTCGTCGAGCGAATACTCGGCCGTCCAGTCCTTCATGTTCGGCGGCACCGCGCGGCGGCCGTTGGTGATGGCGGCGGTCGGCGTCGGATGATGATGCACGTCGATGCGGAACGGCTGAGCCATCGAAAATTCCTCCCGGTCGGTTGGGCGTAACTATAGGATAGCGCGGCGTGCGACGCTATCCGCCCGCGAGTTGACGGCGCAGTTCGCCGAGCAGCTTCGGAAGCTCCTGCGCATTGCGGCAGGTACCGAAGATGTAGAAATCCGGCCGCGTCACGATGATGTCGCTTTTATATTCGTCCATGAGTTGGCCATAGCGGCCGGTGATATCGGCAACGCCGCCATCGCCAAGCCGCACGATTTTGCCGCCCAGCAAATTCCAGAAATCGCGATCGCCGGCGCTGAGCGCCGTCATCGGATCGCCGCCGCGTGCGACAATCCTAAAGCCGCGGCCGGCGATGTCGTCGAACTGGCCCTCGCGTTCGCCCCGAATCTTCGCTTGCGGGAACGCGTCGCCGGCGCCGGGTGTGCCGCCGGCGACGAAGCCCTTGGCGAATCCCGGCACGCGAAAGGCAATGAGCTTCGCCCCGAGCGCCTGATTGGCTTTTGCCGCCTGCATCGCGCGCAGCTCGTCGTCGCGCTTTTTCACCTTCTCGGGATCGCGCTCGTTCACATGCAGACCGACGCGCATGCTCTCGACGATGGTCGCGCGGGCGCTCGGGCCGCGTTCGGCCTCGTAGGTGTCGAGGAAGCGATCGTCGGCCTTGCCCTGCAGCACGAGGCTGAGCTTCCAGGCGAGGTTGTGCGCGTCGCGGAAGCCGGAGCAGAGGCCTTGCGCCAGAAAAGGCGGCATCTGATGCGCGGAATCGCCGGCGAGGAAGGCGCGGCCGGCGCGCCAGCGTGTCGCGTAGAGCGACTGGAATTTGTAGGACGCGACGCGGATCAGCTCGAACTCTTCCGACGTGCCGCCTTCCGGCCGGTCGAGGCGGCGCCAGACGCTTTCCGGCTTTACCGCGTCTTCCGGCGATTCATCGGGGAAGATCATGAACGACCAGCGGCGGTGATTCGGCCCCATAAAGAGCGTGACGCCGGGCTGCTCGGGCTCGCACAATTGCCGCATCGCCGGCAGATCCTTCGGCTTGATCGCCTTCGCGTCGATCACCAGCCAGTTCTGGTCGAAGCCGAGATTCTCGTAGTCGATGCCGAGCGCGCCGCGGATGAAGCTGTTGCCGCCATCGGCGCCGATGAGATAGCGGCCCGCGAAGCTGCGCGTCTTGCCGTCGCGGCCTTCGGTGGTGACGGTGATGCCGATCGCATCCTGCTGCACCGCCGTCGCGGTCTCGCCCTGGAACAGCTCGACCGAGGGGATCGCGCGCGCCGCGATATCGAGTTCTTTCTCGAAAGACGGCTGATAGATCGAGGTGTATTCCGGCCAGCCATGGGTCGCGAGCGGCGCGACGTCGCTCGACAGCAGGATCTCGCCATGCTTGGCGAGCTCGTAGACCGGCAGGAAATGCGTGTAGGGCCAGATCGTCTCGAGACAGCCCACTTCCTGGAACATGCGCAGCACGTCGTCATGGACGATGCCGACGCGCGGCAGGTTATAGAGCGTCGTGTAGCGCTCGATCACCGCGACGCGATGCCCCGCGCGGCCCAAGAGGATCGCCGCCAGCATGCCGGTGGGCCCATATCCCACGATCACGACGTCATACATCTCACGCGCCTCCCATTCTTTATCCGCGCCGCGTTCGTGACGGCCGCCGAGCGCTTCTTATATGATCGTCCGGTAGCCGTCGCGAACGGAGAAGCGCGTGGAACGAAAAGTTGATCGCATCGACCACCCGGTCGAGCTGGGTGCCAGCGAGCAGGTGCAGCGCAAGCGTCTGGTGCTGCACAGCGACGATTTTGCCGCGCTCTCGCCGTTCCTGCGCCTGTCGGAAGACTGGTTCGCGGCGCCGGGCGGTTTCGAGACCCATCCGCATCGCGGCATGCAGACGGTGACGCTGGTGCTCGACGGCGCGCTGCATCACCGCGACCACACCGGCGCCGACGGCGTGCTGCGCCAGGGCGACGTGCAGTGGATGACGGCCGGACGCGGCGTGCTCCACAGCGAGATGCCGCACGAGCGCGAGCCGGCGCACACGCTGCAGCTGTGGCTCAACCTGCCGGCCAAGGCGAAGATGATTCCGGCGCGCTATGTCGATCAGCGCGCGGCGGACGTGCCGGTGCGGCAGGAGAACGGCGTCGAGCGCCGCATCTATGCCGGCGATGTCGACGGCGTCGCGCAGCCGCATGGCAGCGAATGGCCGATGATGCTGATCGATATCGCGATGGCGACGGGCGCGGCTTTCCGCCAAGCCATTCCTGCCGGCTATCGCGGCTTTCTTTATGTGCTGGCCGGCAAGGCGACGGTCGGCGCCGACGCGCGCAGCATCGCGGCGCCCGACGTCGCCTGGTTCGAGCCGACACCCGGCGCGGGGCCCGCGGCGAGCGATACGATCCCGATCGTCGCCGATGGGGTCTTCCGCGCGCTGCTCTTCGCCGGCCCGCCGATCGACGAGCCGGTGATCGCTTACGGGCCGTTCGTCATGAACACGGTCGACGAAATCCGCCAGGCCTTCACCGATTACCAAACCGGCCGCCTGGTCGGTTGAGCCGATCGTCATTGCGCGAGGCAGCGCTCGAATAATTCGAGCGTGCGCTGGAGGGCGAGCTTCGCGCTCGCCTCGTCATAACTCGTTTCGGCGCGATGCCAGCAATTGAACCCGTGCTCGGCCGGATAGATGTAAACCGGCAGCTCGGGCTGTGCGGCTTTCAGCTTGTCGACGACCTCGCGCGGGATCACATGGTCACGCTCGGCGAAATGGACGATCGTCGGGCAGCGCGGCTTGTCGTTGTATTGCTTGCCCATGTCCGTCGGGTAGTAGCAGGACGCCGCCTCGATCCCGAGCCGGCAGGCCGCCATGAACGCGACCGAGCCGCCGAGGCAATAGCCGACCGCGCCGACCTTGAGCGGGCGCAGCGCCGCGATGGTGGCGGCGATATCGAGCGGCAGGGTCTTCTGCCAATCGATGCCGGCGCGCAGCGTGCGGATATGCGGAACCTGCGACCCGTCATAGCCGAAGACGGCGTTGCGCTCCTGCCGGTCGTAGACCGAGGGCGCGATCGCACGATAGCCGCGCGCCGCATAATCATCGCAGACCGCGCGGATATGCTCGTTGACGCCGTAGATCTCTTGCACGACGACGACCCCGCCCTTGGGCTTGCCCGCCGGGTCGGCGCGATAAGCGGAGAAGCTGTGGCCGTCATCCGCCGTGAGGGTGATGAATGCGCCCATCGATCTTCCTCCCCCGGCCTCAGCGCTTGATCGGATCGCTCTTGTCGGGATTGGCGAAAGCGAAGGCCTCCTTGAAGGCGGGCCTCGCCTGGATGCGTTGCCACCAATCGGCGACGCGCGGTCGCTTGGCGGCGCCGACCAGCTCCGGCCGCTTCAGCACTTCGACGCGGTTGATGTATGGCGCCATCGCGATATCGGCCAGCGAATATTCCTTGCCGGCGATCCACGGCCCGCCTTGCGTCAGCGCGTCCTCCATCATGCCGATCAGATAATCGAGCGCGGTATAGGCCTGGTTCTCCTCCGCCTCGCTGACGCCGTGCTTCAGGCGATGGAGGAAGCGCGCCATGATGATCGGGTTCGGGCAGTTCGCCGCCGCGCGATCGAGCTGCTCTTGCGTATACGGCTTTTGCTTGAGCCGCACCGCATGGCGCGGGTTGTGCGAGCAGGTGTTGACGTTGCTATGCGCGATCTCTTCCGAATTGAACATCCAGATGCGCATCTGCGCCCGGGCGTAATTGTCCTCTGGACGCAGGCGGATCGCCGGGAAGCAATCCTCGAGATATTCGAGGATGACGTTGGATTCGATGATGATCCTGCCGTCGTGATCGATCGCCGGGACCACGCCCTTCTGATTGATCTTGCGATAGAAGGGCTCCCAATGCTCGAAGGTGAAGAGATCGACATGCTTGCTCTCGAACGGGATCTTCTTTTCGGCGAGGCACATCCGCACCTTCTGCGAGCAAACCGAACTCCAATAGTGATAGAGCGTGAGCATGAGCCTCCTCCACGGGTGACGGCCGTCCGGCGCGCGCGTCCGACCGTAGACGCCCGCACGGCTCTCGAAAAGGGCTCGGGGTCGAGCGTCCGCCCGCGCTTTCCCTCGCCCTGCTTTTCTTCGCGGTCGCCTTGGCATAGGCTCGCCGGCAACGAAGCCTGAACCGGGAGGATCGCCATGCGCCGGATTGCCCTTGCGGCCGCCGCCGTGATCGTCGCGTTGACCGCGACGGCGCGCGCCGACGAGCCGACGCCGCTGACGATCGGCTGGATCACGGTGCCGATCTCGCTGGCGCCGATCTTCGAGGCCAAGAAGGACGTCACGAAGCATTACGGCAAGAGCTACACGCTGCAGGCGATTCATTTCGCCGGCACCACGCCCCAGATCACCGCGCTCGCCAGCGGCGATCTCGATATCGCCGAGCTCAGCTTTTCCTCGGTCGCCCTCGCGATCCAGAACGCGCATATGAGCGATCTGCGCATGATCGCTGATTCCCTGCAGGACGGCGTCAAGCCGGGCAGCTATACCGGGCCCTATGTCGTCATGAAGGACGGGCCGATCAAGAAGATCGAGGATCTCAAGGGAAAGAGCGTCTCGGTCAACGTGATCGGTGCCGGCATCGATATCGGCATGCGAGCGATGCTGCGCAGGCACGGGCTCGAAGCGCAACGCGACTACAACGTGGTGGAGGCGAATTTCGCCAATCAGGAACAGCTCCTGACCGAGGGCAAGGTCGCGATGACGACCACGGTCTCGGAGATGGTCAACGATCCGGAGTTCGTGAAGGTGACGCGCCCGCTCTTCACCTTGCGCGACGCCATGGGCGGCCCGACCCAGATCCTGATGCGCGCCGCGCGCGAGGGCGACATCGCCAAGAAACGCGCCGCCTTCGTCGATTTCTTCGAGGACGAGATCCGCGAATGGCGCTGGTATCTCGATCCGAAGAATCGCGCCGCGGCGCTGAAGATCGTCTCCGACTTCAACAAGAAGCCGGTCGCGTTCTACGACAGCTATATCTGGAAGGCCGACAAGGACCTCTATCACGATCCCGACGACAAGCCGAATGTCGAGGCGCTCGGCCGCAACATCAAGGCGCAGAAGGAAGCGGGCTTCCTCAATATCGACATCGATAGCGCGAAGATCAGCGACCTCAGCATCGTCGAGGAAGCGGCGAAGCGGCTGAAATGATCGGCGCGCTCGCCCTCGCGGTCGCGGCCTTCTATTCCGGCGCGGCGCTCTATGTGAATTTGGTCGAGAAGCCGGCGCTGATGGCGCTCGACGACCGGGCGGCGCTCGCCGGATGGAAGGTCGCGCTGACGCGCGGCGCCCTCATCCAGGCGCCGCTTTGCGTCGTCGGCTTTCTGCTCGGCCTCGCCGCCTGGATCGAGACGCATTACTTCAGCGACGCGCTCGGCAGCCTGGCGATGCTCGCCGGCGTGCCGTGGACCTTCGCCATGATCCTGCCGACCAACAAGGCGCTGCAGGCGATCCCGCCGGAAGCGGCGGGCGCGCGCAGCCGGTCACTCCTCCAGCGCTGGTATTCGCTCCACTCCGTGCGCACCGCCTTCGGCCTGCTCGCGATCGTTGCCTTCCTCCAGGCGCTGCTGCCCGGCTGAATGCGTCATCGATACGTGGCGTGGGCGCCGATTTTCCTTGACAATGTTCTTCTTTTGTTCTAGCTTATTTGGTCATTCCGAATTCACGACGGCTGGGGGCACGCCACGAGCTAAGTTGCTCTGAATAAAAGCGAAATATGAAAAGTGCGAAACGAACCCAACACCTGCGCGGGGTCGCGACGCGAGCTACGACGCGTGACCGTCAGGGAAGATCGCTTGCCGGCCGAGCTGCTGCCAGGCCATGAGCGCACCGCATTTCTGGGCGGCTTGATCGGCGGGCAGGGACTTGTCCCAGAACGCGGCGATGAAGCGCTTGCCGGTGATGGCGTCGCTCGCCGGCGAGACCAGCCACAACAGCGGCGGCACCATGATGTCGGGCTGGATGAGCTTTTGTTTTTCCGCGGGCGTGAAATTGTCGCCGACCAGCCGCGTGTTCACCGGGCCGCCGGGGACGAGGATGTTCACCGTGACGCCGCTGCCTTGCAGCTCCTCGGCCATGATGCAGCAATGCGCTTCGTTCGCGGCTTTGGAGCCGCCATAGGGCAGCATGCCCTTGCGCCACATGGAATCGAGGCTCGTCGTCACGTTGATGATGCGGCCCCAGCCCTGGTCGACCATCGGCCCGACCGCCGCCCGCGTCATCAGGAACGGGGCGACCGTGTTCACCTCGAGGATGCGGCGGAAATCTTGCGGCTCGACCTGGCGGAAATCGCCGGTCGGCTTGACGCCTTTACGCACGGTGTTCGGGCCGACGCCGGCATTGTTGATGAGGATGTCGAGCCCGCCGAAAGTCTCGCGCGTCGCAGCGACGATGCGTCCGGCGCTCTCGTCACGGCCGACATCGGCGGTGATGGTCTGGAGCCGGCTCTTGTGCTCGCCGGCATCGGCGGTCAGCGCGGCGAGGGAATCCGCGTCGACATCGTTCGCCATCACGCGATGACCGGCGCCGAGCAGGCCCAAACTCATCGCGCGGCCGATGCCATGCGCCGCGCCGGTGACGATCGCGACTTTTGCGGTGCTTGCTGCGCTCATCGCTCCATCCTCCCGATTTTCTCGCCTGCGTCGCTTGTCGCGGCCCATCTTGTTAGAGGGGGCCTGCCATGACATCCTCCGCGCGCATTTGAAGAATAGCAAGGGGGAGGCCCGATGGCCGCGCCGCATCGCATCGACGTTCATCATCATGTCACGCCGCCGAGCCTTCGGACCGAGAAGATGCGCGCCGGCGCCGGCGGCGGCCCGACCTATGCGTGGACCTTGCAGAAGACCCTCGACGATATGGAGAAGGGCGACGTCCGCGGCGTCGTCATCTCAATGCCCTATCCCGTCGATATCTGGCCCGATCCCAAAGACACGCGCGGCATCACCCGCGAATGGAACGATTACGTCGCGGGCCTCGTGCGCGATCATCCCGGCCGCTTCGGCCAGTTCACCATGCTGCCGATCCTCGATATCGAGGGCAGCCTGCGCGAGATCGAATACAGCTACGACGTGCTGAAGGCCGACGGCATCAATCTGATGACCAATATCGGCGACAAATGGCTCGGCGATCCCTATTACGATCCGATCTTCGCCGAGCTCGATCGCCGCAAGGCCGTGGTCTATACGCATCCCGCCGTGCCCGATTGCACCGCCGGCGTGCTGCCGGAAATCCGCGACGCGGTGATCGAATTCGGCACCGACACGACGCGCGCGATCACCCGCATGCTGTTCAGCGGCGCGGCGCATCGCTATCCGAACATCCGCTGGATCTGGTCGCATGCCGGCGGCACCGCGCCGTTCCTGACCGAGCGGCTGGTGCGCTTCGCCCAGACCGAGAAAGGGATGAAAGAGCGCGTGCCGGACGGCGTGCTGACCTATTTGAAGCGCTTCTATTACGACACGGCGCAGGCGGCGCATCCTTATGCGCTCGCCTCGCTGATGCGGCTCGTTGCCATTACTCAGGTCCTGTTCGGCACCGATTTCCCGTGGCGCACCGCCGCCGAAACCGCGCAGCAGCTCAAGGAATATGGCTTCACCGCCGACGAGCTGCGCGCCATCGACAGCGGCAATCTCGAGAGGCTCCTGCCGCGCTGGGCCCGCTAGATTGGGCGCGTGCCAACCCATACAATCGGCGCGGAGGCTCGTCAGGAGGTTTCGCCATGACCGCACCCGATAACGGGTCCGTCGCCGTCGCGCCGGGGGAGGCGCGCGAAGCGGCGGCGCTGCGCCCGATCGATATCGCTTTCGCCGATTACGATCGCACGCGGCCGCTGATCGACGGGCGCGTCAAGGCGAAGGGCCTCGAGCTGCGCGCGACCAATAAATGGGTCGGCGATTTCTGCACGCGGCCGGTCTATGAAGAATTCGATGCCGCCGAGATATCGCTCTCCTGGTATGTCGCGGCGCGCGACCGCGGCGAGCCGTGCATCGCGATCCCGATTTTCCCGCTGCGCGATCCGATCCTCGCCTTCGTCTACACGCGCGCGGATTCGCCGATTACCAGGCCGAGCGATCTCGTCGGCAAGCGCATCGGGCTCGAGGGGTTTCGCTATACCATCAACCTCGTGCTGCGCGGCATCTTCAAGGATCATTACGGCCTCGCGCCCGAGCAGGTGACCTGGATCTCGAGCGAGGCCGAGCTCAACGACTACGTGCCGCCCGCCAACATCAAGCTCGAATTGCGCAAGGGCAAGAGCGCGCCGCAGAAGCTCAAAGACGGCGAGGTCGATGCGATCTTCGCGCCGCGCGTGCCGCGCGAGTTCCAGAATCGCGAGCCATGGATCCGCCGGCTCTTCCCGGATTGCCAGGCCGAAGTGCAGCGCCTCGTCAAGAAGCTCGGCTACATTCCGGTGAGCCATACGATCGTGATGAAGCAGGCGCTCGCCGCGCGCGAGCCCTGGGTCGCGATCAGCCTCTACAACGCTTTCGTCGAAGCGCAGAAAGCCGCGGACGAATGCTGCTGGATCGAGAAGATGACGTCCTACGTCGATTCGATGTTTATCCTCGAGCAGCAGAAGGCGGCTTATGGCGACGATCCGTTCCGCCACGGCTTCGCGCCCAATCGCAAGGCGATGGAGGATTTCATCCGCTACGCGCACGAGCAAAACTACATCTCGCGGCGCCTGACGCCGGAAGAGCTGTTCGTGCCCGAGACGCTGGGGTTGTGACAATACGGTTCTTCAAGCACTATCGCCTCCCCGGCGAAAGCCGGGAAGGCGATATATAAAGAGAAAAGAGCAGGGAGAGGCTGAGTGCCTGATGCGAGTTCACAGAACGCGCCGCTGCTGGCGATCAGGGACCTGTCGGTCCGTTTCGGCGGCATCGTCGCGCTGAACGACGTGTCGTTCGATGTCGGGCGCGGGCAGATTTGCGGCCTCATTGGTCCCAACGGCGCCGGCAAGACGACGCTCTTCAATTGCCTCAGCCGGCTCTATCAGCCGGAGACGGGCCGCATCACCTTCGACGGCACCGAGTTGTTGCAGCAGCCGCGCCATCGCATGGCGGCGCTCGGCATCGGCCGTACGTTCCAGAACCTCGCGCTGTTTCGCAGCATGACCGTCCGGCGCAACATCATGGTCGGCGGCCATTGCACGATCAGCGGCGGCTTCGTCGCCAATGCGCTGCGCCTGCCGCTGGTCGCGCGCGAGGAAGCGCGGCTCGCCGCGCGCACCGACGCCTTGCTCGCGGCGCTCGATCTCGAGGCGATCGCCGATTCGCCGGTGCAGGGCCTGACCTTCGGCATGCAGAAACGCGTCGAGCTCGCCCGCGCGCTCGCCTGCGAGCCCAAGCTGCTGCTGCTCGACGAGCCGGCCGGCGGGCTCAACAGCGAGGAGGTCGACAAGCTGCGCGCGCTCATCCTCATGGTGCGCGAGCGCTTCAAGCTCACGGTCCTTCTGGTCGAGCATCACATGAATCTGGTGATGCGCGTCTCCGACAAGGTCGTCGCGCTCGATTTCGGCCGCAAGATCGCCGACGGCACGCCGAGCGAGGTGCAAAGCGCGCCCGAAGTCATCCGCGCATATTTGGGCGAGGCGGTATGAGCACGCTGCTCGAGATCAAGAATCTCGATGCGTCCTATGGCGAGACGCACGTGCTGCACGGCGTCAGCCTCAATGTCGAGGAGCGCGGCATCACGACGCTCCTCGGCGCCAACGGGGCGGGCAAGACGACGTTGCTGCGCGCGATCTGCAACATGATGGTGCGGGTGTCGGGCGAGATCCGTTTCGCCGGCACGCGGATCAACGGCAAGGCGACCGAGTCCGTGGCGCGGCTCGGCATCGCCCATGTGCCGGACGGCCGCGGCACCTTCTCGCATCTGACGGTCGAGGAGAATCTGCGCCTCGGCGCCTATACAAGGCGCGATCGCGACGGCGTCGCGCAGGATTTCGCGCGCGTCTATGGCTATTTCCCGCGGCTGCAAGAGCGGCATCGGCAGCAGGCCGGCACGCTCTCGGGCGGCGAGCAGCAGATGCTGGCCATCGGTCGCGCGCTGATGATGCGGCCCAAATTGCTCTTGCTCGATGAGCCGTCCTTCGGCCTCGCGCCGCTGATCGTGCGCGAGATCTTCCAGAATCTCCGGACGATCAACGAGAGCGAGGGTATGAGTATGCTGCTCGTCGAGCAGAACGCGAATCTCGCGCTCGATCTGGCCGACCAGGCCTATCTGCTTGAAACCGGCGCCATCGTGATGAGCGGCGAGGCGTCGACCATTGCCGGCAACGAGACGGTCAGACGCGTCTATCTGGGCTATTGATCGGGGCTGTCGCGCGGAAAGCCCCGCTCGCCAATTGATTCCCCACGGCCCCTGGGCAAAAATGGCGCCCGACCAACGAGATAATGGGAGACGCCGTTCATGGATTTGCAGCTCGCGGGCCGCACCGCGCTGATCACCGGCGCGTCGAAGGGGATCGGCCTCGCCGTGGCGCAGGCTTTCGCGGCCGAAGGCGTCAACCTCATTCTTACCGCGCGCTCCAAGGACCAGCTCGAGAAGAACGCCGCCGACCTCAACGAGCAATATAAGGTCAAGGTCGACATCATGGCGCTCGACCTGTCGGATCAGGCGGCGCGCGACAAGCTGGTCGCGGCGCATCCCAATGTCGACATCCTCATCAACAATGCCGGCGCGATCCCC
>Ga0335085_10004336_pt1 | contig 23649 bp, 16 predicted proteins | sample Lox_Sample_45_FD_206712 | JGI IMG/M metagenome (GOLD analysis project Ga0335085, IMG submission 206712) | Soil microbial communities from Loxahatchee National Wildlife Refuge, Florida, United States - Lox_Sample_4.5 | ecosystem: Environmental > Terrestrial > Soil > Wetlands | place: USA...
GGGCCGCGGCCACGAAGCTGGAGACCCAGCTCACCGGGTCGCCCCCGTTGACGATGCAGAACGCCGCGCCGGCCCCGCCCGCGGCCAGGCTCCGCCACCCCGGGCCGGAGACGGGGGGAGCGTCGCGGATCGACAGAACGGTCTCCTCGACCTCCCGAGGGCTGGGCCGCGAGCCGGCGAGACCGCGCAGCCACTGGCTGACGCGGACGAGGCCCACGAGGTCGAGTCCAGCCGACCTCGCCGCGGAGTCGATGCGGGTGCGGAACGTCGCGCCCTCAGTGACCGTGATCAGCAAGGCGTCGTAGCTCACGAGCATGTCGACCCGGCATCCCAGGTGGCGAGCGAGGAACACCACGGAGTCCTGGATGCGCTGGGCCGTGGCCCCGAAGTTGAAGAGGGTCCGCCCCAGGAGCAGGCAGAGGTCGACGGCGTACGGGGTGTCGACCGGCGGTTCGCCCGACGGGGCGCTCTGGGCGGCGGCCATCGACGGGAGGGTAGCAGAGCCGGGGCGCATCCCGCCCCCGGCTCGCCTCCGAGCTGCTAGCCGTCGGTGCCCGCCCCCCGGCCGGTCGCCACCGCGAGGGAAACGAGGCGGGCCAGGAGGATCGCCAGGTAGAGCGTCCCCGTGACCGCCTCGAGGGTCGCGAGCGACCGGGCAGCGGGGTGGACCGGCAGCACGTCGCCGTAGCCGAGCGTCGCGAGAGTCACGAAGCTGAAGTAGTAGAAGCCGCGGGGGCCGTCCGCAGGGCTGACCGGCCCCGAGAAGGCCCCCGCGCTCAGGGTTCCGACGAGGGCGTAGGCATGGGCCCAGATCACGCCGAGGAGGAGGTAGGCCGCGACGGCGCCCTGGAGGCGATGGTAAGTGATCGGGCCGGCCCGGAGCGTCTGCCCGAGGATGAGGGCCAGGAAGAGCAGGAGCGACACGAGGCTCGTCCCCAGCACCCAGGGCTCCGCGACGGGGACGAGCCGGCTCCCGAGGTCCGCCGCGACGGTGATCAGGGCGACCGGCAACAGCACCAGCCGGGCGAACCGCCGCTCGCCGAGTGCGAGCACGCCGGAGAGGAGCAGGAAGGCGTACACGACGTCGCCGGCCAGGCTCCGCCCGCTGCCTGGCGAGGCGAAGGCCGGGAGGACGAAGGCGACGACGAGGAGGAGGAACGAAAAGACCGAGAGGCCCCTGTCGTCGGCCCAGAACCGGGTGAGCGCCGCGAGCGCGGGCCGCCGATCGACGGGGCCCGACGCCGTACGATCTCGCCGCACTCAGTACGCCTTCAGCCCCGCGCTCCGGAACGCGGCGCACGTCCGCTCGACGACCTCCGCGGAGGGCGGCGCGGCGTCCCCGAGCCGGTACTCGAGGCCGAGCTCCTTCCACTTGAAGCGGCCCATCTGGTGGAACGGGAGGACGTCGACCCGCTCGACGTTGCCCAGCCCCGCCGCGAAGTGGGCGACGCCTTCAACTTCCGCCGCGGCGTCCGTCCACCCCGGCACGAGGACGTAGCGCACCCAGACCGGTCTCCTGCGCGCAGCGAGGCGGCGCGCGAACTCGAGCGTCGGCGCGATCTCCATGCCCGTCAGGCGGCGGTGCTGCTCGGGGTCCCAGCACTTGATGTCGAGGATCACGAGGTCGGCCACCTCGAGCTCGGCGTCGGCCAGCTTCTCGCCGTAGTAGCCGTTCGTGTCGAGGGCGGTGTGGATGCCCATCCCCCGCGCCGCCGAGAGGAGCTTCACCGCGAAGCGGTGCTGCATCAGGGCCTCGCCCCCGCTGAGGGTGAAGCCTCCCGACATCACCTTGAGGCCGTGCCGGTACTTGCCGATCTCCTCGACGGCCCGCGCGAGGGTGACCGGGATCCCGTTCGTCATCGTCCAGGTGTCGGGGTTGTGGCAGTAGACGCAGCGCCACATGCAGCCGGCCGTCCACGCGACGACGCGGACCCCGGGGCCGTCCACGGCCGAGCCGGTGGTGAAGGAGTGGAGGAATCCCATGTCCCCGGTGGCGAGGGCGGTGCGGACGTCCGCTTCCGGGACGCCCTTGCCGAGGTCGACCCGGAGCTCGAACGGGCTCTTCGCCGCGAGGGGCGTCGGCGCGGCCGGCGACTCCTTCTCGGGCGTCACGGCTGGGTGGCCGGCACGGAGCCGGCCCCCCCCGCCGTCCCCGCGTCGTCCTCGGCCATCCAGCTCTCGAGCAGCGTGGTGGCCACCGCGAGGAGCACCGGGCCGATGAAGAGCCCCACCGCCCCGAACGCCATCACCCCGCCGATGACGCCGGAGATGATGAGCACCATCGGCAGGTCGACTCCCCGCTTGATGAGCAGGGGACGCACGATCGGGCCGGAGATGTGGACCACGATCGCCCACGCCAGGAGCCCGCTCGCCGGGATCACCGCCCCCCGCGCGTAAAGCCAGCCGACGGGGATCAGCATCGCCGGTATCGGACCGACCTGCGCGAGGCAGGACAGGAGCACGACGAGGCCGAGCAGTCCGACGCGCGGCACGCCGGCCGTAGCGATTCCGATCCCGGCGATGATCGCCTGGATGAGCGGGGTGAGCACCACGCCCAGGCCGACCCCGCGGGTCGCAAGGGCCGCGAGCCGGGCCGCTTGCTCCCCGCGCGTCCCCGCCAGCCGCCGGGCGAAGCGCAGGAGCGTGGCGGACACCTTCTCCCCGCGAGCGTACAGGAACCCGGTGATGCCCAGGGTCAGCAGCACTTCGACCGCCATGCCGGCCAGGTTGCCGAGGCGTCCCATCACCCAACGGACGATCGTGCCCGTGTGGGCCGACAGCCGGGCCTTCAGGCCCTCGCTCCCGCCGGCCGCCAGGTCCGCCCAGGCCTTCTCGAGCCTCGGGCCGAAGAGGGGGACGCCGACGAGCCGCTCGGGCAGCGGCGGCAGGGTCTTGTTGGGCAGTTCGTGCAGCCAGGCCGACAGCGCGCCCGCGCCCTGCACGGTGGCCACCGCGCCGAAGTAGAGCGGGGCCAGGATCGCGATCGCCAGCAGGGCCATGACGACCGTGATGGCGAGCCCCCGGCGCCCGCCCAGCCGGCGCTCGAGACCGGTCAGCAGCGGCCAGGTGGAGATCGCGATCGTCGTCCCGCCGACGAGCGCGGTCAGGAACGGACGCAGGATCCAGAGGCAGCTGGCGGTGAGCCCGAGGATGAACGACACCGCGAGCACCGTGCGCGTCAGGTCGCGTGCGTCGGCTTCCCGTGAAGGCATGTCGACCTCCCAAGGCGAGTCAGAGCGGGTCGGTTCGATCTACTTCCTTGCCGTGGCCGTGATCTCGATGTGGCCGGGGCCGACGAGCTTCGCCACCACCACCGTCGTCCGGGTCGGTCGCGGTTCGGCGAAGAACGCCGTGTACACCGCGTTCATGCGGTCGAACGTGGCGCCGTCGGTCAGGTACACCTGGACGCTCACGACGTCGACCGGCGCCATCCCGGCCTCCTTCAGGACCGCACCGATGTTGTCGAGGGCCTGCTTCGTCTCGGCCTCGAAGGTCGCGGGGATCTTGCCGTCCTTGTCCTCGCCGCCCATCCCCGAGACGTAGAGCGTGTCGCCGACGAGGATCCCGTGGCTCCAGTTCCTGCTCGGCGTGGCGCCGGCCGGGCGGACGATCCGCTTCTCCGCACCCAGGGCGAGGCTTCCACACACCACCAGCAGCGTGACGACACCGCCTGTCAGCTTGCGCATGGGAACTCCTTTGGCTCGGGAATGAGGCACGACTCACGCTCCGTGGAAGGTGCGGTTGATGACGTCCATCTGCTGCTCGCGGGTGAGGCGCACGAAGTTCACCGCGTACCCGGACACGCGGATGGTGAGGTTCGGGTACTTCTCCGGGTGGTCCATCGCGTCGACGAGCGTCTCGCGGTTCAGCACGTTCACGTTCATGTGGAAGCCGGCGACGCCGAAGAAGGCGTCGAGCATGCCGACCAGGTTGTTGACGCGGTCCTCCGCGACCCGGCCGAGGCCCTCCGGCACCAGCGTCGCGGTGAGGGAGATGCCGTCCGCGGCGTCGCGGTAGGGGATCTTCGCGACGGACGCCCCGGCGGCGTGCAGCCCGTGGCTGTCCCGGCCGGCCGTCGGGTTGGCCCCGGGGGCGAAAGGCTCCCCGCGCCGGCGCCCGTCGGGGGTGTTCCCGGTCGCCTTCCCGTAGACCACGTTCGACGTGATGGTGAGGATCGACTGCGTGTGGAGGGCGTTCCTGTAGGTCGGGTAACTCCGGAGCTTCGACATGAACGTGCTCACCACCCAGGCCGCGATGTGGTCGACGCGGTTATCGTTGTTGCCGTAGAACGGGAACTCACCCTCGGTGACGTAGTCCGTGACGAGCCCCGTCTCGTCGCGCACGACCTTGACCTTGGCGAACTTGATCGCGGAGAGGCTGTCCGCGACCACGGACAGGCCCGCCATGCCGAAGGCCATCGTCCGGACGGGCGCGTAGTCGTGCAGCGCCATCTCGATCCGCTCGTAGGCGTACTTGTCGTGCATGTAGTGGATGACGTTCATGGCGTTGACGTAGACGCCGGCGAGCCAGTTCATCATCCGCTCGAAGCGGGGGACGACGTCGTCGAGATCGAGCACCTCGCCTTCCACCGCCCCGAGCTTCGGGGCCACCTGGTCGCCGGTGATCTCGTCCCGCCCGCCGTTGATCGCGTAGAGCAGGCACTTGGCGAGGTTGGCCCGGGCCCCGAAGAACTGCATCTGCTTGCCCACGAGCATGGGCGAGACACAGCAGGCGACTGCCCCGTCGTCGCCCCACGCCCGGCGCATGATCTCGTCGCTCTCGAACTGGATCGAGCTCGTGTCGATCGCCACCTTGGCCGCGAAACGCCGGAAGGCCGGGGGAAGGCGCGGCGAGTACCAGATGGTGAGGTTGGGCTCGGGGGCCGGCCCCAGGTTGTAGAGGGTCTGCAGGAACCGGAAGCTCGTCTTCGTCACCATCGGACGCCCGTCGTCCGACATGCCCGCGATCGACTCGGTCACCCAGGTCGGGTCGCCGGCGAAGAGCTCGTCGTACTCGGGGGTGCGGAGGAAGCGGACGATCCGCAGCTTGATCACGAAGTCGTCGACGATCTCCTGGGCCTGGGGCTCGGTCAGGACGCCCTCCCGGAGGTCCCGTGCGAAGTAGACGTCGAGAAAGGTCGAGGTCCGCCCGAGCGACATGGCGGCCCCGTTCTGCTCCTTGACCGCCGCGAGGTAGCCGAAGTACAGCCACTGGACCGCTTCGCGGGCGCTCGCGGCCGGGCCCGAGACGTCGAAGCCGTACGCCGCGGCCATCTGCTTCAGCTCCTTGAGGGCCCGGATCTGCTCCGCGAGCTCCTCGCGGTCGCGGATCACGTCCTCCGTGGACATCTTCGCGTCGAGCGCGGCCTTCTCCCGCTGCTTGGCTTCGATCAGGCGGTCGACGCCGTAGAGGGCGACCCGGCGGTAGTCCCCGATGATGCGCCCGCGGCCGTAGGCATCGGGAAGCCCGGTGAGGATGTGGGAGCTGCGGCATTTCCGGATGTCCGCGGTGTAGGCGTCGAAGACGGCGTCGTTGTGGGTCTTCCTGTACTTCGTGAAGGCCTCGACGACGTGGGGGTCCGGCTCGTAGCCGTAGGTCTTGAGGGCGCCGAGGACCATCCGGAAGCCCCCGTTGGGCATGATGGCGCGCTTCAGGGGCGCCTCGGTCTGGAGGCCAACGATGATCTCCTTCTCCCGGTCGATGTAGCCGGGCCCGTGGGCGGTGATCGAGCTCGGGACCTGGGAGACGTCCAGCACCCCCCTCTTCCGCTCGGCGATGAACAGCTCGTTCAGCCTGTCCCACAGCGCCTCGGTGCGCTCGGTCGCCGAGGCGAGGAAGGACTCGTCGCCCTCGTACGGCTCGTAGTTCTGCAGGATGAACGCCCGGACGTTGATCTCCTTCTGCCAGAGACCCGACCGGAAGCCCTGCCAGGGCCCGCCCGTCTCGGGGGTCTGCGGCTTGAACGGCGCGATCGAGGCCATGCGAACGCTCCTTGCTCCGGCCGCTACGCGCGGGCCGGGACGAGTCCCAGCAGCCGCCCGGTGTGCCGGGCGATCATCAGCTCCTCGTTGGTCGGGATCACCCACGCCGACGCGCGGCTCGCCGCGGTCGAGATCCGCGGCCCCTTGCGCGCGTTGGCTTCGGAATCGATCTCGACGCCCAGCCAGCGGCAGGCTTCCCCGATCCGGCTTCGGATCTCGGTCGAGTTCTCGCCGATGCCGGCCGTGAAGACGAGCCCGTCGATCCCCCCCAGCACTGCGGCGAGCGCCCCGATCTGCTTTGCGGCCTGGTAGACGAAGTAGTCGACGGCCAGGCGCGCGGCGGGCTCGGCACTCTGGAGGAGGTCCCGCATGTCGTTGCTGATGCCGGAGACGGCGAGGAGGCCCGACTTCTTGTAGAGCGTATTCTCGACCTCAGTTGCCTGGAGCCCCAGGCCCTGGAAGAGGTGGAGGACGACGCCGGGGTCGAGGGCGCCCGGCCTCGTGCCCATGCACAGCCCGTCGAGCGCGGTGAAGCCGAAGCTGCTGTCGACGCTTCTCCCGTCGCGCAGGGCGCAGACACTCGCCCCGCTCCCCAGGTGAGCGACGATCACCCGCCCCCTGGCGATCTCCGGCGCGGCCTCCGGCAGGACCAAGGCGACGTACTCGTACGAAAGGCCGTGGAAGCCGTAGCGTTGCAGGCCGGAGCGGCGCAGGTCGGCGGGCAGGGGCAGGAGCTCGGCGACCGCCGGCTGGCCGCGGTGGAAGCTCGTGTCGAAGCAGGCCACCTGCGGGACGCCGGGAAGCCGCTCCGCCACGGCCTCGATGGCGGCCAGGTTGTGCGGCTGGTGGAGCGGTGCGAGCGGGACGAGCGCCCGCAGCTCCTCGAGAACCGCCGGCGTGACGACGGCGGGGCCGGCGAAGCGGGCGCCGCCGTGGACGACGCGGTGGCCGACGCCGAGCAGCCGCGCTCGGTCGTAGCGCGAGCGCAGCCAGCCGGCCAGCGCCTCGAGAGCGCTCCGCCCGTCGCGGACCGTCCCCTCCAGGCCGTCGTCCGCGAGCTTCGCCCCCGCGCCGTCCTTCGCCGACAGCCGGGGGGCGGTGCCGATCCCCTCGATCTGCCCTCGGGCCTCGAGGCGCCAGGCCACCTCGGGCGCCCGCGCGAAGACGCAAAACTTCAGGCTCGAGGACCCGGCGTTCAGCACGAGGGCATAGTCATCCACGGGCCACGGCCGGGGCGCTCGGTCGAGCCGCGGGCCCCGTCTCCTTGAGCGCGAGGGTGAGGACGATGGCCACGGCGACTCCGTAGAGGAGGGGCTGGAATGCCGCCTGGTAGTGCTCGAGGCTCATCGTCTCCGCCCCTCCGGACGCGTTCCTCAGGAAGGCGGCGAACACCGGCCCGAGCAGCGCGCTGAACGTGAAGTTGAGGAAGTTGACGACGCCCGTCGCCGTGCCGCTGCACTCCGGCGGGTTCGCCTCCTTGATCACAGTGTAGGGCAGCATGGCCGCCCCGGAGGCGATGCCGGCGACGAGCGCGAGCACGTACGACGGCAGCACGTTCACCGGACCGTGGAGGATCCAGGCCAGGGAGCCGAGGAGGACGAGCGCGGCGGAGGCGATCACGGGCTTGCGCCGCCCGAGCCGGTCCGAGACGAACCCGAGGAGGGGACAGCCGATCATCCATCCGAGCGGCACCGACGCCGAGCGCATGACGGCGGTCGCGTAGTCGAATCCGTGCGCCTCCTGGAGGTAGCGGACGCCCCAGACCATGTCGAAGATGGTCGTCGGGATGAAGAGCAGGCCGGCGATGAACCCGCAGAGGAGCGACTGAGGGTTCCGGAACACGACGCCCATCGCCCGCGCCGCGCTGCGCAGCCAGTCGCCCCCGCCCGACGCCTCTCCGGCGTGCGGGATGAGGGCGTAGAGCACCCCGCCGATGACGAGGCCGGCGACACCCATGCCGAGCCAGAACCGGCTCCACGGCACGCCGGCGGCGATCATCGGCCCGACCACGAACTGGCCGGCGGACCCCCCGGCCATGCCGAACATCTGGGTGGCGCCGATGAGCGTCGCCGCCATCGACGCCGGGAAGCTGCTCGTCGCGATGTACACCGCGCCGATGAGGGCGAAGACGCCGCCCGCGCCCTGGAGCAGGCGGCCGAGGCTCGCGAGGTCGGCGTTGCCCGAGGCGAAGAGCAGCGCCCCCACCCCCACGGCGACGGCACCGAGGGGGACGACCCGCCGCGGCCCGATACGGTCCATCAGGACCCCCGCCACGAGGCTGAACGGCGAGTAGCCCCAGTAGAAGAGCCCGGCCATCGACGCGACGCCCATGGCGGTGAGCGAGAACGCGTCTGACAGCTGCGGCATCATCACCGCCGGCGCCGACCGCAGCGTGTACTGGTAGAAGTAGTAGACGGCGGTGACGAGCCACGCCACGCCGGCCGCCTTCGAAGCTTTGGTCATCCTCGGGTCTTCATGGAGTGAGAGAAACGAACAACAACGACAAGGACGAGATACTTGGGGGGGACTCCTCAGCCGTCCCCCCCAGACCCCCTGCTGAGCAGCGCTCAGCAGAGGGTGACGGAGACCGCGAGGCCGCCCTCGGAGGTCTCCTTGTACTTGGAGTTCATCTCCTTGGCGGTGAGGGCCATCGCGGCGACGGTGGTGTCGAAGTCCACTCGGCGGGCAGCCGGGATCTCGTTGCTGGCGATCAGGAACCCCGTCCAGGCCTTGACCGCGCCGTACGCACAGCGCTCGATGCAGGGCACCTGGACGAAGCCGGCCACCGGGTCGCACGTGAGCCCCAGGTGGTGCTCGAGCGACGACTCGGCGGCGTTCGCGACCACCTGGTGCGGGAAGTCGTGGGCTTCCGCGATGAGCGCCGCGCCCATGGACGAGGCGACGCCGATCTCGGCCTGGCAACCGCCCTCGGCCCCGGCGAGCGTGGCGTTGTGCTTGCACAGGTAGCCGATCCCGGCGGCCGTGAGGAGACCGGACCGGATCTTCTCCTTGGGCAGCTTGCGGCCGCCCTCGCCGAGGACGTAGACGATGGCGGGGATCACGCCGGCCGAGCCGCCCGTGGGCGCGGTGACCACGAGGTGGCCGCGCGCGTTCTCCTCGGAGCCGGCGAGGGCGTACGCCGACACGACGCCCACACCGCGCTGCTTCTCGAACTTGTCGTCCAGCGCGCGCTTGTAGACGTCGCCGGCCTTCGTCTTGAGCTTGATGGGTCCGGGAAGGACGCTCGGCGGCGCAGCCAGGCCCGACTTCACGATGTTGACCATGGCGGTCGCGATCTTGTCGAGGAAGGCGTTGACCTCCGCCTCGCTCTTCCCCGACACCGCCACCTCGTTCGCCATCAGGACCTGGGCGAGGGAGAGCTTGTTCGCCTCGGCGTGGGCCTGCAGCTCCTTCATGGTCGCGTACGGGTACTTCGGCTGGCCCTTCTTCGGGGGCTCGTAGCCCTTCCACTCGATGAACCCGCCGCCGACGGAGTAGTACTCCTGCTCGAGAAGGGCGCTGTCCCCGGCCATCAGCTTGCAGGTCATCGTGTTGGGGTGCGGGAAGTCGCCCTTGGGGGCGTCGTAGATGACGTCGTTCAGGGAGGCCTGGAACTTCTTGTCGCCGAGGGTCACGTCGAAGGTCTGGTCCGGCTTGTCCCGGAGGCCGTCGAGGAAGAGGGGATCGACGGTCGCCGGCTCCTTGCCGATGATCCCGGCGAGGGCGGCGCGCTCCGTGCCGTGGCCCTTCCCGGTGGCGCTCAGGCTGCCGAAGAGGTGGACCTTGATCCCGGTGGCCTTCGCGAGCTGGTCCTTGGGCAGCTTCGTGCAGCGCTGGTAGAAGTCGTAGGTGATGCGCATCGGGCCGATGGTGTGCGAGCTCGACGGACCGGGGCCGACCTTGTAGAACTCGTCGACGACGGTCATGACCGGCCCCTTCGCCTTCTTCACGACCTCGAGGTCGGCCGACAGGGGCGGCTCGGCGACCTTGGGCGGCGGCGCCGAGGCGGCCGCCGTCTGCTGCTTCTCCGGCATCGAGCAGCCGGTGATGACCGCCGCCGAGCCGATGACGGCGCTGCGCATCATGAACGTCCGACGGTCGACGCCCGGCGGAACGTCCGCCGTGTCGAGCTCCCGGTCGGGCAGGAAGGAGGCCTTCCGGTCGGTATCTTCTGGCTTCATACTCGCTCCATTCCGGGCTCGCGCCCTTCGTCTCTCGCGCCCGCCAGCGGACCGTCCCTCCTCGGGCGGGCGAACGGCCCTGCGGCGGCAGGCGGGAGGAACGCTCGCATGGCTGGCCTACGTGACCGACGATCGCTCCGCAGGCGGCCCCGCCGGAAGTAACAGTCGGGTAAGTTACCCGGTTGCCGGCTCCGGCGGCGTGACGGCGGGACGACGATCTTCGGAGTAACGCCGGACGAGGGGCCGATCAGTAGGCGTAGGTGACGTAGACCATCCCGTAGAGGAAGCTCTTCGTCCGGCCGTAGGCTTCCTGGACCGCCTTCTGCGGGCTCGCGTAGGCGGCGACGGCGCTGATCGTGAAGGCCTTGTTGAGCTTCCAGTCGCAGTAGGCGTCCAGCTCGAAGGCCAGGTCCTTCGAGGTCACCTCCGGCCCCACGGCGGCCGGCTCGTCGAGCCGGAAGAGGTAGCCGATGAGGCCGGTTCCGACCGCCTCGCCGGGCGTCAGGTGGAGGCGCAGCTGGTGGGAGGCGAGGTTCGAGTTGGCGAGGAAGTACTCCCCGGCGATCTCGCCCTGCCACCACGTGCCCCAGTCGTGGAAGCCAGGCAGGAGCGGGTCGAAGGCCTCGCTCGTCGGGCCGCCGGGACGGTCGCCCTCGAACCAGGCGTAGCGGTAGGACAGCCTCGGCTTCCCCGCCACTGCGTCCAGCTCGTAGGCCGCCTGCGCGGTGAAGGCGTTCGACCGCAGGAGGCCGCCGTTCGCCTCCCGCGCGTATTCGAGCTCGAGGAAGAGGCCGGGCAGGGCACGGACGGGAGAGGTGAACGCCCGCAGGTCAAAGACGTTCAGGCCGTCGCGGAGCGGCAGCTCCGCCGGGTCGGCGCGGAGCCGCAGGTACGTCGCGCCGAAGGTCGACTTCTCGCCCGCCGCGAGCTCGTAGTTCGCACCGAAGAGGCGGGTCCCGGTCTTCCTCTCCGGCAGGTCGTCGCGCTCGAGATAGAAGAGCTCGAGGGTGTGGTTCCGGGGCTTGAAGCGCCCGATCGCCGCGAGCCGCCAGGCCTTCCGGGCGTTGCTCCAGTAGCCGCCCCGGCTTCCTCCGTCCCCCGCCCCGTCCCAGACGAGGAGCCCGTGCCCGATCGTGTACGGCGCTCGCCCCACGGTGACGTCCAGGACGTTCTCGGAGAGCCCCAGCGACGTCCCCGAGCGCCACCCCACGAAGAGGTCCTCGACCTGGAAGGAGGAGGCCTCGGCTCCGACGAGGGGCGGCGGGGCCGCGAACGTGCGCTCGCCCACGGCGCTGACCTTGCCGTAGACCTCGCTCTTCCCGACGCCGAAGCGGGCCGAGAGGGCGGGCTTGCCGTAGCTCTCCGCCCAGTTGTCACCCAGGTTCCCCGAAGGATCGGGCCGGGAGTTGGCGTACAGGGAGTTCGCGAATCCGAACGCGCCGAGGCCGACGTCGAGGTTGAACGTCCAGTGCCCCTTCTTGGGCAGGCCGGTCGACCGCTCCTCCTCCGCGGGCGGCGGGGCCGGCGCGGGCTCCTGGGCCGGGGCCGGCGTCGAGCCGGCCAGAAGGACGCCGAGGCCGGCGGCGCGCGCCGACCACCCGGCGATCGCGGCGACGAGATGGTGCATGGGTCGTCTCCTCTCTTGGAGCGGAGCACATCCGGCGCCGCACGTCCCCGGAGCGCGGCGCTCTCCTGCGCGGCGGGCTCGTTGACCCCGTGCGATCGGCAATCCTATGATGCACTGGCCCGTCGGCGTCCAACGAGAAGGAGCCGCATGTCGCTCTTCCGCCGCAAGCCCCTGGACACCCTGATCGCCGAGGGCGGCGACGCGGAGCACGGTCTCAAGAAGACCCTCACCGCGATCGACCTCGTGGCGCTGGGCATCGGGGCCATCATCGGGGCCGGGATCTTCGCGACCCTCGGGAGCGCCACGTCGGGGGGGACGGGGGCGCCGCCGGCGGGGCCGGGCGTGACGGTGTCGATCATCCTGACCGCGATCGCCTGCGGCTTCTGCGCCCTCTGCTACGCGGAGTTCGCGAGTCTCGTTCCCATCGCCGGGTCCGCCTACACCTACAGCTACGCGACCCTCGGGGAGCTCGTGGCCTGGATCATCGGCTGGGACCTGATCCTCGAGTACGCGGTGGGCAACATCGCGGTGGCGATCTCCTGGGCCGCCTACTTCCGCCAGCTCCTCCTGGGCTTCGGGATCGAGATCCCGGCCTGGATGGCCACCGACTTCCGGTCGTCGTCGATGGCGGCGAAGGCGGTGGCGGACGCCGTGGCCGCGGGAGCGAGCCGGATGGACGCCGTGGCCGGCCTCTCGCCGGAGGTCGGCATCGCCTACCAGGCCGCCCAGGGCCATCCGACCTTCCTCGGCGTCCCCATCGTCTGCAACCTGCTGTCGGTGGCCATCACCGCCTTCATCACGTGGATCCTCGTCATCGGGGTCAAGGAGTCGGCCCGCTTCAACAACGTCGTGGTCGTCCTCAAGCTCGCGACGCTGCTCTTCTTCATCGTCGTGGGAGCCTTCCACATCAACCACGCCCACTGGCATCCCTTCTTCCCGGGAGGCCTCCACGGGGTGTGGACCGGGGCCTCGCTGATCTTCTTCGCCTACATCGGCTTCGACGCCATTTCCACGGCGGCCGAGGAGTGCCGCGACCCCGGCCGCGACATGCCGCGCGGGATCATCGGGTCCCTCGTGATCTGCACCGTCCTCTACGTCGCGGCCGCCCTCGTTCTGACTGGCATGATCCCCTACGCCAAGCTGGCCGGGGCCGCCGATCCCCTGGCCATGGCCCTGAGCTACGCGAACCAGGGGTGGGCGGCGGGAGTCCTCGCGTTCGGGGCGGTGGTGGCCATGACCGCGGTGCTCCTCGTCTTCCAGCTCGGGCAGCCCCGGATCCTCATGGCCATGTCCCGCGACGGCCTCCTGTCCCCGTGGTTCGCCAAGATCCACCCCCGGTACCGGACGCCTCACGTGACCACCATCCTGACCGGCGTCTTCGTGGCCTTCTTCGCGGCCATCGCGAACATCGACGAGATCGTGCAGCTCACGAACATCGGAACGCTCTTCGCCTTCGTGCTCGTCTGCATCGGGATCCTGATCCTCCGGAAGCGGGAGCCGGAGCGGCCACGGAAGTTCCGCGTCCCCTGGTCTCCCGTCACGCCCGCGCTGGGGATCCTGACCTGCGTCCTCCTGATGGCGGGCCTGCCCGGGCTCACGTGGATCCGCTTCGTCCTGTGGCTCGCGGTCGGGCTCTTCCTCTACTTCGTCTACGGGATGAGGCGGAGCCGCCTCGCCGCGGGCGGCTGACCCGGAGGGAGCGGACGCCCCGTGCCGGCAGCCGACCACGCCAGGGACGGCAAGAGGCTCCATCGCCGAGGGAGGCCATGACCGCGCGGGTCGAGCGGGTGGCGAGAGAGCGGGTGCTCGCCGTGGCGTGCCTGGCCCTCGCGCTCTCCGCGCGCCCGGCGGCCGCTCAGAAGACCGACGTCGTCGTCCTGCGCAACGGCGACCGCATGACCGGCGAGGTCCAGTCGCTCGACCGCGGCCAGCTGACCCTGAAGACCGACAACATGGGCACGCTCGCGATCGAGTGGGACGAGGTGAAGAGCGTGGCCGCGGCGGCGACCTTCGAGGTCGAGGACTTGAGGGGCGGCCAGTACCTCGGCTCCCTGCAGCCCGGCCCGGCGGAGGGCGAGCTGAGCGTCGTGTCCTCGTGGGCCACCCAGACGCTTCGGCTGCTCGAGGTCGCGCGCGTCCAGCGCCTGGGTTCGACGTTCTGGCAGAGGCTCGACGGCTCGATCGACGTCGGGTTGAGCTACACGAGCGCGAGCGACCTCCTCAGCTTCAGCTTCGCGTCCCAGGTCAGCCTGAGGCGCCCGGGCCACCGGTTCGGCGTGAGCGGGAGTTCGACGATCCAGAGTCAGCCCGACGTCCCCCAGACGAAGCGGACGAGCGGAGCCCTCACCTACCAGCGCCTCTACAGCGGCCACTGGGTGGCCTTCGCCCAGGGCCAGCTCGAGCAGAACCGCGAGCTGGGCTTCGACCTGCGCAGCTCCGTCCTCGGCGGCGGCGGACGCTACCTCCTCCAGAGCCGCCGGGACGAGCTCCTGGCCGGTCTCGGCCTCAATGCCAACCGCGAGAAGCCCCTGGAGGGCGAGACGACGACGAACTTCGAGGCCGCGCTGGCCCTCGTCTACGACCGCTTCGCCTACGACTTCCCGAAGGTCGACGTTCGGGTGAGCCTGGCCGGGTTCCTGAGCCTCAACGACTGGGGGCGCCAGCGGGTCGAGCTGAACGCGCAGCTGAAGCGCGAGGTGCTCAGGGATTTCTCCGTCGGCCTCATCGCCTACGAGAGCTACGACAGCCGTCCGCCGACCGAGGGGGCCCGCAAGAACGACTACGGGCTCACGTTCTCGCTCGGCTGGAGCTTCTGAAGCCGGCCGCCCCGTCCGCCGTCTCTCACATCCTTGACGGTGTCCCGCCGGAGTCGGCCCCCAACGGGTGCCAGGTGCCGTCGGGGTCGTACCGAGCGATCGCCGCGACCAGCGTCGCCGTCTCGGGCCCGAGGTCCTTCTCGTACGCGACGCCGTCCTGGTTGACGACGAACGTCATGACCCCGGAGGCGTCGTAGTGCACCGGCCACGCCACGAGCCCGAAGCCGCCGGACATCTCGCCGCCGACGACGTACTCGGCGGCGCCGCCCCTCGCGGACGCCCCCTGGCCCTCCAGGATGCGGAAGTAGTAGCCGTGGAGCGGCGTCCGTCCCTCTCCCTCGCGGCCCCGCCTGTAGCCCGCCTCGGACGCCTTCGCGATCAGGACGCCGAGAGGGCTGCGCGGCTCGCCGCGTCGGGCGGGCCAGTAGAGGCCGTTGTGGGTGCCCGGGTCGCTCCCCAAACGGCGCGCGTAGACACCGGCGCGCTTCCCGTCGTGGCCGGTGGCGGCGTAGGCGCGCTGCGCGGCGACGTACTCGTGGAGGATCCGGATCACGGCCAGCTCGTTGCGGCCGATCCGGCGGTCCAGGACCTCCTCCTGCCCGGCCGCCGCGTCGAAAGACCACCCGGATGCGCCCCGGACGATCGGCACCGGGAACGGCCACCCCTCGTTGCCGAGGACCAGCTCCTTGCGGTCCTCGCCCTTGTCCGCGAGCGAAAAGCCCTCGGCGATCGCGGCCAGGAACACCTCGCGGTTCCGCCGGCCCGTGGCCGGGTCGGAGGTGTCCACGAGCTCCCGTCCCTCGGGACCGAAAAGCGCGACGAGGCGGTCCAGCTCGCCGGCCTTCACGGTCTCGACGAGCGCCCGGACCGCCTCCTCCGGCGTGGCGAAGAACCGCGGACCGGCTCCCTCCGCGCGGGCGGCCGGGGCGAGGGCGGGCGCGGAGCAGGCGAGGGCGAAGGTCGCGATCAGGGTCCGCACGGTCGTCCTTCCGGCCGCTCGTGCGGCGAGCGTGGGAGTCGCCGCGCTCACGGTCACTTCCTCCGGCTCCGGCGTTCGCCCGAGCTCCCCCGGCTGCGCTCGCCCCGCGAGCTGGCTTCCCGGGTCGATCGGCCGCTCGAGTAGTTCGAGAAAGCGTCGGAGCGCGTGCCGCTCCGCTCGGCGCTCGTGCGCTCGGCGCCCGTGCTTCGCGCCTCCTGCGCTCGACCCTGGGCCTCCGTCCGGCGCTCGTCGCGCTGCGCCTGGGCCTCCGGAGTGCCCCGCGCCTCTTGCCGTTCTGTGCGCTGCGCCTGGGCGGCCGTCGTCCGCCCGCCGCGCTGCTCCCGCGCGTCGCTCGCCCGCTCGGAGCGCTCCCCGGCCATATCCTCCCGGTGATCCTGCCAGTCCTCCCGCGCGTCCTCGCGGTTCTCGTAAAAGTCCTCCCGCGCGTCCTCGCGGTCGTCGTACCAGTCGTCCCAGCCGTCGTTGTACATGTAGGCCCCGCCGCGCCAGCCGTAGGGGCCGTAGTAATGGCTGTCGTTGATGGCGGCGCCGATCGCGATGCCCGCCGCGAACCCGATCACCGCCCCCGCGACCGCCGCCTCCTCCTCGTGGCTGTCCTCCTTCACCACCACGGTCGTGTGCGTGGTCGCAGGCTGGGTGTAGACCACCTGCGGGTCGTACTGCGGCACGTAGACGACCTGGGGGTTGGCGGGCTCGATGACGATGACCTGCTCGCCGCCCTGGGTCGTCCGCGTCTCGACCGTCTGCTGGGGCGTGCTCTTCAGGTTGCCGGCCGCCTGGCTCTGCTTCCGCAGCCGCTGGATGCTGTCGAACACCGCCCCCCGATCGACCGCGAACGCCCCGCCGATCTGCGAGGTCCAGGCCAGGTTGCCGGCCATCAGGTCCACCACCTGCGGGAACGGCGCCAGGGCCACGAAGCTCGGCTCGAAGCCTGCCTTCTGCGCCGCCTGCTGCAGCTCGCTTCCCTTGAGCCTCGCGTTCTGCTTCAGCCAGGCGCCGAGCTCGCCCACCTTCGACGAGTTGCCGGAGCAGAGCAGGATCTGGGCGAGCAGCTGGTCGGGATGGAGCGCCACCGGCGCGAGCAGCTGGTCGAGGTAGGCGGGCGAGAGCCCCCCGCCCTGCGTCTCGGCGCCGATGCGCATCGCGCCGGCGCGAGCGCCCGCCAACACCAGGACGGCAGCCGCGAGCCCGGTCCCGGCGACGGCCTTCCACGTGCTCATGAGTCGCCTCCCGCGAGCCGAGGGCCACTCGTACCCTCTCACGTCCCAACCGTGGAAGGCAAGGGTCGCCGGCCGGTGGTGTGGTCCCGCCGGGCGCTCAGTCGCTCATCAGGAAGATGAGCGGCCGCACGTCCTCCTCCGGCGTCCAGTCCCAATAGCGCAGGAGGATGGTGTAGATCATGAGGCCCGTTTCGCCCTCGCCGAAAAGCAGGTAGCGGACGGCCTGGCCCGTCAGGCCCCGCCGGGTGAGGCCGACGAAGATCGAGATGGGGTCGATGGCCTCGCTGATGTAGGCGATCGTGTTGGCGATGGCCAGCGCTCCGTACACCTCCGCGACGTAGTCGTCGCCCTCCTTCCGCAGGGTGACCTCCAGCGGGGCCTGGAACTCGCTGCGGTTGTCGAGCAGGTTCACGTGCGCGAACAGAAGGGGCTCCCGGATCCTGTAGTGCCGGAGGATCTCCGCTCTCTTCTTGCGGCGGGCCTCGGCCGACGAGCTCACGACCGGTACGAGGTGAACCTTCTTGCCCTGCAGCTCCGGCCCCATGCGCCAGCTCTCCACGTCCGTGAAGTATCCCTGCGTGATCCGGAACTCCACCGAGCGCAGGGAGCGGCTGACGCCGCTCGCCAGCATCAGGAGGAGCGTGAAGATGGTGCCGATGATCAGGCCGTCCGGGCGGCCCACGCAGTTGTCGGCGAGGGTGTAAGCGAAGACGAGGCAGAGGATCCCGGCATAGAAGGCCATCCCCCGTCGGCGCTCGCGCCAGAGCGCGAGCGTGGCCGCGAAGGAGGCGGACAGGATGAGCACCAGCACGCCCGTGGCGTAGGCGCCGCTCTGCGCCTCGACGTTCGCGCGGAAGACCAGTGTGACCACCACGTCGATCGCGAAGAGGACCAGCACCAGCGGCCGGGAGAGCGAGGCCCAGCGGGGAGCCATGCCGAAGCGGGGCAGGTAGCGGGGGATCAGGTGAAGGAGGCCGGCCATGGCCGACGCGCCGGCCAGGCCCAGGATGAGGATCGTCGAGAGGTCGTACACCGTGCCGAAGGCGCGGCCGAGGTACCGGTGGGCGAGGAAGGCGATCGCCCGCCCGCTGGCCGGGCCTCCCTCCCGGTAGTCCGCGGGGGCGACGAGCAGGGTGGTGACGAAGCTCGACAGGATCAGCATCCCGCTCATGACCACGGCCGCGGTCAGGAGGAGCTTCCGGGTGTTGGCGACGCGTCCCCTCGGCGCCGCGTCCGTGCGCGGGTTGTGCCCCTCGTCCGCCCGCCCCCCGTCGATGAGCGGCATGACGGACACGCCGGTCTCGAACCCGCTCAGGCCCAGGGCGAGCTTCGGGAAGACGAGCAGCGCCCCCGCCATCAGCAGCGAGAAGTCGCCCTTCGCGGCGAGCGCCGAGCGCCAGCCGGCGAGGAGAGCAGGGTGGGTGAGCACCTCCCAGGCGCCGCGCCCGAGGACGACCAGGTTCAGCGCGAGGTACGGCACGGCGGCCGCGGCGGCGAGGCCGATCGCCTCCATGAAGCCCTTGAGGAACACCACCGCGAGCACGGCCAGGATCGCGAGCGTGACCAGCACCTGGCGCTCGCCGAGGACTCCCTGGAGGAACGGGTTCTCGATGGCGTGCTTGGAGGCGTCGGCCGCGGAGAGCGTCATCGTGATGACGAAGTCGGTCATCGCGAAGCCGAGGAGGACCAGCACGAGCACCTTGCCCTTCCAGCCGGCGAGCAGGTTCTCGAGCATGGCGATCGAGCCCTGCCCGGCGTAGCTGCGACCCGCGACCTGCACGTAGACCGGCAGCGCGCCGAGCAGCGTGACGAGGACGAGGACGGCGGTGGCGATCGGCGCCAGGGCGCCCGCGGCGAGGAGCGCGATGCCCGGCTGGTAGCCGAGGGTCGAGAAGTAGTCGACCCCGGTCAGCCAGATCACCTTCCACCAGGGGTGGGCCGGGGCCTCCGGGCCGGCGCGCTCGTCGACCGGCTCCCCGCGCGCGAGCCACCTCCCCACCGCAGACCGGTACTCGAGCGTGGGCTGCGGCAGCCCTCGCCGGAAGGGGATCCGCTTCGGGCCACGCGCACCAGGCACGCCGGGAGCGGGCGCGCCATCGGGGCTCGGGTGCAGGTCTTCAGCCATGGCGGCGCCCGCTTCCGATGGCGGCGGCTCTCGACCGGCGGCCGACCATGGTCCGGCCCACGCGGGGACTATACCTGCAGCGGCCTGCCGTCACGCGATCGGGCCGCGGCCCCTCCTACGTGCGGCCCTGACCGGACCCGGCGGCCAGCGGGCGCACGCCGAACCACGCGAGCATCATGCACACCAGGGCGACGACCGCCGCCGCCGCGAAGACGCGGGCCACGCCGACGGTGAAGGCCTGGCGGAAGGACTCCTCGAAGAGGCGCTCCATGCCCTCGGGCAGCACCTTCGCGCCCGTGCTCGCCGACTCGCCGACCGCCTGCCGCCAGGCCCGGGTGATCTCCCGGATCCGGTCGAAGCTGAGCCCGGTCGATGCAAGCCGGGCCGCGTAGTCGGAGCGGGCAGCGTCGAGGAAGACCGACGTCAGCGTCGCCGCCCCGAGGGCGCCCCCGACCTGCATCGCCGCGTTGTTGAGCGCGGCGGCGCTGCCCGCGCGCTCCGGCGGCACTGCCCCGAGCACGATCTCGGTCACGGGGGTCACGACTGCGATGTTGCCGAAGCCAAGGAGGACGAGAGCGGCCAGCACCAGGCCGTAGGGCGTCTCCGGCCGCAGGAACGACAGGATCGCGCACCCGGCCACCATGAGCGCCAGGCCCCCGAGGATCGCCGGGCGCGGCCCGCGCCGGGCGACGAGGCTGCCCACGAAGGGCGAGGCAACCGCGGCCGCCACCACCAGGGGCACGACCCGCAGGAGCGCGGGGACGGCCGGCAGGCCCTGCACGTTCTGGAAGAAGTAGAGGAGGGGGAGGATCGCCCCACCCATCACGAGAGCGATGAGCGTTCCGTTGAGGAGCGCCGCGTTCAGGGGCCGGCTGCGGAAGAGGGCCAGGTCGAGCAGGGGGTCGGCGACCCGGCGCTCCCACCAGACGAACGCGACGAGCGCTCCCGCCCCCACCGCGAGCGACTGGAGAACGCGGGGGTTGCTCCAGCCGACGCTCGACGCCCCGACCACGCCGAACACGAGGGCGAGGAGAGCGACGGCCACCCCCAGCGCCCCCACGCCGTCGAGCCTCCGCGCCGCCTCCGCGCGGACCTCGGGGGCGAAGGCGCGCACCCCGATGCCGCCCAGGGCGGCGACGAGAGCCGGGGCGGCGAAGCCGGCACGCCAGCCGTACGCCTGGATCACGGCCCCCGCGACGAGCGGCCCGAGGGCGATGCCCATCGCGGACAGGCCCAGGAACAGGCTGATGGCGCGCGACGCCTGGTCGGCCGGGAACAGGCTCATCACCAGGGCGAGGGTGAGCGGGCCCACCGCCGCGTTCGCGATCCCGTCCAGGCCCCGCGCCACGGCGAGCAGCCCCACCGACACCGAGAGGCCGGCCATCGCCGACGCGGCCACGATCCCGACGCATCCCCAGACGAGGACCCGGCGGCGGCCGTAGCTGTCGCCGAGCAGGCCGCCGAGCAGCATGAAGGCGCCGAACATCAGCTTGCTGAGGGTCATCGCGAGCTGCATCGCCGCCGTCGAGGCGTGGAGCTCGGCCCCGGCGGGGCGGAGCGAGAGCGACAGCGCTCCCCCGCTCACCTCGTTGGTCAGCCCGGCCAGCACACAGGCGCCGAACGCGAGCCAGCGTCGGTCCATGGTTCTCCTCTCGCTTCAGCGCGTCAGCATGACGATGACCGGGCCCCAGGCGGTCAGCAGGATGTTACCGATGGCGTAGGGCACAGTGTAGCCGAGCACGGGGAGCTTGCTCGCCGCCTCGTCCTGCACCGCCCGCAGGGCGGCGGTGGCCGTCCCCGCCCCCGAGCACGCGCCGAGTAGGAGGACGGGGTTCATCTTGAGGACGTAGCGCCCGAAGAGGACCGCCGAGAGGTGGGGCGTCAGCGCGACGAGGAGCCCCACGACCACCAGGCTGGTGCCGGTCGTGCGCAGGCCGGCGACGAAGCTCGGGCCCGCGCCGAGGCCCACGCAGCCGATGAAGACCGCGAGGCCGATCGTGTCGAAGACCCAGAGGGCCGGCTCCGGGATGCGTCCGAAGGTGGGGCGCACCGAGCGCAGCCAGCCGAAGACGAGCCCCATGACGAGCGCTCCCCCGCTGGCGGTGAGGCTCAGGGGAAGGTCGCCGACCCTGAGGGTGAGCGCGCCCAGGAGGCCGCCGACCAGGATGCCGAGGCCCACGAAGACGACGTCGGTCGCGCTCGACGGCCGCTCCACGTACCCGAGCGCCTGCCCCGCCCGCTCCACGTCGCGCTCGGCGCCGGCGAGGCGGAGGAGATCGCCGCGGTTCACGAGGGTCCCCGGCGCGAACGGGATCTCCTCCCCCCCACGGACGAGCTTCTGGAGGACGATTCCCCGTCCGTGCTCCCCGGCGATATCGGCCAGCGGCCGCTCGGCCACGTCCTTCCGGGTGACGACCACGTCGACCGTCGCCATCGGGAAGTCGAGCAGCTCCCGGTCCTCGGCTTCCTCGCCGAACGGCGTCCCGCCGGCCAGCAGCACCTGTCGCCGTGCCCCGACGACCGCGACGTCGCCCGGCTGGAGGACCGTGTCGGGGGCGGCCTCGAGGATCGCGGGGCCGCGGCGGATCCGCTGCACGAACACGCGGGCGGGGGCGAATGACCCCTCGACGGCCGCGACGCTGTTCCCGCCCCACGCCTCGGGGACGCGAAACGCCCGCACGTCCCACTCGCGGTAGGCCGACCGCGTCCCGCTCTCCGACTTCGAGCCCACTGCCCCTTCGGCCTCGAGCTTGCGGCTTTCCTCCTTGAGATCGACGCGCAGCAGCCGCGGAGCCAGGCTGGAGAGGAACCAGACCACGAAGCTCGTGCCCACGAGGTAGGAGACCGCGTACGCCACGGGGATGTTGTTCAGCAGGCGGGTCTTCTCGGCCTCCGGCAGGGCCAGCCGGGCGATGGTGTTTCCGGCGGTGCCGATGACCGTGGACTCGGTGAAGGCCCCGGCCAGCAGCCCGGCCGCGGTGCCGCAGTCGTAGCCCATGAGCTTCGCGGCCGCGATGGTCGTGGCCAGGCTCACGACGCACAGGACCGCCGTCAGGAGGGCCTGGGACGCCGCATTCTTCTTGAGCCCCCGGAAGAACTGCGGGCCGACCTTGTAGCCGGTGGCGAAGAGGAAGAGGTCGAAGAAGACCACCTTCACGAGCGGGTCGATCTTCACTTCGAGCTGGCCGACGAGAACGCCGGCCAGGAGCGTCCCGACGACGTTGCCGAGGCTGAAGCCAGCGACCCGGATCCGCCCGATCAGGAAGCCGATCGCGAGGGTCAGGAAGATGGCCAGCTCGGGGTTCTCGCGGAGCGACGTGACGAACCAGGTCATGGGGCGGCTCCTCGCGTGGCGCTGAGTCTAGCGAAAGAGATTCGGCCCGTCAGGTCGCCCCCCCCGGCTGCTGGTCACCCATGCGGACGGTCTGGCGACCGATCACGCGATCGGCTTCAGGGAGACGACCGAGGCCTCCCACGGCGCCGAGTCCAGGTACAGACCGCGAGCCTCCAGGTCGTGGCCGCCTCGGTCGTAGGTGGCCGAGCCGACCTGGTCCTCGAGCCGCCACTGGTGGCCGGCGAGGTCCGTGAACGGCAGGCGCACGTAGCACTGGCCCTGGTGGGGCGCGAGGTTCACGGTCACGACCAGCCGTCCCCCGTCCCGTCCGTCCCAGGCGAAGGCCACGAAGCCGTCCCAGGAGCCGTTACCCTCCCAGGCCGGCGCGCACTCCAGGAGCTGCCAGCGGCCGTCGCGGACGACCGGCTGGCGGAGCACGGCGAGGAGCCGGTCGTAGAAGATTGCGAGGTCCCGGTCGAGGGGCTCGACGGGCCCCCGGACGAGGTGGGGAGAGATCCTCTTCCTCCGGCCCTCCAGCTGGCCGGCGTGGAAGAAGCGCAGGCCGGGCGAGAGGAACGTCAGGGCCGCCGCCGCCCGGTGCGTCGCCGGAGAGAACGTCGCCGCCGCGCGCGCCTCGTCGTGGTTCTCGAGGAAACGGGCCAGCTTGTCCTGGTAGTCGAGCCCGGCGTGGAAGTGCTCGCGGACCGGCCGGGCGTGGCCCTCGCGCAGCCGGTCGTAGAGCCGCTTGTCGTAGGCGTAGTCGAAGCCTTGCTGCTGGAGCGTCCACTCGAGGTCCCAGTAGACCTCGGCCACGAAGAGGAAGCCCGGGACCTTCTCGCGCACGCGCCGCACGGCGTCCGGCCAGAAGGGTCGGGCCGCGCGCCCCCAGGTCCGCTCGAAGACCTCCGGCAGGACGAGCATGGCCATGTCGCAGCGCACGCCGTCGCACTGCCCCGCGATCCTCAGGAGCTCGCCGGCCATCGCCTCCTGAGTGGCCGGGCTGGCGTAGTCGAGCTGGAGCGTGTCCGGCCACCCGGGGAAGTAGGGATCCCGCCCGTGGGCGAGCACGAGGTCGCCTCCCTTCCGCCGCGCACGCGTGTAGTTCGCGGGCGCCTGCGCGAGATCCAGCTCCGTCCCGGAAACGTAGTACTCCGGGTGCTCCTCCACCCAGGGGTGATCGAGCCCTGTGTGGTTGGGGACGAAGTCGAGCATCAGCCGCAGGCCCCGGGCACGGAGCCTCTCGCGGAGCCGAGCCAGCGCCGCGTCGCCTCCGAGGCCCGGATGGACCGTGTACCCGGTGATCGCGAAGCCCGAGCCGGCGATGTCCTCCTCACGTAGGTCGGGGAGAGTCTCCTCGAACTCCCT
>Ga0335085_10004337_pt1 | contig 23648 bp, 18 predicted proteins | sample Lox_Sample_45_FD_206712 | JGI IMG/M metagenome (GOLD analysis project Ga0335085, IMG submission 206712) | Soil microbial communities from Loxahatchee National Wildlife Refuge, Florida, United States - Lox_Sample_4.5 | ecosystem: Environmental > Terrestrial > Soil > Wetlands | place: USA...
CCGCTCGACGCCGGCGATGAAGCTGCGACCGGATTCGATGAAGTTACGAACGAAGCCACGAGGTTGAAGAAAACAAATGGCTTCCAAAAATATCTCGAAGGTGGATTCTGGCAGAGTCTGAGCCGCAAGACGCTAACCTTGCTCGGGAGCCAGCTCTTTGGCAGCGGGGAGTCCGGCTAAGGAGAGAAGAGTCCGAACCGAACACAACGGTTGCATCCAGAAGCGAAGGCGGGTTAGTATTCAGCTTGCCTAGCCCCTCGACCTGCCCAGGCGGTCCGGGGGGCATGAGGAGGACGAAGTTGGCGCTTTGGGAGAAGAAAGTACGCCATGAGCCCATCCCCCCGGCCGGCCCGGGGCAAGTTCCCGGAGGGGTCTCAATCCCAAGCGCCGGGCAGCCGCCTGGTCCGGGTTCGAGCCCAGCCGCTGCTGTCCCGCCTGACCTACCCCGACAGGAGAGACCTATGCCCGATGCCGCACCCCGTAGCACCACCCCGACCGTCGGTTCCCAGGGAGCCTCGCTGCTCGGCCGCTCGATGACGCTCAAAGGCGACATCTCCGGCACCGAAGACTTGGTGGTGGAAGGACAGTTCGAAGGAACCATCGACGTTGCGGACCACACCGTCACCGTGGGGGCGCAGGGCCAGGTGAAATCCGAGATTCGGGCCCGTCATGTGATCGTGCACGGCGCGGTGACGGGCAAGATTTCGGCGCGCGAAAAGATCGAGATTCGGCGCACCGGCAACGTGGTGGGCGATCTGGTATCCGCCGGGGTGGCGATCGAGGACGGTGCCTACTTCAAAGGCAGCATCGAAATCCTGCGCGAGGGACGTCCGGAAGCGTCCCGGCTCGAGGCCGCCCGGCCCCAGGCCGCCTCGGCTAAGGGCCTTTCCTGAGCGCGCGCGCCGGGAGGCGGTTCTTGAAGCTTGCCCGAGGGTCCTCACCCACCTCCGGCCGGTCCTCTTTATTCTGCTGGAGCTGGCCCCGGAGGTGAGGCAGACGATGCTCGTACGGCCGGGCCGCTCCATCAGCAGCGCCAGTCCCCAAGGCGCGCCCCTTCCCAGTTTCGGTCTTCGCTGGCTCTGGCAGTACCTCGAGGACGTTCCCCAACCTCAGGTGCTCGATTGCGGCCCGTTGCGCGCGGCCACGGTGCGAGTGCTGCTAGGGCGCTGTAGCAAGATCTATCGCGGCGATCTGGTCTCGCCGCTCGAGCGGCAGGAGGCTTCGCTTTGGGACCGCTCCGGCAAGACACCGGTTTTCCGCGCCGAGGCGCTGCTGGAGGAGTTGCCGCCGGTTCCGGCGGGCGCGATCTCGGTCATTTTCGGCTGGCAGTTGCTGGACCTGGTTCCCCGCGACGCCATCGCCGAGATCGTGCTGCGCCTGCACTGTCTGCTCGAGCCTGGGGGTGTGCTCTTCTGCCTGCTGCGCGAGCCGCGTCTAGAGACGGGCTCCGATCCGGAGTGGCGACTGGAGGATTTGACGGACCTGGTGCGGTCGCGGGAAGGGAGCAAGCCTTTTCCGCAGCCGGCGCTGAGCAACCGCGATCTCGAGCGCCTGATGCCCACGGGCAGCGTCAAGACCTTTCTCACCCGCTCCGGGTGGCGGGAAGTGTTGGCCATCAAGTGAGAGGCAACGGCCTCACTCCGGCCAGGAACGTTGGCCCGTAATGGAATCGCGGTGGAAGCCTTCGATGACAAGATGCAACGCTGGCGCGCGGCCGTGAGCGAGGCCCTGGCGGCGGAGGAACAGGAGCTGCAGCGCCTGGAAGAAGCGGTGCGGAGCCTGCGGGCCCGGCACACCCAGCTCCGGGAAGCCGTGGAACGGGAGCCCGGCGCCTGGGCCGCGGGGCGAGATCCGCTCCGTGCGGCCCCTCCGGCGAAGCCCCCTGCCGCGGGAGGGCCGGCCACTTCTCCGGCCGGCACCCTGAGCCAGCCCGGCGACGACTGGCGCCGCCTGGAGTCGCGGCTCGAGCCCGCCTACCAGAAGGCCGCCGGGGACTTCGACGAGCGCGTGCTGCGCGATGCCCGCCGCTTCGCACGCCTCCTGGTCTCTGAGATCGTCCTTTACAACCAGGCGCAAGTGGACGAAGGCCGCCGCAACCACGACCTCTATTCCCGTCTTAAGTCCGCCATTGACCGCAGCCGTCAAGCTTATGAGAGCCGTTTCGGGCAGAGCGCGGCCCGGCGCTTCGATTTCTTTCACGAAGAGCTGGTGGCCACACTGGCCGCGAATAATCCGGCGCTGCTCGGGTCAGGCTATCCGGGTCCTTCCGCGTGAAAGTCGCAAGAATTTTCGCCTCTACCCTCTTCGTTCTCCTTGGCCTCGGGGCGCCGTTTTGGGGCGGGGTCCAGCAAACTGCGAAGACCGCAAAGGCTGCAAAAACTGCAAAAGCTCCAAAGCCCAGCGACCCTCAGGCCGCGGCGCTCGTCCCGCCAGCCTTGCGAGTCTTGGCCGCCCGGGCGGAGACCAAGGCGGGCTGGCCGCCGCTCGCGCACTACGCCCAGTCGGAGGCGGATCGCGAACGGAAGGGTCTGGCCTACTTTGTGCTCGGCTATCGCGAGTACGAGCGGGGTTCGAGCGCGCCTGCGATCGCAGACCTCGAACGCGCCGCGGTTACGGGATTTTCTCTGGTGGATTATGCCGAGTACTACCGGGCAGCCACGGCCGCGCAATCGAACCAGCCCGAAGTCGCAGCCGAGGCGCTGACGAACTTCGCCGGCCGTTTTCCCCGGAGCCCCTTACGAGATCAGGCCACGCGCCTGCTGACCTTTTCGTTGATCCAGGCAGGACGGCCTCGGGAGGCGATTCCGATTTTGACGGTCGCCCTCCAGCAACGCAAGCAGCCGCCGCTCGAATACTTGCTCGCCCAGGCTTACCAGAAGGCCGGCGATCTCACGGAGGCGGCGCAGGCCTTTCAGGACGTCTATTATCGGTTGCCCGACTCGCCCGAGGCGGCGCCCGCCGCAACAGCTCTCAAAGGGCTCGAAGCTCAACTCGGCACGAGTTATCCGAAGCCTCCCGAGGAGCTCCGGACGACGCGCGCGGCCGGGCTCGAGAAGCTGAGCCGCTTCAGTTCCGCTCTGGCCGAGTATGAGGCTCTGCAGAGAGATTTTCCCGGCAGTGCCTCGGCGTCGTCGTGGCGGCTGGGCCGGGACCGGTGCCTGCTGGGCACGGGGCGGGCCAACGAGGCCTTGGCGGATCTCGGGGCTGGAGGGTGGCCTTCGGGCGACCTGGATGCCGAACGGGCGCTGCTGGTGGTGAGGGCCAGGTCGCACGACCGCGACGAGAGCGGGATGCTGGCCGCGCTGGACGAGATGACGCGGCTCTATCCTACCTCGCCGGCCACAGCCTCGGCGCTCGATTCGGTGTCGTTTTTCTTCCGCCGGCAGGGGGATTGGTCGCGCGCCACCCCTTACGACGTCAAGCTCGCCCAGGAATTTCCCAACTCGGATCTGGCCGGGAAGGCTGAGTGGCAGGCTGCCTGGGCGGCCTACCTTGGGGGTGCTCAGACCGGGGACGCGGAACGAAGATTGACCGCTTACCTGCAGCGCTATCCTTCCTCCTCCCGGATCACCGCCGCATTCTACTGGCTCGGCCGGATCAACGAGGAGGAGGGCCACGTCGCCGAAGCGAGCTCGCTCTATCAGCTTGTGCGGCAGAGATTCGGCAACAGCTATTACGCCCTGCGGGCGGCGGAGCGCTTGAAGTCGCTGGGTCCGGCGGCCGCTGCCGGCGCGCGCGCCACCGGAGGCGACACATCCGGTGCAGGGACAGCCGGCGCGCTCTCCCCCGAGCTGGCGGCGGCGGTCAGCGCTTTGCCGGCGCTGCCCGAGCCTGTAAATGTCTGCGGCGCCGAGCGGCCGGTCGCGGAGGAACGGCCCGCGCTGATCCTCGCGGCCCTCGACCTCGAAGCTCTGGCCGAACACGATCTCCGCGCCCGCCTGGAGGCAGCCATGGGGACGCCCGAGGAAGCCGGGTTGCGGCTTGCGCTGGCCAGGCTTCAGCGCGAAAACGAGCGCTACGACCAGGCGACCTTCATGGCCAGGAAGGCAGTCCCCACTTACATGGACTACGAGCTGCCGGCCCTGCCGGCCGAGCTCTGGGTTCTCCTTTACCCGCAGGCTTTCTGGGACCTGGTGCGCCGGAACGCCTATGCGAACCATCTCGATCCCTATCTGGTGATGGCCCTGATCCGTCAGGAGTCGGGCTTTAATCCAAAAGCGGCGTCAGGCAAGAACGCGCACGGCCTCATGCAACTGCTGCCGAAGACGGCCCGGGATCTGACGCGCGGGGGTGGGCGCAAGCGGCGGGCGCCGGCTGGCAACCTATCGAACCCGGCTTATAATCTGCGCGTGGGATGCCGCTATCTGAGCGAACTGATTCAGAAATTCAACGGAAGCGTGGAGAAAGCGCTGGCAGCCTACAATGCCGGACCCGATCGCGTGGAACAGTGGGAGAGCGGTCATTCTTACAGCGAACCGGCGGCGTTTGTGGAGAGCATTCCTTTCGCTGAGACGCGCTCCTACGTGGAGGTTATTCTGCGCGATCAGGTGATCTACCGGCAGCTGGCCGACAAGCCGAAGTTCAAGACCTGTGGCGGGCCGGGCGCCTGATCTGCGAGGATGATGGCGTGAGTTTCAGAGTCGTTGGAGGGCTGGAAAAATGAGCGGCCTCGCCGTGAAGCGGCATCACATTTCGCGCAAGGCGGGCGAGTTCACGGAGTCCGTGATTCGGGAGATGACCCGGCTCGCCCTCGAGCACGGGGCCATGAACCTGGCGCAGGGGTTTCCGGACTTCGCTGCGCCCGCCGAAGTCAAGGAAGCGGCGCAGCGCGCCATCGCCGCGGACATCAACCAGTACGCTATCACCTGGGGAGCCCGCGAATTCCGCCAGGCGATCACGGCGCGCTTTCAGAAAGACACCGGGCTCGCGATCGATCCGGAGCGCGAGATCACCGTGACCTGCGGTGCCACCGAAGCCATGATCGCCTCGCTGCTGGCGGTGGTGGATCCGGGCGACGAGGTGGTGGTCTTCGAGCCTTTCTATGAGAACTACGGACCCGACGCCATCATCTGTGGAGCCACGCCCCGCTTCGTTCGGCTCGAGCCGCCCGACTGGACCTTCGATCCTGCCGAACTGCGCGCGGCGTTGAACGACCGCACCCGGGCTGTGATCCTCAATACCCCGAACAATCCCACGGGAAAGGTCTTTTCGCGCGAGGAGCTGGAGGTCATTGCAGAGGCGGCGCTCGATTCGGGCGCCTATGTCATCACCGACGAGATCTACCAGTTCATTACTTATGACGGGGCGCGGCATCTGTCGATGGCCACGCTGCCCGGCATGAGGGAGCGCACCATCACGCTGAACGCGCTTTCCAAGACCTACAGCGTTACGGGATGGCGAGTCGGTTACGCCATTGCGCCGCCTGAGGTGACGGGCGCAATTCGCAAGATGCACGATTTCCTGACTGTGGGATCGGCGGCGCCGCTGCAGGAAGCGGGGGTCGCCGCGCTAAGCCTGCCGGACGATTACTACCAGCAGCTGGCGCTGGACTATGAGCGTCGCCGGGACCGCATGCTGGTGTCGCTCACGTCGGCCGGCTTTAGCTGCTTCAAGCCGCGCGGCGCCTACTACATCATGACCGACATCTCCGGCTTCGGCTTTGCCGATGACGTTGAGTTCGCCAGCTATCTCGTCAGCGAGATCGGGGTGGCGGTGGTGCCTGGCAGCAGTTTCTATCAGGACCCGGCCCTCGGCCGGCAGCAGGTCCGCTTCTGTTTCTCGAAGACGGACGCGACCTTGGACGAGGCTGGCCGGCGGTTGAGCAGGCTCCGGCCGCTCTAGCGCTGCTGGGCGCTACGCTCGGCGCTAGAGAAGTGAAGGCATTCCTCCGGGACCCTTCCCGGTCGCGTCCGGGGGCTCCGTCTCTTTCACGCGAAAGAGGAGGACTGCCCAAACCCCGGCTCGAACCTCAGCGGCTGGCCAGCTTGCGGGCGCAATCGAGCAGGAAGGCCCGATCCGACTCCATCATGTTACCCATCAGGCCCTTAAGCTGGAGCAGGAAACGCGCCTCGGAACCCTCGCTGCCGGCAGACTGAGCCAGCTCCTCGAGTGTCGAGGCCGGCTTGCCGCCGACCGCAGCCGGCATTTCTCCGTCCTCCGCCGTATAAAAGAGGCGGTACATGGGGACGTCAAGGGCGGCAGCGAACCGATGCAGGGTCTCAACCGAAGGCGTAGTATGACCGTGCTCTACCCTGGAAATGTAGCCGCGCAGCATTCCCGTCTGCCGCTCGATGTCCCCCTGGGACAACCCCTTCTGCTCCCTCAAGTGGCGAATTCTCTGGCCGATTGACATTTTCTTCCTCCCTGATCCTTGAAGTAGTAGTGCTGCTCAAAAGTGATGCGTTGCTTGTCAGCCTCGGACGCTCCGAGCCCGAGGGCGGGAGTGAGGATCGTGGCTATCGGCCCCCTAGCGGCACGGCCGCGAGCTTGCTCAGGGAGCTGCCCCCCCCTTCCTCACCCCCATCCTCGAGCCCGGGAATCTGCCTCCCAGGAGACGGGATTCTTGAAACGAAATTGAGTCAAGCCGGCTTCAGAAGGGAGTCCAGATAGACTTCAAGCCCTTCCGTAGCCGCGATGACTGACGGCAGCTTCTTCAGTTCGAGTGACCGGTAAACCGCGTTGAGCCTGAAGCCCGCCAAGCTGGTAGCTTCGTCCGGTCGCACCATGCCGGCCATGTCATCGCCGCTGTCGCACCAGCCCTCAACCGCCCCACTGTGCCGGTTAAAGATCAACAGCCGGTCTGTCTCTGTAATAATGGTTACGGTTTTCTTCCGTCTCCTTGTCATCGTCGTCTCTCCTATCGGCCAGTTGGCCGTCGGGGGTGAGCTATACCTCGTTTGACAACCCCCGAAAGTTGCGTAGCCTGCGCCGTTTCGCTAGAATCAGCCTTCAAACCGGCCGATGCTGTGGGCACCCGGCGGCAGCGTTTGGAACATAGGGCAGGGCTCCGTGAATGTAATTAGAGACCGGTGAAAAAGCCCTGAAAGTTGCATGAGCCAGGCTAACGTACAGTCTGCCAAGCGTTTATACGAGTTCGGCCCCTTCCGGATTGATGTTACTGAAAGGCTTCTTTTTCGCGAAGCCGATCCTGTTCCTCTCACCCCTAAGGCCTTCGACACTCTGCTGGCGCTCGTTGAGAACCCCGGTCACATTCTTGAAAAGAATGACCTGATGAGCAGGGTCTGGCCGGACACTGTGGTGGAGGAGAACAACCTCACCCAGAACATCTCTGCGCTGCGCAAGGCTTTAGGTCAGGGTGCAGATGAGCGTACCTATATCGAGACGATACCCCGGCGCGGATACCGCTTTCGGGCCACGGTCAGCGAGCGTTGGGAGGATGTTCCCGAGCTGATTGTCCGGGAACGGACAAAGTCGACCGTCATTGTCGAGGAAGAAGAGGAAACGCGCACGGGGCTTTTGACTGGCCTCAACCAAGCCCAGGCTATCCTGATCTCCGTTCTCTCTCTTCTTCTGGTTGCCGCGGCAGTCTACTTCGTAAGTACCCGAAAGCGCGGGGAAGAGTCGGGCTCCCGGGCGTCCCTAGCCGATGCGGGCGCGGTCCGGCGGCCCACCGTGGCGGTGCTGGGCCTCCGGAACCTTACAGGCCGCCCGGAGACGGCTTGGCTGTCGACGGCATTTTCCGAGATGCTGACCTCCGAACTGGCCGCAGGTGAGCAATTACGTGCCATACCCGGAGAGGATGTCGCCCGCCTCAGGCTCAATCTTCCCTTGCCAGGGGCGGACAGCCTGGCTCACGACACCTTGCTGCGGATTCGGAATAACCTCGGGACCGACTACGTCGTCCTGGGATCGTATACCGACCTGGGAGAGACCGGCGGAGGGCGCATTCGCCTGGACCTGAGGCTCCAGGACGCCCGCGCCGGGGTGACCCTGGCGGCCTTTGGGGAAACGGGCACAGAAGGCGGCCTTTTTGACCTGGTCTCCAGCGTCGGCGCTCGCCTTCGCCAGGCGCTGCGGGTCGACGACGTACCCAAGACCGAGGCTGGAGCCGTGCGGGCGGAGCTGCCGTCCAGTCCCGAGGTGGCGAAGCTCTACGCCGAGGGATTGGCGAAGATCAGGAGTTTTGACGTGGTGGGCGGGCGCGACCTGTTGGAGAAGGCCGTGGCGGCCGATCCCCAGTTTCCTCTGGCCCATTCGGCCCTGGGAACGGCTCTTTCGGCCCTGGGCTACGATGCCCAGGCTCAGGAAGAAGCCAAGAAGGCCTTCCAGCTCTCCGGCAGTCTGGACCGCCAGCAGCGGCTCGTGATCGAGGGCCGCTACCGGAGCGTCCTGAACCAGTGGGACAGGGCCGCAGAAGTCTACGCGACCCTGTTCGGGCTCTTCCCCGACAATCTTGATTACGGTGTGAGCCTGGCGACCGCCCAGGCGCTCTCCGGCAAAGGCCAGGATGCGATGGCCACCCTGGCGGCGCTCCGCCGGCTCCCGGCTCCGGGCCGGGATGACCCCCGCATCGACATGGTCGAGGCGGACTGGGCGGAGTCTGTGTCAGACTTCAAGCGGGAGGGGGCTTCCGCCTCGCGAGCCGTCAGCCGCGGCGAGGCCCTGGGGGCCGACCTCCTGGTAGCAAGGGCTCGGTTGTCGCAGGGAACCGCGCTGTGGAAGCTTGGCCAGCCAACCGAAGGACTTGCAGCCCTGGCCGCCGCCGAGATGACGTTTGCTTCAACCGGAGACAAGGGCGGGGTGGCCGATGCCTTGGAGGCCACGGCCGAAGTGCTGGCTGATCAGGGTAACCCCGCCGAGGCCCGGCAGAAGCACGCGCAGGCGCTCGCCATCCGGCGCGCGATCGGCGACGAGGGTGGCGTCGCTCATTCCCTCAACAACCTGGCGATCCTCAAGTGGCAGCGGTCCGACCTTGATGGCGCCGCGCGCATGTACGATCAAGCCCTGGTCAGCTTCCGCGAGATCGGCGATGACACGGGAGTGGCCAATACCCTGAACAACCTGGCCAACATCCTTTACGACCGCGGCGAGCTGGCGGCTGCGAGGCGCATGTACGAAGAGTCGGCCGCCAAATTCGGAGAGATCGGCGATCGGGGTGGAGCGGCGCAGGAGTTGATCAACGTCGGGCTCGTCCTTTCCAATCAGGGCGACCTTGCCGGCGCCCGGTCCAGGTACGAGCAGGCCGCAGCAATCTGCCGGGAACTGGGAACCAAGGGGCTGCTGGCGGACGCGCTCTCCGGCCTGGGCGAGGTTGATCTAAGGGAAGGGCATCTGGCAGCCTCTGGAAGGTCGTTTGAGGAAGCGGCCGCCCTGCGCCGGGACCTCGGGGAGAAGGGAAGCGCCGCGGAGAGCGCCTTTGATCTGGCTTCGCTGGCCATCGAGGAAGGGCATCCGGCAGAGGCTCAGGCAGCGCTGCCCGCGGCTCTCGAGGAGGTCCGCCGGGAGGGTCAGGCCGATGACGAGGCCTACGGCCGGGCGGTCCTGGCGCGGGCGCTTCTGGAGCAGGGCCAAGTGGTCGAGGCGGGCCGGGAAGCAAGGCGCGCTCTGCCGCTGGCCGAGAAGAGCCAGAACGCCGAGATCCGCCTGACGGTGGGGACGGTCGCCGCCCAGGTGGAGGCAGCTTCGGGCGATCCGCTGCGCCTCACAAAGGCGAAGCATGACCTTATTGCGATCCAGTCCGAGGCGGAGCGGCTGGGCCTCCTCGACCGGCAGTTCGCCGCCCGCCTGGCGCTGGGCGTGACTAATCTGAAAAGCAGAGACCCGGCTGCCCGCACGGATCTGGAGCAACTACAGAAGGAAGCGGAGGGAAAGGGTTTCGGGCTGATCGGACACAAAGCGGGCGCCGCCTTGGCAGCCGGGTCCTAAACGAGCTTTCGCATCAAAGCATAGTAGTCTTCTGAGAGCCCGGAGTTCCGGGCCCTCGCCAATTTCAAATCAGTGAGAAACGGCTAGCTGCGCGGCGCCACTGGGGGGCGTTTCTGAATTAAGGGAGGAACGTGCCGCCTCTTGCCTCCTCCTCCAGCCACCGGTACAGGCGTCATAATGACGTTGGTGCGACCGGGCGCGACACTGAAGAAAGCATGACCGGGGTTCTTGCCCGTCGTTTGATTATCGGCCAACAGCACTGCCGCTTCTGGCCTGGAAGCCGCTGTGATCGGTGTAACGTCCGCTCTAGTGGAAACGAAGGTCGTGGCCGGCTGCGAATGGCTCTGGGCTTTGATGGGTACCGTCCTGGCTTGCAGCATTGAACCCGTCACAAACAAGCAACACAAGGTCGACCCGAAAAGAACGGGAACTCGCATTGGGACCCCTCCCTGTGTGCGCGAAGTCCGCGACCCTTGATCGCGACTAGCCGGCCGCAAGTCTCATATAAGGCCCGCTCGCTACCCTAGTTGTCGTTGGCTCGGCAGCCTGAACGTCGTCTCGACAAGAGGAAGACCGACTCACCTCGTCCGCATCACTCGACGCAGAATAGATCAACGGCGATTAATCGGTCAAGCAGTACTTTCGTTTGGTACCCGACTTGGACTGCTTGATAATTCATGGGTTACAACGCCGCCGCCACCCGCATCCGAGTTGAATGCAAGCCAGCTCGGGCGTATAGTGCGTTTGACTGGAATCAGAAGATAGCGCGACGAGGGCGACCATGGAACGTGATCGGCAACTTGCGCAAGGCTACGCTATCGGGGTCCTGGTAGGGCTGGCATTGCTGTCCGCCGTCCCGCCCGCCCAGAGCCAAACCCGGGAGCTCACTAAGCGGGTGGTGGGCGACTACGGCTACTGGAGCCGGATCCAGACCCCGCCTTACAGTTCGGCCCAAATTCCGTTCGCCAAGCTGACCCACATCAACCACGCCGGTGTAAGTTTCAAGGCCAACGGGGACCTCGTGGTTCCGGACGGATTCCTGGAGCCGGAGCTGATCGACAAGGCGCACGCGGCCGGCGTCAAGGTGATGCTGTTGCTGGGCGGCCCCTTCACCGCACTGGAGCAGAACGCCGGTCTACAGGCCATCCTGATCGGGAACCTCCAGACCTTCATCAACCATTACGACTACGACGGAGTGGACATCGACTGGGAGTATCCCTCCTCGGAGAAGGACCGTTCGACCTTCTCGAGCCTGATGATCGCGCTTCGTCTGGCCTTTCCCCGGCCCAACTACATTGTTTCCGCCGACGTGCCCCCGTGGGGAGGCAACGGGTACGCCTACCCGAACACCGAGCCGGCCGTCGATTATTTCAACGTCATGATGTACGACTGCGCCGGACCCTGGACAGACGATGCTCAGCTCAACTCGGCCATCTTTCCCGATCCGCACAACCCCGAGCCCTATGAATGCGAGCCCGGAGGCAGCGTCGAGGAAGCGGCCAACATATTCCTAAGCGAGCTGAGGATCCCGCCCGCCAAGATCAATATGGGAACGCCCTTCTACGGCTACTTCTACGAGAACGTCAGCAGGCTGTGGGGAAATTGCCTCAACTGCGCCAATACCGTGCTTTCCGAGAACTACGGTACTTTCATCAAGCAGCGGATCAACCAGCGAGGCTGGCAGACCTTCTACGATCCCATCTCGCTCGTGCCTTACATGCTGAGGGCGGACGGAACTCCGGGCTTCATCACCTACGACGATTCGTTCTCGACCTTCTATCGGGTCTGGTACTCGGTATGGGATCGCGGCATGGGCGGCACCTTCATGTGGTCTCTCGACGCGGACTACGATGGGCACTCGCAGGACCTGCTGGACGCCATGTACAGCGCCAGTCTCAAGCAGACCCCTTGATGCCTTAGGTTGATGGACCGCGATAGCCGTGAATCCGGTTGCGGCGCTGCCGGCTGTGCCGCGGCCCGATCCTTTAATCATTCCTCAACCCCACGGAGAAGCTCCAGACGTGTGCGTTGTGGTATCCTGTCCCGGTAAGCGCCCCGTGCATCTAATGATACAGGCTGGGGGTTCGCCCAATGGTTAAGTCTGCCGCTTGGACGAGCGGTTGGCGGCGAGCTTTGGTCCGGAAGGTCTCGTAGCCACGCAGCAGTGCAGGTGAGGTTGTTTGGGGAAGTTGATGACGACAAAGCACGTTATTCGAACTCTGAGCATTGCCGGCGGGCGCCTGACGCGTCTGGCGGCGCTGCCGCTCTTCCAGGGACCGGAGGAGGTCCTGGTCGGAGGGCAGGCGGTGATCGAAGGTGTCATGATGCGCTCACCGCATTCTTATGCGGTGGCGGTGCGCTGTCCCGACGGGTCCATCGCCGTCGGCGAGGACTACCTGGACCGTCCCTCGGAAAAGCATCCGTGGCTCCGCTATCCCATCCTGCGCGGGTTAGGAACCCTGGGGCAGGCCATGGCGCTCGGCATCCGGGCCCTCAAGTACTCGGCTGAACATGCGATCGAAAGCGCGCAAGATTCCAGCGCGGCGGCGAAGCCCGGAAAGAAGCCGGAGATGAGCCGATGGCTGATGGCTCTGAACATCCTTTTTTCCCTGGCATTCTTCATCGCCCTGTATAAGCTCCTGCCCTTGTACATGGCCACCCGGCTGCAATCCCATTACGCGGTGGTGGGCAACTTGGTGGTTTTCAACTTTGTGGACGGCTTCATCCGTATCGCCTTTTTTCTCGCTTTTCTGGCGTTGCTGGCGCAGTCCAAGGACATCCGCCGGGTATTCGAATATCACGGCGCCGAGCACAAGGTGGTGTGGGCGTTCGAGAAGACCGGCCGGATGGACGTGGAAACCGCCCGCTCGGCCACTCGCTTTCACCCTCGCTGCGGAACCAGTTTCCTTCTGGTGGTCATGGTGGTCGCCATGCTCTTCTACATGGTGCTACCTTTCCACTCTTTTGCAGGCAAGCTGATCGGCCGGCTGGTGCTGCTGCCACTCATTGCCGGCGTCTCCTATGAGTTTATTCGCTTTGCGGCCAAATCCAAGGGCATCCTGTGGCGCTGGGCTTCGCAACCGGGGCTGTGGCTGCAGCGGATCACCACCCGCGAGCCCGACGACAGCCAGCTGGAGACGGCCGTCAAAGCGCTGGAGAGCGCCATGGCGCTAGAAAAGGCCCGTGGCGGGGAACTGGTGATTGCTTAGCCCTAAGGTCGAATTGAAAATTTACAAACGAAGCCGTCATCTTATTGAAAACACAGCCGCTTCCATTTTTGGAAGTAGCGGGATCCCGTCATCTTGTTGATTCAAAATGGTTTTTTGCTACGAACCCGTCATCTCATTGATGGGGAGCTAGTTATACCAAAGAGGGGACCCCGGTACGCCCTACAACAGCGAAAGCGGGACCCTTTAGAATTATGACGACATGAACTTCCTGAATAAACTTTCTGAGATCGAGCAGAAGTACGAAGCCCTGACCCACCAGCTTGGCGACCCCGCCGTGCTGGCCGATCCGGCTGTCTACCAGAAGACCGCCAAGGCGCAGTCTGATCTCACCGAGGTGGTCGAGAAATACCGCGAGTGGAAGGGAATCGAGAAGTCGCTCGTGGAGACCAGGACGCTCCTGGCGGAGTCGTCCTCCGACCCAGCCATGAAGGAGATGGCCGAAGAGGAGCTCGCCAAACTGGAGAAACGGCGCGAGCACGTGGAAGAAGAACTGAAGACCTTACTGCTACCTCGTGATCCCAACGACGAGAAGAACGTGGTGCTGGAGATCCGCGCCGGCACCGGCGGCGACGAGGCCACTCTGTTCGCTCAGGAGCTCTTCCGCCTTTACTCCCGCTACGCCGAGTCGCAGGGCTGGCGCGTGGAAGTACTCACCGCCAGCGGCTCCGGGGTGGGCGGACTGAAGGAAGTGATCGCCCTGGTGGAGGGCAAGAAGGTTTATAGCCAGCTCAAGTATGAGAGCGGGGTACATCGCGTGCAGCGCGTGCCTGCCACCGAGCAGCAGGGCCGCATCCATACCTCGGCGGTGACGGTGGCGGTGCTGCCAGAGGCCGACGAAGTGGAGATCCAGATCGATCCCAAGGATATCCGCATCGATACTTTCTGCTCCTCCGGCCCGGGCGGGCAGTCCGTCAACACTACCTACTCGGCGGTCCGGATCACCCATCTTCCCACCGGCCTGGTGGTCTCCTGCCAGGACGAAAAGTCGCAGATCAAGAACCGCGCCAAGGCGCTGCGCGTGCTCCGGTCGCGGCTCTATGAGATGGAACTGCAGAAGCAGCAGGAGCAGATCACGGCCGAGCGCCGGCAGATGGTGGGCTCAGGCGACCGCAGCGAGAAGATCCGCACCTACAACTTCCCGCAGAACCGGGTCACCGACCACCGCATCGGCCTCACCATCCATCAGCTCGACCGGGTGATGGACGGCAGGATCGACGACATCATCGAGGCGCTGACGGCTTATTACCGTGCCGAGCGCCTGAAGGGCGACAGCGCCGCGGCCTGAGCTGGCGGGCATCAACCCGGGCCGCAGGCCTTTAGCTGAATCTTCAAGACGGTCATTGAGTCTAGGCAACATATCTAGGCTCTGTCAACGGACACCACCCGGCTTCCCCATGCAGCTCCGTCAGGCATTGCGGGCCGGCGTCACCGCTCTCGAAGAGAACCACATCCCTTCGGCACGCCTGGCTGCCGAGCTCCTGCTGATGCACCTGCTCGGCCGCGACCGCGCTTATCTCTACACCCATCCCGAGTTCGATCTTCCCGAGGACGCTCTGGCCCGCTACCGAGAGCTGGTCGCCGAGCGCGCCACCGGCAAGCCCACCCAGTACATCACCGGCCACCAGGAGTTCTGGGGTCTCGACTTCGAGGTCACGCCCGACGTGCTGATTCCTCGGCCTGAGACCGAGCACCTGGTGGAAGCGGTGCTGGACCTCTGGCGGGCAAGCGGGCCGGGCAGGGAAGACAGGTCCGGAGAGCAGTCCGCCGGACCGCGCCTCGTCGACGTAGGCGCCGGATCGGGCTGCATCGCGCTCGCGCTGGCCTCGGAACTGCCGCAGGCGCAGATTCTCGCCACCGACCTCTCACGGCCGGCGCTCGAGGTGGCGCGGCGCAACGCCCGCCGGCTTGATCTGGCCGAGCGCGTCTGGTTCGTCGAGATGGATTTGCTCACCGCCGTCACAGGTCGCGCCGGCTTTGACTTCGTGGTCTCCAATCCGCCTTACGTGGGCAGCCAGGAGATCGACTCCGTGCAGCGCGAGGTGCGCGAGTTCGAGCCCCGCCTGGCCTGGGGTGGCAGCGGGTCGGGCGACGGCGTCTATCAGCGGCTCTTTCCCCAGGTACTCGCTGTTCTGAAGCCGGGCGGATACGTCGCCGTCGAGGTCGGTTACAATCAGGCAGCGAGGGTTTTGAACTTGCTGAAGGCGGGCTGGACCGAGGCTGAGGCCCGGCCGGATCTGGCGGGGATTCCCCGGGTGGTGGTGGCGCGAAAAGCAGAGGCCGTCCCGTCCAAAGCTGCACCCTGACGCGGAACGGAACGCTCATGGATACTGCGCCGGTGCGGCAGATTCTGCACGTCGACATGGATGCCTTCTATGTGTCCGTCGAAGAACTGGAGAACCCGTCCCTGCGCGGCAAAGCGGTGATAGTGGGCGCGGACCCCGACGGCCGCGGAGTGGTGACGGCCGCCAGTTATGAGGCGCGCAAGTTCGGGGTGCACTCGGCGCAGCCGATCGGCAAGGCCAAGCAACTCTGCCCGGACGCCATCTTTCTGCGCGGCAACTACGCTAAGTACCATCACTATTCGAAGCGCGTGGCGGAGATCTTCTCGACCTTCACCCCGGTGGTCCAGATGGTGTCGATCGACGAGGCTTACCTTGATCTCACCGGCTCGGAGCGCCTGCAGGGTCACACGCTCCCGGCCGCCGACCGGCTGATTCGCGTCGTCAAGGAGAAGACCGGTCTCAACTGTTCGGTGGGCGCGGCCACCTCCCACGTGGTGGCCAAGATCGCCTCCGACCAGGCCAAGCCGCACGGCCTGCTCTACGTTCTGCCGGGCCGGGAGGCGGCGTTTCTCAGACCACTTCCGGTGCGGCGCATGCCGGGCATCGGCAAGGTGACCGAGCCGGAGCTAGCCTCCCTGGGCATCTGGACGATCGGCGACCTGCAGGCGTATGGACCCGATCGCCTGCGCACGCGATTCGGCAAGTACGGCGAGTGGCTCTATCAGAAATCGCTGGGCCAGGACATCGAGGCCTACCGCTACGGCGAAGAGACCAAGCAGATCAGCCATGAGACCACCTTCGACTGCGACACCAGCGATGCCGCCGAGCTGGAACGGACGCTGTCGCTTCTGTCGCAGCGCGTGGCGCGCCGGCTGCGCGAGCACGGATTCTACGCCCGCACGGTGGGCCTCAAGATTCGCTTTGCCCCGTTTCGCACCCTGACGCGGGATGTCACCCTGGGCGAGCCCACCCAGCTCGACGTCGTCCTGTTTGAGCACGTCCGGGGTCTGTTTGCCAAGACCTTTCGCGGCAACCAGAAGGTGCGGCTGCTGGGGGTGAGAGCCTCGCACCTCGAGCGCGCCGATTTCCAGCAGAATCTGCTGGCCTCGCCCGAACGGGAACGGCTCAACCGGCTGGCGCGCGCCGCCGACGAGGTCCGCGACAAGTTTGGTTTTGATTCGGTGCGCCTGGCGCGCTCGCTCGAGCCGGCGGCCGAACCGCGAACCAAACGGTCATCCTAGAGCAAAGGAGGAATGGAGTATGCCAACCAAGAAGCGGGCATCGCGCCGCGCCCCGGCGAAGAAAGGGGCCAAGACTCCAGCGGCCAAGCGTCCCGCGAGCGCCCAAGCCGCCGCGCAAGACAAGTCGCTGCGCGAGCACGTGCTCTACTTACTGCGAGGCGGGGGAGCTCACGTCAGCTTTGACAAGACCATCGCCGATCTGCCTGCCGAGTCGAGGGGGATCAAGCCTGCCGGCCTGCCTTTCAGCGCTTGGCAGATCCTGGAGCACCTGCGCATCGCGCAATGGGACATCCTGGAGTTCAGCCGCGATCCCAAGCACGTTTCGCCCGCCTGGCCCGCAGGCTACTGGCCGACGTCGGACGCACCCCCCGGTCCTGAAGCCTGGGATCGGAGCGTGGCAGCCTTCCGGCGCGATCTCAAAGCTATGGAGCGTCTGGTGTCGAATCCCTCCACCGATCTTCATGCCAAGATCCCGCATGGAGACGGCCAGACCATTCTGCGCGAGGCCTTGCTGACGGCGGACCATAATGCCTATCACCTTGGCCAGATCGTGATCCTGCGCCGGCTGCTGGGCGCGTGGCACGAATAGCGGGTGGCCGATCGGATCGAGGCGAAGCTTTAGTGGAGCTGGCCGGCATTGCGCCCCGCAGGTGGGATCGCGTAAGCTGACTGCGCACGTCAAAGCGCACTCATGGAGGTTTCATGCGGAAGGTCGTTCGCACCGCCGAGGCGCCGCGGCCCCTCGGCGTCTATTCCCAGGGCATCGCGGCCGACGGCTTTGTTTTTGTGGCGGGGCAGGGTCCCGTGAATCCAGCCACCAATGAGCTGGAGCTCGGCGACATTCACTCCCAGACGCGGCGCGTCTTGCAGAACATTCGGGCGATTCTCGAGGCCGCGGGCAGTTCGCTCGACCAGGCCGTCCGCATGGGCGTCTTCCTCGCCGATCTCAACGATTTCGGCGCCCTGAACGAGGTGTTCCGCGAATTCTTCCCGGACGACCCTCCGGCCCGCACCACCGTAGGCTGCCAGCTCCCCAAGGCGGGGATGAAGGTGGAGATTGACTGTATCGCGCGGGTGCGAGACCGAAGGCGCTAGCGCCTTTCGTCGAGCGCCTCTTCGTCGGTGTCGGATTTTCCCGGCTCGGTATCGTCGGCCACCCCCATGGTCGACAGCCGGTAGCGCAACGCGTTCCGCGACAGTCCCAGCAGGCGCGCCGCTTGACTCTTATTGCCCCCGGCGCGGCGCAGCGCCTCGCGAATAATCTCGTTTTCAAACTCGTCGAGCGTCACACCGGCGGGCGGGAAGGGAACCGTGCTTTCCGGAGCGCCCGGAGCCGCCGGGTTCGGGTGCGCCCTGCCCAGATCCAGCCGGATGTCGCCGGCGCCGATCATCTCGCCGGCCGAGAAGGCAATCGCCCGCTCGATAATGTTCTGAAGTTCGCGGACGTTGCCCGGCCAGTGGAAATCCATGAGCATTTTCAGGGCCTCGGGCGTGATACCACGGATCGTCTTGCCGGACTCGGGCGCGAATCGCCGGATGAAGAGGTCCACCAGGGCGGGGATGTCCTCCTTATGCTCGCGCAAGGGAGGGATGTCGATGGGGACCACGTTGAGGCGGTAATAGAGGTCCTCGCGAAACGTGCCCTGTTCGAGCGCGGCCCGCAGATCGCGATTGGTCGCTGCCACCAGGCGGACGTCGACTTTTAGCGTCCGGGTTCCGCCCAGGCGCTCGAACTCCCGCTCCTGCAGCACCCGCAGGAGCTTTACCTGGGTGGCAGGCGGCACGTCGCCGATCTCGTCCAGAAACAGGGTCCCTTTGTCGGCGAACTCGAACTTGCCCGGCTTGGAGGCCGCGGCGCCGGTAAAGGCGCCCTTCTCGTAGCCGAAGAGCTCGCTTTCCAGCAGGTTCTCCGGGATGGCGGTGGAGTTGATCTTGACGAACGGGCCGGAGGCGCGCCGCGAGTGCTCGTGAATGGCGCGCGCGATCAGATCCTTGCCCACCCCGCTCTCGCCCCCCAGCAGCACCGTGGAGGTGGTGGGCGCCACCCGCGCCACCGTGGCCAGCACCTCCTGCATGCGGGCGCTGCCCGCCACAATGTTCTTGAAGTGGTAGCGTTGGCCGAGGGCCTCGCGCAGCGAGCGATTCTCCTGCCGCAGGCGATCGACGTCCAGCTCTTTGCTGACGATCAGCTTCATCTCGTCCAGCGAAAACGGCTTCAGAACATAGTCGCTGGCGCCCGACTTCATCGCCTCCACTGCCGTGTTGACCGTGCCGTAGGCAGTCATCACCACCACCGGCAGCTCCGCCTGCGTGCGCTTGACCGCCTGCAGAAACTCGAGGCCGTTCATGCCCGGCAGTCTCAGATCGGTAATTACCAGGTGCACCGGCTCCTGCCTCAGGATCTTTAGCCCGGTCTCGGCGTCCGAGGCCACCTGGGTGGTGTAGCCCTCTTCGGCCAGCGATAGCGAGAGCAGGCGGGAGAGCTTGGCTTCGTCTTCAACAATCAGAATGGTTGCCATATTTCGATTCCATCGGCCACCGACAGAGGTTCAACCCGGGGCCCGGCCGGACGTCAATCACAAGGCAGAAAGACGCGGAAGCGGGCGCCTTTTCCCGGCTCGCTCGCCAGCCGGATCGATCCTCCGTGCTCGTCGACGATCTTGGAGACGATGGACAGACCCAGCCCGATTCCTTCCTTTTTGGTCGTGAAGAACGGGTTGAAGATCTGCTCGCGGAGGTGGGCGGGCACGCCGGGCCCACTGTCCTCGAATTCCACTTCGATGCCCGCCCGCGTGCTGGAGTTCGCCGGCCGGGCGCTGACCTGGAGCTTGCCGCCCGCCTCGCCCATCGCTTGAAAGGCGTTGACCGCCAGATTGGTGAACACCTGCTCGCACAGCTCCGCATCCACCCGCGCCGCCGGCAGATCGGGCGCGTAATCCCGCTCGATCTCCACCTCCCTGCCGCCCAGGCCGTTCTGGGCGGCTTTGAGAGCGCGATCGACCAGCGGCGGGATCTCGGCCGGCTTGCGCTCCAGGTGCATGGGACGGGCAAAGTCCAGAAAGCGGCTCACGATGCCGTTGAGGCGGTCCACTTCGCTCGAGATGTAGCCGGCAAGCTCCCGGGCGAGCGCGTCCGACGCGGGCAGCTTTTGGGTCAGCATCTCCGCCGAGCCCTTGATGACCCCCAGCGGGTTGCGAATCTCGTGGGCCACGCCGGCCGTCAGTTGCCCGAGCGCGGCTAGGCGCTCGGAGCGCCGGACTTCGGCCTGCGCCGCCTCCAGGCGCCGGTTGGTCTCGGCCAGCGTCTCCGCCAGCGTGCGGTAGCGCTCCGCCTGGCGGCGGCTTTCGATCACGAAGCGGTTGACAATAATAGCCGCCAGGAAAAGAAAGAGGACGCGGATGACGATATCCGTAGCGCCCTCCGGCGTGAGCTCGAACTCTTTCAACGCCGGATAAAGGTACGAGCAGTAGGCGGCCGCTGCCACCGCCGTCCATAGCAGCGTCCCCCGGACCTCGAAGATTGTCGCCGCCGAGACCACCGGCACGTAGTAGATCAGCCAATAGGGGCTCGCAATGGGAAGGGTTCCGGTGTGGCCGATGAGCAGGGTGGCGAGCAGGATCTTGATCGCCACGCTGTATGCATTGCGCCGTCCCGGCGGGACGGAGGCCAGCAGGCGGCGGTCAAAGATCTGGAAGAACCCGATCGCCAGCAGCGTCAGTTGCTTGTGAATCTCGAAGACCGGGCTCAGGACGGCGAGAAAGCCCACCAGCACCAGCCAGAACAGGTCCAGCCAGCGGAAGATCGTCTCGCCACGTGGGGGACCGCCTTGGTCGAGCGGATTGAGAGTCGCGGATGCAAGGGCAGGCGGCAGGGCGGCCCCAGCGGTCGCGGTCTGTGGGGATACCTCAGCCGCTGCGCCCGTTGCCATACCGGCGGGAAGCCCGATGCGGGCACCGGCGGTGGAATCCTGATCGCTTGCGGCCATCACACCTCTTGGAAGTCTGCTGACACCACCAGCTTGCGGCATTTTGGGGCCCCCGATCAACCCGTGGGAAGCGGTGCTGCCCCTGCTTCGGCCAGCCCGGCTTCAGACTTGCTTGCTCCCGAGATGCAGATCGTTTGACTTGGAGTCGCTGGCCATGCAACCTTATAAGGCCGTTGTGTATGGGGTGGGAACGGGGGATCCTCCACCGTGACGGAAGCGGTCAGGGCCAGGCTCGAAGAGAGCTTGGCTGCGGCTGGAAGGAGCCATGACCACGCCCCAACGGGTACGGACTCTCCGACATCGCCGGCAACATGCGGCAGCGGACCCGACTGGCACCCGCCCGACCACTACCAGCAGCTGGCTGTTGCCTGCCAGCGGCGTGGCTCGCGAATCCGAGGCTCCCGCTTCATCCTTCGATCCGACCAGGCTTGATCAACCCAACAAAGTGCATCGCGGAGGATCATTTCTCTGCACCGATCACTACTGCTCGCGTTTCATCGTCGGCACGCAGGGCAAGGCCGAGGTGGACACGGGGACCGATCACCTCTGCTTTCGGTGCGTGCCGAGCGCAGCGCTAGCCTTTCAGCAAGCCCAATCGCAGTTGAATTAGCCGGCAAGGGGTCAGGATCGCTACTTCAGCTCGAAGACCCCAAAGCCAATCGCACTTCACAGCCGGATAACGAGTAACGCGTCGTCCGGACTCAACCGTTAGCTCGAGACAATCTGCAAAGGGGAAATCATGAAAAAGGGAGGAATCATGAAAGCCATCAGATCGTCTGGTTTTCCGCGCTGGCAGACCGTTGCATGTCTGATCGTCATGGTCGTCGGCGTCATCCCTGGATCGGCCAAGTCGAGCGGGCGTGCCGCCGCGCGCGCCCAAGCATCCGGCACACAAAAACCCAACATCCTCGTCATCATGGGCGACGATATCGGTTGGTTCAACATCGGCGCCTACCATCGCGGCATCATGTCGGGCAAGACACCCAACCTCGACAAGCTGGCGACCGAAGGCCTGATGTTCACCGATTACTACGCCGAAGCAAGCTGCACCGCGGGACGCGCCAACTTCATCACCGGCGAAATCCCCCTGCGCACCGGCTTAACGACCGTGGGCCAGGCTGGGGCCGACGTGGGGATTCCGATGCAGGCTGCCACGCTTGCCACCGTGCTCAAGTCAATAGGCTATGAGACCGGCCAATTCGGCAAAAACCACCTCGGTGACCTGAACAAGTACTTGCCGTGCCTACACGGTTTTGACGAGTTCTTCGGCTACCTCTACCACCTCGATGCCATGTCTGACCCTTACTGGTTTGACTACCCGCAGGACTGGATCGATAAAACCGGGCCTCGCAATCTCACCCATTGCTGGGCGACGGACACCGATGACACAACCGTCCAGCCGCGCTGGGGTCCGATCGGAAAACAGAGGATCGAAGACGAAGGTCCGCTGGCGCCCTTCCCCAACATGGAGGGCATGCAGAACTGGCAAAAGGGTCGCCCAGCCAAGTACGACATGGAAACCTTTGACGAGGTGCTGGTCCAGAACACCAACCGTTTCATGGATCAGGCCAAGAAGGACGGCAAGCCGTTCTTCATCTGGCACAACACCACTCGCATGCACGTCTTCACCTATATTCCGCCCAAGTACCAGGCCATGATGAACTACGGGAGTAACTACAACCTGGAAGAGGCCGGCATGGCCCAGTTGGACGACTACGTCGGCGAGCTCCTGCGGCACCTGCAGGACATCGGAGAGGCTGACAACACCGTCGTGATCTTCACCACCGACAACGGGGCTGAGGTGTTCACCTGGCCGGACGGCGGTATGACCCCGTTCAAAGGCACCAAGGGCACCAGCTTTGAAGGTGGCTTCCGGGTGCCTGCCATCATCCGCTGGCCGGGACACGTCAAGCCGGGATCGGTTGAGAACGGCATCTTCTCCGGCCTCGACTGGTTCCCCACCCTGGCAGCGGCCGCCGGTAACCCCGACATTACCAATCAGCTCCTAAAAGGCGTGCAGCTCGGCGACCGCAGCTACAAAAACCACCTCGACGGCTACAACCAGTTGGCTCTGCTGGAAGGTAAAGGACCCTCCGCTCGCCACGAACTCTTCTATTTCAGCGGCGCCCAACTCGGCGCAATTCGCCTCGATGACTTCAAGTTCCAGTTCCTGCAGCAACCCTACGGCTGGCCGGGCGAGAAGATCACGACCGACATGCCGTCAATTACTAACCTCCGGCAAGATCCTTTCGAGCGCACCTCGACGCTCCGCGGCGAGACTCCCTTGGCTGGAGCCTTTGGCTACGGACAGGATTTCTATGCGCGCGAGTTCTGGCGCTTCGTGGTTGTCCAACAGGCGGTTGCCAAGCTGGCCGAGACTGCCGTCGAATACCCACCGATGCAGGCGCCGGCCAGCTTCAACCTGGATGCCGTCAAACGCCAGATTCAGGAAATGATGAAAGCACACGAAGGGCAGTAGCAAGAACAAGCAACAGGGGCGGCTCCTGGGAAGGGCTGCCCTTTCCCTCGGGTGGCGACGACATCCCTGTTCATGTCGTCGCCGCTTGTGACGCCTCGCCGGTCTGCACCAAAAAAGGCCCAGGGCGAGGCACGACGCTCGCCGTGGCTTGTATCTTCGTCAACGATGTTAGAAAACATTCTTCGATGGGTATTCGGGGTTTCGGGGAGGCCGAGCCGTGGCGAGGCACGACGTCGAGTCGAGAGCCTGGTCGGTAGACCGGCCCCCCGCGTTCTTCTCCCAAGCCGAGGAAGAATCTGCGGCCCCGCCGAGGCGGGAAGCCGGCATTCGCAAGCCCGACTGGAGAGGGCTCAGGATCGGGGAGCCGAAACCTCAGCCTATCCCAGGAGGTTTCTATGAACCATGCTGGCGTTGCTTTCGACCCTTGTGGCATCGAAGTCAGTCGTCAAGTCCTGGTCGTGGCTCTACGCCTTGAGGATCACGACCAACCCTTGCGCGAGTTCCCCAACACGCCCGCCGGGCATCAGGCCCTGCTGCGCTACCTGG
>Ga0335085_10004338_pt1 | contig 23638 bp, 15 predicted proteins | sample Lox_Sample_45_FD_206712 | JGI IMG/M metagenome (GOLD analysis project Ga0335085, IMG submission 206712) | Soil microbial communities from Loxahatchee National Wildlife Refuge, Florida, United States - Lox_Sample_4.5 | ecosystem: Environmental > Terrestrial > Soil > Wetlands | place: USA...
ATCCTCGGTGCGAGCGGAAAAGACCTGGTCGAGTCCGAGGACGCGGTCCAGGACAAGAAACGCGCAACGTCGTTTGCCGCGAAAGCCAGGGAAAAGACGGTGGTGGTCCCGGACCCGAAGAACAAGTCACTGGCCACTCTCGCGGTCGGAAACGACGACTGGCCGGTTCCCATCCCCCTGGTGAAGAAAGGCGGCAAATGGTATTTCGATACCGCGGCCGCGCACGACGAGATTTTGCGGCGGCGCATCGGAGCCAACGAACTCGACGCCATCAACGTCTGTCGCGGCTACGCGGAAGCTCAGGAGGAGTACGCAGAGCAAATTCACGATGACTCCGGAGTGAACCAGTACGCCCAGCGCATCATCAGCTCGCCGGGCAAACACGACGGCTTGGCATGGAAAAACCCCGATGGATCCTGGGGTGGCCCGGTTGGCGAGGGCGTAGCCACGGCCATCGAGCAGGGCTATATGAAGCGCGGTGAACCCTTCCACGGCTACCACTTCAAGGTCCTGAAGGGCCAGGGTCCAGCGGCTCGACTGGGCCAGTTGGATTACGTGGTCAACGGCGCGATGATCGGCGGTTTTGCCCTGGTAGCCTGGCCTGCCGAGTACCGGGTGACCGGAGTGCAGACGTTTATCATCAGCTACGACGGAGTCGTGTACCAGAAGGATCTGGGTCCGGACACGGCAAAGATCGCTTCGGCGATGGAACGCTACGACCCGGACAAGACCTGGCAGGAAACCGACGACGAATCGGAATGAGCCGCTTCCGGCTCACGCGCTGAGGCCGGGAAGAGTCTCCGGCCTGGCGCCTCCGGCGGGTTCGCCGAGGTAGGATCTTCTCAATGCTGCGGTTCAGGCCGAGGGCGGCGCTTCGAGACTGGCCCTGGGCGCTCGCCGTGCTCGCCGTGCTGACGGCGGTTCCTGCGATGTCTGGATGTGAGAATTCCTGCTTCGTGTTCATCTCAAACCCGGGTGGCGGAACGGGCGGCGCAGGCGTGGGCGGCACGACCGGCGGCTGTCCAACCGTAAACCCGGCGGGCACAGTTCAGGCCGTAGCACACCTCACGCGCACGTGCGAATCCTGTTCCGAATCAAATCAGATTCGCTCCCTGATCCTCACTCTCAACGGCATCGAGCTGCACCCGGTGCCGAATCAAGTGGCGGGGCCATCGGAATGGCAGGAACTGCTTCCGAGCCTTGCGCTTGAGCCGCGCCAGTTCGTGCTGGTGAAGTCGGGGGCCAGTGAATGGCCCGTGATCCCGCTGGGGGATCGCGCCTCCCTTCCCGCGATCAGCTACGATTGGATCCGGTTGCGGCTGGCGCCGGCGACCGCGGCCCATGAGTCACTACTCGGCACGGAGAATCCATGCGGCGCCGCGGGTGTCGGTTGCGCGGTGATGGGAGATGGCCGTGTTGTGCCGCTGGCGCTTGGGAAAGAGCTGGAATTCCCAATCGCGTCGACGGAGGTGGGTGGAGGCATCCTGACAGTTCTGCCGGGAAGTGATACTCGCGTGATGATCGAGTTGACCCCGGCATGGTCCGCGGTTCCGGGTTCGACGGGCAGACTCCAACTCCTGCCGGGACTGGCCGGACGGGCGTTTCGCGCGAGCGGCAACTAGCCGCAGGGCGACCCGTAAGACCGCGCAGGGATTTCACCCGAGTTTCTTCTCGATTACTTATGATGGCGGCGCTTGACGTTCAATTGCGCCAGCGAGCGCGCCAGCGCGGCGTTTACGAAGGCCACTTCTTCGGAAGAGAGCTTTTCCCGCAGGCGGGCGGCGGCGCGCTGGCGGGCCTCCTCCACCTTGGCGTCGTCAATGTTTTCGACGGCCACGGCCATGTCCGTCGCCACGGCCACGCGGTTCGCGGTGATCATCACCAGCCCCTGACCCACCGCCAGAAATTCCTCCTGGCCCTGTTTGCGCACGATCATTTCGCCGGGAACAAGCTGGGTCATCATGCGAACGTGCTCCGGAAGGACAGTCATTTCGCCCTCCGTGCCCTGGAGCGTGACGGCTTCCACGTCCTGGGAATACACCACGGCTTCCGGGGTCACTATCTCCAACTTCATCGTGATGGCCATGTTCAACCGTCCTGGGAGTCAGGCTGTCCCTCAGCACTCCGCCTCAGCCTTTTTGAATTTCCTCAATCGGGCCCTTCATATAGAAATTGCTCTCCGGCACTTCGTCGTGCTTTCCATCGAGGATTTCCTTGAAACCGCGCACGGTGTCCGCTACGGGCACCTGCTTGCCCTCCCGGCCCGTGAAGACCTGGGCCACGCTGAAAGGCTGGCTCAGGAAGCGCTGGATCTTGCGCGCGCGGAAGACGGTGAGCTTGTCTTCCGGGGAGAGCTCATCCATGCCCAGAATAGCGATGATGTCCTGTAGGTCCTTGTAGCGCTGCAGGACCTTTTGCACTCCCCGCGCCACTTCGTAGTGCTCGTTACCCACAATCTCCGGGGCCAGCGCGCGGGAAGTTGAAGCCAAGGGATCTACCGCGGGGTAAATGCCCAACTCAGCGATGGCGCGCTCCAGAACGATGGTGGCGTCCAAATGAGCAAAGGTGGTCGCGGGCGCAGGATCGGTCAGGTCGTCGGCAGGCACGTACACAGCCTGGAACGAGGTAATCGAGCCCTTCTTCGTGGATGTGATGCGCTCCTGGAGGACGCCCATTTCCGCGGCCAGCGTCGGCTGGTAACCGACGGCGCTGGCGGTGCGGCCGAGCAATGCCGAGACCTCGGAGCCGGCCTGCGAAAAGCGAAAGATGTTGTCGATGAACAGGAGCACGTCCTGATTTTTCTCGTCGCGGAAATATTCGGTGATGGCCAACCCCGCCAGGGCCACGCGCAGGCGGGCCCCCGGCGGCTCGTTCATCTGGCCATAGACCAAAGCGATTTTGGAGGCGCCCAGGTCGTCCTGCTTGATGACGCCCGCTTCGGTCATTTCGTGGTAGAGATCGTTCCCTTCGCGGGTGCGCTCGCCAACGCCGGCGAATACGGAAACGCCTCCATGCAGCTTGGCGATATTGTTGATCAGCTCCATGATGACCACGGTTTTGCCGACGCCGGCGCCGCCGAAAGCACCCACTTTTCCGCCCTTCAGGAACGGGCAGATCAGGTCAATGACCTTGATGCCGGTGGGGAGTACCTGCGGGGAGGTGGATTGGTCTGCCAACGGGGGCGGCTGGCGGTGGATGGGATAGTACTTCTCGGCCTTGACCGGGCCGCGCTCGTCCACGGGATTTCCGGTGACGTCGAAGATGCGGCCCATCACGCCCTCGCCCACGGGCATGGAGATGGGGGAGCCGCTGTCCGTCACTTCGTAACCGCGCTTGAGGCCTTCGGTGCCGGACATGGAGATGGCCCGGACCAGTTGATCGCCCAGGTGCTGTTGCACTTCGAGAGTTATTTTCGCGGATTCGCCCAGGACCTTGTATTCCACACACAGGGCGTTGTAGATTCCGGGCAGCGATTCCGGAAATTCCACATCCACCACCGGTCCCACGACCTTGACGATTTTCCCTTTGTTCATGTTCGTGCCTCGCTTCCGTGAGCCGCGCCCGCGGATTCCGGACTAACCCGCCTGCCCGCCGGCGATCTCCAGCAGTTCCTTGGTGATATTTCCCTGGCGGAGCTTGTTGTATTCCAGGGTCAATTCCTTGATCAGGCCGTCCGCATTGTCGGTGGCGTTCTTCATCGAGACCATGCGGGCACTCTGCTCACTGGCCCTAGCATTCAACAGCGCCTGATAGATGAAGACATTGGTGTAGGCCGGAAGAAAGTAGCCGAGGACGAAAGCCGCACTGGGCTCGAATTCGAAATCGGTTTGGCCGGCATCCTCCGGCAGTTCGGCAACAACCATCGGGATCTTCGCGCGGGCGATTTCACCCACCGGAAGATACTCGAGGCAGACCGGCTCCTGCGTAAGGGTGTTGTGAAAGCGCGTGGCCACGACCATGACCTGGTCCACTTCGCCCTTCAGAAAGAGCTCGCGGGCAAAGGCTGCGATGGCCCTGGCCTCCGGGACCGTAGGGGAATCCCCGTAGGTGAATTCGGCGGCAAGCTGACGATGTGTACGCGCGATGAACTGGGCGGCCTTGCGTCCCGCGGTGATGAACAGGGTGGTATGTGGATCGAACTGGGTAACCAGGCGAAACACATTGCTGTTCAACGCTCCACACAGGCCTTTATCTGTAGCCACAAGGATGACCGCCCGCTTGCGGACTTCGCGCACCTTCAGGAGCGGATGGGTAAAATCGCCCATTCCACGGGTGGCTTCGCGCTGGATGAGGTAGAGCAACTGCACGAAGGGCCGCCCGGCCAGGGCGGCCTGCTGGGATTTATGCATCTTCGACGCGGCCACCATCTGCATGGCCTTGGTGATCTGCGCCGTGCTGCTGACGGACCTGATGCGCCGCCGCAAATCCCGCGGGCTGTTCATGGCACGCTCGATTCCCGCGGGACCGGGAGCGGCGCCAGAGACGCCCTACCGGCCACCGAGTCGCGGGCTGTGCGCGAATCCGCGTTCATTTCCATGAGTCTTTGAATTGCTCCGCGGCGGCTTTCAATTCCGCCTTCAGTTCGTCCCCGATCTGCCTTTCGCGGCTGATCTTCCGGAGCAATTCCTCCTTGCGGGTCTCGAGGAATTCCGTGAACTTGGTTTGATATTCCTTCACCCGGTTTACCGGCACCTGATCGAGGTAGCCATTCTGGACCGCCCAAAGCACGGCCACCTGGACCTCGACTGGGATGGGGCTGTATTGGGGCTGCTTGAAGACTTCCATGATGCGCTTGCCGCGGTCGATCTTTGCCTGGGTGGTCGCGTCGAGTTCCGAACCGAACTGCGCGAACGCCGCGAGTTCGCGGAACTGCGCGAGGTCTCCCTTGAGCTGGCCGGCCACCTGCTTCATGGCTTTGAGCTGCGCGGCAGAGCCGACTCGGGAAACCGAAAGTCCGACGGAGATGGCGGGGCGGATGCCCTGATAAAACAAATCCGTCTCCAGGTAAATCTGCCCATCGGTGATGGAGATGACGTTGGTGGGGATGTAGGCGGAGACATCGCCGGCCTGCGTTTCGATGATGGGAAGCGCGGTAAGCGAGCCGTTTCCATACTTCTCCCCCACGCGGGCGGCGCGCTCCAGCAAGCGGCTGTGGAGGTAGAATACGTCGCCCGGAAAAGCCTCTCGGCCGGAGGGGCGCTTCAACACCAGCGAAACCTGCCGGTAGGCCACCGCGTGTTTCGAGAGGTCGTCATAGATGATCAGAGCGTCCATCCCGTTGTCCATGAACCATTCACCCATGGCCGCCCCGGCAAATGGCGCCAGGTATTGGCTGGCCGCGGAATCGGCCGCAGGAGATGCGACGATGATGGTGTACGGCATGGCCCCAGCTTCTTCGAGCACAGAAATGATTCGGGCCACGGTGGATTGCTTTTGGCCGATGGCCACGTAGATGCAGTAGAGCGGGCGATACTCTTTGTCGCCGGCGGCCTCTGCGGCTTTATTGAGGCGCGCCTGGCTGATGATGGTGTCGATGCAGATAGTGGTCTTGCCCGTGGAACGGTCTCCGATGATCAATTCCCGCTGGCCGCGGCCGATGGGAATCATGGCGTCAATGGGCATGATGCCCGTCTGCACTGGCTGGCTCACCGGTCGGCGGCGTATGATCCCTGGGGCGATTTTCTCCACCGGATAGGAGACATCACTCTTGACCGGGCCCTTGCCGTCCAGCGGCTCTCCCAGCGTATTGACCACCCTGCCCAACAGCCCCTTGCCCACCGGAACCTGCAGGAGTTTGCCGGTGGCGCGAACCTCGCTGCCCTCTTCCAGCAGGGTGTAGTCCCCCAGCACAATGACGCCGACCTCCGTCTCATCCAGATCCAGAGCCAGCCCGGTCACTCCGTGGCCGAGGTCGAGCATTTCATTGAGCATGGCATCGGCCAGGCCTTCGACCTTGGCCACGCCGTCGCCAATCTCGCGGATCACGCCGACGTTTTGTTTGGCCGCCGACGCTTTGACTCCCGCGATTTGAACTTCGAGTTCCTTGAGTAGGTCTGCCATGTTTCGATCACTCCCGCCGGTCCGACGCACCAGTTCGCTCGCGGCTCCGGCCCCTGCGCGCCCGCACCCTCTGGTGCAGGGATTCAGAACCGTTTCTCGAGCTCGACCAGTTCGGACTGAACACTGCCGTCATACACATCGCTGCCCACTTTAATTCTCATGCCGCCAATTAGCTCTGGCTTCTGGGCGAATCGGACCTCGATCTTCGGGCCATACGCCTTCTCCAGCCGCGCCTTCACGGTCGCTTGCAAATCCGCGGGGAGGGGCACGGCCGTCTCCACCTGCGCGGTGTGTTTTTCGCGATCCAGGCGCACCAAGCGTTCCAACGCCGAGAGCAACGCCAGATAGCCCTTGGGCTTTTCCTGAATGGCCTTCTGGACCGCGGCGCGGATGCGGCCTTCATCCAGAAAACCCTTCACCTCGCACAGGCGGAACAACTGCCTGGCCTCGCGCTTGGTTTGCTTCGTGACTTTCATCCCAGCGTCTCCGCAAGCCTTTCAGGACGGCAACTGCTTGGCGGTTTCCTCGGCCAACCGGCGCTGATCCTCCGGGGTCAAAATCTTTCCGGTGACGGAGGCCGTGGTGCGGACGACCAGGCGGCCCACTTCGCGCTTCAACTCAGCGAGCATGCGCGCGTAATCCTGGGCGGCCGCGTCGCGGGACTTGGCGACAATCTGCTGGGCGGAGGCGACGGCTTTCTGGGACTCGCGCTCTGCGACCCGGGCGGCGGCGGCGTGCGCCTCCTCGACAATTTGGGTGGCCTGGGCATGCGCCTTGGACAACACCTCCTGGCGCATGGTTTCAGTCTTGGCCAGTTCGGCATTTATCTTTTCCGAATTGGCCAACCCCAAGGAGATCTGCTGGCGCCGCTCCTCCAGCATTTTGAGGACAGGGTGATACGCCCAGCGATACAGCACGGCGCAGACAATGGAAAAACTGATGATCTGAGCCCCCAGATGGGGCCAATCTACGCCAAAGGTCCGGGCTATGGTTTCGACGCGGCCACCGCTCTGAGCGTCAGCTAGTAAAGCAATCACGTTAATCATCGCCATTTCTCCCTGTGTGGGGGCGCGGCTGGGTGCTTGGCTGCGCCCGGCGTGCCTATTTCACCAGGAACAGGGCGTAAAAGACGATGGCTTCCGCGAAGGCGATGGAGAGAATGGACTGCACCATGATCTTCGTGGAAGCGTTGGGATTGCGTCCGACCGCGGCCGAAGCTCCCATGCCGATCAGGCCGACCCCGATGGCAGCGCCCAGCGCGGCAAGCCCTACATGCAAGTTTCCGTTCATTGGTGTTCTTTTCCCCTTCTCGCCGCTTTCTCCGCCCTGGCGGAAGAAAGAAGCGGTAACGTCAGATTTTTAACCGTGCGCGGATCCCGGCGCCTCTTCGTGCTGGCACATCAGAAACGTGAACACGGCGGTCAGCAGCATGAAAACCATGGCCTGGACCAGCCCCATCAACAGCTCCAGAAAATAAAACGGGATGGGCAGCAGCCAGCCGAATCCCGGAATCATCTTGGCCATGGCCTCCAGCATGTTCTCTCCGGCAAAAATGTTGCCGTAGAGACGAAACGTGAGGGAGACCGGCCGGAAGAGAATGGAAACTACTTCCAGACAGCCGGCCGCGAAGAAGACCACAAGCATCAGCCACTTCATGACGCCGGTCGAATCTCCTTTTGGCCCGAACAGTTCCTTGAAGAACCCGGCGAACCCAACTTCCCGGAAGGACCAATAAATCCAGAGGGCAAAGAAAAGCAGGGCCATGGCCAGAGTCATGTTGACGTCTGCATTGGCGCCGCGGAGCAAGGGTTGGTCAATCTTGAAGCCGTGTGCCGTCTGGTGTCCCCAGCCAATGGAGCCCACTCCGGGAAGCAACCCAAACCAGTTGGCGGAGAGGATGAAGATGAAAATCGTGGCGAAGTACCAGAAGGTGCGCTTGGTTAAATGGGGGCCGATGATGCCTTCCAGAAATGTGTAGAGGCCGCCGACCAGCCATTCGAGGAAGTTCTGAGCGCCATCAGGAACCTGCTTCATGTTGCGTGTGGCGATCTGGGCGAAGGCAATCAATCCCAAGGCAACGATCCAACTGACAATCATCGAATTGGTGACCGGGAAACCGGAGACGCGGCCAATTTCCACCGCGTTGGCGGGCAATCCGTGCTCCCCTTCCCCCGCGGCCGGAGCGGTCTGGTCTGAGTTCGGTGAATTGGAGAGAGCCGCGGCCATGGCTCCCGGCGAGGAAGGATTGTGCGATGCGGCGCCGGACAGTGGATACAAGCTCGCGCCAAGCACAAGCAGCAAAGCGCCCATCAGCGGCAGCAGTGCCCTGCTTCCAAAGCCGAGCGAACGAGAACCGCTGTGGCCACGCGGCCTGGGCACCTGCCTGTGCGGAGGCGAGGGAGAGATATCCAACGTGTGCCTGGCGGGCTTTCCCTTCACTGGCATTCCAATCCCGTCCGCGCGCGTGAGCAAATACGCGCGAGCGCTTGCACCGTCCACCGCACAGAATTCCAGGGGACGGGAAAGACCGGGGATGCGCATGCTCCCCTCGGGACGACACTATGATTCGGGAGAGAGCCGGGGAACTGTCAAAACTAGCAGGGGGAAGGCAACCTCACCAAGGCAAGAAGTCGTGTGGCCTGAATCCCGTGGGAGCCGAGCGGCGCAGGCGCGTGGAAGCAAAGCAGCATGGTCAAGAGGCGGAGAGCGCGCTTTCCCCCTGGCCGGCCCACAGAACGACGACCGAGCGGGGCCCAGCGCGATAGGTGAATCCGGAAACCGCGGGTGCCGACTGCCATTGCACAATGTCTTCCGGAGAATCGAGAGAGGTATCAATCCAACGCCGCCAGGATTGGCCCGGCCCTGATTCGAGCAGGGGCAACTCGAACTCCAGCAACTCCCAGTAGGCATTGAAGATGAAGAAGGCCGAGAGACCTTGATGGGGCAGAACGGCGCTGAAGGCCACGCTGTGCGAATGCTCGCTCCAATCGGGGGAGTTCCGTTTGGTGCCATGCCAGGCGTGCTCGGCCGCTTCGAGCAGTTCCGTCAAGCTCATTCGCAAGCGCTCGGGACCAGTGCCCCGCCGGGAGCGCCGGGCGTTCAAAAGCTGGACGAACCGCAGCACGTCCGCGTGCCTGTGGAGCAAAGTCCAATCAAACCAGTTGGCTTCGGCATCCTGGCAATACGCGTTGTTGTTGCCCTGCTGCGTCCGCCGGACCTCATCGCCCATCACGAACATTGGCAAGCCGAGAGACAACAAGCTCACGGTAAGAAAATTCTTCACCTGGCGATTCCGCAGGCGTTCAATCTCCGGATCATCGCTGGGACCTTCTGTGCCGCAGTTCCAACTGCGGTTGTCGTCTCCGCCGTCGCGATTCTCTTCGCCATTGGCTTCGTTGTGCTTCTGGTTGTACGAGACCAGATCATTGAGGGTGAATCCATCGTGGCAAGCGACAAAGTTCACGCTCTGCTCGGCCTCGCGTTGCTTGTGGCCGTAGATTTCGTGGCTGCCGAGCCAGCGGTCCGCGAAGCGGGAGAGGGCTCCGGGTTCTCCCCGGAAGAAGCTGCGCACGTCGTCGCGAAAACGTCCGTTCCACTCCTTCCAGCTATCCCCGACGAAGCTGCCCACCTGATAGAGCCCAGCGGCATCCCAGGCTTCGGCGATCATCTTGGTGCCGGCCAGGGCCGGATCCGTCTCGATGTCCCAGAGGACCGGGGGATTGGAGAGCACCTGGCCGCTCGAGTCGCGGGCCAGGATGGAAGCCAGGTCGAATCGGAACCCATCCACGTGCATCTCTACGACCCAGTGGCGGAGGCTCTCCACGATCATGCGGCGGACCACCGGATGATTGGCGTTCAGCGTGTTCCCCGTGCCGCTATAGTTCGCGTAATGGGTTCGGTCGGGTTCCAACACGTAGTAGGCGCAATTGTCGAATCCGCGGAAACACAGCGTAGGTCCGCCGTGGTTTCCCTCCGCGGTGTGGTTGAAGACGACATCGAGAATGACCTCGATGCCAGCGCGATGCAGGGCCTTCACCATGTCGCGAAATTCATCCAGTGGACCCAGGGGATCCCGCCTGGAACTGTACGCCTGATGCGGCGCGAAGAAGGAAACGGGCGCATATCCCCAGTAGTTGACGCGCCCCGGCGGGCAATCGTATTGATCAAACTGAAAGACCGGAAGCAGCTCCACGGCAGTAATCCCCAGATCCTGAAGATAGGGAATCTTTTCGATCAGCCCGCGGTAGGTGCCGCGCGTTTCTTCCGGCACGCCGGAGCTGGGATGGCGCGTAAAACCCTTCACATGCATTTCGTAGACGATGGAACGTGAGCTGGGATGGCGCAGAGGGACATCTCCCTCCCAGTCATAGGAGTGTGGATCCACCACCACGCTTTTCATAGCCACTGCCGCGTTGTCGCCCTTTTCCTGCGCGGCCACGCGCGAGTACCCGCCGGGCACAACCACCCCGCGACCATAGGGATCCAACAATACCTTTTCGGGGTCGAACCGCAGGCCATTCGAAGAATCCCACGGCCCGTGCGCTCGATACCCGTAGAGCTGCCCGGGCTGAACACCTGGAACGAAGACGTGCCAGTAGTGGTACGTCCGATTCCGAACAGGGTCCAGCGGGAGCACGCGGGCTGGGCGCGGGTCGTCTTCCCGGTCGAAGAACAACAATTCAATCCGGGATGCGTCCCGGGAAAACACGCTGAAATTGGCGCCGCCGGCCACGACCGTGGCGCCAAGGGGGGAACTCTGCCCGGCGCTGTTGACCTGTTGAAGGCTCGGAACAAGAGCTGGGGGTTTTTCCGGTGTGCTCATCGCCGCCTCGTTCTCACTCGTTTGGCATTCATTGAAGCGAAGGTTATTTTCCCATCCCGGTGGCGGTGGACGCGAGAGAACGGTGCGTCGCGCGCAACCGGCCCACGGCCGCCGTCAGGTCGCGCAGTTGACGGAAGACGGGCCGATGCAGCATGGCTTCCGTCGCCCGCCAGCCCCAGTTCCCGTCGGAGGAACCGGGCAGATTCATCCTCGCCTTTGCTCCCAAGCTGAGCAAATCCTGCAACGGGGCCATGGCCAGCGCCGCTCTGGACTCCCATGCCGCGCTTATCAATTTCCAGGCAATTAGACCGGGAGTGATGGCCTGGATCCCGAGTCCGGCGCAGACTCTATCGCGCTCGCTCTGTGAAAGAGCCTCAAACCAGCCGCGCGCGGTGTTGTTATCGTGAGTTCCGGTATAGACCACGGAATTCGAGGGATAGTTGGCGGGAAGATGCGGATTGTCCGGCACGCCGTCGAAGGCGAACTGCAGCACCTTTGTCCCTGGAATGTGAAATTCGTCGCGAAGCGCGGACACGTCCGGAGTGATCATCCCCAAATCTTCGGCGATGAAGGGCAAGTGGCCGAGTTCGGCCTGGACGGCGCGGAAGAATTCGGCACCGGGACCGGGGACCCAGCTTCCCTTCTTCGCCGTGCGGGCGTGGGCGCCCACCTGCCAGGCCGCAGCGAATCCGCGGAAATGATCCAGGCGGATGACATCCACGTGTTCGAGCAAGGCGCGCGCGCGATCGATGTAAAACCGGAAGCCGGAGCGGCGGAGCGCCTCCCAGTCGTAAATGGGATTGCCCCACAACTGCCCGTCGGCACTGAATAGGTCCGGAGGTACACCGGCGACAAAGCGCGGACGTCCGTGCGGATCCAGCAGGAACAGCTCAGGATGAGCCCAGACGTCGCTCGAATCCGAAGAGACGTAGAAGGGAAGGTCCCCGATTAGCCGGATGCCGCGGCCGTGGGCGTATTCCTTGAGCTGCCTGGACTGCTGAAACATAAGGAACTGGGCAAAGCGCACCTGGCCGATGGGATTCGCCAGTTCCCCTCTCGCCTGCGCAAGCGCCTGGGGCTCGCGGCGCACGAACTTGACGGGCCAGTTCAGATACGCGGCGCCATGGAACTTCTGTTTCAGGGCGCGAAATAGGGCGTAGTCTTCCAGCCAGTGCTCCTGCTCACGGCAAAAGCTGTCGTAGGCCGTGGCCAGACCGCTCCGCACCCCGCCACGGAACCGATTCCACGCCTGACTGAGCAGCGCCTCTTTAAACTGAATCACGGCGCCAAAATCGACGAAGTCGGAGGGGAAGGACCGCGACTTGCAGGTCTGGGGGTCGAGCAATTCGTCCGCAATCAGCAATTCCGGGCTGACCAGCAATCCATTTCCGGCAAATGACGAGAAAGATTGATAGGGAGAATTGCCGAAGCCGGTGGGACCAAGCGGCAATGCCTGCCACCAGCCCTGCCCGGCCTCCTGCAAGCGGTCCACCCAGGCATGCGCGGCCGGCCCCAGATCGCCGATGCCGTAGGGAGAAGGCAGCGAAGTGATGTGCAGTAAGACGCCCGAAGCGCGGTCGTCCGGCGGAAACAGCGGAACACGCAGCGATGATTTTACCGGTTGCGTTGGACCACCCATGCTTCGAAGTCTACCCGCCGGCCAAAAGCGTCACTGCAAGGAATTGTTCACAATCTGCCGGGCCTCGCCGACCAGCGCGTCCAGGTGCGCCGCATCCCTGAAACTTTCCGCGTAGATTTTGTAAATGTTTTCCGTGCCGGAGGGCCGCGCGGCAAACCAGCCATTGGAGGTCACCACCTTCAGGCCGCCGATGGGGGCGTTGTTTCCCGGGGCCCGGGTGAGCTTTTCGAGGATCGGCTCGCCGGCCAGCTCGGACTCTCGGACATTTTCGGTCGAAAGCTTCTGCAACTTCGCCTTCTGCTCCGGCGTGGCCGGGGCGTCAATCCGCGTATAGAAGGGAGTGCCGAATTCCGCAGTCAGTTCCCGGTAGAGTTTGCCGGGATCCTGGCCGGTGCGGGCGGTGATCTCCGCCGCTAGCAGGGCCAGGATGATGCCGTCTTTGTCCGTGGTCCATACGGAACCATCCAGGCGCAGAAAGCTTGCTCCGGCGCTCTCCTCACCGCCAAAGCAATAGGAGCCGTCGAACAAGCCGGCGGTGAACCATTTGAATCCCACGGGGACTTCAGACAGCCGCCGGTGGAGCTTGCGCACCACGCGGTCAATCATCGAACTGCTCACCAGGGTCTTGCCGACCGCGGCGTCCTTGGGCCACATGGGCCGATGCGTGAGCAGGTAGCGGATGGCCACGGCCAGATACTGATTGGGATTCATCAGGCCCGCAACGGGAGTGACGATGCCGTGGCGGTCCGAATCCGGATCGTTGCCGAAAGCGAGCCGGTACCTGTCTTTCAAATCGATCAGGCGCGCCATGGCGTAGCGGCTGGAGCAGTCCATGCGAATCTCGCCGTCATGATCCACGGTCATGAAGGCGAAAGTCGGATCGAGCACCGGGTTGGTCACCGCGATGTTCAATCCGTGCACCGCGTTGATGAGCTCCCAATAGGATTTTGAAGCGCCGCCCAGAGGGTCCACGGCCAGCTTCATGCCAGCGGATCGAATGGCCTCCAGATTCACCACACTTGGCAGGTCATTCACATAGGGCAGGGCGAAATCTTCCTCATGGGTGGTGGCGGCTCGAACTGCGGCGGTGAACGGCATTCGCCGCACGCCCGCGTTTTCCGCCCGGAGCAGCTCATTGGCGCGCGCTTCGATCCACTGCGTCACCTGGGAATCTGCCGGGCCGCCGTTGGGAGGATTGTATTTAAAGCCACCGTCGCGTGGCGGATTGTGCGAGGGGGTGATAACTACCCCGTCCGCCAGGTGGTCGATGCGATTCCGGTTGTAGACCAGGATGGCGCGGGAAATCGCCGGCGTGGGGGTCACACCGTCGTCCTTCTGGATGATGGTTTCCACCCGATTGCCGGCGAGGACCTCGATCGCGGTTTGCTCCGCGGGCCGGGAAAGCGCGTGCGTGTCCTTACCCATGTACAGCGGGCCATCCACGCCGTGCTCCCGGCGGTAATCACAGATGGCCTGGGTAATGGCCAGGATATGCGCCTCTGTAAATGTGCCGTGGAAGGGAGTGCCGCGGTGGCCGCTGGTTCCGAAGCTGACCCGCTGATTGGGATCCTGGATATCCGGCTGCCGCTGGAAATACTCCTTTTCGAGGCGCTGAACATCCACCAACAGATCTTTCGGCGCGGGCTTGCCCGCAAGGGGTGATACTGCTTCCTTCTTGCGGGACTCCGTCTCCGGCGACTTGGTGCTCACAGGACTGGACATGGTTCCGCCTTCCAGATGTCCGCGGCATACTGCTGAATAGTGCGGTCGCTCGAAAACTTTCCAGAACTGGCCACATTCAGGATCGCCCGGGCAGCCCACTCCCCCGGCTGGGCGTACAAGTTTACCAGCCGCTGGTCCGCTTCGAGGTATGCGCGGAAGTCCGCCAGGTGCATGTAGTGATCTCCACCGGTCAACAGCGTCTCGCGGAGCGGTTCGAAGACGCCGGGTTCATATCGGCTGAAATGATTCGAGAAGATCAGGTCTAATGCCGCCCGCGTTTCCGGCTCATTTTCGTAGTGCCAGCGGGGGTCATACCAGCTGCGGCTGCCGGCCACTTGTTCCGCGGTCAGCCCGAAGAGAAAGAAATTCTCCTCCCCGGCTTCCTGCGCCATCTCGATGGTGGCGCCATCCCGGGTGCCGATGGTCAGGGCGCCGTTCATCATGAATTTCATATTGCTGGTGCCGCTGGCCTCGTAGCCGGCCGTGGAGATTTGATTCGAAACATCGCTGGCCGGGATCAGCCGCTCCGCGAGCGAAACACAATACTCAGGCAGAAAGAGAACTTTCAGCCGACCGCGAACCGCCGGGTCGCCATCGATGGTCCCCGCCAGGTTGTTCACGAACTTGATGATCAGCTTGGCGAGGTGGTAGGCCGGGGCGGCCTTGCCGGCAAAAAAGAAGCTGCGCGGGGCCATCTCCAGGTTGGGATTCTCACGCAACCGGTTGTAGATCTCCACCACGCGCAGCGCGTTGAGAAGCTGGCGCTTGTACTCGTGGATACGTTTGACCTGGCAATCAAACATGGAATCCGGGTCCACGATTTGACCTGTAGTCATCTTGAGCCAGTGCGCGAACTGGCTCTTGGCCCAGCGCTTCGCCTTCCGAAAGGCATCGCGGTAGCCGGCATCCCCCGCCAGCGGCTTCAGGCGAGCCAATTCGGAGAGGTCGGTGATCCAGCGATCTCCGATTCCATCGGCGATGGCGGCCGAAAGTGCGGGGTTGGCCAGGCGCAACCAGCGCCGCTGGGTGACCCCATTGGTCTTATTGTTGAACCGCTCGGGATACATTTCAGCCAGATCCTTCACGGTCATGCTGCGCAGCAGTTCGGAGTGAATGGCGGCAACGCCGTTGGTGCTGTGCGAACCGACGATGGCCACGTGGGCCATGCGGATATTGCGCGCGGGACTTTCGTCCACAAGACTCATGCGGCCCACGCGCGCCTCGTCTCCGGGAAATCGGCTGCGCACCGAATCGAGGAACCGCCGATTGATCTCGTAAATGATCTCCAACTGGCGCGGCAGCATCATTTCGAACCAGACCACCGGCCACTTTTCCAGGGCCTCCGGCAGCAGCGTGTGATTGGTGTAGGCCAGCGTTCGCTGGGTGATGTCCCAAGCCTGGTCCCAACCCAGGTGCGCTTCGTCCAGCAGGATGCGCATCAGCTCCGGGACCGCCAGAGTAGGGTGCGTGTCGTTCAACTGGATGGCGACTTTGTCGGGCAGCGCGTTCCATTCTGAGTTGGTGCGGCGAAAACGCCGCACGAGGTCTGCCAGCGAAGAGGCCACCAAAAAATACTCCTGCACTAAGCGCAGAGCCCGGCCCTGGCTCGTGCTGTCGTCCGGATAGAGCACACGGGTAAGGGATTCGGCCGCCAGCGTCTCCGCCAGCGCGCCGACAAAGTCTCCGCTGCTGAACCGTTCGAAATCGAAGTAGTCGGGGCTGGCCGCGGCCCAGAGCCGCAGGGTATTCACGGTCTTTCCGCCGTAGCCCACCACCGGGCGATCGAAGGGGATGCCGTAAAGGGTGGAAGGATGCCCCGGAAGAATGCGCAGGACCCCACCTTGCATCTGAAACGTGCAGTTCAAGGCGAGCTCCACGCGCTCGTCCGGGCGAGGCACCTCCCACGGATCCGGACGGCGCAGCCAGTTGTCCGGCCGCTCCTTCTGCCAGCCATCCTCGATGAGTTGCTTAAAGATACCGTACTCGTAGCGCAGCCCGTAGCCCACGGCGGGCAGTTCCAGGGTGGCCATGGAGTCCAGGAAGCAGGCCGCCAGGCGCCCCAGCCCGCCATTCCCCAGGCCGGCATCGGGCTCTTGTTCGAGCAATGAAGCCATATCGAGATGTTTGACCGCGGAGAACTGTGACACCACAGGATCCAGCAGCAGGTTGATGAAATTGTTGGCCAACGAACGGCCGAGCAGAAATTCCATGGAGAGGTAGTAGACGCGTTTGGGATTCAGTCGCGCGTAGGTCTGCTCCGTAAGCACCCAGCGTTGGGAAAGCACATCGCGCACGGACCGTGCGGCTGCTTCAAAGCGCTCGCGGTTGTTTACCGCTTCCGGCGCCAGGACGTTGTCAAATTGCAGGTGCCGCTCATAGAGACCGTCGGCTCCGGTGAACTGGATGGGCCCGCATCCGTACTGTTTGTAGAGGGCCTCAAGATTAGACTGCGCCTGCTTCGCGCCCGTGGCTGCCGTGGTCTTCGTGGTCATAGCCGTCTTCCTTTCCCGCAGTGGAAGCCGGTTTCCACCGGCTTTGTCTTTCACGCTTCGGCCAGCCTGCCCGTACCATGGTCAATGAATTGAAAGGTGAGAGTGATCCTCCCGAATCCAGTCTCAGGGATCTCATGAGCGCTCCGAAAACGCGGCGCGTGCGCGTGGTGCCTTGGCTCCGGCCAGGCGGGCCGGAACGCCGGGCGAAGCACCTCAGTCGCGAAACCGACGGGCCGCGGTTAGTACGGCCACTTCCAGCCGGCGGCCTCCGGCTTATCCGTGCCGTGCTCGAAGGCGTAATTACGACACGCAATCTGTTCGTTCAGGAATTTTTCCCGGGCGTGGGCGCCAATGGCCTGAAGCCGGGGCACGCGCTTGATCACATCCATCGCCAGGCTGAAGCGATCGATTTCATTTTCGATGGCCAGTTCCAGGGGCGTGTTGATGTTGCCCTGCTCCTTGTAACCTCGCACGTGCAGGTTTCTGTGGTTCGTACGGCGGTAGGCCAGGCGATGAATCAGCCAGGGATACCCATGGAAGTTGAAGATCACCGGTTTGTCGGTGGTGAACAGCGAATCGAAATCGCTGTCGGAGAGGCCGTGGGGATGCTCTGAGCTGGGCTGCAGTTTGAAGAGATCGACCACGTTGATGTAGCGAATCTTCAGGTCCGGGAATTCCTGCCGCAGCAGCACGATGGCCGCAAGAGTCTCCTGCGTGGGGATGTCTCCGGCGGAGGCCATGACCACGTCCGGCTGGGAGCCCTGGTCATTGCAGGCCCAGTCCCACATGCCGATGCCCTTGGTGCAGTGGGCGATGGCCGCATCCATGTCCATGTACTGGAGGTGGGACTGTTTGTCACACACGATGACGTTGACGTAGTTTTCGCTTCGCAGGCAGTGATTGGCCACGGACAAAAGCGAGTTGACATCCGGCGGCAAATAAATGCGGGTGACCGCGGCACTCTTGTTGACCACCACGTCCAGGAATCCCGGGTCCTGATGGGTAAAGCCGTTGTGGTCCTGCCGCCAGACCGTGGAGGTAACCAGGATGTTCAATGAGGCAATCTTCTCCCGCCAGGAGAGATGATTGCAGATGGAGAGCCACTTGGCGTGTTGATTGAACATCGAGTCAATTACGTGGATGAAGGCTTCGTAGGAGGAAAAGAAGCCGTGCCGGCCGGTGAGCAGGTAACCCTCGAGCATGCCCTCCATGGTGTGCTCACTGAGCATTTCCAGCACCCGGCCGTCTGCCGCCAGCTCTCCGCCGTCGGCATCTTCCGGAAATGATTCTTCAATCCAGAACTTCTTGCTGACCGCGTAAATGGCGTTCAGTTTGTTGGACGTGTTCTCATCGGGACCAAAGACCCGGAAGTTCTCCATGTTCTGCTTCATCACGTCGCGCAGCAACGCGCCCAGGGGAGGGGTGTTCTCCGCCTCCACGGTCCCCGGCTTGGTCAGTTTCAGGGCATATTGACGGAAGTCGGGAATCCGCAAAGCCTTCTTCAGCCGCCCGCCATTCGCCCGGGGGTTGCTGCCCATGCGCTTGGCGCCGGCCGGGGCGAGTTCCTTCAGTTCGGGGATCAAAGTGCCGTTCTGATCGAAGAGCTCTTCCGGACGGTAGGAGTGCATCCAATTCTCGAGCTCGTGAAGCCTATGCGGGTTCTTCTTCACATCCGCCATGGGCACCTGATGGGCGCGCCAGAAGCCTTCGAGCCGGTGACCATCCAGCTCCCTTGGAGCGGTCCATCCTTTGGGCGTGCGCATGACAATCATGGGCCAGCGGGGACGAGTGACCACTCCTGTCGTACGTGCCTCCGCCTGGATTTTTCTGATTTCCGAGACGCAGTGCTCGGTGGTGGCGGCCATGGCCTGATGCATGCTGTCGGTCTCCGAGCCTTCCACAAAGTATGGTTTCCAGCCATATCCCTGGAAAAGGTGTTCCAGTTCCGGGTGACTCACACGGGCGAGCAGGGTGGGATTATTGATTTTGTAGCCGTTGAGATGCAGCACCGGCAGCACCGCGCCGTCGCGGATCGGATTCAGGAATTTGTTGATGTGCCAGGAGGTGGCCAGGGGTCCGGTTTCGGATTCTCCATCGCCCACCACGGCCGCGACAATCAGCTCCGGATTATCAAATGCGGCGCCGCAGGCATGCGAAAGGACATACCCCAATTCGCCGCCTTCGTGGATAGAGCCGGGCGTCTCCGGCGTGCAGTGGCTGCCGATGCCACCCGGAAACGAGAATTGCTTGAAAAATTCCCGCAGGCCTTCTAGATCCTGGCTTTTTTCCGGATAGATCTCTGAGTACGACCCCTCCAGATACACGGGAGCAAGAACTCCCGGGGCCCCATGGCCCGGCCCCGCCAGGAAGATCATTTCCTGCCCGTACTTTTTGATCAGCCGGTTCAGGTGAATGTAGACGAAGGAGAGTCCCGGGCTCGCTCCCCAGTGCCCGAGGAGGCGGTTCTTGATGTGCTCGGGCTTAAGCGGCTCCTTGAGCAGGGGGTTTTCTTGCAGATAAATCATTCCCAACATCAAATAGTTGCAGGCGCGCCAGAAGGCGTGCGTCTTGCGCAACTCCTCTGCGCTCAACGGAGTGCCGGAAATCGTGGACCTTGCCGGTCCATATGCGGTGATGGATTCGTTGGCCTTTTCTGCGGCCGCCACTGGTGTCATGTGCTTGCTCCTTTGCCACTGTCCAATGTCCAATGGGTCTCCCCAAAAGAGTAGGGCGGCCGGGAAACGCTGTCGTCTGTCAGAATTAACAGAGACTGAGGCGGCCGATACACCTCCTGGCCGGCGTCGCCCTCCTGCTTGGAATCCTGAAACATCGGACGGGTTGCGTTCGCGGGCGCTTAATTCGGCCTGCCGATCCAGGAGTATTGCCAGCCGGCGGTGACATTCTGATAGTTGCCGGCATAGCGCACGTGGGCGCCACGGCTGTAGCTGAATTTCACGGCCTGATGCCGGTTGAGGGGAATTGAGGCCGTGGCGCCCACGCGCGAACTGCGCTGAAGAGTGCCGGAACTTGGTATGCCATTCAAGCTGGTGCTGCCGCCGAACCAGAAATTCCCGTCCAATGAAACCCACAGCCGCGGCTTGAAATCGTAATCGAGGTGCCCTTCGAACACTCCGATAGGGTTCTGCGACTGCGCGTTGATCCCAGGATAGGTTTGGTTGTGCGAAAAAAACTCGGGATTCTCCGTAAAGATCCAAGCACCTCCATAGGCATCAAGGATCCAGTGATTCCACCGCCTCGAAAAACCCAGCTCAGGCTTGAAGGCCCAACGGTTTGTGCCGAAATTGATCAGCTTGGTGGGATCGTACTGTCCGGTCGGCGGGACCAATCTGAAGCTGAGACCGACCAGGATCTTCTGCTTCCATTTCCGGAACTCTTCCAGGTTCATCGCCGGGCCGCCGATGAGGTTAACAGAAAACCGAAAACCGACGGGAAAGAGGCCGGAACGGTAGGCGTGCGTTTCCGCGCCAACCACAGTTCCATTGAAGTTTCCTACCCCGTAAGGCAGATACGCTGCGAAGTTTGCGGAGCGGCCGAAACAATTGAAGGAATAGTAGTAAGTGATGATTGCAAGGTTCACCGTAGCCGTCGAGCCGGTGATCGGTACGTTTCCTGGAAAATCAAGGTTTCCGTCGAAGAACGAATAGGACAGCGTGATTGCATTCGAATGATTGGGAGTGATGAGGTAAGCCCGGGGAGCGAGATCCTGGGCCTGGCAATTTCCGGCAATAAAGCATCCACAGAGAAAAAGAATAAGCCGCCGCGAAAGTTCGGCCAAAGACTTCACCTCCAATAGACTAGGACGAGTCCTCGCCGGCAGCACCTGTAACTACTGACAGTTCCCTTCTTCACGGCCGGGCGGCAAAATCCGATCCGTACCAGAAGCCAAGTGGACTTCCTCACGTGACGCCGCTTCCGGAGAACCGGCCGCCCGCAAACACCAGGCGGAAGGCGCTCGATGCCAGGGTTTCGATTCGCATTCACCGTGCCAGTCCAGCAGGGAGAGACCGAGGTTGGATGATCCATTGTCGCTTCTTGGTGTTCTCATCCTTAGTCCTGGTGATCCCTGCGACAGGCCAGCGTGACGGCTATCACCGAATCAGGAACTTTCGCGCAGGATATTGTGGTATCGAAAGACATCCTAATGGTCGTTGAGCCTCATCGACACCCCCGAAAAATGCGCCACGGGCTAGACCGCGGCACGGAGGAGAACAATGCTTACTGCGGAACAACAACGGCTCAATCAGGCTCGAGAGGAGCAGTTCCCGTGGAAGAAATGGGGACCCTACCTCAGTGAACGGCAGTGGGGCACGGTCCGCGAAGACTACAGCGAGGGTGGCGACGCTTGGAATTACTTCACACACGATCAGGCCCGCTCACGGGCCTACCGCTGGGGCGAAGACGGCATCGCCGGGATTTCCGATGAAGAACAGCGCTTGTGCTTCGCGCTGGCCCTGTGGAACGGCAAGGACCCCATCCTAAAGGAGCGCCTTTTCGGGTTGACCAACAGCGAGGGCAACCACGGCGAGGATGTGAAGGAGTACTACTTCTACCTGGACAGCACACCCACGCACTCCTACATGAAGTATCTCTACAAGTACCCGCACGCGGCGTTTCCCTATGCCGACTTGGTGGAAACAAACCGCCGCCGATCGAAAGACGAAATGGAATATGAACTGTTAGACACCGGCATCTTCAATGACAACCGGTATTTCGACGTGTTTGTAGAATATGCCAAAGACGGACCGGAAGATATTTTGGTGCGGATCACAGCGGCGAACCGGGGGCCGGACGCTGCCGAACTGCATCTCTTGCCGACGCTGTGGTTTCGCAACGATTGGTCAGCATGGATTGCCGCTTCCAACCGCGCTGCCGAGAAACCAATCCTCAAGCAGGTCCAGGCCGCTGCGGGCACAAGCGCGGCCGAGGCAGCGCATCGGCTGCTGGGCAGTTACATTCTTTCCTGCGAAGGCGATGTACCGCTGCTCTTCACCGAGAACGAAACAAACCACGAACTGCTTTTCCCCGGGCAAAAGAACGAGAGCCCGCACGTCAAGGACGGAATCAACGACTGCGTTGTGCAAGGGAAGCAGGGCGCTGTGAACCCTGAAAAGCAGGGCACCAAGGTCGCGGCCCATTACACGATCAACGTAGGCGCCGGTCAGAGCAAAGTGATTCGGCTGCGCCTCTCGAAAACTTTACCCGAAAATCAGGGTAAGGCGTTCGGACAGCAATTCGATGAAGTCTTCGCTGCCCGGCTTCGGGAAGCCGATGAATTCTACAAGTCGGTCACCCCGCCTTCCGTGAGTGAAGACGAAGCCAAAGTCATGCGCCAGGCACTGGCCAGCATGCTCTGGAGCAAGCAGTTCTTCTTCTTTGACGGCGACAACTGGCTGGACGAGCACAGTTCCAACCCACTCCATACCGGTTACAAAAATGCCCGGAACTCCGAGTGGTTCCACATGCTGAACCGGGACATCATCTCCATGCCCGACAAGTGGGAGTATCCCTGGTACGCGGCCTGGGATCTGGCGTTCCACACGCTTCCACTCTCCATCGTGGACCCCGACTTTGCCAAGCAGCAGATGGAACTGATGCTCCGCACCCGCTATCTGCACCCCAACGGCCAGATGCCTGCCTACGAGTGGAACTTCAGCGACGTGAACCCCCCGGTCCACGCCTTTGCCAGTCTCTTTCTGCACCGCACTGAGCAGGCCCTGAGCGGCGAGACGGACCTGGATTTCCTCAAGGCGATCTTCAACAAGCTGTTGCTGAATTTCACCTGGTGGCTGAATCGCAAGGACCGCTTCGGCAAGAACGTATTTGAAGGAGGCTTCCTCGGTCTGGACAACATCGGTGTCTTCGACCGCAGCGCGCCGCTGCCCACCGGCGGCTATCTGGAGCAGGCGGACGGCACGGCCTGGATGGCCCTGTTCAGCCAGAACATGCTGGAACTCGCCTTCGAGATCACCACACACGACCCCAGCTACGAACACATGATCCTGAAGTTCATCGAGCACTTCTTCTACATCGCCAGGGGCATGAACCGCTCCGGTCAGGAAGGCATGTGGGACGAAGAGGACGGCTTCTACTACGACCTGCTACGGCTCCCCGATGGCAGCTCGCAAAGGCTGAAGGTGCGCTCCATGGTGGGACTCTTGCCCCTGTGCGCCACAACAGTGATCGAGAAGTGGATGCGGGAGCGCATTCCACAGACGGTGGCCGCGATGCAGGAACGCTTTCGCCGGATCCCCGAACTGACGGAGACCATCCACCCCACCGGCCCGGGACACTTTGGCGTATCTGACCGCGGGATTTTGGCTCTGCTTAACCCGGAACGGCTGCGCCGGGTCCTCACAAAAATGCTCGATGAGAATGAGTTCCTGAGCCCTTACGGCATCCGCTCGCTCTCCAAGTTCCACGAGCAGCACCCGTTCATCTTCAATTTCGGCGGACAGGAGTACCGCGTGGACTACCTGCCGGCCGAATCCAACACCGGCATGTTCGGCGGCAACTCCAACTGGCGCGGACCCATCTGGATGCCGGTGAATGTGCTCATTCTCCGGTCGCTGCTGAACTTTTACTTGTATTACGGGGATAACTTCAAGATCGAATGCCCCACGGGTTCAGGGAAGATGATGAATCTCTTCGAAGTGGGCAAGGAGATCTCGGACCGCCTCACCCGCATCTTCACCCGCGACGAGCGTGGCCGGCGGCCTGTCTATGGCGGCACGGCGAAATTCCAGAGCGATCCCCAGTGGCGCGATTACATCCTGTTCTACGAATACTTTCATGGCGACAACGGCGCGGGACTGGGCGCCAGCCATCAGACCGGCTGGACCGGGCTGGTGGCCAAGCTCATCCAGCTTTTCGGCGTTCTGGATG
>Ga0335085_10004339_pt1 | contig 23638 bp, 13 predicted proteins | sample Lox_Sample_45_FD_206712 | JGI IMG/M metagenome (GOLD analysis project Ga0335085, IMG submission 206712) | Soil microbial communities from Loxahatchee National Wildlife Refuge, Florida, United States - Lox_Sample_4.5 | ecosystem: Environmental > Terrestrial > Soil > Wetlands | place: USA...
CCTACGCCATTTTGGACGATGCGAGTCGGTTCCACCGAGCGCACCGGCCACCGGCACCGCCCAAGCGCTATTGTAAATACGCCTCTACGGGTAGCGCAATTGCCGGTTGGGGTTATCCCCGACATGGGCAATGAAAGACTTTGCTATCGGCGATGTTCGCTACGTCGGGTCTTCAGGCACATCCGAAATAGTTGCTTCGGGCGGCTCGATACGGTCGCTTACTCGCCCCGCCATGCGTGCTTGGCGTCGCTCGCGGCTATTTCCGCGGTCACCTAACCGCGCTAAGCCCTTCCGATGAACGAAAAGGAAAAAGTCGCGCTTGGCTCGATTGCCGCCTCGGCAGGACTGACGGTGGCGAAGGCCATTATCGGTTTGCTCACCGGCTCGCTCGCAATCGTGTCGGAGGCCGGGCATTCACTGATCGATCTTGCCGCGACGGTGCTGACATATGTCGCTGTGCGGGTTTCCGGAAAGCCGGCCGACGCCGAGCACCAATACGGCCACGGCAAGGTGGAAAGCGTGGCTGCGCTGGCCGAAACTGCGTTTTTATTTCTGCTCGCAGCAGTCGTGATTTTCGAGGCGGCGCAGCGGCTGTTTGGCGAAAGCGTCCACGCCGTCGAAGCGACTGCCGCCGCTTTCGCCATCATCGCCGCATCGATCGTCGTCGATTTCTTCCGTGCCCGGACGCTGACCCGCGTCGCCAAGAAAACGTCGAGCCAGGCGCTTGAAGCCGATGCCCTGCATTTCAGCTCCGACATGTGGTCGTCGATCGCGGTGCTGATCGGATTGGGCGGCGTCGCGCTCGGATATTCGAAGGCCGATGCGGCGGCGGCGCTTGTCGTCGCGATCTTCATCGGCATCGCCGGCTTGCGGCTCGGCCGGCGAACTATCGACACTTTGACCGACGCCGCACCGGCTGGCGTCAGTGAGCGCGTTGCCGCGATCGCGCGCCGGGTGCCGGGTATCGTTACCGTTGAGCGCGTGCGCGCCCGTCCCGCCGGCCCCGTGCTGTTTGTCGATCTCGCGGTCGGCGTCAGTCGCGCGTTGCCGCTCGAGCGGGTCACCGCGATCAAGGAACGGTTGACGCGGGCGGTCCGCGCCGGCCTCCCGGAGACCGAGATCACGATCACCACCGAGCCGCGTGCGCTCGACGATGAAACCGTGCGCGAACGTGTCATGCTGATCGCGCGCAACCGCGGCCTTGCGGTGCACCACGTTGCGGTGCAGGCGTTGGCGGACCGGCTTTCGGTATCGTTCGATCTCGAAGTCGATGGCACATTACCGCTGAATGCCGCACACGAAACCGCGAGCCAGCTTGAAGATGCGATCCGCGAAGAGCTTGGTCCGAAGGTCGAAGTCGAGACCCATATCGAACCGCTGCCGGCTGTGGTCCTTGCCGGCCACGACGCCCCAGCCGCCAGGGTCGCAGAAATTAGCGGCGCGCTTTCGGAGCTTGCCGCGGATATCGCCGGCCTCGGCGAAGTGCACGACGTGCGGGTGCGCGAAACCACCGACGGCGAAATCGTCAATTTTCATTGCCGGATCGAGCCGGCCCTATCGGTCAGCGCGGTGCACGACCTAGTCGATGCCGCCGAGCGGCGGTTGCGCCGGCGCTTTCCCAGCGTCACGCGCGTCATCGGGCATGCCGAGCCAAGGCGATAATGGAACTTTTTTTGCGCCGAATGTGTTGTGTTTGGCATTTATAAATGTGCCTTCGGACGATTTTGCGGGTGGCTTCCGTCGGTAGAGGACCGAAATGAGTAAGGGAACGGCCTTGGCCGATACCTACCTTCCGGTGAATTACATCGAAACCGAACGGCCGCTCCTGGGCAATAGCGAACTCGCCCGGCTGATGCGGGCGTTTGATTGGGACAGCACTTCCATCGGGGCGCCGGAGACCTGGCCCAAAAGCCTGCGGACCGCGGTGGGCATCATGCTGACGTCCCGGCAGCCGATCTGGATCGGCTGGGGACCGGAACTGACCTATCTCTACAATGATCCCTACAAGTCGATCATCGGCGGCAAGCATCCGTGGGCGCTGGGCAAGCCAGCGTCGGTGGTGTGGCGGGAAATTTGGCAGGAAATCGGGCCGATGCTCTCGCAAGCGATGGGTGGCGACGAGGGCACTTACGTCGAAGCGCAGCTCCTGATCATGGAGCGCAACGGCTATCCGGAAGAGACGTACTACACGTTCTCCTATAGCCCCATTCCCGCCGACGACGGGACCGTCGGCGGTATCTTCTGCGCCAACACCGACGACACCCAACGCGTGATCGGCGAGCGGCAACTGGCGCTGTTGCGCGAATTGGCTGCCACGACCAGCGAGGCGCGTACCTGGGGGCAGGCCTGCGAGCGCAGTGCACGCGCGCTCTCCACCAATCCGCGCGATCTGCCATTCGCGTTGATCTATATGCTGGAGCCGGACGGACGTACCGCAACGCTCGCCAGCACCAGCGGCGTTGAACGGGATCATCCAGCCGTCACGGCTACGTTGTCGTTGGACGAAGACGAGCCCTGGCCGCTGGCCGACGTCGCCAGGGGTCATCAGCCGCAGGTCGTTTCCGATCTTGAGATGCTGTTTCAAGCGACTTTTCCGAGCGGAGCGTGGCAGCAGGCGCCTGATCGCGCGGTCGTGTTGCCGATCATGCCGAGCGGAAAAACCGGCCGCGCCGGCTTTCTGATTGCCGGTCTAAATCCATTCCGGCTGTTTGACGACAATTATTCCGGCTTTATGAGTTTGATTGCCGGACAAATCGGTGCGGCGATTACCAATGCGGAGGCCTACGAAACAGAACGGCGCCGCGCCGAGGCTCTGGCCGAGATCAATCGCGCCAAGACCGCCTTCTTCTCCAACGTCAGCCATGAATTCCGAACTCCGCTCACTTTGATGCTGGGCCCGCTGGAAGACGCGCTGCGCCATCCCGAAGAATTGCCAGGCGAGCGGCTTGAAGAAGTAACGGTCGCGCACCGCAACGCGCTGCGGCTCCTGCGATTGGTCAACACTTTGCTTGACTTCTCGCGCGCGGAGGCCGGCCGGGTACAGGTCTATTTCGAAAAGACCGATCTGCCGGCGCTGACTCGCGACCTGGCATCCAACTTCGCTTCGATTTGCGAGCGCGCGGGTCTTGTATTGAACATCGCCTGCGATCCGTTGCCACATCCGGTCTATGTCGACCGTGACATGTGGGAAAAGATCGTCCTCAATCTCCTTTCCAACGCCTTCAAGTTTACGTTTGCCGGCGGCATTGACGTACAACTCCGCGACGTTGGCGACCGGGTGGAGCTATCGGTACGCGACACTGGCGTTGGCATGCCATCCAGCGAATTGCCTCATGTCTTCGAACGATTTCATCGTGTCGAAGGTCAGCACGGTCGCACGCACGAGGGCTCGGGCATCGGATTGGCTCTGGTGCGTGAACTGGTCAATCTGCTTGGCGGCGAAGTGCGCGTCGACAGCGCGGTCGGCCGAGGCACCACTTTTAGGGTCATCGTTCCTTATGGCGAAGCGCACGCGCCGGCCGCTACCGGAAACACCTCACGCCTAGCACCCACGGCGACCAAGGCCGCGGCTTTCGTCGAAGAGGCTCTTCGCTGGCTGCCGCAAACTAGCGAAGCGAATTTGGCAGCGATCGAGTCTTCTCGGGACGCGGCAATCGGGACGTCCGCAACCGCCGCACCGTTTGCAGCGCGTGAGAGAGTATTGGTCGCCGACGACAATGCCGATATGCGCAATTATGTGCGGCAACTGCTGACACCCCGTTACGAAGTCGAAACCGTCGGGAATGGTATTGAAGCCTTGGAGGCAATCCGTCGAACCCGGCCGGATCTTCTGGTGTCGGATGTGATGATGCCGGCGCGTGACGGATTTGGGTTGTTGCGGGAAATCCGGACCGACCCGGAGCTTGGTAGCCTCCCGGTCATTCTGTTGTCGGCGCGCGCCGGCGACGAAGCCAAGGTCGAAGGGCTGAATGCCGGCGCCGATGATTATTTGACCAAGCCGTTCAGCGCGCAAGAACTGCTGGCCCGCGTCAATACCAACATTACAATGGCGCGGCTGCGTCGGGAAATTGCCGATGAAGTGGCGCTGCAGAAGGCACGGCTGCAGGCCGTTCTCGATACCGTTCCGGTCGCAGTCTGGTTCACGTTCGACGACCAAGGTCTCAACGTCCTCGGCAACCGCCGCGCCGCCGAAATGCTGCGGCTACCCGAAACTGCGAACGTGTCACTGTCGGTGTCGCCGGCGCAGGCCCCGCAAAATTTTCGCGTCTTCAAGGACGGCGCGGAATTGCCGCCTGATCGGCTGCCCCTGCGACGCGCAGTGCTCGGGGAAACGGTCATGAACGAGGAGATGGAATTGCACTTTACCGACGGCACGGTGCTGTTCGGCTTGGTGCAGGCCGCCCCGCTGCGCGATCCGACCGGCAAAATCGTCGGCGCCGTCAGTGCCGGCCTCGATATCACCGACCGCAAGCGCACTGAGGATCACCGGCTGCTTCTCCTCAACGAATTAAATCACCGGGTGAAAAATACTCTTGCCACAGTTCAATCGGTTGCGATGCAATCCTTCCGCCGAGCCAAGACCGAGGCGAGCGGACGTCAGATGTTCGAGTCCCGCCTCATGGCGCTGTCCCGCGCCCATGACGTGCTGACCAACGAAAGCTGGGAAGGAGCCAATCTCGACGAGATCGTTGCCCAAGCGATCACGCCATATCGCGGCGGCGACCTGAACCGCTTCCACACCGACGGACCCCCAGTACGCCTGCCCGCGAAAATGGCGCTGTCAATCAGCATGGCGTTGCATGAGCTCGCAACCAACGCCGTCAAGTACGGGGCGTTGTCGAGCGAGAAAGGGCGCGTCAGCATCACCTGGCAAACACGGCGCGAAGCGGACGGCTGGTGGTTACGGCTCGAGTGGTTGGAAGCGGACGGCCCGCCGGTCGCCGAGCCTGAGCACGAGGGATTCGGCACGCGTCTCATCGCGCGCGGTCTGGCACAGGAACTCGGCGGCGAAACCAAAATCGAGTATCGCCCAACCGGCGTCTGGTGCGAGATGAACGCGCACCTCAACGGATAACGGACGCGACGCGCCTTAAGGGACCAGCACAGCGGCACCCTCAAAACGGCCAGCTCGCAAATCGGCCAAAGCGGCATTCGCTTCGCGCAGCGGAAACCGGGTCACCTGCATTTTGATGCCGGCGCGCGGTGCAACGGCCAGGAACTCGTAAGCATCCCGTCGTGTGAGATTGGCGACGGAGACGAGCTGACGCTCCTCCCAAAGCAGCCGATATGGAAAGCTTGGAATATCCGACATGTGGATGCCACCGCAGACCACACGTCCGCCTTTCTTCACCGCGGCGAGTGCGGCCGGAACGAGTTCGCCGGCCGGCGCAAAAATGATCACCGCATCAAGCTTCTCCGGAGGCATTTCGCTGGAGCCGCCGGCCCAGACTGCACCCAGCGAGCGCGCGAAGTTTTGCGAGGCCACATCGCCGTCACGGGTGAAAGCGTAGACGCGCCGGCCCTGCCATAAGGCGACTTGCGCCAGGATATGCGCGGCGGCACCGAAACCGTAGAGGCCCAGCGTCGTCCCCTCCCCGGCCATCCGGTAACTGCGCCAGCCGATCAGCCCGGCACAGAGTAGCGGCGCCGCCTCCGCGGCATCGAGTTTCTCCGGCAGCGGAAACGCAAAACGCGCATCGGCAAGCGTGCGGGTGGCGTAGCCGCCGTCGCGGGTATAGCCGGTGAACAGCGGTGAATCACACAAGTTCTCGCGTCCGGAACGGCAGTAGGGACAAACGCCGCAGGTCGCACCAAGCCACGGCACCCCGACGCGCTCGCCCAGCCTAAAGCTGCTCACGCCCGCGCCGAGCGCTGCGACGCGGCCGACGATCTCGTGGCCCGGAACGATGGGCAGCTTGGGCAGCGGCAATTCGCCGTCGACGACGTGCAGATCGGTGCGGCACACACCGCACGCTTCAATCGCGAGCAGGATTTCGCCGCTCGCCGGCTGCGGGATCAAGAGCTCCCGCAGCACCAGCGGTGTCCGCGGCCGATCAAGCACCATTGCGCGCATGACTGACATCGGACGGCACCTTAGCGCACGACGCCCATTACCTGTGCTTTCAATTAGCCGGCAAAACTTCTACATCAAGCCGATCATGCGCACCGAAGAACCGCGTCCCATCCGCCTCAAGGATTACCGCCCACCGGATTGGCTCATCGAGACGGTCGATCTCGATGTGTCGCTCGATCCAACCGCAACCACCGTCCGCGCCAAGCTCAAGCTCAAGCCGAACAGCGGCGGCACGCCGGCGCCGCTGGTGCTGGATGGCGAGGACTTGAAGCTGCGCTCGCTCGCGCTCGACGGCAAGCCGCTGCCGAGTGACAGTTTCCTCGCTACGCCCGAGCGGCTGACCATTGCGCAACCGCCGAACCGGCCTTTCGAGCTGACGATCGAGACCAGCGTCGATCCAACAGCGAACACCCAGCTGATGGGCCTGTACCGCGCCGGCTCGACGTATTGCACGCAGTGCGAGGCCGAAGGCTTTCGGCGGATCACTTACTTCCTTGATCGGCCGGACGTGATGGCTGTCTACACGACGCGGATCGAGGGCGACAAAACCGAGACACCCGTCCTTCTCTCCAACGGCAATCTGACCGCGCACGGCGACATCCCCGGCACCAACCGGCATTTCGCCGTTTGGCACGATCCGTTCAAGAAGCCCTGTTATCTGTTCGCGCTGGTTGGCGGCAAGCTCGGCTGCATCACCGACAGCTTCACCAGCATGTCCGGCCGCAAGGTCGCGCTGCACATTTATGTTGAGCCGGGCAAGGAAGATCGCGCTCACTACGCCATGGACAGTCTTAAGCGCGCGATGCGCTGGGACGAAGGGGTGTTCGGCCGCGAATACGATCTCGATATTTTCATGATTGTCGCGGTTTCCGCCTTCAACATGGGCGCGATGGAGAACAAGGGCCTCAACGTCTTCAACGATAAATACGTGCTCGCCTCGCCCGCGACCGCAACCGACACCGACTACGCCCATATCGAGGCGGTGATCGCGCACGAATATTTTCACAACTGGACCGGTGATCGCATCACCTGCCGCGACTGGTTTCAGCTGTGTCTGAAAGAAGGCCTCACCGTCTTCCGCGATGAGGAGTTTTCTGCCGACCAACGCTCGCGGGCGGTGGAGCGCATCAGCGACGTGCGGGCGCTGCGTTCGCACCAGTTCGTTGAAGATGCCGGCCCGCTGGCGCATGCGGTACGGCCCGAGGTCTATCACGAGATCAACAACTTCTACACGACCACCGTCTACGACAAGGGCGGCGAAGTCGTGCGCATGATCAAGGTGCTGCTCGGGCCGCAACTGTTCCGCAAGGGGATGGATCTCTACTTCGAGCGGCATGACGGCGAAGCCGCCACGGTCGAGCAATTCGTGCAGTGCTTCGCCGATGTGAGCCATCGCGATTTTACGCAATTCATGCGCTGGTACACCCAGGCCGGCACGCCGGAAGTCGTGGTGGCGCCGCATTACGATGCGCGCACCAAAACTTACCGGCTCGACATCACCCAGACGACGCCGCCGACGCCGGGGCAGTCGGACAAAACGCCGATGGTCATTCCGTTAGCGCTCGGGTTGGTCGGACAGGATGGCAACGATCTGCCGCTTACGCTCGACGGCCGTCCGCTTGATCACGGCGTGATCGAGGTAACCAAGCCTAGTCAAACTTTTGTGTTCACCGGGGTCGCCGAGCGGCCGATCCCGTCACTCAATCGCGGCTTTTCAGCACCGATCAAGCTTTCGCTGCCAGTCGAACCCGGCGACCTGCGTTTTCTTGCCGCGCAGGATTCCGATTCTTTTAATCGCTGGCAGGCGGTGCAGACACTGGCGATGTCGCTGTTGACGGCCAACGTCGCGGCGCTCCGGCAAAACGCGGCCCCGCGCACCGACGACGGCTTGACCGCCGCGCTCGGCGCGAACCTCGCCGACCAAGATCTCGAACCCGCCTTCATCGCACTGACGCTCAACCTGCCGAGCGAGAGCGATATCGCCCGTGAGATCGGGCGCGACGTCGATCCTGGCGCCATCTTTGCCGCGCGCCGGCACTTACGCGCCGCAATCGGCGAACGGCTCGGCGCAGCTCTTGCCGATACCTATCAGCGCATGATTGTTGCCGGTCCGTACTCGCCGGATGCGGCGAGCGCCGGCAAGCGGTCGCTTAAGAACGTCTGCCTCGATCTTCTGGCGGCGACGCAGCGGGACGAGTCGATCGCACGCGCGTTTGCGCAATATCGCAATGCGGACAACATGACCGATCGCATGGCCGCGCTGGAGACGCTTGCGCAGCACGATCGGCCCGAGCGCACCGAAGCGATCGAGGATTTCTACGCCCGCTATTCCGGCGATCCGTTGATCATCGACAAATGGCTGGCGCTGCAGGCGGCGATTCCCGAGCCGGCGACGCTCGATCGCGTGCGCGCGCTGACCGCGCACCCAGCCTTTTCCATGGCCAATCCTAATCGGGTTCGCTCGTTGATCGGATCTTTCGCGCAGGTCAACCATACCCAGTTCAACCGCCCCGACGGCGCCGGCTACGACTTCGTCGCCGACATCGTGCTGACGCTCGATCCCAAGAACCCGCAAGTCGCTGCCCGCCTGATGGGCGCGTTCCGCTCCTGGCGCGCGCTCGAACCGCTGCGCCGCGCGCGCGCCGAAGCCACGCTACGCCGTGTCGCCGCCGCGCCGGCGCTGTCACGCGATGTTCACGATATCGTCGCACGCACGCTGGCCGAGACCTGAGCCCCGCTGCGCCAAATTAGTTCCACACATACGTAGTTTATCTTAGACGACATGAGCGTATGCTTCTTGATCATATCCCATTTCAATCGGCTGCCGTGCCGGGCGGAGGCGATCAATGTGGGCGAAGCTGCGCGACTGGTATATCGTTGTTATCGCTGCGTGCCTGATTGGCGGAGGCTTTTTCTTCGCCTCACACCAGCCCTCTCCATCGGCTGCCGCTCCAACAGTTCAAGAGGGCAACTCAGCCAAGTCTGAAATCGCTGTTCAGACTCCGCAGCCGGCGCCTCCACCTGCCGCCCGAACCGTCGAGCCATCGCGGTCTCCTGCGGTGCCCGTTACCGCCGCGAGCGTACAACGATCCGCGGCCGAACCTGCTGTTCCTCCATCTCACGGTCACGCGATGGATCACACTAAGGCCGTCGCCGCGGCGCAAACCAGCGTACCGGCGGCAGCGGCCGCGATGCCGACAGCCGGCGGCGATGCCGCCGCCGGCCGACTTGTGTTCCGGAAGTGCCAGGCCTGCCACTCAATGGAACCGGGCAAGACGATACTCGGACCGTCGCTCGCCGGGATCATGGGCCGCAAGGCCGGATCCGACCCGAACTACAATTATTCGCCGGCGATGAAACAGGCGAATATCGTTTGGGATGCCAAGACGCTGGACGCTTATCTGAGCGATCCGCAGAAGGTCGTCCCGGGAAACAAAATGCCGTTCCCGGGTCTCAAGACCGAGCATGATCGTGCCGACGTCGTCGCCTACTTCGCCACTCCGCCAACCGCCGCTCAAACGGCGGCGGCCCAAGAACAGGCGCCGGCAGCAGCAAAACAAACGCCTCCGGCGTCGGCAAACCAGGGATCGCAAGGCGCACCCGGCGCGGACGTCGGATATTCGTCAGACGCCAAATACACTTTGCGATCCGGCATTGCGGATGGGCGAATGGTCTATCTCGGCGTCGGCGGTGCCATCGATGGCAAAGTCAATCCGGTGCTGACCGCCGCCGAGGGACAGGTGGTCGAACTTACGTTGATCAACGGCGAAGGCGCGGAGCACGACATCGTCTTTCCCGATCAAAACAGCAAGTCGCCGCGCGTCACCGGGAAGGGTGCAAGCACCACCATCGCCTTCCGCGCGGAAAAATCCGGTGACTTCATTTATTTTTGCAGCGTTCCAGGGCACCGGCTGGCAGGCATGCAGGGGCAATTCATCGTCACCGCCCGGCCTGCGCCGCAGACCCTCGTCGAGGCCGATATTTCGCGCGAACCGGACGATCTGCCGCCGCCCATCGGCAAGCGTGAACCGCGGACGGTCCGCGTCGACCTCTTCAGCGTGGAAGTCGAGGGACGGTTGGCGGAAGGAACCACGTTCGGCTACTGGACCTTTAACGGCAAGGTTCCCGGACCGTTCATCCGCATCCGCGTCGGTGACACCGTCGACATTCACTTGAAGAACTCCGCCGACAGCGCAATGATTCATTCGGTCGATTTCCACGCGGTCACCGGACCGGGCGGCGGCGCCGCCGCGCTCCAAGTCGATCCTGGTCATGAAAAATCGATGACGTGGAAAGCGCTGGTACCCGGTCTTTTCGTCTATCATTGCGCAACGCCGATGGTTTCCGAGCACATCGCCAACGGCATGTACGGCCTCATCCTGGTCGAGCCGGAAAACGGCCTCCCGCAAGTCGATCGTGAATTCTACGTGATGCAGGGCGAAATCTATACCGACGTACCCTATGGCCAACGTGGCAGCGCGGAGTTTAGCGTTGAGAAGCTGCTGAACGAACATCCGGAATATTTCGTCTTCAACGGATCGGTCGGCGCGTTGACGAAACTGCATCCGCTGCGAGCGAAAGTCGGCGACACGGTGCGTATCTTCTTCGGCGTCGGCGGTCCGAATTTCACGTCATCGTTCCATGTGATCGGCGAAATATTCGACAAGGTTTATACGCTTGGCGGGCTGGAATCGCCGCCACTCGAAGGTATTCAAACCGTAAGCGTCGCACCCGGCGGCGCGGTCATCACCGAGTTCAAGACCAAGGTGCCGGGCAATTACACAATAGTCGATCATGCGCTGGCCAGAATGGAGCGAGGACTGGTCGGCATTTTGAGCGTTGAAGGCCCGCCGAATCCTGAAATCTATAACGGTCAGGTAATGTCGGGGATGGGGCACTAGCCAGAGCGATAGAGAATGACCCGAAAACCGGTCACCGGTTTTCACAAGATGATGCGACCAACAAACAAGCCAGACCATGACCCGACTTAATCGAACTGGATCATGGTTTAGAGGTTCGTGATGAACCCGCCGGCCGCACTTCAACGTCGCCTTGAATATGCCGGTCCGGCGATTTTCTCGTACGGTTTCCGACCCTTTTTTCTGGGCGGGGCGGCGTGGGCCGCGTTGAGCGTTGCACTTTGGCTGCCGCAATATTTCGGTGAATTGTCGCTACCGACTGCGTTCAATCCGCTTGATTGGCACATCCACGAGATGATCTACGGCTATGTCGCGGCGACCGTTACGGGCTTTCTGCTCACCGCAATTCCGAACTGGACCGGACGGCTTCCGGTCAACGGCTATCCGCTGGCCGGGCTCTTCGCGCTGTGGTTGACCGGCCGCGTGGCCATTGCCGGCTCGGCCATTTGGGGTCAATGGATCGCGGCCGCGATCGACGTGGCGTTCCTCGTGATATTCGCAGCAATCGCGCTGCGCGAAATCATTGCCGGCAATAATTGGCGCAATCTCCGCGTCCTCCTCATGCTCGGCGTACTGATTGCCGGCAATATCGTTTTCCACACCGAGGAAATCCTTTACGGTAGCGCCAATTATGGCGTCCGTATCGGCATTGCAGCGTTGATCGGCCTGGTCATGCTGGTGGGGGGACGCATCGTGCCGAGTTTCACCAACAATTGGCTGACGCGAAATAATCCTGGCCGGCTTCCAATCGCATTTTCACGATACGACGCGATAACGCTTGGCATCAGTGCGCTGGCGCTTGCGTCGTGGATTGCGTTGCCGCATTCGGCCGTATCGGGCGTCATGCTGATGATCGCGGGCGTGCTTCAAGCTATCCGTCACCTGCGCTGGGCCGGAGATCGCACTTTCGCCGATCGTCTCGTTCTGGTCCTCCACGTTGCTTATGCCTTCGTGCCGCTTGGCTTCATACTCTCGGGCGCAGCGATTCTATGGCCCGTTTACTGGCCGAGCAGTGCCGGCGTTCACGCCTGGACCACCGGCGCGGTTGGCCTGATGACGCTCGCAGTGATGACACGCGCAAGTCTTGGCCACACTGGACAGCGGCTCGTCGCGTCGCTGCCGACGCAGTTCATCTACTTTTGCGCTTTGGTCGCGGCGCTTGCGCGCATCATCGCGGCGTTCGAGCCGTCGGGCGCCCTGCTCTACGCCGCCGGGTCGGCCTGGTTCCTCGCGTTTGGCGGTTTCGCGGTGCTCTTTGGCCCATTGCTGATGGGGCGGCCACCAGTGTGGTCCGAGCGGACCTGAGCGACGCGCCCGCGAAAACCGGCTGACACAAAAGCTTACTGCGATTGCGCATTGGTCTCGTAATGCCGACATTAGCGTTGCGCCGCGCGGGCGAGCCGACATGCCAACATGACCGACAGCCAACCCACCACCAAGACCCGGAAAAGGGTCAAAGCGCTGCTGTTGAGCGATCGCATCGACACGTCCAATCTTGAGCATGACGGTGTCGTTTCGACCGCACCTCTGACCTACAAGTTTGGCGCCGAGGGCTTCGTGACCCTGTTTCGCTATGGCGTCGCGGTGGTCATGGGGCTCACGGCGGCTGAGGAGGACGAGGTCCTGCGCGGCCTGCAACGGCGTTTAGTCCGCCCGGTCAAGCCCGTCGAGGAAGAAACTGTGCTGATCGAGATGGCCCCCGATAAGGACGATCAAATTCCTCCCGGTGGCCCGATCACGCTGAAAACAATGACGCCTGACCACTTGATCGTCATCGCCGATGCGTTGTCGAAAAGCGTGGTGCTGGCGCGGGACGAGCGCGAAGTGACGGCGGTGTTCGAACTGGTTGAGCCGTTTGCCCGGCAGCTTGCCGAAGGCGGCCGCGTCGTCGCCGGCCGCCGCACCATTCTCAAACACGTCGGCAATGCCCTGCTGGTTCAGCATCGCGTTTCCGGCCGCGTTGCCGTCGCGGAAAAGCCTGACGTCGTTTGGGATCGGCCTGATCTCGATCGGCTCTATGCCCGACTGGAGGATGAGTACGAGCTGAAAGAGCGCGCCGAGGCGCTGGCGCGAAAGCTGGCGCTTATTGCCGAAACCGCGGAAGTCCTCACCGGCATCATCGACACCAAGCGGTCGATGCGGCTGGAAATCATCATTGTCATCCTGATCGCTGTCGAGCTCCTCGTTGCCGGTTATCAGGCGCTGACGCTGCATTGATCAAGGGCTTGGACCGACGCAGCGCGGCTATCGCGAACGACCGTTGGTATTGCGCTCTGCACGATCGCACCGCTAGCCTGATGTTTCATCTCATCTCCAGGGACAGAGGACGCCATGACTTTCACGACGCTGGTCTACAAAACCGACAGTCCCATCGCGACGATTACGCTTAACCGGCCCAATGAACTCAACACTATTGTTCCGCCAATGCCGGAGGAGTTTGAGCAAGCCATCAATCTCGCCGTTAAAGACGCGTCGGTCAAAGTCATCATCCTGCGCGGCGCCGGACGCTCGTTCTGCGCCGGCTACGATTTTGGCGATGGATTTCATCTCTGGGACGAGCACATCACGACCGACGGGGCGTGGGACGCCGGCAAGGACTTTGCCTGGTCGACAGCGCAGGCGTTGGCGCCGACGCAAAAATTCATGAGCATGTGGCGTGCGCCCAAGCCGGTCATCGCGCAGGTGCACGGCTGGTGCGTCGGCGGCGGCAGCGATACCGCGCTGTGCGCCGACATTATCATTGCCAGCGAGGACGCCCGGATTGGAACGCCCTACGCGCGCATGTGGGGATGTTATCTGAGCGGCATGTGGCTCTATCGGCTCGGATTGACCAAGGCCAAGGAATATTCGCTGACCGGCAAGCCGCTGTCCGGCCGAGAAGCCGCTGACGTCGGCCTCATCAACCGCGCCGTGCCTTTCGCGCAGCTCGAGGCGACCGTGCTGCAGATGGCGCGTCAGCTCGCTTCGATTCCGCTGTCGCAGCTGGCGGCGATGAAACTTGTCGTCAATCAGGCCTATGAAAATATGGGACTCAACAGCACACAAATCCTCGGGCCGATCCTGGACGGATTGATGCGCAACACGCCTGACGCCGTCGATTTCATCCGCCTGGCGGAGAAAGAAGGCGTGCGCGCCGCCATTGCAGCACGCGATGGGCCTTTCGGCGATTACAGCCAAGCCGGCCCCGATGAACGGCCAAATCCCGATCACGTCATTCATATCTGAATGATGTGAGAATGCCGCACGTCAAAAAACGTGGGATAGTGTTCAAAAGAATATTGACTCCAGACTCTCGACAAATCAGCGCGCATCGATTCTTATCGGGGTGATTCGGAAAGAGATGCGGCACATCCTTCCGATCGCGGTGCAGGGGACCGTCCGAACGGAGGCTGGCAATGGCGCGCGCCGAAACGGCGAGTGCGTCCTTACGACCCGATTCGATTCAGGGGCTGGCAAAATCAATTGCCAAACCCGCGTATCGACGGCTTCTCAGCGCCGAGCCGCTGCTGCGGCGCGCTGTGCCGGTTCTCATTATCGCCTTCCTGCTCACGATCTGTGTCGGCGCAGCCGTTCAGGTACTCGAGCAGCGCCGCCAAGCCACCCTTGAAGCGCGACAGGCGATCGAGGCGCTAGCCGACAATCTCGCGCTCGAGCTTGATCATCCGGCAAGAGACGTACGGGCGAATTCCGGGCGCACGTCAGCGACAATCGAGCACGCTGTGCCGGTCTGGGCTGCAAGCGGTAACCGGGAGATCCTGGTGGCCGACTCCGACGGCCGGATCATCGCCACCGTGCCAAGCGATCCGCAGCGGGTCGGGCGGCCCCTCATCGACTTGCTGGGGCCGTCACAACCGCTGACCACATTCGGGGCCGCTGCAGGAACGCTCGAGATCACGTTGCCTGATGGAGTACCGGCTTTCGCCACGGTGCGATCGCTGCAAAACCCGCTTGGCGTCGTCGCTGTGGTCGAGACCGCAACCAGCGCCCTCGCCGGCTGGCGTTCGAGCACCGCGCTGACCATTACGCTGTCGGCAACGACTGGCTTCGTGGTGCTCATCCTCGGCTTCGCTTTTCATTGGCAAGCGACCCGCGCCCGCGAAGCCGACCTGATCCACGACACGGTGCGTGGTCGCATCGATACCGCGCTGAACCGGGGCCGCTGCGGCCTGTGGGACTGGGACCTGGCCCGCGGCCGCGTGTTCTGGTCGCACTCGATGTTTGACATCCTCGGCTTGCCGGCAAAGGACGATTTGCTCACCTTCGGTGAGCTCAACGCGCTGGTGCACGACGGCGACATCGACCTCTACGAGCTTGCCCGGCGGCTCGCCGACGGCGAGGTTTCCTCGATCGATCATGCCTTCCGCATGCGCCATGCCGACGGGCGCTGGTTGTGGCTGCGAGTGCGCTGCGAACTGGCGCGCCAGGAAGGCGAAGCCGGCCTTCACGTCATCGGAATTGCCGTCGACGTCTCGGAACAGAAAAACCTGGTCGAGAAGACGACGGCGGCGGACTTGCGATTGCGCGACGCCATCGAGACCATACCGGAAGCCTTCGTCCTTTGGGACGCCGACAATCGGCTTGTGCTGTGCAATTCGTATTTCCAGGAACTGCATCGCCTCCCGGACTCGGCCGTCGCAGCCGGCACGCCCTACGAGATGGTGGTCGCCGCCGGCAGGAAAGCGATCATTCGCACCACCATCGCCAACGAAGACAATGAAGCGCAGGGCGCGCGCACGTTCGAGGCGCAGCTCAACGACGGCCGCTGGATGCACATCAGCGAGCGTCGCACCAAGGATGGCGGCTATGTCTGCGTCGGCACTGACATTACCAAGATCAAACAGCATGAACACAAGCTCATGGAGGGTGAGAAACGGCGGATCGCTACCATCAACGATTTGCGTCAATCGCAGCAGGCGCTGGAGCGGCAGACCGACGAACTGGCCGACCTGGCGAAAAAATATGCCGAGGAAAAGACCCGAGCCGAAGAGGCCAATCAAACCAAATCGAAATTCCTGGCCAACATGAGCCATGAGCTGCGCACGCCGCTCAATGCCATCATCGGCTTCTCCGAAATCATGGAAGCCGCGATGTTCGGGCCGCTTGGGGTCGACAAATATTGTGAGTATTCCCGCGACATTCGCGAAAGCGGCCAGTACCTGCTCGACGTGATTAATGACATTCTCGACATGTCGAAGATCGAGGCCGGCGGCATCCACCTTTGTCCCGAAACCGTCGAACTCGATCGCATAATGGCCGACTCGCTCCGTGTCGTCTCGGGGCGCGCCAACGAAAAGCGTTTGACGCTTCGTTCCGACATTGCGGCAGGCATGCAGCTCAAGGCGGATCGACGCGCGCTGAAGCAGATTGCGCTCAACCTTCTTTCCAACGCGGTGAAGTTCACGCCCGACGGCGGCGCGGTGAACGTGCGCGGACGGACGCGCCGCGGTTGCGTGACCATTGCCATCGAGGACAACGGCATCGGCATCCCGAAGGATGCGCTGCACAAGCTCGGCCGGCCGTTCGAACAGGTGGAAAGTCAGTTGACCAAACGGCATCAGGGATCCGGGCTGGGTCTTGCGATCGCCAAGTCGCTCGCCGAACTGCACGGCGGCCGAATGCGAATCCGTTCGGTGCTCGGGACCGGCACGGCAGTCGTGGTGCGCCTGCCACAGGCGGCCCGCGCGGTGCTCGCCCCCGATATGCAGGCAGATGCGACTAGGATCCCGCTGCCAAAATCCGCGTGAAGCTTTCGCGAACCTGGCGCTGGGTTTCCACGACATAGGCGTTTAGCGCCGTGAAATCCGGCAGGTCGGCCGCACGCGCGAGTAAGCCGAGCACGCCGGCGCTCGCCGCCTTGGGATCGAACGAGCCAGGCAAGCAGAGCCGGAGAATCTGCGTCAGGTCATGAAACAGCCGAACCGCTGGGCGGAGCACCGCCGCATCTTCGACCTTGAGCACACCGGCGCGCGCCGCCTTTTCCAGCATGCGCGCCGTCGAGGTGTCGAGGATTTCCGGCACTTCGGCGGCGCAAACGAGCTGCAGGTATTGGGCAATGAACTCGATATCCACCAGCGCGCCGGCGGCATATTTGAGATCCCAAGGATCCGCATCGCCCTTTTCCGTGGCGATTGCCGCTCGCATCTCAACGACATCGGCGGCGATTGATGGCGCATCGCGCGTGCGGCAGAGCACGTTGTAAATCGCCGCTTCAACCTTTGCGGCAAACGTCGGCGAAGCAGAAACGACGCGAGCCCGGGTCAGCGCCATGTGCTCCCAGGTCCAGGCCTCAGACTCCTGGTAGCTGATAAAGCCGCCGATCTGCGTCGCCAGCGGACCGGACCGGCCGGAAGGCCGCAGCCGCATGTCGACGTGATAGAGCACGCCATAATTGGTCTGCACCGTGAGCGCGCTGATCAGCCGCTGCGTCAGGCGGGCAAAGTACTGCGCGCCGTAAAGCGGACGCTTGCCGTCCGAAGTCGGATGCTCGGCGTCGAAATCGTAGATCACGATAAGATCGAGATCAGAACTCGCTGTCATTTCGCGCGCGCCAAGCCGGCCGAGCGCAACAATCGCGGTTTGCTGGCCGCGGATACGGCCATGGGCGGCAACGAAATCGAGTTCCACGCGAGCGTGCAGCGCTCGAATGAGCACGTCGGCGAGGTCGGCGAACACCTCACCCGCCTGCTCGGCCGCCACCGATCCTGACAGGATACGCGCACCAATCAGGAACATCTGCTCCTGCCCAAACAGACGAATGGCATCGAGCATATCTTCATAGCTGCGGGTCTCGCCAAGCGCGCGCAAGATCCCGAGTTCAAGGTGCTTCGTCTCCGGCAGCGTGGCAAAGGAATTCGGCTCGATCAGCGGATCGATAACGTGCGGATGCTGAGCCAGAATGTCGGCGAGCCGCGGCGCGGTGCCGAGCAGAAGCGCGATGAAGCGGACGAGATCCGGATTTTGCCGCAGCAGCGACAGGAAGCGGCCGCCGCCGCGCAAGCCGGCAAGGAAATGATCGAAAGTTGCAAGAGCCGCATCCGGATTTTCCGCACGCGCAAACTGATCGATGATGACCGGCACAAGCTCGGCCAGATTCTTCCGGGCCTGCTCGCCGCGCAAGGCGCGATAAGCCGCCGCGTGCCAGCGCCGCACGGCAGCCGTCGCCTCGCGAGGATGCCGAAAGCCGATCTCGACGAGGCGATCAAGCGTCTCACCCTCGTCCTCCAGCGTCTCGAACGAGAGGTTCTGCTGTTGCGCGAGCAGGGCCGGCGCGCTTTCAAACAATCTGACATAGTGCTTTTCGACCATCCGCAGCCGTGCCAACAGCGCGGTGGCAAAATTGTCGCGGCCAGCAAAACCAAGAAATCGGGCGAAGGCTTCGAGCGCATCTCGATCGACCGGCAGTGTGTGGGTTTGCTCATCCGCCATCATTTGCAGCCGATGCTCAACGCGTCGCAGAAATTCATAGGCGGTCGTCAACTCGTCCCGCGTCTCGGCGTCGATCCAGCCGCCGGCGGCGAGCGCGTCCAGTGTCGCCACCGTCTCACGGCCGCGCAGCGCAACGTGGCGCCCGCCGGCGATGAGTTGCTGCGTCTGCACGAAAAATTCAATCTCGCGAATACCGCCGCGGCCGAGCTTGACGTTGTGGCCCTCGACCGCGATCTCGCCATGCCCGCGATAGGCGTGGATCTGTTGTTTCATCGCGTGCACGTCGGCGACGGCAGCGTAGTCGAGATATTTGCGCCACACGAAGGGCGACAGCTCACCGAGAAACCCGTCGCCGGCCTCGCGGTCGCCGGCGCAAGGCCGCGCCTTGATCAGCGCGGCACGCTCCCAGTTCTGTCCCCTGCTTTCATAATAATTGAGGGCCGCGTCGATCGAGATCGCAACTTGCGTGGAAGACGGATCGGGGCGAAGCCGCAGGTCGACGCGAAATACGTAGCCATCCGCTGTACGCTCCTGCAGTAGCTTCACCAGTTCGCGCGTAAGCCGCGCGTAGAAGGGGCCGGCTTCGACGCCGGGGGTTAGCACCGATGCGGCGGGGTCGAAAAAGATCATGAGGTCGATGTCGCTGGAAAAATTCAGCTCGTAGCCACCCATTTTTCCCATCGCCACGACGATGTAGCCGGATCCGCGTTCCGGGTGTTGCCGATCGCGCAGGATAAGCTTGCCGCCGCGCCGCGCCTCGCGGAGCAGATAACGGACAGCCGCGCCGAGCGCGGTCTCGGCGACATCAGTGAGCGCCGCGGTCACCCTCGCAAGCGGCCACACGCCACCGATATCGGTGAGCGCGATGAGAAGAGCTGCTCCGGCCTTCATGTGGCGGAGGCTTCGCATCACCGCAGCGGAATTGCGGGCCGCTGCGGTGTCGGTCCGCGCTTTCGCCAGAAGCCTGGTGAGTTCATCTTCGGGGGCGTGAGCGAGGAAGCCGACCAAACGCGCCGGATCGGCACGGACGAGATCCCAAAGATACGGGGCCTCTGCGGCGACGCCTCCAAGCAAGGCCGCCAGCGGCTGACGGTCTTTGAGCAACGCCTTAAGGGCTTTGCCAGCCGCCGTCCGCGCCAGGCTCTCCAGCCATTCGGCTACCCGTGCGCGACCTTCCGCCGAGGAGAAAGGCAGTCCCCGTGCTGCGTTGCCACCACGAGGCAAGCCTTCAAGTCGCTCGATCAGCGCCGCTTGCCCGGGCTTCTTGATGTGGCGCTTGGCAGAAGTGGACCGCGCCATCACGCCCCTGCGGGGCCGGCCCGGGGCAAAGCGATGACGCTCTTCAACCCGGGATGATTGTCTTCAAACGTGAGCTCCCCGCCATGCAGCCTTGCGACTGCGGACGCAAGGCTCAAACCCAGGCCGGAGCCCGGCTCCGATCGGCTTTGCTCCAGCCGTACGAAGCGCTCGACCACGCGACCGCGGTCCGCTTCAGGAATGCCCGGGCCGTGATCGGATACCGTCAGCATGATGCGCTCGCCCTCGGCGCCGGCCCCGACGACGATTTCTGCCACGGCGCCATTGGCCTCACTCGTCGCCGGTCCGGCATATTTGATGGCGTTGTCGACAAGATTGGCCAGCGCCTGGCTTACCAGTTCACGATTGCCGCGCACCGGTGCGGTAAGCGGCGCCACAACCTTGAGCGCGAGTCCCTTTTCGTCGGCGAGCGGCTCGTACAACTCGCCGACGTCGCGCACGATTTCGGCGGCGTCGAAATCAGCCATGTTATCCCGCGCATGCCCGGCTTCGGCGCGGGCGATCATCAACAGCGCGTCGAAGGTGCGGATCAGTTCATCAGATTCGGCGATGGTGGATTCCAGCGTCGCACGGTAATCCGCGTCACGGTTGGTGACGCGCAGCGCCTGTTCACAGCGATTGCGCAACCGCGTCAACGGCGTCTTCAGATCGTGAGCGATATTGTCGGAAACTTCCTTCAGCCCGCGCATCAGCGCTTCGATGCGCTCGAGCATGGCGTTGAGGTTCTCGGCGAGACGGTCGAGCTCGTCACCGGTGCCGGCCACGGGCAACCGCCCGCTGAGGTCGCCTGCCATGATGGTGTGCGCCGTTTCGGTCATCGCATCGACCCGGTTGAGCACCCGGCGGCTGACAAAAAATCCGCCGGCAATGCCGAGCACGACGACAAGCGCGAATGACCAGCGTCCGGCATTGGCGATGATGGCGTAGATACGTTCGCGCTCTTCAAGATCGCGACCGACCAGAATGCGAAAGCCGCTCGGCAGCTCGACGACCTGAACCAGCGCGCGATGCACGGTGTCGTCGGACGGCTCGACCCGGCGGTACGAGAGCTCGAACCATCCCGGATGATCGAGAACGCCCGGCTCTATCGTGCCTACATTACCCGCAAGCTCCTCGCCGGCCGGCGTCGTCACCATCAGGAGGTTCGAGCTCGGCCGGCGCGCCCGCTGGTCGATAATCGTCACCAACCGTCTGATCCCGCCCTGCTCGTACTGGTCGCGCAGCACGTTGACTTCGAGATTGACCCGGCTGGTGATCTGCTCGGTGATAAGCCGTCGCGTGTTCAGCGCGAAATAGCCCAGCAGCGACACCGCGAATAAAATGAAGATCAACAGATAAGCGAGCGTCAGTTGAAACGCGGTCGTGCGGAGCAGCTTGCCGAGCGCAGCCACGGATCAAAATCCCTTAACGCCGCGAGGTACCGAAGAGCGAATGCGCCATTGCGTCGTCCGCCATCATTCCGGTCTCCCCTTGCGCCGCCGCGTTCGCTGGACCGGCGGCTTTCAGTCGAAGATGAAATATGCTTTTGCAGTTGACAATCAGTTAGGCGCACAGTCCTCTTTGTCTGATCCTTTGCCAGAACAGCCGCCCAAACGCCAATGAAAAACCCGAAAGGTTCGCAACGGAGTCAACCATGAGCGAACAGCCGGAGCCCATTCCAAATTGGCGATTAAAGGGCGACTGGTTCGACCTGTGCAGCTGCAACATCGGCTGTCCTTGCGTGTTCGGCGCCAAACCGACGACCGGAACCTGCGAAGGCGTACTGACCTGGATCATCCGCGAGGGAAATTATGGCGATGTGCCGCTCGGCGGGCTCAACGCTATCATCATCAGTGCGTGGACCGGCGCCGTCACCGAGCGTAATCGCCATTTCGGCTTTCTGATCGACGCTCGCGCCGACGCGCGGCAGCGAAACGCCCTCGAACTAATTTTCACCGGGCAAGTGGGTGGCCATTTCGCCGCGTGGCGCGATCTCACCGAGGAGCAGATGGGCGTTCAGTTCGTACCCATCGACATCACGTTCAGCGATGAGCAATGGAAGGTGCAGGTGCCTGGCATGATCGACGGCGAAGGCGGCCCTTACCGCAATTTGATGGTCCCCGACGGCAAGGTTTGCAAAATCTCGAATGCGCCGCGGCCGGAAGTCGGCCCGGGCGACATCACCGTCGGCCAGGCGAAGAAGAACGTGTTCGAGGGTTTCGGGCTGAAATGGGATTGGTCGTCGCTGTCGGCCAAGCACATTCCCTTCGAGCATATCGGCCCGGGAAAATTCACCTGGCAAAAGCCGTGGGATCGCCAGACTCAGAACTAGGAGCCTCTTGGTGCTGTCGGCCACGGAACGAACCGTCCTCTACGCGGCATTGTTGTTGACAACCGCGGCGGCGTGGTCGGTCACCTGGGTGCAATCATCCGACCTTCCGGCATCGAGTCCGTTCCTGGCGCGAGCTTTGTGCGGCGGCGTCTGGACCACAGCAGGTGCCGTGTCTTCGGTGCTGATGTGGATCAGCATGATGATAGCGATGATGCTGCCGGCAACCGTTCCGGTGGTCGATGCCTACGCGACCATCGCCCGCCGAAGACGCGCCCGGCGGGAGCCGTACACGCCGACGTTCGTGTTCGTCGGCGGGTACGTTTTGGTTTGGTCATGCTTTAGCGCGGCCGCTGCAATCATTCAGTGGCAGCTTTATCGCGCCGCTTTGCTCACGCCGACGACGCAGAATGCAAGCCCAATGCTTGCTGGAACGGCGCTACTCGTTGCCGGCCTTTATCAGTTCACGCCGCTGAAGGCGGCATGCATGCACGGCTGCCGCAGCCCGCTGAATTTTATCATGGCTGAGTGGCGCGAGGGTTATGCCGGCGCCCTGCTGATGGGCGTGCGGCATGGCGTGTTCTGCGTCGGCTGCTGCTGGGCCGTGATGTCGTTGATGTTCTGCGTTTCGGTAATGGACCTGCGCTGGGCGGCAGCGTTGGCTGTCTATGCGGCCATTGAAAAAACTGCCCCCGGCGGCGACACGGTCATTGCGCCTGCTTTCGGTTCGGCGGCAATCTTGGGCGGTGCAGCTTTGCTCGGATTGACGTTGCTCTAAACTCAACGAGCAACGCCTCTCAGCATCCGGATGGAAAAATGGGACCGCTTGCAGGCTTTCGTATTGTCGAGTTCGCCGGGATCGGCCCCGGACCGATGGCGGCGATGCTGTTTGCCGACCTTGGCGCCCGTGTCATTCGCATCGATCGCATTTCCGCAAGCGACCTTGGTATCGCCGTTCCGACACGCTTCGAATTGCTGACTCGCTCGCGCCCGTCCGTAGCCGTCGATCTGAAACACCCCGAGGGTATTGCGCTCGCCATCGATCTCGCAGCAAAGGCCGATGGCCTGATCGAAGGATTCCGCCCGGGCACGATGGAGCGGCTTGGCCTTGGCCCCGACGTTCTCCTGACGCGCAATCCGCGCCTGGTTTACGGGCGCATGACCGGTTGGGGACAGACCGGGCCTCTCGCGCAAGCCGCTGGCCACGATCTCAATTACCTCGCTCTGGCCGGCGGGCTGCATGCCATTGGGCGCGCCGGATCGAAGCCGACACCGCCGCTTAATTTGGTCGCGGATTTCGGTGGCGGCGCGCTTTATCTCGCCTTCGGCATGGCCTGCGCCATGCTCGAAGCCCAGCGCTCCGGCAGGGGTCAGGTTGTCGATGCGGCGATGACCGAGGGGGCGGCGTCACTGATGACGCTGTTTTACGGCCTATACGCGGCGGGGCGTCACAGCCTTGAGCGGGGAACCAACCTGCTCGATTCTGGATCGGCGATCTACGATGTCTACGAATGCGCCGATGGGCGGTTCATTTCGATCGCCGCGATTGAGCCGAAGTTTCGCAAGGTTTTGTTCGATCGCCTTGGACTTGCTTTC
>Ga0335085_10004341_pt1 | contig 23636 bp, 23 predicted proteins | sample Lox_Sample_45_FD_206712 | JGI IMG/M metagenome (GOLD analysis project Ga0335085, IMG submission 206712) | Soil microbial communities from Loxahatchee National Wildlife Refuge, Florida, United States - Lox_Sample_4.5 | ecosystem: Environmental > Terrestrial > Soil > Wetlands | place: USA...
CCGCCTCACCCGGTTCCCGGTGAAAGTCGGGATGGGTGTTGAGGAAGCGTTCCGTCTGCTCCTCGTTCTCCTCCGGTTCCAGGGAGCAGGTGGCGTAGATGAGCAGGCCACCCGGGCGAACTACCGGTGCGAGTCGGTCGAGCAGCAGCGCCTGGCTCCGGGCCAGAGTAGCGAGGGCGGAGGGCCGGATCCGCCACCGTGCCTCGGGGTGGCGAGCCAGGGTCCCGGTGGCAAGGCAGGGGGCGTCGAGCAGCACCGCGTCCACCTGGCGGAGTGGCGGCGAGGCCGCGTCGGCTGCGATCGGATACTCGTGTCCGGACCCGGCCCGGCGGAAGTTCCGGGTCATCCGTTTGATCCGGGTCCGGTTTCGGTCGGCGGCCACCACCATCTTCACCATTCTCCCAAACCCGATCGCCTTTCCGCCCGGAGCGGCACAGGCATCGTAGACCACCGCGTCGACGGGAAGGGCCGCGTAACGAAGCACCAAAGCCTGCGCAGCGTCCTGGACCTGAAAGGCGCCCTCGTCATATCCGGGCAGCTCGCCCGGTCGGGCATGCCCGGCGATCAGGCCGGCCTCGAAGGGTGCTGGATCTGCGGAGATCCCACGAGCAGTCAGCCGCTGCCGCACGTGGACCAGGTCCTCACGCGCCGCCTGGAGCACCAGCGGTGGAACCTGGTTGTTCCACTCCAGCAGCCGGGTGGTTCCCACCATGCCGTATCGTCCGGCCCAGCGCGTGACCAACCAGGTGGGATGAGAATACCGGTGAGCCAGCGCGGCGATCGGATCGGACGGGGGCGCCGGCGCCGGAGCGCCGCCGCCGTGCAATCGCCGCAGAACCGCGTTGACGAACCTGGCCGCGTTCTTTCCCGACACCTCGCGGGCCAGGTCGACGCTGGTGCTGACCGCCGCGTGCGCGGGTACTCGGTCGAGTGCGGTAAGCTGGTAGGCTCCCAGCCGGAGAATCTGGAGGGTTTCGCGCTTCACCGACTTGAGCCCGTTCGGAATCAGCGGCTCGAGCCGACCGTCGAGCTCGCGTTGGCGTCGGAGCACCCCGGCGGCCAGTTCGTGGGCCAGCCGGCGGTCTCGCGCTTCCAGGGAGCCCAGGACCTGGTCCAGGGCTGCCTCGAAGGTGGCTCCCCGTCGAACTCGCTCGAGGATTTGCCAGGCGGCCCGGCGCGCCGGTGTCGGGTCCGAGGCCACCGCTCGAGCGGTCACTCCGAGGCGAGCATCCCGCGGACCGGACTGGACGGCACCGCCACCTCGCGCCGAGGCATGCGCCCAGCGAGATAGGCCAGACGGCCGGCCTCGACCGCGTGGCGCATTGCCGCGGCCATGGCCACCGGGTCGGTCGCCTCCGCCAGGGCGGTATTCATGAGAATCCCGTCGACGCCCTGCTCCATGGTCAGGCAGGCATCGGACGCGGTACCGACGCCGGCATCCACGATGACCGGAACCTGCAGTCGGCGCTTGATGGTGCGGATGTGATAAGGATTGAGCAGGCCGAGGCCGCTTCCGATCGGGGAGGCCAGGGGCATGACCGCGACGCACCCCGCGTCTTCTAGACGCAGGGCGGTCACCAGGTCTTCATTGGTGTAGGCCATCACCTTGAATCCCTCCGCGACCAGCGTGCGCGTCGCGACGAGAAGCCCCTCCACGTCGGGGAGCAGGGTCTCCCGGTCTCCGATCACTTCGAGCTTCACGAAGTCGTTGAACCCGGCCTCGCGGGCCAGGCGGGCGTAGCGGACCGCCTCTTCGGCGGAGTAGCAGCCGGCGGTGTTGGCCAGCAGGAAGAACCGCGTGGGGTCGAGGTGATAGAGCATTCCCTCTTCCTTGCGGCGGTCGAGGTCCACGCGGCGGACCGCCACCGTGACCACCTCGGCGCCGGAGGCCTCCAGGGCCCGGAGCATCAGCTCGTTGCTCTTGTACTTGCCGGTGCCCACCAGCAGCCGGGACCGAAAGCTCCGTCCACCGATCTCCAGGGGGCTATCCATGGACACAGGAGCCTGTGCAGTTGCAGTCATGAAAGTCTCCTACCAGACATTGCCGAGTGCCGATTGCCGAGTGCCGATTGCCGAGTGCTCAATGATCAATCGGCATTCACCAATCGCCAATGAAATCATCCCCCTCCTACGAAGTGCACCAGCTCGATGGCGTCGCCCTCGGCGAGCGGCGTCTCCGCCAACCGTGGACGACGGACGATCTGGCGATTCAGCTCGACCACCACTGTACGGGGGTCGAGGCCCAGACGGTGCAGGAGATCCTCCACCGTAGCGGGGGAAGGAATCTCCCGGGCCTCCCCGTTGACCTGGATATGGAGCGCGCTCACGGTTCTGCCTCGGTCCACGATCGCAACAGGTCGACCGCCGCGGCGGCGGAATCGCGGGTCTCCCACAGGGCCGTGACCGCGGCCACGCCGTAGGCCCCGGCCTCCCGTACCAGCGGCGCTCGCTCGGCGGTGATCCCTCCGATCGCTATCACCGGCAGCCCCACCTTGGCGACCCGGGTCACGAACTCGAGTCCCTGGGCCGGCCGCCCGGGATGCGAGCTGGTTTCGAACACGTTCCCGGCGATCACGTAGTCCGCCGCTTCGTCCTTCGCTTGCACGGCGGCCTCCACGCTATGGACCGAGCGGCCGACCCAACCCCGCCATTCGGTCCCGAGCACTCGACGCGCGTCCGGCACCGAGTAGTCCGTGGCTCCGAGGTGGAGCCCCTGCGCGTCCAGGGCGCGGGCGACGTCGGCCCGCCCGTTGACGAAGACTGAGGCCTCGGGCGGGCCCGCCAGCGACAGGAATCGCGTCGCCAGGGCAACCAGGGCGGCCCCCGTCAGGGAGTGACCCCTGGCGTGCAGCGCCAGCGCCGGTCCCGCTGCCGCCAGGGCGGCCGCGCGAACGCCCAAGTCCGTTCTGGCCAACACCGACTCGGTGGTGATTGCATGCAGGCGCGGCAGCGGCCTCATGCGAACCGTTGGCCGACCGACACCTTGCGGCCGCGCGCCCAGGCCCCCGCCGACATCCGCTTCTTCCCGGCCGGCTGGACCTCCTGCACCTCGACCGCGCCCACACCGGCGGCGATTTCGAGGCAGGGAGTCGCGCGCAGGACGGTGCCGGGGGTCTGGCTCGGGCTCCCACTCACCGCCCGCGCCCCGAACAACTTGATCTCGGTGTCGTCGAGCATGCTCCACGCGCCCGGCTCCGGATCGAAGGCACGGATGGCGCGGGCCAGATGAGCGGCGTCGTTGGTCCAGGTCAGTCGCGTGACCCCGTGATCGATCTTCGGGGCGTAGGTGGCCTTGGTGTTGTCCTGCTGCTCCGGCCGGCTGGCTCCCGACGCGATCAGCGTGAGCGCCTCGACCAGCGCCGCCGCTCCCAGCTCCGCCAGCCGCTCGGCCAGCTCGCCGCCGGTTTCGTCTGCGGCGATCTCGGTCTCGATCCCGTGGAGCACCGGCCCGGTGTCCATTCCTTCCTCCAGCTGCATGATGCTGACACCGGTGGTTTCGTCCCCGTTGAGGATGGCCCATTGAATGGGGGCGGGGCCACGGTAGCGCGGGAGCAGGGAAGCGTGGACGTTGATCATCCCACCGGGCGGGATGGCCAATACTTGAGGCCGCAGAATGTGTCCGTAGGCGACCACGACTCCGATGTCGGGCCGGAGGTGTTCGAGGCCCTTGATGAAGACGTCGCCGATCGGGCGCTCGGGCTGAAGCAGCGGAAGCCCTTCCGCCTCCGCCGCGACCTTCACGGGTGAAGCCACGGCGCGCGAACGGGAGCGCCCCTGGGGCCGATCGGGCTGGGTCACCACGCCGACGATATCGAAGCCCTCCTCCAGGAGGGCCCGCAACGAGGGGACCGCGAAGCGGGGGGTCCCGAAGAACACGATTCGCATCAGCCGGAGCCGGCCGAAGCCGGCTTGATCTCTCGGATAAACCCCTCTTCGGCCGGGTGTTCACGCTTCCAGCGATTCATGAGCATCCGGCGCTTCATCGGGCCCAGGTGGTCAATGAAGAGAATCCCGTCCAGGTGGTCGATCTCGTGCTGGATCGCGCGGGCCGGCAAGCCCTCATGCTCGATCCGGACCGGCTGTCCCAGTTCGTTCAGGGCCTCGACTACGACCCGGAAGGGGCGGGTCACGTCGGCGTAGAGCTCGGGGATCGACAGGCACCCTTCCTCCGCCGTCTCCCGCCCCTCGGTCTCCAGGATCACCGGGTTGACCAGTACCAGCCGATGGCTGTCCGCTTCGACCACCGCCACCCGCCGCGCGACGCCGATCTGGTTGGCCGCCAGGCCCACGCCCTTGGCCGCCACCATGGTCTCGAAGAGATCGGCGATCAGCTGGCGCGTGGCGTCATCTACGCCCGGTACTTCGGCGCTCCGCTCCCGGAGCACCGGCGAGCCGAGCAGGTGAAGCCGGTGAACCGTCATTGAGGAGCTCCCGGTGCCACGTTCTCTCCCACCCGGATGATCCGGGACCGTTCCACGATCAGCGTGGAACTCCCGCTCTCGATCGTGATCCGGTCGTCCTTGACCTCCTTTACCTTGCCGATGATGCCGCCGCTGGTGGTGATCTCGTCTCCCTTCTTGAGACCGGCCAGGATCTGCTCGTGGCGCTTCCGCGCCTGCTGCTGAGGACGGATCAGCAGGAGGTAAAACACCAGTCCGATCAGGGCGAACTGGACGAAGATCACCCCGGCGCCGCCGCCGGCGGACGAGGGGGGAGACATCAGGGCCAGCAGATGTGGAGTCACGATTCTCCTCGTTCGTGGTAACGCCGCAGCCAATCGGCACGCCACCGGTCGAACCGACCCTCCAGGAGGGTGGCGCGGGCCTGTTCGGCGAGCCGGATCAGGAAGCGGATATTGTGAATCGACACGAGCCGCAAGCCAAGCATCTCCTCCGCCACGAACAGGTGGCGCAGGTAGGCCCGGCTGAACTGGCGACAGGTCTCGCAGTCACAGCCAGGGTCCAGCGGCTCGTCCGACGTCCGGTGCGCCGCGGCCCGCAGGTTGAGCTTCCCAACGCTCGTCCATGCGCTTCCGTGGCGACCGTTTCGGGTGGCGGCCACACAGTCGAACAAGTCAACACCCCGGGCGATTCCCTCCAGCAAATCGTCGGGGAATCCCACCCCCATAAGATAACGGGGGACGTCGGTCGGCAGGACCGGGATCAGGTCCTCCAACACCCGGTGCATCACCGGCTTCTCCTCGCCGACCGAGAGCCCTCCGATGGCGATCCCGGTCCAGGGACCCTGGTTGAGCGTGCCGTCCGCGGAGGCGCGGCGCAAGTCGGGGTGGGTGCCGCCCTGGATTATGGGCCACAGGGTTTGCCGATCCCCGGACTCGGATTCGCTCGCTGACCGCAGCTCCTGGTGCCGGCCCCGGCAGCGCGCCAGCCAGCGCAGGGTGCGCTCCATCCCTTCCCGGGCCAGTCCATGATCGGCCTGCCCCGGCACCACGTGATCGAACGCCATCGCCACGTCGGCCCCAAGCGCCCACTGGATCTCCATCACCGATTCCGGGGTGAGGTGATGCAGCACGCCGTCGATGTGGCTCCGGAACTCGACGCCTTCCTCTTCGATCTTGCGGAGGCTCTCGAGGGAAAACACCTGGAAGCCCCCCGAGTCGGTCAGCAATGGTCGGGACCAGCCGATGAAGCGATGAAGCCCGCCCAGCGCGCGGACCACTTCCTCCCCCGGGCGCAAATGGAGGTGGTAGGTGTTCCCCAGAATGATCTCCGCCCCGGCGCGCCGGACCTCGTCCGGATGGAGCCCACGCACCGCACCGTGGGTGCCCACCGGCATGAACGCCGGCGTCTTCACCTCACCGTGCGGGAGGCGGAGCGTGCCGGCGCGGGCGGGGCCGTGGGTGGCGTGGACGTGGAACTGGGACATGGACCTTGATGCTGGGAGCTAGGAGCTTGGAGCTGGGAGTGGGTCAGGAGTTGACCACCTCCTAGCTCCTGACTCCCAGCTCCCCGCTACACCACCACCATCGCATCTCCGTACGAGTAAAACCGATACCGATGCCCTACCGCGTGCCGATAGGCCGCCATCATCGTCTCGTATCCGCCGAAGGCGCAAACCAGGCAGAGCAGGGTCGAGCGGGGAAGATGGAAGTTGGTGATCAAATGGTCCACCACCCGGAAACGAAATCCGGGAGTAATCATGAGCCGGGTCTCGCCCTGGCCGGCATGGACGAGTCCGCCGTCCCGTGCGGCCGATTCCAGGGCCCGGACCACCGTGGTTCCCACCGCCCAGACCCGGCCCCCCGCCGCGCGCGTTCGCGCCATACTGTCCGCCGCTTCGGCCGGAATGGTGAACCGCTCGGGATGCATGCGATGCGCCGAGAGGTCTTCGGATTCGATCGGCCGGAAGGTTCCCGGGCCCACTTCGAGGTCCAAACGGGTCAAGGAGACCCCTCGTGCGGCGAGATCGTCGAGCAGGGCAGGCGTAAAGTGGAGGCCGGCGGTCGGCGCCGCCACGCTGCCCTCCCGCTCGGCGTACACGGTCTGATAGCGAATGTCGTCCTCGGTCGTGGCCTCACGCGCGATGTAAGGCGGCAGGGGGAGGGTCCCCCAACGGCGGATTGCTTCCTCCGCGGTGGCACCGATGAATCGAACCAGGCGCTCTCCTCCATCCAGAATCGCGACCGTCTCGACCGAGATCCCTTCTCCCAACCCAATGCGCTTGCCTGGCCGGAGCGCGCTCCCCGGCTGGCCGATCGCCACCCATTGATCGCCGGTGGCCGGATGAATCAACAGAATTTCGGCCGCCGCCCCCGAGCTTCGGGTGCCACGAAGTCGAGCGTGCCGAACCCGGGTGGTATTGAGGACCAGGAGATCGCCGGGCGGGATCAGCTCCGGCAGCTGGCTGAACCACCGGTCCTCGCGCGCGCCCTGGCCCGAGACCGAGCGGCGCACTACCAGCAGCCGGCTGGCCGACCGCTCCGCCAGGGGAGCTTGGGCGATCAGGTCGGTCGGAAGTTCGTAATCGAAGTCGGCGGCGCGGTACGCGGCGGCGGGAAGCGGCTCAGTGCCCAAAGAGAGTGGCCTGACCGGGAGGCGGCGTGATGCCGAACCGGCGGTAGGCGAGGGGAGTGGCGGTGCGGCCGCGGGGCGTCCGCTCCAGGAAACCTTGCTGAATCAGGAAGGGCTCGTAGACCTCCTCGAGGGTCCCGCCGTCTTCCCCGACCGCGACGGCCACGGTGTTGAGGCCCACCGGTCCTCCGCCGAACTTCTCGATGATCGTGGTGAGAATGCGGGCGTCCATGTCGTCCAGCCCGAACTCGTCGACGTTGAGCCGGGCCAGGGCCTCGCGCGCCAGCACGCCGGTGATCCGCCCGTCGCCTTTGACCTGGGCATAGTCCCGGACTCGCCGGAGCAGCCGGTTGGCGATCCGGGGGGTGCCGCGACTCCGTCGCGCGATCTCGAGCACGCCCTCCGCGTCCGCCGGCACGTTGAGCACCGCCGCGGAGCGCTGGACGATGATGGCCAGGTCCTCGATCGGGTAGAAGTCCAGCCGCTCGACGATGCCGAAGCGGGCCCGCATCGGCGGAGTCAGCAGGCCGAAGCGGGTGGTCGCCCCCACCAGGGTGAACTGCTCCAGCGTCATCGGGATGGTCTGGGCATGCGGTCCTTCGGCAATCCGCACCTCGACCCGGTAGTCCTCCATGGCCGGGTAGAGAAACTCCTCCATCACCGGGCGGAGCCGGTGGATCTCATCGATGAAGAGGATGTCTCCCTTGCCCAGAGTCGTGAGGATGCTGACCAGGTCGCCCGGCTTCTCCAGCACCGGCCCTGAGGTGGCGCGAAGCTGGACCCCCATCTCCCTGGCGAGGAGGGTGGCCAGCGTGGTCTTCCCCAGCCCCGGGGGGCCGAAGAAGAGCATGTGATCGAGCGTATCGCCGCGGGCCTTGGCGGCTTCGATCGCGATCTGGAGCGATGCCTTGAGGTTGACCTGGCCTACGAACTCGTCGAGCCGCGAGGGGCGGAGCGCCGCTTCGGTGCCCCGCTCTTCCGGGAGCGGCTCGGGGGTGGTGATCTCCAGGCGGGTCATGGCTGGAGAATAAGTGAGTGCGGGCGACGAGGCGAAGGGGTAGTCACTCGAGCTTCGCCTCCCAACGAACCGGCCGGTCGGGCCGGGTAATGCGGTGAGGAGCGTGACAATGGACGCAGCGGTCGGCCGCTTCGGGAGCCCCTGGCTTCACCAGACGCCGATTGCTGCTGCCGCAGCGGGTACACTGCCACTCTGCCGTTTCGGTCAGACGAGCCATTCAGGGTTCTCCCCGACGCGTCGCCAGCGCCTGGAGGGCTCGGCGAATCAACTCCGCCGGCTCATCCGGTGCGCCTTTGGCCAAGAGGTCCCGCACGGTGCGCTCCGATTGGGAGGTCGAGTAGCCCAACCGCTCCAAGGCCCGGACCGCGTCGCCGCCCGGCGTTTCCGCGGGCAGCGGCCGGTCGGTCACGATCAGGGCTTCCAGGTCCAGGAAGCGATCGACCAGCTCGAGCACGAGGCGCTCGGCTTTCTTCCTTCCGATCCCGCTCACCGAGCTCAAGGCGGCCACGTCGCGACGTCGGATGCTCCGGACCGTCCGCTCGGGGCCCAGCTCGGAGAGCAGTGCCAGGGCCAGCTTGGGGCCGAATCCGCTGGCGCCCAGCAGCCGCTGGAAGATAGTCCGCTCCTCGACCCGGTCGAAGCCGTAAAGGGCCCAACTATCCTCGCGGACGACCAGCTCGGTATAGAGGCTGAGCCGCGCGCCCCGCGCGGGGAGCCGCTCGGCTACCCCGTGGGGGACGGTAACGCTGTAGCCCACGCCGCTGTCGGTATGGATCACCACGGTCTCCCCCGTACGATCGGCCAGGGTCCCGGTGAGCGAAGCGATCATCGGGTGACCCGCAGGGGGATTCTGGAGCTGCGCAGGAGATGGGTCAGGGCGACGGCCACCCCATCGGCCGCGTCGCTGGGCGTCGGTGCGGTCTTGAGCCGGAGCAACTGGGCGACCATGTAGCCCACCTGGGGTTTCCGGGCCGCGCCCCGGCCCACCACGGTCTGCTTGATCGTGGCGGGTGTGTACTCGGCGATGGGAAGAGCGGACTGTTCAGCCGCGAGGAGAATCACGCCGCGCGCCTGGGCGAGGGCCACCGTGGTGCGAACGTTGGTGCCGTAGAAGACGGTCTCGACGGCGATCACGTCCGGTTGGTGCCTGGTAATCAGCTCGTGGATGCCTTGATGGATGACGTGAAGCCGGGCGGCCAGGGCGTCGCGGGCAGGGGTGCGCAGGGCCCCACATTCGATCAACCGGCCCGGCACGCCGGCGGTCCCCGCCTCCACCACGCCGAATCCCACCACCGCGGTGCCGGGGTCGATCCCCAGCACTCTCACGGTGCCCACCCCGTCAGGTCGAGACCTCCGCCATCTGGCTCACATCGATGTCGAAGTTGGAAAAGACCTTGGAGACGTCGTCCAGCTCCTCCAGGGCCTCCATCAGCTTGAGCATCTGCTCCGCCGTCTTGCCCTCGATCTTGACGGTGTTCCTGGGCACCTGGGCCAATTCGGCCGATTCGATGGGCACGCCCTTGGCCTTGAGCGCATCCTGCACGGCGTGGAAGGTGGAAGGGGTAGTGGAGACCAGGTATTGATCGCCGTCCCGCGAGAAGTCCTCGGCGCCGGCTTCCAGGGCCAGCTCGAGCGCCCGGTCTTCGTCGAGGGAAGAGGCGTCGATCAGGATCTGGCCCTTCCGGTCGAACATCCAGGCCACCGAGTTGGTGGCGCCCAGATTTCCACCCTGCCGGCTGAAGGCATGCCGGACTTCGGCCACCGTCCGGTTGGGGTTGTCGGTGGTCGCCTCGATCATGATGGCGGCGCCGCCCGGCCCGTAACCCTCGTAGACGATCTCCTCCAGCGCGGCGCCTTCGAGCTCACCGGTGCCCTTCTTGACGGCGCGGTCGATGTTCTCGTTCGGCATGTTCACCGCCCGGGCCGCGTCGATCGCGGTCCGGAGCCGCGGATTGCCACCCGGGTCTCCGCCTCCGGCCCGGGCCGCCACGGTGATCTCGCGGATAGCCTTGGTCCAGGAGGAGGCACGCCGACTGTCGGCGACCGCCTTCTTCCGTTTGATCTGTTTCCACTTGCTATGGCCTGCCATGGTCCGATCCCGGAGGGGTGCTTACAGGACGAAAACTAGCCGTCGGCTCAGGGACCGGCAACGCGATATAGGCGGCGGGGCTCGTGGCCCGGGGGTTCGGGGCCCGTTTATGTTGGCTGGGCCCGCGCCTTGCTCTGCGGAGGCGAGGCTGGTGCTTCAGCCGACGGCCTGGGGAGACTGCATGCCATGACGCAACGCGCCAAGACGCTGGTCCTTCGTGTCGCGGGCAGCGCGTTTCTTCTGATCGCGCTTAGTCTCTATACCTCGGCCGAAAACCGGTCGGTCCTGGGCCGATGGTCGCCTTCCTTTGTAGGCGTCTGGCTCGTCCTGGCGGTTCTCCTCGTGATCTACGCCGCCCTGGCGCTCCGCCCCCGTGCCGCTGATGGGTCGCCGGCCGTGACGCTGCTCGACTGGGCCTTCCTGGTCTGGTCGCTGGCCTACCTCTTCGCCGCCCTGGCAGATCCGGTGCAGGCCGGCCGCCTCTTCGAAGCCAACCTGTTCGGCTCATCCACCGGCCCCAGTGCCGCGCTCGAATGGGTCGCACTGGTCCTGCTTCTGGTAGGCGCCGCGCTGGCCGGTCGCAGACTCTCGCCCAGACTTCGGGACGTGGCACTCCTGTTGGGAAGCGTCGCGGGCACGGGGATCGTGCTCGAAGGGGTGGCGCGGGTCACGGCCTTCGTGTCCCCGGCGCCGCAGGGTTTTCCCACCTATCGCAGCATGATCTGGGGGCGACGCCATGTGCAGCTGAACCGGGCCGGGTTCCGGGACGTCGAGCCGCCCCCGGCCGCGGCCGACGGCACTCGACGAATCGCGGTGATCGGCGACAGCTACGCCTTCGGGTGGGGCATCCCCGACATCAGCGACCGGGTTGGAGAACGACTGGCGCGGCGGCTCACCGATCAGACCGGTGAGACATGGCGCTCGATCAACGCCAGCGAGGGAGATCGGAACACGCTCACCGAGTTTCCCTTCATGGAGTACGTGCTCCAGTTCCACCCGGACGTGCTGATCCTGCTCTACGTCTTCAACGATATCGACTACCTGCGACGGGTCACCCCGCGTGGAACCTTGACCGATCCGGGCTCGATGCTGGGCCGCCTGCATCCGCTCCGCCTGCTATTCCTCAACTCCTATCTGGTCCAGGAGATCTACATCCGGCTCCGGCACCTCCCGTTCTTTGCGGGCCAGGGAGTCGAAGACCCGTATCGGGATCCGGAGCTGGTGACCAAGCATGTGGCCGACGTGGAGCGACTAATGGGAGAAGCCCGCGCGGGCCCAATCGCGCTCCTGGTGCCGTTCGACATTGCGCCGGCCACCGATCCCGACTTGAGGGAGCGGTACGACCACTTCGTCTGCCGGCTCTTGGGTGCCGGTCTCCCGGCCGTCTCGGTTCGCGACGCCTTTCTGGGTCACGATCTGGGTCAGCTCACCGTGAACCCTTTCGATACGCACCCCAATGGCCTGGCCAACCAGCTGCTGGCGGACCAGTTGGCTCCGCTGATCGTGCGAGGGCTGCGCGATCGCCAGAGCGTTGGCGCGGATAGTCTGAAGAAGCGGATGACCTGCGGGGAGTCTGGTAGTGAACCGAGGTGAGTCGGGCCGGTCCTACTTCTCCGGGTCCATCATGTCTTCGAACCGCAGCCAGTTCCGATAGAAATAGAGATCTACGAAACCCGTGGGCCCATTCCGGTTCTTGGCCACGATCAGCTCCGTGGCGCCCTCCATCCCCTGGCCCGGCTGATACATCTCTTCGCGATACAGGGCGAGGACGACGTCGGCGTGCTGTTTGACGGCGCCGCCGCCGCCCAGGTCGTCGAGGCGAGGCCGGGGATCGCGGCGGCGGGCGTGATGGAGGGGGAGTTGGGCCAGGGCCAGGATCACCACGTCGCGATCGATGGCGGTGGCCTTGAGCGCGCGGGCCACCAGGGCCAGTTCCTCCTGGGCCGTCGCCGCGGCGTGAGGCGAGGCCACCATCTGCAGGTAATCCACTACCACCAGCACCGGTCGCGGCACCGCCTGGAGCACGTCGGTGACCTCATCGAACGCCCTTCCCGCCAGCGGCCGGATCATGAGCGGGAGCCCGCGCAGGCGAACCGCGGCCGCGCCGACCGCCGCCCGGGCCTCGTCGCTCATCTCGCCGGAGCGCAGCTGGTCGACCGATAACCGGGCCTCGATTGCGAGAGCGCGCTCCATGATCCGATCCTCGGACATCTCGCCGGAAAGCACCACGGTGGGATGGCCGCGGATCGCGCTTCGCATCGCGATGGCCAACCCCAGCGCAGACTTGCCGCTTCCGATGTCGCCGGTCAGGATGACGAAGTCCTGTTTGCGGAGCCCACCGCCCAGCACCGGATCCAGCGATGGGAACCCGGTGGGAATCGTGTCGGGGTGGCGCGCCTGGGGATCTTCGGCGTCCATGCGCCCGACCAGGACCTGCACGGAGGGTCGCTCGGCGCGTTCGGGATTGCCCGAGGTTGGGAGATGGGGCGGCCGACGAGGCGGGCGGGACCGCACGGCCTACCTCCCTCCTTGCCGGGCGGCACGGGCCGCCAGGGCCAGCGCCTCGGAGGCCTCGGCCCCCACCGTTTCCCTCGCCGGTGCGACCAGGTGAGCCAGCACCGGGGCCGCGGTCTCGGGCCGCGCGTCCCGCAGATGAAGCAGAGCGGCGGCCAGGGCTCGACGGAGCGGGGCAGGGAGGCTCAAGCTGGAAAGCCGAGCTTCCAATGCCGCGATCCGCTTGCGGTGGGCTCGCTCGGATAGCGGCGGGTCGAGCAACAGATCGAGGGCTGCGCGGACGATGAGCCAGAGCGCAAACACTCCGTCCCGCCGCGGTCCGCGGGCTGTCCGTGGCATGAGGGAGAGCAACTCGGTGCTGGCAGGATCCCAACCGGTCATGGATGATCGCGCGAAGGGGCGCTTCGGATCGGATGAGCGGAATGTAGAATGCGGGTGCAGCCGCCGCCAGCGCGTTGCTCGGCACCCTCGCCTCCGGTAAGCTTCACCTCATGGCGCGCCCGCGAAGCATTCTCTGGGTGGACGATGAGGTGGAGAGTCTCACCTCGCATGTCCTGTTCCTGGAACAGCAGGGGTTCATGGTCGAACGTGCCGCGCACGGCGACGATGCCCTGGTGCTGCTCCAGCGCCAGCCCTATGGGGTAGTCCTGCTCGACGAGCAGATGCCGGGCCGGCGCGGACTCGATCTCTTCCGGGCCATCCGGGCCATCGATCAGACCCTGCCGGTGGTCATGGTGACCAAGAGCGAGGAGCCGGAGACCCTGAAGGACGCGATCGGCGCCGAGATCTCCGACTATCTCATCAAGCCCGCGAGCCCCCGGCAGATTCTCTCGGTGGTCACCCGGCTGCTGGAGGGAGACCGGATCCGCCAGCAACGGCTCTCCCGCGATTTCGCGACCCGGTTCCGCGAGTTGGAGGCGGGACGGCGCGCCGGAATGGGGTGGCGCGAGTGGATCGCGCTGGTGGTCGAGCTGGCCGAATGGGAGGTGCGGCTGGGCCAGGCCGACGAGCCGGGACTTCAGGACGCGCTTCGCACGCTCCAGGGAAGCCTGCGCGGGGACTTTGCCCACTTCGTGGCCCAGGAATATCCCCGGTGGCTCCGGAGCGACCGGGCCGGTCGCCCGCCCTTGAGCATCGACATCGGCTCGGAGTTCCTGGCGCCGGTCCTCGAGCGCCACGGCAAGGCCTTGCTGGTCGTGGTGGATTGCCTCCGCCTCGATCAATGGGAGGTGCTGCGCCCGATCATCGGGACCCGGTTCGACATCGAGACGGTCCACTACCTCTCGATTCTCCCGACCGCCACGCCGTTCGCGCGGAACGCGATCTTCAGTGGGCTCCTCCCGGCCGAGCTGGCCCGGCGCTATCCCGAATGGTGGAAGGACACCGACGAGACCTCGCTCAACGCTCACGAGGGCGAGCTGCTGCAGCGGCAGATGAAGCGGCTGACTGGAAGGGACGTGCCGGTCCGCTACGAAAAGGTCTTCACCTCACAGGACGGCGAGGCGCTCCTGCGCCGACTGCCGACCCACCTGGCGCAACCGGGAATCACGGCGCTGGTGTTCAATTTCATCGACCAGCTCACCCACGGGCGGACCGAGAATTCGACCCTGTTCGAAGTCGCGCGGGACGCGCCGGCCCTGCGGAGCCTGACCCGGACCTGGTTCGAGCGCTCCCCGCTCTGGGGCGCGCTCCGCGCGGCGGACACCCGCGGCGTGCCGGTGCTGGTCACCACCGATCACGGGTGGATCCACTGTCATACGCCCGCCACGGTCTTCGCCAAGCGGGACGCGACCTTGAACCTGCGCTACAAGTTCGGCGACGACCTCCGGATCGAGGATCCCGAGGCCGCCATCGTGGTGGACGACCTGTCGAGCTACGGACTCCCCGAGCGAGGCGCCGATGCCCGCCTGCTGCTGGCCACCGGCGACCGGTTCTTCGTCTACCCCACCAAGTTGCGTGAGTATCAGGCCCGCTACCGTGGGGCCTTCCTTCATGGTGGGGTGGCGCCGGAGGAGATGGTGTTGCCCATCGCCCTGCTGACCCCCCACCAGGGCCGCTGATGTCCAGGCCGAGCACCGAGCTCCGGCTCCTCCGCTACGTCCTTCCGTATCGCGCGCTGTTCGTTCTTGGTCTCACCACGACGTTCCTGTCGTCGGTGCTGGACGGCTTCACCCTCGTCGTCCTGATCCCTTTCCTCAAGTACCTCTTCGGCACCGCCGGAGTGCTCACCACCGGTTCGAGCAAGCTTGAGGATGCGATGGACTGGGTCATGAACCCGCTCCTCGCTGGCACCACGCCCACCCAGGCCACGGTGCGAGTGGTGTTCGTGCTGCTAGCGGGTCTCCTGGTCAAGAACGCCATGGGTTACGCCTCGCGGCAGCTCTCGGTCCGGATCCAGGAGGGTCTGGTGCGGGACCTGCGTACGCAGGCGTTCGAACACCTGCTGCACGTTGATCTCCAGTTCTTCCAGCGGACTCGCGCGGGTCAGCTGGTCTCGCGCCTCACCAGCGACATCGAGCAGTGCAAGGGGGCTGTGACCGCGGCGAGTTCTCTCTTCCAGTACTTGGTGGTGATCCTGACCACCCTGTTCATTCTCACCTCACTGAGCTGGCGCCTCACCCTGCTGACCCTGGCCTGCGCGCCGGTGCTCCTGCTCGTCGTCCAGGTCATAATCCGCCGCCTCCGGGCGCATTCCCGCGATCGGGCCGAGCAGGGGGGGGAGGTCACTGCCACGGTCACCGAACGCCTGGCCGCCGTTAAACTGATCCGGGCCTACCGCGGCGAGGAACGGGAGTCGGCCCGCTTCCTCGATCAGCTGCAGCGGTATCGCAAGCGTGCGATCCGGGCCGAGCGGTTCTCCTCGCTGACCGGCCCCGTGACCGAGATCTTCGGCGGGATAGTCATAATGGTCATCATCTGGGCCGGCAGGACGGGGGCCCTCGGCGGACCGCCGGTGAGTCCCCAATCGGTTATTGTCTTCCTGATCGGGGCGTTGCGGATGATGTCTCCCCTCAAGGCGATCACCCAGTTCCCCGCCTCGATGGCCGGCGCCAGGGCCAGCGCAGACCGGGTGTTCGAAGTGCTCGACCGGCCGGCGCAGGACCTGGATCCCCCCGGCCTCCCGCGGGCCCGCTTCGAGCGGGACATCGTCTACGACCACGTCTCCTTCCAGTACGAGAGCCACGCCGAGGTGCTCCGGGACGTCACGCTTCGGATTGAGCGGGGACAGGTCGTGGCCCTGGTGGGACCTTCCGGCGCCGGCAAGACCACGATCGCGGATTTGCTGCCCCGCTTCTACGACCCCACGCGCGGCAACATTCTGCTCGACGGTGTGCCGACAACTTCGCTCGATCGCGGCTCGGTGCGCGACCTGATTGGCGTGGTCGGCCAGGATACGGTCCTCCTCAACGACACGGTGCACGCCAACATCGCCTACGCCAGACCGGAAGCGACGCGGGCCGAGGTGGAGCGCGCGGCCCGGGCGGCCAATGCGCACGAGTTCATCAGCGCACTGCCCCAAGGCTATGACACGATGCTGGGCGAACGGGGCACCCGCCTCTCGGGCGGGCAGCGGCAACGGGTGGCCATCGCGCGCGCGCTGCTCAAGGATCCGCCGATCCTGGTGCTGGACGAGGCGACCAGCGCGCTGGATACGGAATCCGAGCGGCTGGTCCAGCAGGCGATCGACCGGCTGATGCAGGATCGGACCGTGCTGGTCATCGCCCACCGCCTCGCCACCGTCCGGCACGCCGATCAGATCGTGGTCTTGGAGGCGGGCGAGATCACGGAGCGTGGCTCCCACGCCGACCTGCTCGCCGAGGGACGGCTCTACCGGCGACTCTACGAGCTGCAGTTCAAAGACGAGATCGCGCCTGCCATCCAGTAATCGCTCTCCCCATCCCTCATGAATTCTCCGTTCCAGAGTATGCAAGTTCTGCTGGTGACCCGATTCGACGAGGTCCTGCACGCGCACAATGTCCTTCGCCGCCGGGCCCTGGAGCGCCTCGGCTGCACCGTGGCCAGCCTCGACCCCGCGCGACGCGGGATCATGACCCGGCTCCGTGGTCACGACCTTTCCGATCGGGTGGCCCAGGCCATTGACCAGCATCACCCCGATCTGGTGCTGGTGATCGGTGGGGAAGACCTCGACGCCGCCCAGGTCCAGGCGCTGAAGCGCCGGGCCGAAGTGCCATGGGTGATCTGGCACACCGGCGACCTCCGCTCGCTCGCGGCGATCCGCGAGGTCGGGAAGGCCTATGATCGGGTGGCGGTGTCCGGCACCGACCTGGCCGCGGCGCTGGATGGGATCGGGGTCCCGGTTCAACTGCTGCCGCTCGCCTGCGATCCCTCGTTTCACCGGCCGATGCGTGCGCGGGCGCCCTATCGGGCCAACGTGGTCTTCGTGGGCAACGCGACCCCGCGCCGGGAACAGCTGCTCTCGACCCTGGTGGAGTTTGGCCTGGCGGTCTGGGGCTACGGCTGGAGGAAGACCGGACTCAAGGATTACTGCCGCGGGGAGTTGGAGACCGCGGAGAATTACGTGCGAGCCTACGCCGGCGCGACGGTGGCCGTCAATATCCACCATTCCATCGATCCCGACCCCACTCGCGACGCCAAGTCCTGCAATGAGCGGGTCTTCGAGCTGGCCGCCATCGGCTCGGCCCAGGTGGTGGATTTCCGCGGCGATCTCCCGAGCTACCTCGAGCCCGGCCGCGAGGTGCTGGTCTATCAGCACGCCGATGAGCTGCGGCACGCGGTTCAGCACGCCCTGGAAGACAACGGCTTTCGCGAGCGGGTGGCGGCCGCTGGTCGGGAGCGGGCCCTCCGCGAGCATACCTACATGCACCGCATGGTGAGCCTGCTCCAGGGGGTCAAGCGTGGTACTGGGGGTGCAGCGCCGGCCCCATGACCGCCACGCGCACGGTGGGAGGATGACGTCAGTCAGTATTCCTCCGGCGGCCCGCTTCGCCGTGTTTCGCCCGGGACCCGCCGGCGACTTCATCCTGACGACCCCGCTGTTCGACGCCATCAAGCAGCAGCTTCCATCGTCCCATCTCACCGCGATCGTGGGGACCCGGGGCCGGCCCATCGCCGAGCACCATTCGGCCATTGACCACGTTCTACCATTCGACACCACGCCCCCGGGCCTGCTCCGCTTCGCGTGGGGGGTCTGGCATCGGCGGTTTGATGTGTGGATCGATCCCAAGCACCACTGGAGTCGGAACAGCGCGAGGTTGGCCCGGCTCAGACCCGCCAGGGTAACGGTGGGTTACGCCGGCCCCGACCGGAATCCCTTCGACTACGCGCTGCCCTGGCCAGCAGCCGGCGAGCATCTGACCAGTCTCTCGATCCAGCCGCTCAAGCTGTTGAACTTGAAGGTCCCGGAATCGCCACGCCCCAGTATCGGCATTCCGGCCGAATCGCGCGCCCGCGCGGCTCGACTGGTTGGCGACCGCTCCCGATGGACCGTACTGGTCAACAACAGCTCCGGACGCGGCCCCGGAAGGGAATGGCCGGTCGAGCATTGGCGCGAGCTCCTCTCCCGGTTGGCCGCCCTTCGTCCCACGGTCTTTTTCCTCAACGACCCGCCGGATCGCGTGGCGGAAGCGCAGGCCCTGATCGCGAGCGTCCGCCAGTCCGGTGTAGAGATCCAGGGGATCGCTCCGGGCAACCTGCTCGACGTGGCGGGCGTGGTGGAATTGGCGGATCTGGTGATCACCGTGGATACCTCAATCGTGCACCTGGCCGCCGCACTGGATCGGCCGATTGTCGCGATGTACTCGGCGGATGCCGAGGCCATGGCCCGCTTTAGGCCGCTGAGCACGGTGCAGGAAGTCGTGCCGGCGGAAGGAGGGCCGGTGGCCAGTATTCCGCTGGACCGAGTGGAGGCGGCCTGCCGCCGGATTCTGACCAGGCTCGACCGCGATCGACTAGTGGCTCGCGGGCTCGGCTAGGCGCGCGCTGATGGCGTAGGTGGGGCAGTTGCGGACGTAGTCCCCGTCCAGCGGCGACCAGACCTGGACCGGCTCCAGCACTTCGGCGCGACCCTCGTGATCCAGGCGAAAGACCGCGGGGGCCCGCGCGACACAATCGCCGCAAGAGACGCAGCGGGACCGATCGACGCGGATCCGCACCCGCCGGTGCGGAAAGATGCCGATCATTTTCGCATTAAGCGGCTCCGCCAGCCCGTCCAGCATGGTCGCGGTCGCGCGCCGTCCTTCCTCGATCAGCTCGCGGTTGGACCCGAAGGCAAACATGGAGACGTGCTCCACCCGCGGGTGGACCAGCAGGATCGGCGGCTGAGCCCAATCCTCGAGCCGGGTCTGCATCATGGTCTGCATGACGATCTCGAGACCGCGGATGTAGGTCGCGGCGAACCCCTCCTCCTGCACCTCGGCCCTGAGCGCCGTCGTGGACCCCACGTCCACCGCCATGATTGATCCGGTGCCCTGACCCGCGGCGGCCCGCACCGGCAGGTTCTCGACCACGGCGCCATCCACGTAGTGGCGGCCTTCGATTTCGCGCGGCGGGAGGATGCCGGGCAGGGCGCAGGAGGCGAACACCGCGTCGGCGACCCGGATGTGGCGCAGTCCCGGCAATCCCCAGAGCACCTGCATGCCGGAGTTGAGTTCGACCGTGTTGACCAGGAGCCGGTGCTTGAGGTCCTCGAAGGTGCGATTGCCAAGCAGGTCGGTGACCAGGAGCTCGAGCGGCTCACGCCGATACACCGCCGGCGAGCGCATCCGCTTGAGCGCCATGTCGATGTGCGCGACCTGGAACACGTCCCGACGCCGGATCCGGAGCCCGCGCTCGTGCATCTCCTTGAGCGGCATCCCCGAGGCCCAGGCGGCGCCGATCAGGGACCCCATGCTGGTGCCGACCACCAGGCTCGGTTGCAGCCCCCGCTCGTCCAGCGCCTGGAGGACGCCGATATGCGCCAGTCCCTTGAGGCCGCCGCCGCTAAGCACGAGGGTGAACGGCCCGTCGATCGACACGATGCTTGCCCCTGGTCCCGGATGGCCACTAACGTATGTCAAACCGAAAGAGGGGAGAAGTGAGCAACTCGCCGATCGCCCGGCAGTTTCGACGCGACGCGATGTTCCGCGTCGGCGCCCTCCTGGTGGCCGCCGTCGTGCTGGCCGCCCTCCTCGCTCCCGTGCTCACTCCCTACAACCCGGTCGTCGGTGATCTCAAGCACGCCTATCTCGCTCCACCCGGAACCAGCTTCCCGCTGGGGGCCGACACCCAGGGCAGGGACGTGCTCACCCGGGTGCTCTACGGGGCCCGGATCTCGCTCGCCGTAGGCGTGATCTCCCAGCTGGTGGCGGTACTCCTGGGAGTCACTCTGGGACTCACCGCCGGATATTATGGGCGATGGATCGACAGCGCGGTGATGCGCCTGGCCGACGTGACGCTCGCTTTTCCGACTCTTCTGCTGCTCATTGCCGTGGCCGCCGCGGTGCGCCCCTCGCTCCTGGTCGTCTTCGGGATCATCGGCGCCGTCGGCTGGGCGGGGATGGCGCGGCTGGTCCGGAGTCAGGTGCTGGTGCTGCGACAGTCGGAGTACGTCCTGGCCGCGCGCGCCTTGGGCGCCCGCGACGGCCGCATCCTGCTCCGCCACCTCTTGCCGAATGTGGTCGCGCAGGTCATCGTCGCGGCGACCCTGGGCATGGCCGGGGCGATCATGGCGGAAGCGGCGCTGTCGTTCGTCGGCCTGGGCGCCCAGCCGCCGACCCCGAGCTGGGGCTCCATGGTGGCCGAAGGCCGGGAGTTGTTGCGGGTGGCACCCTGGGTCTCGTTCGCACCCGGAGTCGCCATCGGCGTCGCGGTACTGGGATTCAACCTGGTGGGAGACGGACTCCGCGAAGCCTGGGATCCCAAGCTCCGCCGCCTCTGATCGATCTCCAATTCAACCGACAACCAAGCGACACCTCCATGTCCCAATTCACCGATATGCTCGCGAAGGGCTACGGCTTCACCGGCCCCTCGGCGGTGCTGGGCGCGGCCCTGGAAGGACAGACCGTCCATCCCGAGCCCAAGATCCGCGTCCCCCTCGAGACCTTGAACCGGCACGGACTGGTGGCCGGCGCCACCGGGACCGGGAAGACCAAGACCCTCCAGCTCTTGACGGAACAGCTGTCGGCGCAGGGGATTCCGGTGTTCGTCGCTGACATCAAGGGCGATCTGTCCGGTCTCGCCAAGCCCGGGGAATCGAACCCCAAGATTACCGAGCGGGCCACCAGCGTCGGGTGGACCTGGAAGCCAGCCCCGGTGCCGGTCGAATTCGTGAGTCTGAGCGGGAAACTCGGGGTCCAGTTGCGGGCCACCGTGAGCTCGTTCGGCCCCCTGCTCCTGGCCAAGGTGCTCGATCTCAACGACACGCAGGGCAGCGTACTCGCGCTGGTCTTCAAGTTCGCCGACGACCTGCAGCTGCCGCTGCTCGACCTCGCCGACCTGCGCGCGGTGCTTCAGTATCTGACCTCCGATGGCGCCAAGGGCGTGCTCAAGGACTACGGCGGGCTGTCGGCGGCGACGGTAGGGGTGCTGCTTCGGAAGATGGTCGAGCTCGAGTCGCAGGGCGCCGAGGCCTTCTTCGGAGAGCCCGAGTTCGACGTGAAGGACATGCTGCACGTGGGCTCGGATGGCCGGGGCGTGGCCACCTGCCTGGAGCTTTCGGATGTGCAGGACAAGCCCAAGCTCTGGTCCACCTTCATGATGTGGATGCTGGCCGAACTCTATCACAACCTGCCCGAGGCGGGCGACCTCCCCAAACCCAAGCTGGTGTTCTTCTTCGACGAAGCCCACCTGCTGTTCGAGGATTCGCCCAAGGCTTTCCGCGACCAGATCGAGCAGGTGGTGCGCCTGATCCGCTCCAAGGGCGTCGGTGTCTACCTGGTGACCCAGACTCCCAAGGATGTCCCCGACGACGTCCTGGCCCAGCTCGGCCACCGGGTGCAGCACGCCCTGCGAGCCCATACGCCCGACGATGATGCCGCCCTCAAGGCGACGGTGCGCACCTTTCCCAAGACCACCTTCTACGACCTGGCGCAGACCCTCACGTCCCTGGGGATCGGGGAAGCGGTGGTCACGGTGCTCGACGAGCGGGGCTCTCCCACGCCGGTCGCGGCGACCCGGCTGATTCCTCCCGCCTCCCGGATGGGACCACTCACACCGGATGAGCTGGCCGCGGACGTGAAGGAGTCGGACTTCTTGAAGGAGTACGGGGAGCGCGTGGATCGGGAGAGTGCGCGGGAGCTGCTGGCCAAGCGGATGGCGCAGACCGCGCCGCCCGCGGCACCGGCCGGACCCGGCGCACCGGAGCGGGGAGCGCCGGCCGGCAAGACCGCGGTGGCGGTAGCGGGTGGCGCGATCCTGGGAGCGCTGAACTCCCAGATCGGCCGGACCATCGGGCGGGAGGTGGTGCGCGGACTCTTCGGGCTGCTGGGTGGAAAGCCCTCCCGAGGGACCAGCCGATCCCGGTGGTAGGCGGTTCTACTTCTTGGTGACGGTCTCCTCCTTGAGCACCTTCTTGGAGAACCAGAAGACCAGGTAGGCCACCACCACGAAGTTGATGAAGGCGCTCAGCAGCGCGCCGATCGCAAAGTGGAAGGGCCCGATGTCCAGGGTCGAGGTCTGCCAGTTCCCGCCGGCGCTGGCCAGGATCGGGTTGATCAGCGGCATCAGGATCCCGTCCACCAGCGCCTTGACCAGATCTCCGGCCTTGCCGCCGATGATGACAGCGATGGCCAACCCGATCACGCCGTATTCCTTGAGGAACTTCATGAACTCGTGCATCGGCGGCTCTCCTAGCTGAGGGGAACGCGGTCGTGGCCGGTGGGGCGTCAGCTCACCATCAAAGCCACGTTGTTTTTCTTGCCTTTGCGCAGAAGGATGTACTCGGTGCCGTCGGCGTCTCGCAACAGGTTGTTGGTTGTGAGTACCTGGTCAACGGCATTCGAGACCTGCTCAAGGTTCACGTAGTAGCTCCTGGCTTGGATCCCGCGGCGTGCATCGGCCTTGGAAGTAGCCAGCTTTACTAGAACAAGGGCGTCTACTAGAGAAAGACCTCTCGCAATGTCGCGACGGGCAATGACCTCTCGGCGTAGTGCTTCTGGGAGTTTGACCGTGCCCGTCCCACTCATGCTGAATAGCGCAGCCTTCGCCTCTTTCGCACGACGCAGGCCCTCTTCGCCGTGGACACGTCTGGTCACGTCGTCTGCCAGCTGCTCTTGAGCTACCCGCTTGCCTGGGTCGGCACGATGTGCCGCTACAATTGTTGTGATCTGATCCAAGGGAATGAACGTGAAGAGCTTGAGAAAGCGCTCGACGTCTTGGTCCTCAGTGTTGAACCAAAACTGATAGAACACGTTCTCGTCCGTCCTCTTGAGATCCAACCAGACGTTACCGGCCTCGCTCTTCCCGAACTTCGACCCTGAGGTCGTGGTCAGCAGCGGGAACACCAGCCCGTGGGCCGGCTTCTGCTCCCGCCGTCCGATCAGCTCGATCCCCGCCGTGATGTTTCCCCACTGGTCGCTCCCCCCCATCTGGAGCTCACAGCCCTCCGCCTTGAACAGGTGCCAGAAGTCGTAGGCCTGGACCAGCATGTAACTGAATTCGGTGAAGGAGATTCCGCTCTCCATCCGGCTCTGCACCGACTCCTTCTGGAGCATGTAGTTCACGGTGAAGTGCTTCCCGGTATCCCGGAGGAACTCCATCAGGGCCAGCGGGCGGAGCCAGTCGGCGTTGTTGCGCAGCCGGGCCGCGGTGGGACCCTCAAAGGATAGGAAGTGAGCCAGCTGTCCGCGGATCTTGGCCAGGTTGGCGTCGATCTGTTCCACCGTGAGGAGCGGGCGCTCCGTTCGCTTGCCGCTGGGATCGCCCACCATGCCGGTACCCCCACCCAGAAGAGGGATAGGAGTCCCGCCGGCCCGCTGGAGCCAGGCCAGGCCCATCACCGGCACCAGGTTCCCCACGTGGAGCGAGT